>Ga0310811_10009174_pt1 | contig 12760 bp, 8 predicted proteins | sample YCmetagenome_FD_207642 | JGI IMG/M metagenome (GOLD analysis project Ga0310811, IMG submission 207642) | Soil microbial communities from experimental microcosm in Duke University, North Carolina, United States - YC | ecosystem: Engineered > Artificial ecosystem > Soil microcosm > Unclassified ...
CCGGCAATGCGGGCGATGCCGAGGCCCGGATCATAAACCGCGCGATCGCCCTGGACGATCTCGGTCGCCGTCATGACCACGACATGACCGATGGCATCCACGCGTTTGAGCTTGCCCGAAGGGTCATTCGCCCCCTGCGTTCCGGAGGTGGCAGGCGCGGTCTTGAGTGCGACGTCAGTCCTGGCACCGGCGGTGGCCTGGCCGCCCGATGCGGGCGCGTCGGCATCGGTATAGGCGACGAGCACGTCGGCCGCGATCCGGCGCCCGGTATCGGTCACGAGCACGGCATTCCCGCGCGCGACCGCCATGTGCTGGTTCGACCAGTATTCGAGCGAGTCCCGCGCGGTCACCACATAGCGCGGCGTGGTGAGCTTGAGGTCATGCCCGGTCAGCACCAGAACGCCCTGGTCCATGTCGTAGGCCCCGTGGTCGCCCCAGGCCTGATCGGTCGGCGTGAAGATATGGACGTTGCCCAGCGCCTCGAGCAGATAGATTTCGTTATTGCCCTCAAGCCCGCCGGACTGATCGGCCGGCGCGGCGGTGCTGCCTTGGCTCTGAGCCGGCGCGGCGGCGGTGCCGCCCTTCTTGCGGTAATGGGCGATGAGTTGATTGGCGGTAACGGTGACATTCCCGCGCACCGCTTTCGCGTCCTGATCGGCGATGACTTCCTGGCTCTTCTGCCGCCATTCGATCCCCCCCTCGGACGTGACGGTCACGGGGCCGCCATGGTTGAGGTCGATCGCCTGAGCGCTGGCGGGTGCGGCCCCACCCATGACGGTCCAGACAAGGCCAAGCAGCCCAACGCCACAGGGCGCCCATGCGCGACGGGCGCGCGAAACCTTACTCGTCATGGACCGGTCAGCCTGCTCTACCTGGGAATCGGACGTCGCGTGGTCGCTCATGGACTCCCGTCTAGCACAAGCTTGGCCGGGCCCGTGAAGTGCAGCCGGCTGCCGTGATCGGTGATCGCGAAACCTTGCGCGTCGAGCGTGCCGAAAGGCCCATCCGCATTGACCTTTTCATGGCCGGAGGCCGTGGCCTGCTTCAGGTTGATGGCGGCCTTGGAGGTGCGGACGGTGGTGCCGTCATCACGGTAGAGCACCACGTGGTTGCTGAGATCGAGATGCTGGGCCTTGGCGTGATAGAGCCCGTCCAGGGACTGCACCATGAGCCAGGTGCCGCTCTTCAGGGTCATGTCCCCGGCAGGCTGGGTGAGCACGACCGTATCGGCGTCGGTCTGCACCGCTTTCGCCGCGGTCATCGTGTAGGGCCGGCCGGTATCGTCGAGCCCCTCGTAATGGGCCTTGAGCATGCTGCCCTGGTCGGTGCCATCCGCGCCGGTCGCCAGATGATAGGACACGCGGGCGGGATTGTGCTGGCTGACCAGCTCCGGCCAAAGCATGACCATGCTGAGCAGCATGAGGGCGGCCAGTGGCAGCAGGCGCTTCATCCACGTGACGAGGCGGCGCCGACGCTTCAGGGCACCCGCCGACGGCATCTTCCGTCCGCGCCAGATTCGGCGCGCCGTCCCCTGCACATCCTCGAGCTGAGGCTGACGCAGAAGCTGCAGGCGATCAGGAATGGCGCTCATTCAACCCCCTTGCCCCGACAGGACGCGATGAATGCTTCGGGACTGGTGCTTTGGCGATCCGCGCAACAGCGGACCTAGTCCCCCGGGACCCGGGATCGACAGCTCCGCAAGGATAACTTTCCACCGCGCGGAACTCATCACATTTCTTGGCGGTGTGTTTCACTATCCGGCCTTTATACTCATCCAAAAAAGGCAGTCACATGGCAAATTCGTAACCCCGCCACAGCAAGTGCACCGAGCGATAGCGGCATTCATCAAATATATCAATTACTTGCACTATTGAGGCCGAACGGCCGTCCGGTAATTGCTGCATTGCGTCAACCCCCTATCAGAAACCCGCCCCGCTCTCTGGTCCTGTTCGGGGCTGGGGCGCATGCTGCGACCAAGAATTCGACCTTGCCGGGGCGCTATGCCGACGCCTGATCCATCCCAAGCCTCGCCTCGGCGAATCCGTACCATCGCCCTCATCGTGGCGACCGCGCTCTTCATGGAGCAGCTCGATTCGACGGTGCTCGCGACAGCACTTCCCAGCATGGCCCGGAGCTTCGGCGTCCGGCCGCTCCATATGAGCATCGCGCTGACTTCCTATCTGCTCAGCCTTGCGGTCTTCATTCCGGCCAGCGGCGTCATGGCCGACCGCTTCGGCACCCGCCGTGTCTTTAACGCGGCGATCGGGCTTTTCACCCTCGGCTCCGTCCTCTGTTCCCAAACCGACAGCCTGCCGCTTCTGGTGGCCGCCCGTCTCATCCAGGGCATGGGCGGCGCCATGATGGTGCCGGTCGGCCGCATCATCCTTCTCCGCAGCGTGCCCAAGGCAGAGCTTGTCTCCGCCATGGCCTGGTTCCTGGTGCCGGCCCTGATCGGCCCGGTCCTCGGCCCGCCGCTTGGTGGCTTCATCACCACCTATCTCTCCTGGCGATGGATCTTCTTCATCAACATTCCGATCGGCATTCTCGGCGGCTTGCTGGCCACAATGCTGATTCCGGATATTCGCGCCGATCAACGCACGCCCTTCGACCTGCCGGGCTTCGCGCTTTCCGGTGCCGCGCTCGCCTGTCTGACCTTCGGCTTCACGTTGCTCAGTCGCGGGTCACAGAATGGTGATGCGCTTCTCCTGCTGCTCGTGGGAGTGGTGACCGGCGCCGCCTATGTTTTCTATGCGCGGCAGCGCTCGAACGCGATTCTCGACCTTCGGCTCATGCGTGTGCAGACCTTCCGGGTCTCGACGGTGGCGGGTTCGCTCTCCCGCATTACCTGGGGGGCAGTACCCTTCCTTCTGCCCATGATGATGCAGCTTGGCTTCGGCATGACGGCCGCGGCCTCGGGCGCCATCACGTTCATGAGTGCCGCCGGGGCGATGCTGATGAAAGCCTTCGCCGCCCCCATCCTGCGGCGCTTCGGGTTCCGCCGGGTGTTGATCTGGAACCAGCTGCTCGCGACACTCTGTATCGCCGCCTGCGCAACCTTCACGCCCGGCTGGCCGCGCTTCGCGCTCTTCGCCGTATTGCTGGCGGGCGGTTTCTTTCAGTCCTTGCAGTTCACCGCCTATAATACCATCGCTTATGCCGATCTCCGACCCGACCGGATGAGTGCCGCCACCAGCTTCTACACCGTCTTCCAGCAGCTGATGCTCTCGATGGGCATCTGCGTCGCCGCCGGGGCGCTGGCGGCCTCCGCTCATCTCTTCGGCCGCCACTCGCCCGACGTCACGGACTTCCGCATCGCTTTCTTGGTCGTAAGTTCGGCCTCTTTGCTCTGCGGGCCGCTCTGCGCCAAGCTTCAACCGGGCGCCGGTGCCGAGATGAGCGGCCATCATCATCGCCGAGAAGCGGCGAAGGCGTAACGGCAAGGCCGGCGGTCGCAGACCGGCCGCCACAACAAGTTCAAACAGCTTTCGGGAGAGTCCGATGCTCGACACCGTGAAAACGCTTCCCCTCAAGGATCCCTCGCTGTTGCGGCGGGCCAATCTGCTCGATGGTCAGTGGGTCCAGGCCGATAGCGGCGATACCATCACCGTCACCAATCCCGCGAACGGCGCCGTGATCGGCGAGGTCCCGGCCATGGGAACAGCCGAGACCCGCCGCGCGATCGAGGCGGCGGCTGTGGCGCAGAAGAAATGGGCCAAGATGCTTGCCAAGGAGCGCAGCGCGATCCTCAGGAAGCTCTTCAACCTGATGATGGAGAACCAGGAGGATCTCGCCGTCATCATGACGGCCGAGCAAGGCAAACCGCTGGCAGAGAGCCGAGGCGAGATCGCCTATGCCGCGAGCTTCATCGAATGGTTCGCGGAGGAGGCCAAGCGCATCTATGGCGACGTCATCCCGGAGCCGATGGCGGGTCGCCGCATCCTCGTGACGAAGGAGCCGATCGGCGTCTTTGCGGCGATCACGCCGTGGAATTTCCCGGCCGCCATGATTACGCGCAAGGCGGCTCCCGGCTGGGCCGCGGGCTGCGCCGGGGTCATCCGCCCCGCCACAGAAACGCCCTTCTCGGCGCTCGCCCTCGGCGTGCTTGCTGAACGCGCGGGCCTGCCCGCTGGCGTCTGCAATGTGTTGACCGGCCCCGGGCGGGTGATGGGGGCGGAGCTGACCTCTAACCCGCTGGTGCGCAAACTCTCCTTCACCGGCAGCACGGAAGTGGGCGCCCAGCTCCTCGCGCAATGCGCGCCGACCATCAAGAAGACCAGCATGGAGCTGGGCGGCAATGCGCCCTTCATCGTTTTCGAGGATGCCGATCTCGATGCCGCCGTACAAGGCGCCATCGTCTCCAAATACCGCAATACCGGGCAGACCTGCGTCTGCGCGAATCGCCTGCTGGTCCAGGACAGTATCTTCGATGCCTTCGCCGAGAAGCTGAAGGCCGCGGTAGAGGCGCTGAAGGTCGCCGACGGGATGGAGGATGGCGCGACACAGGGACCACTCATCAACAAGGCGGCGGTCGACAAGGTCCAGGAACACATCGCCGATGCTATCTCACGTGGCGCGCGCATCGTGACGGGCGGCAAGCCGCACAGCCTGGGCGGCAATTTCTTCGAGCCCACGATTCTCGCCGATGTGCCGCACGAGGCCAAGATCTTTGCTGAAGAAACCTTCGGCCCCGTGGCGCCCCTCTTCCGTTTCAAGACCGAGGAGGAGGCGATCGCACTGGCGAACGATACCGAATTCGGCCTCGCCTCCTATTTCTATGCGCGCGACGTTGGCCGCATCTTCCGCGTTTCGAGCGCGCTCGAATACGGCATGGTGGGTGTCAACGAAGGCATCATCAGCACGGAGGTGGCGCCCTTCGGCGGTGTAAAATCATCCGGCCTCGGTCGCGAAGGCAGCAAATACGGCATCGAGGACTATATCGAGATCAAATATATTGCGCTTGGTGGCCTCGCCCGTTGATGATCGCATGATTGACGAGGCAGGCTCCCCTCTCGGAGCCTGCCTTTGAGCGAAATGGTAGCCGGCTAGGAAGCCCCCGCACAGAACGGGGCGCCAGGAGGACAGCATGCCGCAAGAAGCCACGATCGACCCTCAAGGGGTTGGCAACCAACGATGGGCGCGCCTGATTCCGGTCGCCATGATCGTCTACATCATTTCCTTCATGGACCGGACGAACATCTCCTACGCCTTCGCGGGGATCGGCCATGATTTCCACGTCACCAAAGCGGACCAAGGTCTGGCCGCGGGCATTTTCTTCGTCGGCTACGTGCTTCTGCAAATCCCCGGCGGCTGGCTCGCCGAACACTGGTCGGCGCGCAAGTTCGTCGCCGTCATGATCATCTTCTGGGGAATCATGGCGCTCGCCTGCGGGCTCGTGCAAAACTTCACCCAGCTCATCATCGTGCGCTTCTTCCTGGGCGTCGCCGAAGGCGGCATCTGGCCGGCCATCCTTGTGTTGATCAGCCATTGGTTCCCGGTGCAGGAACGCGCCCGCGCCTATGCTTTCTGGATGGCCAATCTCGCCATCTCCTCCATCATCACCCAGCCGCTTTCTGGCTGGATCGTCTCAGTCTCGGACTGGCGGACGCTGTTCTTTGTTGAAGGGGCATTGCCCTTCATCATTGCACTCCCGCTCTGGCTCGCCTTCATCAAGGACAGCCCGCGGGATGCCGCCTGGTGTTCGCCGGGCGAGCGCGACTACATCGAGCGCTCAATCGCGCAGGACAGGGCCAATGAGCCGCCCCATGCCGGATTTCGGGACGTGTTCACCAATGGCACGATCTGGAAATTCGTCGGCGTCTATTTCCTCATTCAGGTCGGCTTCTATGGGCTCAATATGTGGCTGCCGACCTTGCTCAAAACCCTGACGCATCGGGGCTTCGGCACCGTCGGTCTGATCGCGGCGCTGCCCTATCTGACGGCGATCGTGCTGCTCTATGCCAATGGCTGGATGGCGGACCGGAACCGGCGCTACGCGTTCCACGTCTTCCTGGCGACCGCAACCGCCGCGGTCAGCCTCGCGATTTCGGTCTTCGTCGCACCGGCAAGCATCGTGCTCTCGGTCGCTTTCATCTGTCTCGCGATCGGCGGGGCACTTGCCTATGACGGACCCTTCTGGGCCGCGGCCTCCCGCGTGTTGCCGGTGGCGCTGGCCGGGGGTGCCATGGGCCTCATCAACGCTCTGGGCAACCTGGGCGGCTATTTCGGACCGTATCTCGGTGGCTATCTGCAGGACCGGACGGGAAGTTTCGTGGCGACGGCGATGCTTTTCGCCGGGGCTTTGCTGCTCTCGGGCCTTCTGGTCCTGACGATCCGTCTGCGCGAGGCGCCGCGGGGCGACGTCGTCGCAGACACGACGGCATGGCGCGGACAGGGCCACGCAGACTGAGTCTATGCGGAAAGGCCACGGTCCCTGGTCGGGGCTGTGGTCCGGCTAGAAACGCGCAGCCGGGGACGCAGGCGGCCGAAGGCAGCGATCAGACGATTGCTCCCGGATTTGGGCCAGTCTAAGCTCTTGGTGGTATTGTGGCCAAAGCCGAGTGGATGCTCCAATTCGGCCTGCGCACGACGCCATGTCGGTTGCGCATGTGACCTTTCTGTCGCGCATGCCCCTGCGTTGGATCAGATCGGAGCCCTCGGGATGAATTGGCGTACTCTCGACCTCAATCTACTCACCGTCTTCAACGCCGTTGGGCAAGAGCGCAGTGCGACCCGCGCTGCAGCCAAGCTCAACATGACCCAGCCAGCCATTAGCCACGCGCTGACACGGCTTCGAGGCTCCTTGCACGATGAGCTGTTCGTCCGCAGTCCCGACGGAATGGAGCCTACTCCCTATGCCGAGCGTTTGATCGGCCCGGTTCGCAATGCGTTGGAAAGCCTGCGCGCTGCTCTCGACAACGCCGCGGACTTTGTACCGGCCACGGCGGACCGCAGCTTTGTTGTCGCTGTCGACAACCGCTCGGCCATTGTCCTTGCGGCGCCGCTCATCGCGGCGGTCGCGGCCGAAGCTCCGTCCGTCGCGCTCGACCTTCGCCCGAGTGGAACGCTCGATCTCGCAGAGCAGTTGGATCGTGGAACGCTGGACATGGCGATTGGGGGTCTGGCAGCTCCGGCCGAACGATTCTCAGATCGCCGGTTGTTCGAGGAGGGCTTTGCTGCCCTGGTTCGGCGCGGTCATCCGGCGGCGGTCGATGGCGCCGTCGACTTGGAAGCCCTCGGGCACTATCCTCATCTCGTCCTGTCCTCGACACGGGAGGAATCGGATTTCGTCGATGCTGAGCTGTCCAGACATGGGCTTCATCGCCGTATCGCCGTGAGAGCGCCCCTTCTCGCGGCCATAGCGTCTCTCGCGCAATCGGACATGATTGCGATCATCAGCGAATTGAGTGCGCGCGAGTTGTCGCGGAACGCCCCTGTGGAAGCAGTACGGCTGTCGTTTCAAACCCCTCGTCTCGTGACCGCCATGCTCTGGCACCGGAGGCTCGAGGGTGTAGGCGCTCATCAATGGCTCAGGGCGACCGTACAGCGCGTCGCACGCGCGCTCTAGCGGAGCACTGCCTCCAAACCCGAGCCAGGTGCGGTCATCGGTTCGGCATAAGCCACCGAATTACGTGTTTCAGTCTCGATCGTTTCGGAGATGATTTTGCGTAGATGACCACTGCCACACGCGGCATCGGTGGTATCTCCTGTATCACCGTCAAACCGGTCCAACACTAAAGCCAAACCGTGCACATCATTGCGTGGCCAGCCTAGCGAAGAACGCAACAGGCCGCAGCAAAACCGGCCCACGTAAGACTGTCATGGCAGTGCTGGAGCATACTGATATGAACACTGTGCATTTGGCTCATGCTCAAAGTCTTTGAATCATGAACCAAGGCGGCTATACTGTCGAATAGGAATATCGAGATGATTGCTGTCTTTTGTGCGGGCGTCGCTGATCCCTCATTACTCGGGTGATCTAGCGCGGGTGCCAGGCCGTCGTTCGTATGTCAGGCCCGAAAGGTACCCGGATTTGGCTTAGCCCTTGATCTCAAGAGTGGTCCAAATGACAAGACTCGAAAAAGTTCTCGGATCGATTTTTCTGCTCGCCGTCCTCTGCGGAGTGGTCGCAGGCGGCTTTTTCTTCGGTGGCTTCTTCAGTGTTGCCGCGAATGATCCGGATCCGTCCATCGTCAATTGGGCACTGATACATGTGCGCGAGGCGTCCATCGCGCGACATGCCGTCGATCAACCTCCGGCATCGCTTGACGATCCGGCCATCATACGTGCGGGCGCGCAGGCTTATCTTCGTAGCGGTTGCGTGTATTGCCACGGTGGTCCGGGACTTAAGCCGGCTCCGTTTTCGGAAGGCCTAAATCCTGCTCCAAATCTCAAGAAGGTCGTCAAGGGGCTCACCCCGCAGGAGCTGTTCTGGGTGGTCAAGAACGGCATCAAGATGACCGGCATGCCGAGCTTTGGCTCGGAAACGCCGCCCGTGCCTGACCACGATCTTTGGGCCATAGCAGCCTTCCTGAAGAAGCTTCCCGGCGTCTCCAGCGAGGAGTTCAAGGCCTGGAGTGCGCCCCAGCCCTGAGCACATCCCGAACGATCGAGATGACGCTGTCAAAACAAAACAGGGCGGCACAGTAGAGCGCCAGATTTCGCTGGCCGGCCCATCGGCGGCTTGGGGTGGCTCGGCTTCAATGCGTCACGCGAGCCCGTGTCGCCCATACCGCCGCCCTTGCCTGCTATGAGCATCCTGACCGGCATATCGACATGAAGCATATGCATTGGTTTACGTTGCAGTCCTGTATTTTGCTTGTGCCAACGAACAAGGGCCACCTGCACACCAACCTGCAGGTCTTTTGTTTACGCTGGAAGGAGTATCACATGAGCAAATCATCCCGTCGAAATATTCTGGCTTTTGGGGTAGGGGCCGGTGTAGCCGGGCTCGCCGCCCCGGCCCTGGCAGCGACGTTCGGCAACCCCGATGAGCCGCCCCAGGGTATTATGAACACCAAGGGCAACCCGCGCAGCGCCTTTGACCCAGGGCCGCAGAATCCTGCGCTGAGCCGCCAATTTCCGGGAACGTTCACGCCGCCCGCAACGGATGTCGGAAGTCTCCCGGAGTTTTGGGCTTCCTTCAACAACGCGCCACGGCGTGTTCAAGCGGGCGGCTGGGCCCGCCAGGTCACGCAAGCGGACTTCCAGGTTTCTACTGAAATCTCTGGTGTAAACATGCGCCTCGATGCAGGAGGCATCCGGGAGTTGCATTGGCACCAAGCCGCTGAGTGGGCCTTCATGACCTACGGCAACGCCCGTGTTACCTGTCTCGACCCATCAGGTCGGGCGTACGTCGCCGACGTCAAGGAAGGCGACCTTTGGTATTTCCCGGCCGGATATCCGCATTCGCTCCAAGGCCTTGGCCCCGACGGATGTGAGTTCATCATTGCGTTCGATAATGGGATGGCGTCGGAATACAATACACTCCTCGTTACCGATTGGCTGACCCATACACCTCCGGATGTCCTGGCGGCCAACTTTGGTGTTCCTGCCGAAACATTCAGCAAGATGTTCACACACGATCTCTGGATTTTTCAGGGAGAAGTGCCCGGCCCGCTTGCGGCCGATCAAGCGGCCGTCAAAAATCCGAAAGGACCGCCGCCGAACCCCTTCACATATTCCCTGGGAAGCGGCCCGATCACACGCCAGACCAAGGGTGGCTTTGTCCAAATCGCCGATAGCCATAATTTCAAGGCATCGACAACTGTCGCCGCGGCATTGGTCACGGTGCATCCCGGCGGGGTGCGGGAGATGCATTGGCATCCGAATGCCGACGAATGGCAGTACTATGTCAAAGGATCAGCCCAGATGACCGTGTTCAACACTGGCCCGAATGCAGTCACGAACAACTTCCAGGCCGGTGACATTGGCTATGTCAAACGAAACTTCGGCCATTACGTCAAGAATGTAGGCAATACTGATCTCGTCTTCCTGGCGATATTCAAAACCGACACTTATCAGAATCTAGCACTGTCCGACTGGCTCACCCATACGCCACCCGCGCTGGTTGAGGCCCACTTCAATCTCTCCGCCCAGGACATTGCCAAGTTTCCGAACAACATCCCGGACGTAATGCCGCGCTAAGATATCCCGGCCGACGGCGATCCGGATGCTGCTTTCACCTTTCACGCCCAAACGAGGCGAAGGTTTAGAAGGCGGCATCCGACTAAACCGCCCTCAAGGTCGCGGACACAATTCGCTACCCAGCTATTTGTCAGAATAAGAGAAAGTAAATTACAATGAAAACGATTTCCGCCATCGCCTTTCTTCTTGGCGCGCTGACGCTTTCGGCCTGCGCAACAAGCAAGCCGGTGCCGATGGGCTTTATGATGTCGTCCCCTGGGGACAATGCGGCATTCAGCAATACCTAATAGTGTGCCCAGTCGGTAGCTTTTGGCCATGCCGATGGTAGCGGCGTGGCCGAAGCGCCTCAAATAGTCTGAAGAGAACCGGCCAGATGTTGGCTGTCGGCTGCCGAAAGGTGATGGCGGTCATGGTTGGGCAATCTCCCTAACGGGGCTTCGCGCACCGTATTCTGGGGATTATTTGCCCGGCCATGACGGTCTACCGCGAGATGCCGGGCTCCGCGGCTTACCGTCCCCTTGCAATCAGCCATAGGCCCGCGTTTGTCGCGCGAGCGGTGCAGGACTCGATCACCGCGACGAGGGTAGGTTGAGCTGCCGGTCGTTCGTCTGAGAGCGCGTCTCAGCGCCTCAGGGGAGGCATCCAGCGTCCTGACGCAACCATGGTCAACCTATACAGGCGGCCGCCTCACCCCAAGCCAAGTCGGCCGCCGCTCAATCAGCGGGCTTTGTAGCACGCCGACCCTCGCATCATGCTGCTGCCGGTGCGGTCGGTTTGATGCGCACCGGCAGAGATTTGTAAGACGGCGTGCCGCTTTCCTTATCCTGATAGTCGATCGGGCAAAGGTTATTCGCTTCGGGGTAATAGGCACCCACCGAACCTTGCGGGATATCATAAGCGATCGCGGTCAGTTGGATATGCTTGTGCTCATAGCCTGGCACCGCCGAGTTCACCTCGACTAGATCGCCATGCTCGATGTTGTTGAAGGCAAGGTCTTCTTCGTTCATGAACAACACATCACGTCGGCCGAAAACCCCGCGATAGCGGTCATCGAGGCCGTAGATCGTCGTGTTATATTGATCGTGGCTCCGCAGCGTTGTGAGTTTCAGCACATCCTGTCCCGAGAACGCGACATCCTCCTCAAGGCCGACGAATGGAATGAATTCGGCCTTGCCGGATCGCGTATGCCAGAGCCGCTCGGTCGGACCCAGGGGCAGGCGGAAACCGCCAGGATGGCGAATACGTTTGTTATAGTCTTTGAAGTCGGGATAGACGATCTCGATCTTGTCTCGGATCCGGTCATAGTCAGCAATCAAATGCGCCCAATCCACCTTGCTGTTCGGCAGCGTCGCCATGGCGATCCCGGCGATGATCGCAGGCTCGGACCGGAGCTGATCGGAGGCCGGTGTCAGCTTACCGCGAGAGGCATGCACCATCGACATCGAATCTTCGATCGTGACGGATTGAGCACCCCCTGCCTGCACGTCGCGTTCGGTGCGGCCAAGCACCGGAAGAATGATCGATTCCTTGCCGACGAGAAGATGCGAACGATTCAATTTTGTCGCGAGATGAACCGCGAGGTCCAGATTGCGCATCCCCTGATAGCTGACATCGGTATCCGGGAGAGCAACCGAGAAATTTCCGCCGACGCAGACCAACACTTTGGACCTGCCGTCGAGCATGGCCTTCATGGCGTCAACGGCATCATGGCCATGAAGGGATGGCGGTCTGAACCCGAAGGCCGCCTCGACCCGCCCGAACATAGCATCGTCCACCTTTTCGGTAATCCCGACGCTGCGATTGCCTTGCACGTTCGAATGACCGCGCAGCGGACAGATGCCAGCACCAGGCTTGCCGAAATTTCCGCGAAGAAGAAGGAGCGCGGCAATCTGCTGGACGTTCTGGGTTCCTCTGGCGTGCTGCGTAATCCCCATGCCGTAGCTCACGATCGTCGCATTCGATCTTATATAGGCGTCCGCGACGGTTTCGAGATCAGCCCTGGTCAGGCCGCAGGCTTTCTCTATGTCCGCCCATTCGGTGCGCTTGAGGTCGGCGGCAAACTCAGGAAAACCGAGGGTGTGTTCAGCGATAAACCGATCATCGAGCACGCCTTCGGTCGTGTCGGCTTTCTCGATGACCGCTTTCATGATTCCTTTGAGGGCCGCCGCGTCTCCGCCCACCTTGACCTGATGGTAGGTTGAGGCGATTGGCGTCGACCGGAATGTACCCATCTCGATCGGGTCCTGCGGATCAGTAAAGCGTTCGAGCGCCCTTTCCTTGAGCGGATTGAACACAATGATCGGCGCGCCACGCCGGGCGCATTGATGCAAGGTGCCCATCATGCGTGGGTGGTTGGTACCGGGATTGTGCCCCATGGCGATGATGAGCTCGCAATGGTCGAAATCCTCTAGTGAAACGGTGCCCTTGCCGATACCAATGGCTTTCGGCAAGCCGACGCTGGTTGCCTCGTGGCACATGTTGGAGCAGTCCGGGAAATTGTTGGTCCCGTACTCTCGCGCGAAGATGCTGTAGAGGAAGGCGGCTTCGTTTGATGCGCGCCCGGACGTGTAGAATTCCGCCATGTTTGGGTCGGGTAGGCCGCGCAGCACTTCGCCGA
>Ga0310811_10009175_pt1 | contig 12759 bp, 16 predicted proteins | sample YCmetagenome_FD_207642 | JGI IMG/M metagenome (GOLD analysis project Ga0310811, IMG submission 207642) | Soil microbial communities from experimental microcosm in Duke University, North Carolina, United States - YC | ecosystem: Engineered > Artificial ecosystem > Soil microcosm > Unclassified ...
TATATTGCCAAGAGGCAGGGCTGTCCAACATCTCCCTATAGCTTGGTCAGATTCCCACACCCTGACTCCTAATGAAGCAATTACATGAAAAGCTACAAACATTGGGACACTTTTTTGAGCCACTGTAAGTTCCATGCTTTAGGTGACTATGTTTCTACAATATGCCATTATGGCACATGTGATTCATACAGCTCCAAACCAGTAAGTCCTAGAGTGTGAGACTCCAAAGTCATTTGCTAACTCTATCTAGGGTGAACTCAAACATTGTTCTCCCAAGGCTAGATATCATCATATGGACTGCAACTCATTTGTGAAACAGCTGACACACATCAAACACCATCAGGCCCATATTCATTGTATTGGCAACAAAATGGTACATCATCCTCACATTGAGATTGCTGAATTAGTGAAAAGCCCACTTGTTCACCACCATATTGGCATGACACAGAAGTACCCCATCCACATTGGCACGTACTTACACAGCCATCAAGGTGATCCAGCAATCAAGGTTAGTGTCATATCCCATACATTCGCGCTTCTCATCTGAAGTTCCGTATGTCAGATCTGATCAGATCTGATCCACAGATCCATACCGGATCCGTCACGATAAGCTTCTTCATTCATATACTGTTTATATAACATTAAACACTGCTTATTTCCTCCATTTAGTATATCTTCCCTTCCGGTACATCGGTTATGCTTACTTCCAGCTATGTTTACTGATCCATTCACTTGTGATTAACTTCCGGCTTATGTTTGACTTCTAATAAGTGTTTGCTTATACATTGCGATACTTTGTGCATAGCCTCTCGCATAGTTCTATTGTATATAAACTCTTGTACATGTCCTATAGCACCCCAGTTCAAATATCATCTTAGATTGTCCTCATTCTGTTATCCGGACTCGAGTCTTATCAACTCTTGTCACCCTCCAAGACTTAAGGATCGTATCTGATAAGTCTAACGCATCCGCCTCTATCTACGGATAGTCAATACTCTGTTAGTTTCTAGCCTTAGACTTGTCTAGACTAGCCCTTATTCTTCCGTCCGATAACCGGACGCCATCCGGATAAGTATATGATACTATTCCTTATCTTTGGATAGGAATACAATACTAATCCTTACCTTCGGATAAGTATACAATACTATTCCTTGTCTTTGGATAGGAATACGTTACTTGTCTCTACACCCGGATATCATACAATAGTCGTCCGGACCTTTGGATACGCTACAATAGCCATCCAGATCTTCGGATACGATAAGTATAGTATCTGAAATATGGGGCTATACTCGGGAAAGGGGCACAGCATATGAGCTGAGGCTGAAGCCCTTCGGATCTGATATCTTTTGAGTACGACCTTAACAGTTAGTCTAGCCAACTTATCCACACAGCACACTAATATTTGCCTACAGAATTTCCATTCCAAGCTAAAGGAACATCTATTGCAGCAAATTCAAAACTCCATGGATGTACCATTTTCGAGAGACCTTACTGATACAATTATCATCAAGAATGATCGTATGTATCATCACAACATCGTCCAGTTTAATTACACAATGTACAATGTTTGCCAAGCTCAAGACATTGTCAACCCACACACTCCACACTGCAATGTAATGGTTCTCTGCAGTGACAGTGATCTGAGACTCAACAGTCATAGATTTATGTATGGTAAGGTCCTTGGTGTTTATCATATAAATGTAATCTATATTGGAGCTGCCATGGTCAACTTCACCCCACTGCAAATGGAATTCCTATGGGTTTGCTGGTATGAGCCCATGGAGCAGGTCTCCTCCTGGGATACCTCCACTCTTGATTGACTTAAATTTATGCCCATAGATGACGAATCCACATTCAGCTTCATTGATCCAGCAGATGTAGTGAGAGGTTGCCACATCATACCTGCTTTTGCCAAGGGCAGGAAACACCCTGACAGATTGGGGGTGTCGGGATATGTGGGGGATAAGGATGATTGGCATGAATATTATGTCAATTGGTAAGTTTGAGGTACAATTATGAATAATCACCACTGAGCTCACAATCTCAGGTTTGTCGATCACAATATGTTAATGCACTTCCACTTTGGTCTTGGAGTGGGACATGTTTACTCTCATTGCTACGCACACTTTGAGCCCCAAGGAGGGAGTGCAGATGTTCAACACACTGCCGAAAATGGAACAGAAGATGAATATGAAGAGTATGAAGATGATGAAGAAGACAAAGATGAAGAAAGTGAAGATGATTGTACCATGGGCGAACTCACTCTCGAGCAGCACTTCAGTGTCAGCAATGAGTCGTTATCCCACTTTGGTGAGATGTATGATAGTGAATTAGAAGTAGATTATGAGAATTAGCTCTTGTTTGCTACCTTGTCAAATGTTTGGCATTGCTATTACATATGTCATAACCATAAAACTTAAATACCATTAGGGCTGTGATGGCAGGATGGCACACTTTATATGAGATATTTAAGCACATTGCATGGAATAGCTAAGATGGTGCTGTAATGGCAGGTTTGATGAATCTGAAGCAGGTGTGTAGCCACCTTTAAAAGCATGGTGTTTTGTCCTAATAGTTAACAACAATGTCTTTTTCTTCAGAATACCATCTGATTACAAGTGTTACAACCTGTCAAAGCATTACATGCTATGTGTACAATGAGATGATGCCTTTGGTATTGCCCTTGACTGTACTTTGTTTCTGCCTTGCAAGCTATATGTCACTAATCCAGTGTCTTTCAGGGAACTCTTAGAGGCACAACTGACACATTGTCCTTTGTTGGGTACATTGCGACTGGGCTGGGACTCATGGTGTATCCATTGTATGTGAGTATCTTCATTTCTCAAGAATTTTTCAGTGTCTAACTAAGGCACACAGTGTTCACCATTAACTCTTGATGCTGTGTGTGTTTTATTTGTAGATGTTATACACTATTAATTGGTGCCATAGGTGCAGCATCATATCAAACTTACTGCCTATTTGGAAACTGGACATGTTCACACCTCCGCTGTACTCAATACAGAAAGCACTGAGGCTCCGGTCTACATTCTAGAGGTACATTGAATCTGTATTATGCTTCGCCATCCCACTGATCAGTCTTGTAGAACACTGCTCCCTCTATGATTATAGACTTGCCTGCCATATGGACCAAGCAGGGCCACAACAGGAAACTACATGTTGTTTATGATGGTCAGGTAAGTTTACCTTGCAATTTTCATGTTATCTCCCTTAACAACATCACAGGTTGATTTAGCCAATTACCACACCACCATTCATTGGGCCGACCATCTGTTAGGGTACAACATGCCCATCTTCCAATTTCCTGTTTGCCATGACATTTCCGACGTCTATTCATCTGCATCGGCAAATGATGCCTCAATCTTTGGTTCTTGGATGATGTCCCATCCTCATGCCACGTCGGAAGGCGATAGTGATCTCAGCACTCATCCAAGTTATGGAGGGCCTGTTCATTCTTCCTATGACAACTCTGAGTCTGTGCCTGTGCCTGACATCTCTGTCACCACTTCTCAATCCAAAGAGGCCAACCACTTAAAGGGAATAATGAAAAAACACTCAAAGTGGAGGCTGGTCTTATCTTATCTGCAGCTTCTTATTAGGGTAGCAATTTGTAAAGGTGAAATTGGGAACCCTCATTTTATCACTATAGCTACACCCAAGACAAAAGCTACCCTGATATGCTGCCTCTTCAATGAGAGTCTCATCCATGCTAATACAAATTCCATGGAGTTAGAACAAGGTCAGAAGCTCATTCATTCATGTAATGCACATACTCATTCATTTTCAGTAGTCTCTGCTGGCAATGGCAGGATCTTAAGTGAGAACAAGATCCTGGTGATGGTACATTTCCTCCTCGTTCTTATTACTTATCTCACCTCAAATAGGCAGGCCCATGGGTATCTCAATTTATCCACGATTCAAAGTGTGTAGCCTTCCAGACAATCAATCATGCTCGAGCAGGCTTTTGGTTTCACAAGATTTTTGGTACCTTGCTCAAAGCTAGGCTTGAGCATTTGCTAAGCCACTTCATGAGACCACAATCTGCGCGTCTTCCATTCGATGTAAATGTTCCAAACTTTGTTATTGTCAAATAATCATTGTGCTATGCAGCAAAATGGATTGGTTTGGGTCTTCTGCACCAAGTGTATCAAGTCTATCCTATGGCACATTGTGTTTAGGGTGACCATATCGAATGGTGTTACCATTGCTACAACCCTTGGTTTACTGCAGATCATGGCCAATCTTGAGCCTGAAGTGTTTAGGCATACTACCATGCTACCCATGGAGACCCTGGCCTTCATGCACTCTTTTGTGAGTTGTATCTGATTCATGTGCTTCTCACATTTAACAGTCATTAAATTAGTGTTACTTGGCTCTCTTTTGCAAGCTAGAGAGTGTTGTGGCTCAAATTCCCAGTGCAACCTTTGACTGACCATACTATCCACCTGCAAGCACAATCTATAATGAAACTGTTGAAACCCTCAACATCATCTTGCCATTGCACCTCATTGTGTGATCTTGTGTTAGTTCCAATATTCCAAGCCTTAATTTCCATATACTAAAGGGAATGTGTCATGCAGGGTGAATGATGTTGTGCAGGTTGTTGTCATATCCCATACATTTGTGCTTCTCATCTGAAGTTCCGGATGTCAGATCCGATCAGATCCGATCCACAGATCCGTACTGGATCCATCACGATAAGCTTCTTCATTCATATCCTGTTCATATAACATTAAACACTGCTTATTTCCTCCATTTAGTATATCTTCCCTTCCGGTACATCGGTTATGCTTACTTCCGGCTATGTTTACTGATCCATTCACTTGTGATTAACTTCCGGCTTATGTTTGACTTCTAATAAGTGTTGCTTATACATTGCAATACTTTGTGTATAGCCTTTTGCTTAGTTCTATCGTATATAAACTCTTGTATATGTCCTATAGCACCCCAGTTCGAATATCATCTTAGATTGTCCTCATTCTGTTATCCGGACTTGAGTCTTGTCAACTCTTGTCACCCTCCGAGACTTAAGGATTGTATCTGATAAGTCTAAAGCATCTGCCTCTATCTTCGGATAGTCAATACTCTGTTAGTTTCTAGTCTTAGACTTGTCTAGACTAGCCTTTATACTTCCATCCGATATCCGGATAAGTATATGATACCATTCCTTATCTTCAGGTAGGAATATGATACTTGTCTCTACATCCGGATATCATACAATAGTCGTCCAGACCTTCGGATATGCTTCAATAGCCATCTGGATCTTCAGATATGATAAGTATAGTATTCTGAAATAAGGGGCTATACTCGGGAAAGGGGCACAGCGTATGAGCTGAGGCCGAAGCCCTTCAGATCCGAACCTATTTGAGTATGACCTTAACAGTTGTCTGCAAATGAGCTTCCATATGTTGCCTGCACCCACTTGTATTTTCAGTATCACATTGTCCCTGTATAGCCTGTGGCTCACGAAGCCACTCAATTGACCAAAGTGTTTCATAATACAAGAAAGTTTGAAACATGCAAGCAGTATTTTACTTCACTAATCAGTGCCATCTTCTGCCATCGATGGATTTGAGGCTATTACTAAGTTATGGTGGACAGTAGGTTATGGCAATCAAACTCTAAAAAAAATGTTAATATTGTAGGTGGAATTGTGTGAATATATTTCAAGCTGCCCAGTAACTTTGACATGATGAATTGCCCACCCTTTCTCTCTAGATGTGTAGGCCATCCAAAAGATTTCTTTCTCAAAATTGACGACACCGAGGTCACCCTAGAATCTTGGCTCTGGACACAAGGCCTCGAAATTGTTAGTGTGCGTATTTTTTTTGTATTGATCACTCATAACTTTACCACCAGCTGCCACACTCCCTCTTTGTCATGGCTTCTGTGTTGTTTGGTTTGGTTGACTATCATGATCTTATGGTTCTCCTTGAAGTAAGTCTCGGGGTAGTTGCGAAACAGATGCAACTCCAGCAAGCAGAGGGGAATTCCTCAGCATTTCTTCCGCAAGCAGGGCATTTTTTTATGGAAGAGCAGATGCATCATGCTCAAATAGAAGTGTCACTGTTCATTACAGCAATTGCAAACTTATGCGAAGTGTTGAACACTGGAGGTCAACCATGTCAGCCAGATTGTTGAAATTCTTGTGTCCGCTGCTAAGTGTATTGCTAGCAATTGTCCCAAATTTTCCTCCAGTGAACACTGTCGGTGAAGGGTGAGGCTCAGCTACAGGGATGAAAAGGTGGAAATGGGTATGGAAGAAACTCTGCAGTAAGACCCAGGTGTGAGGTATATACTTGACCCATTGTGACAATATAATTCCCACTGGGCTGTAGAACCCTATATTTTCATATAGGTCTCAATAACTGAACTTCCGATACTATTCACTACCTATCTATTGTCAGCCCTCACTTGTTTTAACTATAATCCTTGTCCAACACATAGCCCGCACTTTCCTGCACCATGCGCACACTTCCCGCAGTGCTATTCATGTTCCCACACCATATCCTGCGCTATTCCCGTGCTTTTTGCACTATCAGATTCTCTCAGTAAAGTGTTATAGAGCAGTTCTACACTTGCACTCTAATAGTGATGCTTTCCTGCATTTAGCGCTCATCTAGCGACGCATTCCTGCGCTCTATGGACCCGCATGCTCATTCCCACGCTGCATGCATACCTGCGCATTAGTTCTCATGCTTCAGAACTCCCTTAGGAAAGCTCGCGTCCATCCAAAGTCCATCCTACCTCATTGGTACATATTTTGCCTTGCCTCATGTTTTGTAACAAGTGTTGCAGCCTTATTACATTCTTACTGCATGTTTTTCCTATTCCTTCCATCTCCGACAAGGATATTGACTACTATAAGTAACCTAGGATTAGGACTACTTACTTTACTTCCCTTCAACTGTATTTCCTGTCCCTTAGGTTTTACTTAGAAGTAGTCACCATTAGTTGCGCTCTATAGCCCGTATTGGCTTCCTTATACCTTCCTTAACCTTGCAATCATTATCCTTGACTTTCATTACCTTGAGATACCTTATCCCTCCCCTACTGCTCATAGCACTCCTATAGTGACATAGTGCTCTGATAGCGATGCACTTCCCATGCTCCTTATAGTGATGTGCTTTCCTGTGCATAGTGCACTTTTGGGTCTTTGTATCTAGAGCTGTTATCAGTAGCTATTCCCTTGGGTCAAACATTCTTGTCTCAAGTGTAGCAGCTGGGCAAGGGCTTAGACATATATTGGTTAGGTGTTCCATAGACTGCCTAGCCAAGTTTGTTTATCATACTGTAGGACAGCTACTGAGAGGGAGAACCTTGGAATATGGGCAAGGGACTCTCTTTATAATGAGGAAGGGTGCTTTGAGGCACAGTGCATGTTATGGCTTAGGCGTGTGGGTCATCATGAGTGCAGATACACAATAAATCCAGTCGTATATTCAGTACTCTAGGAATCAAACTTTTGCTAAGGAATGGGGAGTGTGTGAAGTGTGTGAACTAAAAGTCCAGTAAGGTCTCTATATACTGTATCTATAAGCGCAAAGGTGTGTGGTACTGAGCTGAATAGTGTGCGCTCCCAAATAATTAGTATGTATGTAACTATATGTAAGGCACACACTCAGATCCGAAGTGAACACTTCCGTAGCAATTGAGATAACTCACCAGTAAATCAGCAAGGACAAAGGACGGACAGGTGTGTGGAGATAGGCGTGAGGCGCACACTCTGTGTGTGGTGATACAAGCATTGGAGTTCAAGCCTGTAAGACCTCAAAATCAGTGGGTATACATGATGTTCCTTACATTGGGTATATTGCAACATACCAATCTCCTAGTTCCCTCGACTCCAAGTGCTTCCAACCTACAAAGGAAATTTGAGACAAGTGCCATGCATGGCTCATTATGTCATCACCTTTTCAAGACACTATAGAAGTAGCATCTGACATCAGCCAAACACCCCCTGAGTCTCCTCGTCATCATGAATACCCCCTGGTGAGTGGTTATAATATTCCAAGGGTCCCTATCTTCTGATTTGGACTGCGCAGCACGACAACCAACTTCTCTCTATGCCTTGCTTGACAAACGCCCTGGTTGATAATGTCAAATTGGGTATATACATCAATGCATCTTTCACGGAAACCGATGAGTCAGAACCCTTACCGACTGATATCAGTGATGTGTTTATGCAAAAGAAAGACAAAATGCTGGATGAGCTCATGTCTGTTTTCCATATTTTGGATTTGAAGAAACAGCGTGCACAGGCCAAAGTAAACATGTTTTCTGAAGCTATTGTACTCAATGCTGAGTTGGAGTTTACTGATGATGGTGGATACGCAGCATTCGATCAGTTTTATCACACTAATATAATGATTTAGGCACATCTTCGGGTAAGGCTACAATTCCTGAATCATGTCTGCATGAGGATTGGTGCAATGATTAGTTTGCAACTTCATCCACTCCTTCCGATGCTTCTGACATTCTGTAATATTCTCGCTTGTAGTTGTACCACCAGTTTGTAATCCTTTTCCCTCCCTGATCAAAGTGATATGTTTGCCATAACTCTCGCATTTGTATTGGTGTTTCACATCAATTGGTTGTATGTCTGGATCTGTTCTATCATTATTTCTGCTACTCCTTTTCTATCACTTATTTTATCTGACTTGACATGAAATGTAGTGATTCACTACAATATATCATATGATCTACCTGAATCCTCGTAGACTACATTATATTCGAAAGAAGATGAAAATACCATGCAATATCAAAAGCAAATGAACCCTGCCTTAGTATATCTATGAATATGACTTCAATCACAGAGTGTGCATATTTCATTCCTCCTTTTGATAGGAACATACTCACCCCAATGCATAGTTGTTGCTTGAATGGATTGCGACTGTTTATATGTTACTACTGACTTAGAAAGGGCAAAGTACATCCTAGACATTATGTACAAAGGTAAAACAGTATGACTTGCACTTTTTGAACCCACACCTCACTTCAGAACTGACTACAGCTTTCACCAGTTCTGTAAACTCGCATCAGATACACCAAGCCACCATGCAGGCACCTTTTTGGTTTGAAACTGTAGAACAGCCTGCACAAGTAGTCGATGCTAATAACCATGAATATGCATACAAAAATTCAAGTTAGTCAGTACAGTGCACAACTTTTGCAATTAATCGCCTCGCTTGCATGCTTGCATTTTACTTTATGGTAGATATATGAAAATGATATCAGGCACCATCATAACCGGCTAAGGCACCATGTTATAATACATTGTCAAGTCACTGTCACAATTGTAGCTTTTGCAGCTTTGCATGAAATGGCGTCACGACGTGTTATAAGTGTGATCATCAGCCAGCCAATAAAGAGTGCTTATCACTTTGATCATTACTTATAATTGCACATCAACATGACATTTCCATAGCATAGTCATATAGTCATTCATATATTTGTTGCATGCTTGTAAGCTCCATATCAAAATGACACTTCCCCGGCATAGTCATACATTCATTCATATATTTGTTGCACACTTGTAAGGTCCATATCAAGATGATATGTCCCTGGCATGGTCATACATTCATTCATATATTTGTTGCACACTTGTAAGGTCCATATCAAGATGATATGTCCCTTGCACATATATTTTTTTCATACAGATGTTGTGCAAAGATAATGATGTATAATTCTAAATCAAGAGGTATCATAATGGGTTTTATTTGTCAGCTCTATCTGGTCATATCAATTTTGGGTCGATTCCCTGATGCACATCAGACATTCGAAGATGATCTCCTATTGGTATATGTAGCATTATAATAAGCAAAATCCCTGCAATAAGTGCAATAATAATGGATCGACTTGTGAAGTCTTACATGGCAAGACTCGCCTTCTATTTAAGGATGGGACCTCAATTATCAAGGTTTAATCAAAGAGAAATAGATTGCCAAGGTACATCTGGGCCTGCAACTGTGGTGCTTTACAGATGGTAGTGTCTTCCATTATAATGCATGCTTGACCTGATAGAACTCACAAGTGTCACCATGATGGCACGAATTGCACAGAAACATCTGCATGTGGCAAGCTTTACAATTGTGATGCTCCATTAACAATGTATCAACTCTAGCATCTAAGTATATAATGGACGCTTGCTTTTATGAAATGTACAAACAACATCAGAAAGACATTTCCCACAAAGGTGTGCCCTATCCGTGTCATTCTTACAAGCATCGGCCATGCACATCGTATTGTTCAACTTGTGAAGTGGCAATGTAAATGGCATCAGAAAGACGCATCTCACAAAGGTGTGTCACATTACCGCCACTCTTATAAATGCTGCTCGTGTTACATCCTGTAGTCGGACTTGCGAGCAACAATGCAATACCTGGTGTTCTACCCAATTGGTATCATTCCTACAGGTGTTGGACACAGATGCATTCATTGGACTTGCGACCTTCAAGGGAATGCCAGCAAAGGCCGTCTATCATTGTATCATTGCTGCCTTGATTGTTGCCATGGGTAAAAACATATAGAATTTATCACCAAATTTTTAGCCAGAGGATTGGGTGTAATATTGGCGTCATATTGTAGGTGCGCACACAGCGCGCGGTGGTTGGGATCACTTAAGATAGATTTTGTAGCAGAGTACAAGGAATTGTAGTGTGATGACTTTTATGTTATGTATCCCCGCTACCACCATCATGGACTAAAATTTCATTCATTCTCGCTCGCTTTTCCCTAATCCTGGCCAGTGCACTATTCTTGATCAGCGGGCATTGGGCGGTGGAGTATGAAGGGAAAATTTGCCTGGAAAACATGAGGATCAGCAGAGCAGAATATAAATTCACCAATCACCTATTCCACCACACTGCAAGGTCATCCACCTCCTGTTTCTCCTCTGGGTCTTCGAATATATCCAAAATAGAGTTGTAGAATCTTTCCGAGTTGGTCACAGTATCTGTACGTGAAAATACGGGTGATGAAGTCAGGGCAAATTGGACCTGGAAAGAAAGTTAGTTCAATAGAAACTTATATATTCAAATTGTAGATGCACCTGCATTGCAATGTATGCAATGGAGGGCAGGGTGATTCGGGTCATCCCATGAATTCGAGCATTACCCAAACGAGTTGCCTTTGGCTCTCTGTCCACAGAACTGGGAGAGGTAAAGATATGTTTATAAGCCTGTACGGTCTAGTTGAGCATGAACAATTTGGAAGCAAGAAGCAAGTTTATATCTTACACAGACCAACAAGGCACTTCAAAGCAGATCGTTCCAGGGATCCTCTGGATTGTAGTGGTAATCTGCATACAAGAATAGTGGCCACTGATCTCCAGTCACGACAATCTCACCACTTTGTAGCTTGGCTCTCGTCCTGTATGCTATTGGTATTTATGCCAAAGAAGAAGACAAGCAAGTTATCACGCACTCTGAGTGAGACCAGTCCAGGCCAGCAGGACAAAGTAATGCGCCTGTCCATTCATGATGAAAACCACGGTCAATTTTCACATTGCGAGAAAGAGAAGGAACAAGATTCTGTCCCTTTGGAGTAATCCAATCTAGCACACTACCTTTGAGACTTTTGGTATCATCACCCCTTGCTCCGGATGCGCCTTTGGTGAGCTGATAGTATGTACATTGTTATATTTGAAGAGGTAGGAAGGCATGATGGTACTTACCAGTTCTGCAACAATATCAACCTCATCATCTCCACCTTGCATCAAGCGCTCTTCCAGGCCTACCACAGACTTGAGGAGCTCTTGGAAAATACGATGCTCCCGCTGTTCCCTTGTATGCGACATTAAACATGTGGCACATAACTCCACAGGAAGATGAAGTACTCAGCCATGAAGTTTTCTTCTGGAATCTCCACCAATTCACCCATTTGTAAAATCCCATTTGTAAGGAGAGCTTGAAAGTTACAAAGAGCATGCACTGTTCGCCCGAAATGACACCTGTAGTGAACCAATGGATCGGTTGCAGCCCTGTATCATGATATTTGTGATGGTCAGTAGCAAATTGCTTCGTATAAATGGGCTAGAGTCACTTACGGCCTTTTCCTGGGGCCAAGTTGAAGGGCATCCATAGGTTGTTTGCATTGTTCGCCACAAGATTGCTGCTCTTCTGACATGATAGATAGGTGCAATCACTGAGGCAAGGATGAGAATCAGTGGCAGTCCCACTATGATCATTGCTTTATTTTTAACCCTTCCCTACAGTGTTTGATGCAGTTTGAGTGAGGAGCTTGAAACTGCTTTTAGGAAATGAAAGTAGAGTAGTCAGCTTTCTAGCGAAGGTTGTTAATGCATAGCCACAGACCGTCAATTACACACTTGTTCATGGTGAGTTGTGACCCGGAATGTTGAACTCTAACCGCTACTAGTATTACTACTCCTGGAGCAAGGTGTGCTGACAATCCTCTAACAGGAAAGTCTGACATACCATGCCGGAATTATTGTTAGATCCACCAGTACTAATTCTGGTTTAGGTCACCGACTCAGAGGAAAGTGTTGCCAGTGAGTGGTGGTTATTTATGCGAGTTGTATGGAGTAATTTAGTTTTCATAATCAAGGGTGTAGTACTCGTCACTGTCAATGTCACTGGCTTCGATGTGACAACTAAGTTTTCTTTGGGCTGATATTAGCTTTACTTACTTACTTTACATTCATTACTTTTGTGGCTTATATAAGCATGTTTCCCTTTCACCAGTACCAGTCTGAAGTTTGATGATTCACTACCTCTGAGC
>Ga0310811_10009176_pt1 | contig 12758 bp, 13 predicted proteins | sample YCmetagenome_FD_207642 | JGI IMG/M metagenome (GOLD analysis project Ga0310811, IMG submission 207642) | Soil microbial communities from experimental microcosm in Duke University, North Carolina, United States - YC | ecosystem: Engineered > Artificial ecosystem > Soil microcosm > Unclassified ...
GCACAGCAGGTCCACGGAACGCTGCTGCAGGTCATGCGCGGCATCCTCTTCCCCAACTCTAATGTGCTGTTCTCGGCCCAGTCGGTGGATCCGGCAACTGTCAAGAAGGATGCGGACCCGACTACGTCCGTGAACCCGCTTGCCGGGCAGTACGGCGGTTGGGAGGCGATCGAGAATAGCGGCGTCGCGATGGCCGAAGCGGCGAACCTGCTCACCATCCCGGGACGCGTCTGCGGCAACGGCAAACCGGCGCCGGTGCAGAACGCCGACTGGCAGCGGTTCGTGCAGGGTCTCCGCGACGCGGGGATGGCAACGTACAAAGCGGGGCAGTCGAAAAACATGGACATGGTGCTCGACGCGGCCGACAAGGTGACGACCGCGTGTATGAACTGCCACGAGGTCTATCGCGAGAAGACGCCGGCGCAGGGCGGAATGGCCGCTCGGTGTACGAAGTAATACGCGTCATCGTCCACTTCGCAGTGTTCCAGGGATTATGATCGTGTGTCTCGCGGGGAGCACAGGTCCCCATGCCTCTTGAACGCCACCACTCGGCGTTGATCTTCGAGCCGTTCTTCCGCGGTCCGGATTACGGCGCGGGTGGAACGGGTCTCGGCTTGGCAACCGTCAAACGTCTCACCGAAAGTCATGGCGGCACCGTGGGCGTCCACTCGAGCATCGGCAGGGGAAGTCTGTTCTGGGTGGAATTACCAATCCGACCCTCGGCCTCCGCTCCGCCTTGAACGCCGGACGACATGGCGCGCCGGGTTCGGACAGCAACGATGCCAGTATGTGTCCCGTCGCGGTCGTGAATCGCAGACGATTTCTTCAGCTTGCGACGAGTTCGCTTCCTCTCGCCGCCGCAGCGATTCGAGAGGCCTCTGCGCGGCAGCGCGATGCCGATCCGGTTGTCGTCATCGGCGCCGGCCTCGCTGGAATGCGCACCGCCGATCTGCTTCACAAGGCAGGCATGCCGGTCCTCGTCCTGGAAGCCCGCGCACGGTCGGGCGGCCGTGTGGTCACCGTTCGCGCACCGTTCGACAACGGGCTGCATGCGGAAGCTGGCCCGACACGAATCGCAGGTGTGCACGGCGCGGCACTCCGCGCCGTCCGCGCGTACAAACTGCCGCTCGTCCCTCTTGCAATGGCCGGTGCGGACGTGACCGCCGTGAATGGCCGCGCCGCCAGTACGGTCCAGGGGCAGCGTGCCTGGATGCTCGACTTGAAACCCGACGAACAGATGACGACGCCGGCAGCGCTGCTCGAGCGATACGTCGGTGATTTGCCGCGCGAGCTCGGCGACCCGGGCGCTCCGCGGGCAGCGTTCGCTCGATGGGAGCAGTACGAGCGGGTTACGTGGCCGGAGTGGCTGCGGTCGCGCGGCGCCTCCGCCGACGCGATCAAGCTGATGACAGCTGGGGGCGACTCCAGCAGCGTATCCGCCCTCTACGTGTTGCGACAGTACGCCATGCTTCGCGCATCGATACAGCGCTACAAGATCGGTGGCGGCATGGACCGGTTGCCTGCGGCGATGGCCACATCGCTCGGTGGGATCATCCGATACAATGCGCCGGTCGTTCGTGTCGAACGTCAATCGACTCGATTCCGGGTCGACTATCGCGAAGGTGCCGCCGTGAAGAATGTGGCGGCCGCACGCGTCGTGTTTGCTGTTCCGGCGAGTACGATGCGGCAGATCGAAATGAAACCACGATTGTCTCAGGTGAAGGAACAGGCCATCGAGCAGCTTTCGTACTACGACGGTGTCCGGTTCCTGCTTCAGGTGAAGCGCGCGTTCTGGAGGACGGCGGGCTTGAGCGGTTCGGCGAGAACCGACCGCGCGACCGAGATCTGGGATGCGACGAGCGACCAGACGACGTCCTCACGCGCGATCCTCGGCGCCACGGCCGCAGGCAAAAACGTGGGACCCGCAGCCGGCATGACTGCCGAATCGAGCCTTCCCGTAGGCGTCAATCTGGTTGCCGACGCCTTTCCTGCTATTCGATCCGAGTTCGAGAAGGGCGCCGTCTATCGCTGGAGCGCGGAGCCGTGGACACGCGGCGCCTTCGCCGTATATCGTCCGGGGCAGATGACGACGCTGATGCCCGTCCTCGCGTCCGCGGAAGGCGGGCTTCACTTTGCCGGGGAACACACGTCGGTCTGGACCGGATGGATGGAGGGCGCCCTCGAGTCGGGCGAGCGGGTCGCACGTGAAGTCCTGACCGCAGCCGGCCGCGCGTGGCCAGAGCCGACAGGCCCCACACGATGATTGTCGTCCTCCTTATTGTTCATGGGCTGCTGGCGGTCGCGCTGCTCGGGGCGATCACGCACCAGGCCCTCAGCGTCTTCACCGTCGCGTCGGCATCGAACGGCCGGTGGACGTTTGTCAACCGCTTCCGCGGTGTCGACGCCACAGCGTACGCGACGCCGATCGTCGTGCTGTTTGTCGTCACCACCCTCGGCGGTGCGGTGCTCTATCCGCAGTACCGCATCGACGTACGACCGGCGCTCGAGGATACGCAGAACACCGCCGCAAACGGCGTGTTCGAAATCAAGGAGCACCTGGCGGCGATTGGGTTGGGACTGATGCCTGTCTACTGGCAGTTCTGGCGGAAGGCAAACGGACACGGAACCGCGCCGGCGCGCCGCTATCTGACGTGGCTTGTGGCGTTCTGCGTCTGGTGGAACTTCCTCGTCGGACACGTGCTCAACGACATCAGGGGGCTGCTGCCATGACGGATTCCAGAATGACGATTTTCTCCATCATGTTTGGCATCTTCTATCTCGCGGCGTTCTACTATGACCTGGCACTGTTCCGGTACTACCCGGAGGTTGGGCAATTCCATTTCCTGCGCAACGACAGCCTCGGCGTGGTAATACTCTGGTACGGCTGGATCGCGACGGCGGCGCTCGCCAGCGCGGCCATCGCGTTCGCGGTACCAAGAAATTTGGCCGACCGTCTGTGGTCTGGCTGGGCGTGGATCATCCCGACGGTCGTGGTCGTGGCGATGCTTATCTACGAGCGTCGTTGGTTTGTGTCGTAGCGGGGAGGAGCAGATGAAGAAACAACAGCCCGTCGCAGCCGCGGTCTTGGCGATTGTTGCGGCGCTCGTCCTCGCCGGCACAGGAACGCTCATGGCAAACGGCCAGACCTTTTTCGCCCCGGCGAACAGGGGGCCGGTGGAGCTGGTCTACTTCGCCCGCGTCAAGGACGCGCGAACGGGCAAGCCGATCAAGAAAGCACCCTACGTCACCATCGTCGATCCGTTCACTGGCATCTATATGCCATTTCAGGGCGACAGCCCCGGACACTTCAGGAGCCCGGACATCGGTGCGGCGATTCTCGAAGTCAGCTCCCGCCCTATCGATACGAAGCAACTGGAAGTCGTCGTCACCGCGGCTGGGTATAAGACGGTGAAGGTGGCGAACATCCCGCGTCGATCGAAGGGCGCCATCGAGCTCGATGTGAGGATGGAGCCGAAAGCGAACGCCGACAACACAGAGGACAGCGCATCGACCGCCGCTGCAAGTCAACCCGGCGCACCGGCCGGCGACAGCAGCACGCCCGTCGACTCGTCAAAGCCGACGTTCTTCCTGTTGGCAGCGTGCTTCGGCCTGGCGGCTATTTCAGCGGTGGCGCGAACAGTAGGCCGCCCCGACTCCACAGGGCGTTGAGCCCGCGCTCCATCGCAATCGGTGTAGCCATTCCGAGGTTGCGCTCGAACACTTCGCCGTAGTTGCCGACGTCTGCGATGACATGCCGGGCCCACGCCTCGTCGAGGCCCAGCGCCGCGCCATTCCCAGGAGCTACTCCGAGCAGTCGCGCGATGTCGGGATCATCGTGCGCCGCCATCTCTGAAACGTTGGCCGACGTGACGCCGAGCTCTTCGGCAGCGATCATTGCGAAGACCGTCCAGCGCAGGACGTTGAACAGGTCGACGTCCTGCTCGCGAACGAGTTGTGCGAGCGGTTCCTGCGAAATCCGATCGGCGAGAAGGCGGAAGCCTCGTGGATTGTCCATCGTGCTGCGGACCGAGGCCAGCTCGGACACGTCGGCGCTGAATGCCTGGCAGCGCCGTTCGGCCAGCGCATGCCCTCCGGCTGCCCCGTCCGCGACGCGGACCTTGTCCAGCGCGATCTGATGTCGCCGGAAGTACGCAGTCAGGGTGACGTCGTGTTCCGATCCCTCGGCGACGCAAACCGGGGCACCAGCCAGTCCCGCCGCGTGATCGATCTGCATTTGCGCTGGGACGAGAAACCCCTGTCCGTCGTAAAACGTGACCGGGCCGAACAGGACGTGCAGGCCTTCACGGCGCAGCGACCAAGTCAAGCGGCGGGAGACAATGTCGATATCGTCGGACTGCTGAAAGAGATCGATCGAGGCGACCGGCTGGTAGCGAATCCGCACCGCAGACCCGACGATGGCGGCGGCAACGGCGCGGCAGATGTCGATGTCGAAGCCGGTATAGTGACCCTGACGATCAACCTGGGCGAAGCCCGCGATCCCTGGGAACACACCGCACACGAGGAAGCCGCGCTGACGGATGCGCGACAGGCGCGATGTCGCAGCGCCGCTACCGCACGATGCCGACAACAAGGCGGCGATGAGAAGCACCGAGACGGTCCGCCACATAATGCCGAAGGTGGAGATCGATTATGCCAGCATCGAACACGCTCGGACGGGTGATCCTTCCCGCGGTAGTTGGCGCCCTCATTGGCGGAGCCGCGGTCGCGTACGTTCATCGCAACGATGGCACTGCGGCCGCTGGCTCCGCGCAGACGCGCGCCGCTGAAGGTGGCGCAGCCAAAAGCGATTTCGACGCGCTGCGCGCGGACGTCGCTCGGCTGAAGGCCAACGCGCCATCTCAGTCGCACACGATGTCCGACGTCGGCTACCACTGGACCAATCTGTGGTTCGCCGGCGAGAAAAAGAACTGGCCGCTGGCGATGTTCTATTTCCAGGAGGCGCGTGCGCACATCCTCTGGACGATCCAGTTGAGGCCGGTGCGGAAAGGGCCTGGCGGCAGCGACGTGAACCTGGTGCCGATCTTCGAAGGAATCGATACGAGCGCGTTCAAGATGGTGGCCGATTCCATCCAGGCGCAGGATGCAGCGGCGTTCGCCGCCGCATACCGCGAGACGCTGCAAGCGTGCTATGGATGTCACAAGGCAGCCGGCTTGCCCTATATGCGTCCGGCCGTTCCGACCGAGCCGGCGCAAACGATCATCAATTTCGACGGCGCAGCCAGCTGGCCGCAGTAGCCGCGAAGGAACCGACAGTCAGTTCAGGGCTCTTTGTCGTAAACGATCGTATTGGTGAACGCCTTTCCCTTCGCATCTCGCCCACTCACGACCTGTGTCATCGTCATGCCGTCGGCCGAGATGGTGATCGTGCTCGGCGTGTCGGACGTCTGGCCGTTCACGATGAAGTAGACATCCTCGGTGTGCGGGTCGATCGCCTTGACGCTGACCATGCGAATCGCCTGCGCGCCAAGAGCCGCCTCCGGATACGGCTTGCCGTCGCGGCGGTAGACGAGATAGGCGCGTGTGCTGCCTTGCGGGATCGTGACATCGGTCGTCATGAAGATCGTTCCGCCGCCGCGATCTTCGTAGGTTCGCGTGAAGCTGGTGGGGGGACCGCCAGACTCGTATTTCGACTTTGCCGGATTCAACTTCCAGACACCAATAAACGGATCGTTCTTGTTAGGAGCGGCGACAACGCGTGGCGGTGTCGCACGAACAGCCGGCGGTTTCGCCGGCCGCGAGGACTGCTGTGGGGTCGCGACCACGCTGGACGAGGGCACGAGCAGCGCGACCAGGAGTATCAAGGCATGGCGTGCGTTACGCATGAGTCGTCTCCGTGCAGGGGAGCACACTTCAGCGTAGACCCAAATGCCAGGATTGTTCAGTCGTTCGCTCTCCGCCAGCTATACGCGCTGCATGGCCGCCAATGCTGACGAATAGGTACGATGCACCTCGTCGGGACCCGTTGCCACGAAGCCGAGCTCCCGCAGGCGCCCGTCTCCCAACCCGTAAATCCATCCGTGGACGGCCACCGATTTCCCCTGTGCCCATGCATCCTGCACGATGGTCGTCTCGCACACGTGCCGTGCCTGCTCGATGACGTTCAGCTCGCACAGACGATCGATTGCGCGGTCAGGTGGAAGCGGAGCGAGGTCGCTGTCATGACGATGTTTTACGTCTTCCACGTGCCGCAGCCAGTTATCGATTAGTCCAAGACGCGCGCCGTCGAAAGCCGCCCTCACGCCTCCGCATCCGTAATGGCCCGTGATGATGACGTGCTTGACGCCGAGAACGTCAATGGCGTACTGCAGGACAGAGAGGCAGTTGAGATCGGTATGCACCACGACGTTGGCAACATTGCGATGGACGAAGAGCTCGCCGGGCGCGAGGCCAACGATCTCGTTCGCGGGCACGCGGCTGTCGGAGCAGCCGATCCACAGGTACTCGGGCGCCTGCTGTTGCTGCAGGCGGGTAAAGTACTGCGGATCGCGCGTTACAGCGCCCGCCGCCCAGGCGGCGTTGTTCTCCAACAGAGTGCGAAGCGGCATCGACGCATAATCGCTTAGTTCTGTTCGTGCGCCAACACATCTCCATTCTGGACCTTGCGCCCGTGGTCGAAGGCGCCACACCGGCCGATGCGCTCCACAACACGCTTGACCTCGCACAGCACGCCGAGCGCTGGGGCTACACGCGTTTCTGGCTTGCCGAGCATCACAACATGGCGGGTATCGCGAGCGCCGCGACTTCAGTGGTGATCGGCTACGTGGCTGCCGGAACGAACACGATCCGTGTTGGCGCAGGCGGCATTATGCTGCCGAATCACTCGCCGCTCGTCATCGCAGAGCAGTTCGGCACTCTCGAATCGCTTTATCCTGGACGGATCGATCTCGGGCTCGGTCGTGCGCCGGGCACGGATCAACGCACGCTGATGGCGCTGCGCCGCTCGCCCATCAGTGCCGATACGTTTCCGCAGGACGTGCTCGAACTGCAGGCGCTGCTCGGACCCGTGCTCGAAGGCCAACGTATCCAGGCAGTGCCTGGCGCGGGCACGAACGTGCCCATCTGGATTCTTGGCTCGAGCCTGTTTGGCGCGCAGCTCGCCGGCGAGCTGGGATTGCCCTATGCGTTCGCCTCGCATTTCATGCCGCAGCCGCTGATGGCGGCGCTCGACACCTATCGGACGTCGTTCAAGCCGTCGTCGCGGCTCGACCATCCCTATGTTCTGGCTGGCGCGAACGTGTTCGGCGCGGATACTGATGCCGAGGCGCGCCGGCTCTTCACGTCCGTGCAGCAGAGCATCACGAACAGGCTGCGTGGAACGGCGGGCCGGCTTCCAGCCCCGATCGACGACATCGAGACGTACTGGAATGCCTCCGAGAAAGCCGAGGTATCGGCTCGCCTGGCGTGCTCGTTTGTTGGTTCGCGCGGGACCGTTCGCGAGGGGCTGATGGAGTTCATCCAACAGACGGGTGTGGACGAGATCATGGTTGTGTCGGCAATTTACGATCACGCCGCGCGCCTGCATTCGTACGAGATAGTGGCGGAGGAATTGCTCCAGCGAGCGGCCTGATGCAGGACGTCGCCGCGTCGTACGGCCTCAGGTCAGCGCCGTCTATTTGGTCGCCTTGTCGTCCCCGCGGTCGCGTCCGAATTTCGGTTCCTTCGACGTACCGACGATCTGGATGCGAAGCAGCGTCCCCGCTCCCTGTTTCGCAAAGAACGGATCCACCGGCTTCAACGCCCACCGCTTCCATCCCGTCATCGTTTGAGACACTCTGGCCTGCAGTTTCAGTGTGCCGTGGAGATCGAGCGTATCCCTGGCGAGATCGTACGTGCCGGATAGATCGACACCGGAGCCCGGGACGGCAAACGACACCGGCGTGAACGTGATTAGCTCGTTCGCAAGGCGAAACCTGCCAGCCATCGCCGAGACGACGCGTTTGATGTCCTCGTTTCCCGGCTGCCCGCGTCCACGCCGGCTCAAGGTGTCGATCTGGTCCTGAACCGTGGACTTGAAGAACCGTCCCTGGGACACCTCGAACTGGCCGTCGAGCAGCAGTTTTTCGCGCACGCGGCTCGACAGCGGCGGAATGTCGATCTTCGTCTTGAGTGCGACCTTGCCCTCCATGAATGGTGGTCCCTTCATGGCGAGTGCGAGCAGGTCCCGGATGTTGCCGGATGGAATCGACACGTTCAGACTGATCGTCCGCGTGAGATCGTTCTCGTGCTTGATGATTCCGCCGCTGGTCGTGAAGCTCGTCGAGCCGATGGCGCCGGTCACAGGTTTGAGGACCGTGTCGCCGTTGGTTCCGTCCACGCGCACTTCGAACCGCGTACGCAGAGGCACGCGATTACCCGATTGCTTGAGGCGGAAATCGGGAACGGTCGCCTCACCGCGGGCGTTCACAGCAGAGAGCGTGCCTTCGAATTGCCCTGACGATTCGAGCATGCCGCCAATGGCGGGGAACACGCCGAGATCGGCATTCTTGAACGTGTAGGACCCGGTCAAGGGTGAATCGCCAGGTTCATCGGCGTTCCATGGGCCGAACGTCCCCGTACTGATGATGTCGCCGGGTGGTTTCGCGTTCGTCAGGTCGGCGTCGTACTTCATCCCGGTGTTGCGTCCGGCGTAGGACAGCTGCAATCGGTGGATGTCGAACCGCAGCGGAACTTTCTTCTTGTCCTTCGGCAGGATCGTCAACCCTGCGTTCGTAATCACCACCTGCTCGAGACGGACGTCGGAGGTCTCCTCCGCGGCGGCGGCGTCGCCCGCTGGGGGCGTCGCATTGTCATTCGAGCCGAGGTCCGGACGTTCCCCGGCGGGAGGGACGTTGATCTGCATGCCGTCGATCGTGACGAGGTGTACCACCTTCACCGGATCGAACACCGTCCCGAGGTCCACATCGAAACGGAAGTCCTTCATGGAGAAAATTGGCGGCACGTCGCGGCGGCCTCGATGGCGGAGGACAACGCCGTCGCCTTCGACAGTGGCGATCATGCCGCGCCCGCGCGTGAAGAACGTGTGCAGGAGTGAGGCACGTGGCATGCGGATGCGCAGCGACGAGATTTCGGCCTGGCTGTCGAACCGGTCCTGCAGGTACAAGATGACCTGCGCGCGGACGTACGGTTCGAATCGGTTGGCAACGACATAGCCCGCGATCACCAACGCGATGACCAGGATCAGCGCCGCGGTGGCAATGGCGAGCAGCCATTTCGCACGTCGCGAAAGGCGGCCTACCTTTTTACGAACAGGTCGTTCCAGACCTTCTCCCATTTTGCGGATTCGTCCAGCACCGTGACGGGATCAATCAGCGTGAAGCGGAAACTGTTGGACTGGCTCGTCGTCCTCGCCGGTGTCCGCCCCATCGACTCGAACAGCTTCTGACCCTCGGCCGACATGACGTACTCGGAAAACAGTCGCGCGGCATTCGGATGCGGGGCGCCCTTTGCAACACCGATGCCCTGCGGACGTGCCACGACCGGTTGTACAGGTACGAAATCGATCGGCGCCCCCTTCCGCTTGAGCGACTCGATGTTGCTGTTGTACATCGCGAGACCGACGGGCACTTCGCCCGCGGCGACAAGCGATGCGAGCAGCACGTGCCCTTTGCGCAGCGCAGGTTGCATCGCGGCGAGCTTGCGCACCAGGTCCATCCCGTTGGGAAGCGTCTTGATGAGCGTCGCCATCCACTCCGAGTCCGTCGCCTCGAGTGCGATGCGCCCCTTCCACTTCGGGTCCGTGAAGCCGTCGTAGGTCGCCGGGATGTCGGTGCGCTTCACCTTCGTGGTGTTGTAGCCGACGACGAACAGATTCAGTCGATCGGGGGACCATGGCGCCGCGAGGAGCTTCTCGCGCGCGATCATTTCCATTTCGGGACCGTTGGTCTCTATCACGTCCACCGCGTAGCGGCGCCCCTTCGCCTCGGTGATCGTCCGCTGCACGACTTCTTCGGAGAGGCCGCGCCAGAGATGCACCTTGATCCCGTATTTCTTCTCGAACGCGGCGGCAAGCGGCTGCGACTCCGTCGGCGCCAGGGAGGTGTAGAGCGTCAAGATGCCCTCGTGTGTCGCGAAATTGGCGGGGGCCGGCGCCGTCTGCGCGAACAGCGCCGCGGTCAGAGCAAAGAGGGGCAGCAGCGCTTTTGCGGCCGTGCGCATCGCGATGTATGTTTAATCGCCGCGTCCTCCCATGTCCACAAAAACACAGACGACCACGACCCACTACCACATCCAGAAGAAGCGTCGCGCCGAGTTCATCGACGAATGGCGCCGATACCGCCAGACCGTCATCCGTAAGGAGGACGTGAAGCTCGAGGCGACGGCTCGCGGGCTCCGAACCGGGGTGTACATGGGGTGGGACGGCGATCGTCCGACCCGCCAGCTCGATGCACTGGTCCACGAAGTGGACCCGCGGGTGACCACCACGATTCACCGCCATTCTTGGGACGCCATCCTGTTCATGGCGGAAGGCAGCGGGTGGACCGAAGTCGACGGCGTCCGCTACGACTGGAAGGCGTGGGACGCCATCCATATTCCCGCATGGAGCTGGCATCGTCACGGCAACGACGGCGACAAGCCCGGTCGGTTCATGAGCTACTCGTCCGAGCCGACGCTCTGGACGCTCGGCATGAGCATCCTCGAGGACGCGGGTCACCAGCCGTTCGGCAGCTTGCCTGACAAACCGAAGGTCTCGCCCGGTATGCCTGGCAACGATCCCTACTCGCGCCGTCTCCGCCGCATCGACGTGGAAGCAAAGAAGCGGCGCTCGGGACGCATCCACACGCCTTACGACGAGCAGGAGATTCTGGCGACACCGCGCGGCACGCGCACCAAATTCCTCAACGATCGTGCAATCGGCAACCAGGCGTCAGGTCTGACGCAGGTGATGATTCAGTTCGCTCCCGGCAAGACGCAGTCGCTGCATCGCCACCCGGGCGAAGCCTGGCTCTATGTGGTCGAAGGCTATGGCCACAGCTTCATGGGCATCGCACCCGACAACGGCCAGCATTACCGCTGGAAGAAGGGCGACCTGATCATCGTCGATCACTATCTGTGGCATCAGCACTTCAACGACGATCCGGTGAATCAGTGCCGGCTCGTGCGCATTCACATGTTCGATTCGCTTCTCGAGACGATGCGCGCGGTGATGGATCCGATGGTGCTGTTCGAAGAGGCCGAGGATACGCTGCTGTCGATGCAGGAGCTGTCGCAGATTCAGTGGCCTGACGACAAGCGTCCTGAAGAGTGATGGACATCCCGCGCTCGGCATTGCCGCCCGGCGTTCTCTCGCTGCATATTCTTCCGGCCGAGCACCACGATCGCGACTGGGACGCCATCATCGTTCCGCGCGAGGTGAAGGAACGCCTGCTCGCGCAGGCGCTGCTCGTGCTGCAGCACGGCCGCAAGCTGTCGATGCTGTCGGGGCTGCCGCATGGGTTGATTGTGCTTGCCGGGCCTCCCGGCACGGGCAAGACGACGATGGCGCGTGGCCTGGCGCAGGTGGCTGCTCTGGCGCTCGCGCGCCAAGGCGCGACGGCGCTGGTCGAGATCAACCCGCATGCGTTTCCCAGCGACATGTTGGGCGAGAGTCAGCGCAACGTCACGCGTCTGCTCACCGAAACAATTCCCGAGATCGCCAACCGTCGTCCGCACGTCATCGTGCTCATCGACGAGGTGGAGAGCTTCGCCGTGCGGCGATCGACGGCATCGTTCGAAGCCAATCCCGTTGATGTGCATCGTGCGACCGACGCGGTGCTGCTCGGCATCGACGAAATTGCGAAGAACCTTCCATCTGTGTTGTTCGTGACGACGACGAACTTCATCGAGGCGGTGGACGAGGCGTTCCTGTCGCGAGCGGATCTGGTGATGAAGTTCGCGCTGCCGGATCGCGAGACGATCGGCAAGATCCTCGAGCATGCGCTCGGCGAGCTGGCCGTGCAGTGGCCGTCGCTGCTGCCGATGACGCAGGACGCGGCGAAGCTGAACGAGCTGGCGAAGTTGTGCGAAGGGTGGGATGGCCGGCGCGTCCGCAAGCTGGTGCTGGCGGCGCTGGCACAGCGCGTTGACGTCGCGCGCGATCCTTCGACGCTCTCGTGGGACGATTTGCTGGCGGCGGCACGGAAGCAAGGCGGGGTCGAGTGGGCGGGCGGCCGCGCACCTACGTCACGCGAGATGTTCCCCGATGTGCCGAAGGAGCTGATGCACGACCACGATCACGGTCACGCGATCGATGATCATCGCGACCACGATCACGACCATGCGCACGGGCATCGCCACACACATACGCATCAGAAGGATGAGGTGTGATCGCGCAGCGTCTCGGTGGACACTGCGCGATGACCTGCCTTGGTGTCAGTCCGACTCGCCGAACGTCAGACTGAGAAGGTACTGAATCAGATCGCTCTTCTCGCGATCCGTGAGGCCCAGGCTCATGCAGGTGTTGTAGTGATTGACGACCGCTGCCAGCGTCGGGAAACGGCCGTCGTGATAGAAGCCGCCTTTGAGGTGCGTGAACAAGACACCAATTGGCGATGTGCGATACCGATGGTCTGGCGCGCGGTCGGATTGAAAGGAGTCGATACAGATCTCACTGGGTTGATGCAGGTTCCAGCCGGGGTCGGTCCACAGCGGCTCGACGTGACAGTTGTTGCACTTGGCTTTGCCGCTGAACAACTCGTCCCCTCGAGCGGCGGCGGCCTGATCGAAACTGCCCTCCGGCGGCTCTGGTGACGGGATCGCCA
>Ga0310811_10009178_pt1 | contig 12756 bp, 8 predicted proteins | sample YCmetagenome_FD_207642 | JGI IMG/M metagenome (GOLD analysis project Ga0310811, IMG submission 207642) | Soil microbial communities from experimental microcosm in Duke University, North Carolina, United States - YC | ecosystem: Engineered > Artificial ecosystem > Soil microcosm > Unclassified ...
GTCATCAACATGCAGGGTTCCAATCCTGGCGCCGATCCTCTGCGCGATGTACTGACAAGGTTTGGATCCGGCGAGGTGCGGCAGGCATCGGCGCCGCCTCCTCCGGGGTACGCAACTCCGCCGGGGGGGGTGTCGCCGCCGCCTGGTGCGACGGCTCCGGTGCAGCTTGACGCCCGCGGAGCGGTGCAACGGCAGAGCCTGCCGCCGCCGCCTCGCTGATCAGCCGGCAAGGTACTGGCTGGGGCCTACGATCGCGTCCGCTGCGTCGCAGCGAAGCGGACCGCTTCCTCGGCCGCCCTCAGCAGCGCACGCGCTTTCTGGCGTGTCTCCTCGTATTCGAATTCCGGGTCTGAATCGGCCACCACGCCACCGCCTGCCTGCACGTACATGGTGCCGTCTTTCACCAGCGCGGTTCGCAGGGCGATACAGGTGTCCATCGTGCCGTTAGCGGCGAAGTAGCCGATGCAGCCGGCGTAGATGGTGCGGCGGTCAGGCTCCAACTCCTCGATGATCTCCATGGCACGGACCTTCGGCGCGCCTGACAGCGTGCCGGCGGGAAAGCCGGCCACCAGCGCATCGAGCGCGTCGAGGCCTTCGCGCAGCCTGCCTTCGACGTTGGAGGAGATATGCATCACGTGGCTGAAGCGCTCGACGACGAAACTTTCAGTCACCTTCACCGAGCCGAGTTCGGCCACCCGGCCCACGTCATTGCGGCCGAGGTCGAGCAGCATCAGATGCTCGGCGCGTTCCTTCGGATCGCTGAGTAGTTCGGCTTCCAAGGCCTGATCTTCCTCGTGGGTTGCCCCTCGGCGACGAGTGCCAGCGAGCGGGCGGATGGTCACTATGCCGTCGCGCAGGCGCACCAGGATCTCCGGGCTGGAGCCGACGACGGCGAAGCCGCCGAAATCCAGGAAGAACAGGAAGGGAGCCGGATTGATTCGCCGCAGAGCGCGGTAGAGCGCGAACGGCGGCAGCGCGAAGGGCACAGAAAACCGTTGGCTCGGCACAATCTGGAAGGCATCGCCGGCCGCAATGTACTCCTTCGCCATCAGCACCGCGTCCATGAACCCCTGCTTGGAGAAGTTGGAGCTGGGTGCAGGTACTTCCGGCAATGCGACGGGCGGCGCGGGATGCGGCAGCGGGCGAACCAGCGCATCGCTAGCCTCATCCAGGCGTGCATGGGCCGTTTGCCAGGCTGCTTCAGCCGACATCTCTGGGCGCGGATATATCGGGACGGCGAGGGTCAGCTCATCCTTCACGTTATCAAAGATCACGAACAAGGTCGGACGGATCAGCAGCGCCTGGGGCACTCCAATGATGTCGCTATTCTTCTCCGGCAGCTTCTCCATCAGACGGACCATGTCGTAGCCAAGATAGCCAACCAATCCGCCCGCCATCGGCGGTAAGTGTGCGGGTACCTCAAGACGCGTCTCGTTGATCAGCGTGCGCAGGCTTTCGAGCGCGGGCTGCTCATCCTCGGTGAAGGCATACGGTGCGGCCTGCGCGTGGCGGTTCACCTCGGCACGTCCGTCGCGGCAGCGCCAGACCAGGTCTGGCTCCAGGCCGATGATGGAATATCGGCCGCGGGCCGCGCCACCTTCCACGCTTTCCAACAGGAAGGAATACGGCTTCCCGTGCGCGAGTTTCAGGAACGCTGCAACTGGCGTTTCGAGATCAGCCACATCGCCGCGCCATACCAGCGAGCCGCGTCCTGCCTCGTAGGCGGCACGGAAACTGGCAAAGCCGGGATTGATGACGGCATTCATTGTGGTTGACCCGTGATGTTGTCCAGAGCTGCTTGATTGATGCGCGGCTGTGCCCGGGCGCGCAATGCATCGGCGAACACGGAAGCCAGGTCGCCAGCGATAGATCGAATGACTGCGGTCCGCAGCTGGTCGAACCCGGCAGGGTCCGTCTTTGGATCCGCTTCGACAATTTCTGCAGGTGTCGCGACAATGAAGCCGTCGGGCGTTTCCACCATCGTTGGCTCGCCCTTCTTCAAGCCGAACAGCACTTGAACGAGCTGTGCCGGCATGCCTTCCGTTCTTGCCTCCCGCGTCACAAGTGGTGTGCGGCGCACCGTCACGCCGGCCACAGTTGCCGCATCGGCGAGCGACTGCCCGCCTTTAACGGCAGTCAGCAACTTGGTGGCCGCTGCTTCCTCGGTGCGCCGGCGCTGGTCCTGCGTCCAGCCATCTGTGACCTGCTGCTTCACTGTGTCAAACGGCTTGACTGCCGGAGGAATGATATCCTCAACGCTGACAGCGTAGTAGGCAGAACCGCCGGTTGACGGCGTCTGCACTTCCACCAATTGCGGCGGCTCGCTCTTTGGCGTGGTGAACGCAGCCTTGATCAGTGCAGCTTTTAGCTCTGGTGGGCCCGGAATCGGCGCGGGCGTGCCGGCTTGGGTCTCACCCTCGGCATCGAGCGTGCCCGCGACGCCGACCAGTCCAAGATTGTCCGGCATGTGGTCGAGATCCGCACCGGTGCCGAGCGCATTGTCGACCTTGTTGGCACGGTCATACATCATATCGGCCGCTTTCGCTGCTAGGACCTGGTTGCGCAACAGATCCTGCACCTCGGCGAAACTGCGCGTGCTGCCAGCGCTGATGTTGACGACACGCACCAGGTACCAGCCGAGCGCCCCCTTAGTGGGCCCAGTCACCGTATCCTGTGCTGCGCCAAACACGGTCTTGGCCAACCCGGCGTCAGGAAACTGACTTTGAGTTGCGTCATCGAGCGCAATCGCCGTCCCGCCAGCCTCTTTCGCTGCTTTCTGCATCGAGCCCCAATCGGCACCGCTTTTCCAGGTCGTTGCCAGGGCGTTGGCTTTTGCCTCTTCGGATACCGAGATGACCTCTGCCGAGCGCTTTTCCGACTTTACGTAATCCGAGAGGTGCTGCTGATAGGCGGCGTGCAAGTCGGCCTCGGTGATCGGAATGTCCTTGGCAAGCGTTTCAGGCGATAGCACGACCGCCTTGATGCGGCGGTACTCCGGCGCGGAATACTGGTCCGGGTGATTGTCGTACCAGCGCTGCAATTCCGCCTCGGTTGACCCCGACGGCTCGGACGCGGCCGCCAGGGGGAATTCCACCGTGTTCGCCGACCGTTTTTCGAATTGGCTTTCGTACAGAGGGTGCAACATGCTCTCCGACGCGGCTGCGCCGGCAGTGACGGCTTCGAGCAACTGCCGCTCCTGCAACTGGCCGCGGACCATGTCCAGGAAGCGCGGTTCCGTCAGGCCATTGTTGCGCAGCACGGTCTCGAATGTCTGGCGGTCGAATTGGCCACTGGGGCCATTGAATGCTGGCGTAGCAAAGACCGACTGCCGCACGGCCGCATCGGGCGCCACGATGTGCAGCCGCTGCAATTCCTGATCGAGGGCCGCCTGGCCGATCAGTTGCTGCAAGGTTGTCTTGGCGACGCTGTTCCGTACTTCCTGCGATGGCTCTTGCCCGGACGGCAACTTGGCCGTGATTTGCGCCATCTGGCGCTGGTAAGCCTCCTGGAGTTGCTGGCTCTCGACAGTCTGGTCGCCCACTTTTGCGACCCAGGTTGGGCTGGTGCCAACCATGCGTACCACGTCGCCGACGCCCCACAGGACGAAAGCGGCCACCATGATCAGGAAGAAGCCGCGGACCACCCAGGTCTCGAGATAGCGGCGGAAGGCTGTGATCATCAGTCGGTCTCTGCAGCGGGAGGCGGAGGATATAGGTGGGTTCGCCGACGTGGGAAAGCATCGTCCGCGGGCAGGTCCTGCTTGCCTTGGCGGTAGGCTCGCAGGATGAAACCTGCTAGCGGGTGGTGGCCATGGAATGGGACGCAGCCGCGATCATCCTGGACGTTCGTCCCTATGGTGAGGGCGATGCGATCGCCACGGTCATGACCGCCGAACATGGCACATATCGTGGCCTTGCGCGCGGCGGTGGGAGTCGCGGACGCACGGCGATCTGGCAGCCGGGGAACCTTGTGCAGGCGCGTTGGGTGGCGCGGCTGGCCGAACAACTCGGAAGCTTGAGTGCCGAGTTGGCACATCCAGCCGCGGCACTGGCAATGGATGATGCACTGAACCTGGCGATGCTGTCGGCGGCGTGCGCCGTTGCGGAGGGCGCGCTCCCGGAACGCGAGCCTTACCGGCGGGTCTTCGACGGCCTGCTGCATCTTATTGCGCATCTATCGCAAGGTGACTCGCTGCTGCCTGATCTGATCCGCTGGGAGATCGCACTGCTGGCCGATCTGGGGTATGGACTTGACCTGTCCAGCTGCGCGGTGAGCGGCGAAACAGCGGGGCTGGCATATGTTTCGCCGAAGACAGGCCGAGCGGTCACCGCGGCCGCCGCCGGCGCGTGGACATCGCGGTTGTTGCGGCTGCCTTCCTTTCTGGTGGGAGGTAACCAGGCCGGACCGGCGGACTGGCGGGACGGGCTGCGGTTGAGCGGTCACTTCCTGGCGCGGGATGCGTTCGGCCACTACCACCGCCCCCTGCCAGTGGCGCGGCAGATGTTATACGACCGCGTCGCGGCGCTGGTCGCCGAATCGGAGCAGCAGGATGCCGGATGACCTGATCGGCCGCATCGAGGATACGCGTCTGTCCGACGCACTGTCGGAGCGCTACCTCGTCTATGCGCTTTCTACCATCATGTCGCGTTCTCTACCGGATGTGCGCGATGGCCTGAAGCCCGTGCATCGGCGTCTGATCTTTGCAATGCATCTGCTGCGCCTGGATCCGACGGCCGGCTTTAAGAAATGCGCGCGCGTCGTGGGTGACGTGATCGGCAAGTTCCACCCGCACGGCGAGCTCGCGGTATACGACGCGCTGGTTCGGCTGGCGCAGGAGTTCGCCGCTAGGTTCCCGCTGGTGGAAGGCCAGGGGAACTTTGGCAATATCGACGGCGATAACCCTGCCGCGATGCGGTACACCGAGGCGCGGTTGACCGAGGTTGCGCGCGCGATGCTGGCGGGCATCGACGAGGAAGCGGTCGATTTCCGCTCGACGTATGACGGGGAAGAAAGCGAGCCGGTCGTGCTGCCGGGCGCTTTTCCGAATCTGCTGGCCAATGGGGCGGCGGGGATTGCGGTCGGGATGGCGACGTCGATCCCGCCGCACAATGCGGGCGAGGTATGCGCGGCGGCGATCCACCTGATCGGCAATCCTGCGGCGACGACGGCGGATCTGTTGGCGCACATGCCGGGGCCGGATTTTCCCACGGGCGGCGTGCTGGTGGAGGACAAGGCGTCGATCCTGTCCGCCTACGAAACAGGACGGGGCGGATTCCGTCTGCGAGCGAAGTGGCATGTCGAGAAAGGCAAGCACGGCACCTGGCAGATCGTCGTCACCGAGATGCCGTATCAGGTGCAGAAGGGGAAACTGATCGAGCAGATCGCGCAGTTGATGGAGGAGCGGAAGCTGCCTCTGCTGGGCGACATCCATGACGAAAGCACAGAGATCGTGCGTCTGGTGATCGAGCCAAAGACGCGCGGCGCTGAGCCGGAAGTGCTGATGGAGACGCTGTTCCGCGCCTCGGGGCTGGAGACGCGGTTCCCGCTGAATATGAATGTACTGGATGCAACACGCACGCCGCTGGTGATGTCGCTGCCGCAGGTGCTGCGTGCATGGCTCGATCATCGCCACGAGGTGCTGGTCCGGCGTACGCGGCACCGGCTGGCGGCGATCGAGCGACGGATCGAGGTACTTGAGGGCTACCTGCTTGTCTATCTGAATGTAGATGAGGTGATTGCCATTATCCGGCATGAGGACGAACCGAAGCCTCGGCTGATGGAGCGATTCAAACTCAGCGACACGCAGGCCGAGGCGATTCTGAACATGCGGCTGCGGTCGTTGCGGCGGCTCGAGGAGATGGAGATCCGCGAGGAGCACAAGTCGCTGTCGAAAGAGCGCAAGGACATTCAGGCACTGTTGAAGGATGAGAAGCTGCGCTGGCGTCGCATCGCCGAGGAGCTGGAGCAGACGCGCCAAAAATTTGGATCAGGGGCGCTGGGGGCGCGGCGTACGGAGCTCGGCGATGCGCCGGCAGCGGTCGAGGTGGCGACCGACGCGTTCGTCGAGCGCGAACCGATAACGGTCATTCTGTCGGAGAAGGGCTGGATTCGAGCGATGAAAGGGCATCTCGCCGAGGACGCCGAGCTCCGCTTCAAGGAGGGCGACCGGCTGAAGCGGTTGCTGCACTGCCAGACGACCGACCGGGTGACCCTGTTTGGTACGAATGGTCGTGCTTATACGCTGAAGGCGGCGGATCTACCACGTGGTCGCGGCGACGGTCAGCCGGTGCGGCTACTGGCAGAACTGACCAACGAGGATGATGTCGCGGCGCTGTTCATTGTGGCGGAGGGTATGCGGTATCTCGTTGCGTCGTCGGCGGGGCGCGGGTTCATCGTGCCGTGTACGGAACTTGCGGCGGAGAAGCGGACCGGCAAGCAAGTGCTGAACCTGAAGCCGGACGACGAGGCCGCAGTGTGCGTGCAGGCGGATGGCGATCATGTCGCTGTGATCGGCGACAATCGCAAGCTGTTGGTGTTCCCTCTGGACCAGGTGCCGGAGATGGCGCGGGGCGGCGGTGTGTTCTTGCAGCGCTACAAGGATGGTGGCTTGGCCGATGTGAAAGTGTTCCGGCTGGCGGATGGCCTCACGTGGCAACTGGGCGATCGGACGCGCACTGAAACAAACTTGCGCGACTGGCTGGGCGAGCGCGCCCAGGCGGGGCGGTTGCCGCCGAACGGGTTCCCGCGCAAGCCATCGTTTGGGTGAAGTGACTAAGCCGTAACGTTCGGATGCTTGACGCGGACAGGGCGTTTCCGGTCTGTATGGCGCCGGCGGACGGTGGCAACGACCGGCGGCCACCAAGAACGACGACAATGCGACAGGGAGAAACCCGAAGATGCAACTGACCCGCCGCGGGCTGCTCGGCAGCGCCGCTGTATTCGGCTCCGCGCCCATCATCCGCGCACGTGCTCAATCAAGGCCGGTGATCAAGCTTGGCGTGCTGACCGATCTGTCCGGGACGTATCGTGACAATACCGGTCCTACCTCGGTCGCTGCCGCACAGCTGGCGATCGAGGAGATGAAGCCGCATCTCAACTATGACGTGGATCTGATCAGCGCAGACCACCAGAACAAGCCCGATGTTGCGGCGACAATCGCGCGGCAGTGGTTTGATCAGGGGATCGATGCTGCGATCGACGTGCCGACGTCCTCGGTGGCGCTCGCTGTCGGGCAGGTGGCAAAGGAGAAGGACAAGATCATGCTCAATGCGTCCGCCACCGTGGCGGCGCTGACCTATGAGCAGTGCAGTCCCAACTCGATCGTATGGAGTTTTGATACATGGGAGAACGCGCATTCGACGGGCGGCGCGCTCATGTCGCAGGGCTTCAAGTCCTGGTTTTTCATCACCGCCAATTACGCGTTCGGCCAATCGCTGGCGGATTTGACGGCGGCCGTGGTGAAGGGGGGCGGCGGCGAGGTGAAGGGCGACCTGCGGTATCCGTTCCCTGACACGACTGATTTCTCGTCCTACCTGACGCAGGCGGGGGCGAGTGGTGCCAAGGTGCTCGGCTTCGCAAACGCTGGGCTTGATACGCAGAACTGCATCAAGCAGGCCGCCGAGTTCGGTCTCAACAAGACGATGAAGATCGCGCCGCTGCTGTTGTTCATTACCGACGTCCATTCGCTCGGGTTCGATGCAACGGGGGGGTTGACGACGACGGAAACATTCTACTGGGATCTGAACGACCGGACGCGGGCATTCACGAAACGCCTGCTACCAAAATCGCCGAACAACTACCCCAACCAGGCACATGCGAGCTCGTATGCCATCACCTTGCACTACCTGAAGGCAGTGCAGCAGATGGGCGCGGCCGAGGCGAAGAGGAGCGGGCGGACGACCGTGGCAAAGATGAAGTCGTTGCCGACGGATGACGACGCGTTCGGTAAGGGGGCCATCCGCGCGGATGGTCGCGGCGAATTCCCGGCTTATCTCTTCCAGGTGAAGACAAAGGCCGAAAGCACGGGACCGTGGGACTTGTACAAGCTGGTGCATACGTCCCCGGTGTCCGAGGTGCTGCATCCGCTTGTGGACAAGTGCAAGTTCCCGACCAGCGTATGAATTATCCCTGACTGAGGCGGCGCGAGCCGCCTCGGCGCCTACTCTGCGGCGATCATCCGCGGTTCAGAGCGGCCGTAGCGCTCGACCCATTGGCGGCCAAGCTGCACCGCTTCCGCCGGCGTCAGCCATGACCATTCTGCGCCGCGAGCGCGGATCGCGACCCATTCGGTGTCGCCTTCGATGACACGTTCTTCAACTGAATATGGGCTGACGGCCTGGGTCATTTCGAATAAGTCCGCTGAAAGTTCCGACGCGAATCGCCTGCATCGCAATGAGTATAGCAGCCGTTGCGGCCGCTGCGCCATGAAAAAGCCGCAATCCTGGCGATCCGCGGCGCGGTAGCGGGGCGATGTTGCGGACGTACCGCCCGGTTGCGCAACGATTCCACCGATCAAGCGTGCGCCGAGGCGCGGACTGCTTGCACAACCATGGGTTGGAAGCGTTGCACGGCTGTGCGGAATGCATTGGTATTATGGCGTACCGTGTGGCGCGCCAGCCAGTTTCGTCGGCCTCGATCGTGACCTTGCCTATTCGGCGGGTCGTTGCTTGCTGCCGAGGCGGTATTGGCCACGCTGCCGGGTGATCGTAACCCTGTTATTGTGCTTGCTCCGATGATCGGGCCGGCAATCGTATTCATCTCGCTGATGGTGGCTTCGATCCTGTTTGACGGCGGCTACCGTCTTATGGTGCGAGCGGACCTCACGCAGCCAATTGTTCAGAGAAGCCGCAGACTGACGTACCTGGCACGGAGCGCCGTGAAGGTTAGACCCTTGCGTGGTGGTTGGTCTGGACACGGATGCCCAGAAGCTGTTCGGCGGCCGTGGCAACGGCAGGATCCAGCGGACGTGGTTGCAGGTCGACGCCCTTTGACAGGCGGTCGACAATGATGCGGAAGGCACCAAGGCGGCCGTAGGGCTTGTTGTTTGCTGGTACGACGTGCCAAGGCGCGCTGCGGTTCGAGGTCTTCTCGATCATGTCCTCGATTGCATTCTCATAGTCATGCCAACGCCCGCGGTTGCGAAAGTCCTCGTACGAGAGCTTCCAGCGTTTCAGGGGATCGGTCAGCCGGTTGCGGAAGCGGCGCAACTGCTCTTCCGGCGTGATGTGCAAAAAAATCTTCACCAGACGGATGCCGTCGGCAAGTAGCATCCGTTCGAAGTCGTTGATCTCGATGTAGGCGCGATGCCACTCGGGATGCGAGGCAAAGCCCTCTACGCGTTCCACCAGGACGCGGCCGTACCAGGAACGGTCGAACACCACGATCTGGCCATGTTGCGGCAGGCGTTCCCAGAAACGCTGCATATAGTGCAGATGCTTTTCGCGGCTGTTGGGAGCGGCGATGGCGTGTACCTTGAAGCTGCGTGGATCGAGCGCCCAGCCGAGGCGGCGGACGATGCCCCCTTTGCCTGCAGTATCCCAACCTTCCAGCACGATGACGGCGCGATGCGTTGTGCCGAGATAGGCCTGCTGCACGAGCTGAAGCGTTTCCTGCATGGTGGAAAGACGGCGCTCATAGTCGGCGAACTCGACCACTGGGAAATGTTTGATTTCAGTGAGCCTGGGGCGCTTCAGAGTGACGAATTCCGCGGATTTCATTGGGGTCCGGTTTCCGCTATGACCAATACATCGCTGAGCTTCTCCAGCAGGTAGTCGAGTTCCTCCTGCGGCAGATCCTCGAACTGCGTCAGGATGCGGGTGATGACACGTGAACGGAAGCGCTCGCGGTCACGTTCGCCGCCATCGAATTCGGTTCCGTGCACCACATCCACGGCCACCCGAACGGCGGAGAGCAAGCGCCGTGGCATGCCAGATTTCTCATAGAGCGAAGCAAGCCCGTTCGGTCCGGCGTCATGGATGAGGATGCGCGCGTTCCGCACCGGTATGTTCGCCATGACTGCCATCGCCATCTCAAAGAACGGCAGATCGCCGACGCACAGGGCACGAAGGACCAGTAGTGGAGTGAGACGCTGGTTCCGGTGCATCTGCCGTACCAGGCGTTCCAGTTCCTGTTCGCTGGACCCAAGGCTGAAGTGCAGGGTGGCACGCTCGCGGCTTTGCAGTACGAGGTCGGTGGCAAGTGAAACTGGCAATACGTGGTGGCGCACCAAGTAGGATTGTAGCTGATCGGACACCATCACGACCAGCCGCTCGGCGATCGTCACGGGAAGGTTCGCGCGATGAACCATGCTTGCCTTGACCCGCTCGCTGTCGGCGAAGCGATTGATCGCGGCGCCGAGGGCCTCTTCAGCGATCTGGGCCGAAGCATTGGCCATCAGGGTCGCCACCGCCGCCTCACTGCCAGCCGTTACCAGGGCATCCGATACTTGCTCGGATATCTCGTCGCGGTTGGCCACCGCTTCCTGCTTGCGCGACGGGCCTTGGCGAATGATCGCCACCAGATCGGCATCGGTCAGAACGGGCGAGTCGCTGAGGATCGGCAACGCGACCGACTCGACGTCATTCGCCAGCCGAAGCGCCACGTCGTGCGGCAGATGGCGGGCACGGCGCAGGTTTTCCGAAAGGGCGCGCCTGACAGTGGCTTCGACGTCGCGCGCCATGATGCGGACGATATCGTTGGCGAGTTCGAGCTCGGCTTCACTCAGCGTGGTGCCGTCAATTTCTTGCGCAAGCTTGTGGGCCACCTCGGCACGCGCCGCCGCGGACGGTTCGGCAAGCAGACGCGCAACATCGGCCTGCGTAAGTGAGGAGACCATAGGCGCAGCATGACGCGAAACCGTTGAGGCTGGGTTAACGAAACGGGCTGGGCAGCAGTTTCGTGCGCATTCGCGCCAGAATCGTTAACGCACATGTATTCGGGTAGCCGCCCGTACAAGAGGAAGGGGTCATGGCCAGGCCGCCGCCACTTTTGATCCACTCGGCGGAATATGGACTGAACCCAGCCAAACAAAGTGACACAACACAAGAGTGCCGAACGGCGGCGGGATGGCACTATGTGGAATGACCACTGTTGAACCCGATTAGATCTTCAATGTTGCCACCGCGTCCGCCAGCATCTGGTGCGCCTTATCGGCAGCGGAAGCGGCCTGTTTGATCGCCGCCGCCAGTTGCTCGAGTTTCGTCTCATCTGCGTCCAAGGCCCTCGTCAGGCGCGCGTGCAACGCGTCGTTGGCCGCGACTGCTTGCAGGTTCTTGCGTATTCGGTCTTCGTCCTGCTCGATTTCTGCTTGTTGTACCTTGAGCTGTTCGAGCGCAGTACGTTTGGCCGCCAGGTCCTGACGGAGCAGCGCCAGATGCTGCAGCGCGGACCGTGCTGCAGATGTGAGCGTTTGCTGACCCAGCAGGCTGACGACAACGGCAGCATCGTTGTCCATGAGGTCTGTAGTCTCGTTGTCGATACGGTCGAGGTAGGCAGTGAGCTTATGAACCTCGCCGGGCTTCAGGGAGACAGGGACTCGCCAAGCTGTCGCTGTTTCCTCGGTGCCGGGTACTGCGCCACCTTCGAGCGTGAGCGTGCGATCGCCGTCCTTAAGGATTTCCACGAGCACGCGACGCGATTCATTGGTGGGTGCGGTGAGCGTGACATGCAGGATCTCGCGGTGACGCATGGTAACATGGAGAACGCCCTGCGCGGCAGTCAGAGAAGCAAGCGACGTCTGGCCTGAACTTTCGCGCTCCACCGTCGTGCGCAGGTCCTGCGCGAAGGACAGCAGGCGGCTTTCGCCGGCGGGCAGTCCACCCAGGCGCGCATCGCCCGCGAAGGTTGCAGGACCTGATGCATCGTACAGCGTGAGCACGCCTGCGGGGAGCGATGTGCCCGTATTGTTGTTGATGCGGATCGCCGACAATGGGTGCGTGTCATTGCCGGTGGCCAGATCGACCCGCTCGGCTGGAATGCTCTTGTCGATGATCGGCACGTTGGCCGTATGACCGGCGGCAAGCACCACTGGGCTCGCAAGCTGAAAGATCGTTTCTTCCAGGCCTTCCGCAGCCTGCACCTGCTCACTGGGTTGCGCCATCGCCATCGCGCGGTTCTGCGCCACCATTGGTGCTGGCGCCGGTGCGGCGAGGGCAGGAGCCTCTGCGGCGAACCCTGGCTTGCCCGCAGGTGCGGACTTCGCCAGTTCGGCGGCGCGGGCGCGTGTATCCACATCCGGCAGGATGCGGCCAAGAATTTCCACCGGCACCTCTGGCCGCTGGACGTAGTAGCTGCGATAGATCGCTTGGCGGAACGTCACCGGGTTTCCGTATTGCAACGTCAGAGCGATGCCGTTCCAGTCAGTGCCCGACTGGTTCTCCAGCACTGCCCAACCTTGCAGCCGTGCCGGATCGCCGTCCTTCGGTGGAAGCACCAGGCGATATGACGCCTTCCACAGCGGGGCGACGGCGACATAGCCAACACGCACCGTGCGGTGGCCTGTGCCGTCGCTGTGCAGGGTTATGTGGCGCATGCTGAGGCTGGCCTCGCGGCGGAGCGATTCTAACGCAGAACCAATCCGTGCGCGCAGCGTGGTGTCGGTTACTTCGATGCTTTCAGCATCCTCCAGCACAAACTGCTGCAGACCAGAGGTGCCCATCAGCGTGACGCGGGTGCGCTGCACGGTCGCGGGAGGCGGCCCAGACATGGTCTCGGTGATGCGGTCAGCATGCATGATGCGGCCGGTCATTGGCCGAGGGC
>Ga0310811_10009179_pt1 | contig 12755 bp, 8 predicted proteins | sample YCmetagenome_FD_207642 | JGI IMG/M metagenome (GOLD analysis project Ga0310811, IMG submission 207642) | Soil microbial communities from experimental microcosm in Duke University, North Carolina, United States - YC | ecosystem: Engineered > Artificial ecosystem > Soil microcosm > Unclassified ...
GATGACCCGTGCTGGAGAACCTGAAAGTCGTACACCGGGGTAGGCAGTCCCGTGTCTCGATCTTCGCGGAAATCATCGGATATCGGCGACGTCGGGCGTCGGCCCCGAGGGAGCGTCGTGTTGTTCCGGGCGCCTCACCGTCAAGCGGCGCGCGCACATCCGGGGAGTGCGGCGGCCATCAGGGGAAGGATTTTGCAATCGCCGGCCCGTCAAGATCGAGGCTGGTCAAGCCCAGCCCTGGTGTACCCTCTGGCTGGAAACCCAATGCGGTCACGGTGCGGATCGTAAGCAGCCAATTGGGTCGGGATGGATTGCAACGCGCGGTTCTCGAGCGCACGTGATCAGTAGCCCGGCAGAACAGCGGCACGCATTCCTGTCGACGGTGCCCGCCGGGCCTGGCGAGCGGCGGCTCGCACTCGTCGTCGTGCTCAGCTCGGTCGTGCTCTTCGTCGCCGTGGTGCCGTTCGCCAAGCAACCGCTTCCGCGGATCGAGGCGTTCATTCCGGTCTACGGGTCCGCGCTCGTCGTCCTCAACCTGGTCACGGCCGTCCTGCTGTTCGGTCAATTCCGTTTCCTGGGGACGCCGGGCCTGGCCGTGCTGGCCAGCGGCTACATGTTCACCGCCTCCATGACCGTCGCGCACGGCCTGTCGTTTCCCGGCCTGTTCGCGCCGGACGGTCTGCTCGGCGCCGGGCCCCAGACCACGGCCTGGCTGTTCATGTTCTGGCACGGCGGATTCCCGCTCTGGGTCGCGGCCTATGCCTGGCTCGGCCGGCGCCGGGCCTCCGCGGAAGGGCTGCGCGTCACCGCCATCGTCGCCGGCCTCGTGGCGGCGCTGGCCACCAGCGGGGCCCTCACGCTCACGGCCACCATCGGCCACGACGCGCTCCCCGCCATCATGCGCGGCAACCAGTACACCCCGGCGATGGACCTCATCGTCGCCACCACGTGGGCGCTGAGCTTCCTGGCGCTGATCGTCCTCTGGCTGCGACGGCCCCACGTCGTGCTCGACCTGTGGCTGATGGTCGTGCTGTGTACCTGGATCTTCGACATCGCGCTCTCCGCCGTCTTCAACGCCGGCCGCTTCGACCTCGGCTTCTACGCCGGCCGCATCTACGGGCTTGTGGCCGCGAGCTTCGTGCTGGCGGTGCTGCTCGTGGACAACGGCCGGCTCTATGCGCGGCTGGTCCGGGCCCACCGCGACCTGGGGCACGAGAACCGCGCCCTCGAGGAGACGGTGCGAGTGCGAACCCGGACGCTGGCGGCGATCGTGGAGAACTCCGCCGACGCGATCATCAGCATGGATCTCACCGGGGTCGTCACGTCGTGGAATGCGGCCGCCGAACGGATCTTCGGCTATCGCGCGGAGGAGGCGATCGGGCAAGCCATCACCTTCATCATTCCGCCTGACCGCCACCACGAGGACGCGGACGTCCTGCGGCGGATCCGCCTCGACCAGCAGGCCGCCCACTTCGAGACGGTGCGCCTGACCAAGCACCGTGGTCCCCTCCACGTCGCCCTGACCATCTCTCCCATCCGCGATCTGGACGGTACGATCGTCGGCGCCTCGAAGATCTCGCGGGACATCACGGAACGAAAACTGGCGGAGGAAGCCCTGCGTCAGAGCGAGGCGACCACCCTGGCCCTCATCGACTCCGCAGCCGAAGGGATCCTGGTCGTGGACGAGCAGGGCCGCATCGTCGGCGCCAACCGGCAGGTCGAGAAGATGTTCGGCTATGCCGCCGGTGAGCTGCTGATGCGGCCGATGGAGGTGCTCTTGCCCGAGCGTCTGCGCGCCTCGCACGTGCACCACCGAGCCGGCTACATCGCCGATCCCCGGGTGCGCGCGATGGGCCGCGGCCTCGACCTGGCCGGTTGCCGACGAGGCGGCAGCGAGTTTCCCGTCGAGATCAGTCTGAGCTACGTGCGCACGACGCAGGGCCTGCGGGTGATGGCCTTCATCACCGACATCACCGAGCGGCTCGCGCTCGAACGGGCGGCGCGCCAATCGGAGAAGCTGGCCGCCGTGGGAACGTTGTCGGCCGGAATCGCACACGAGGTGAACAATCCGCTCGGAATCATCATCAGTCGCATCGAGCTCATGCTGCTGGAGAACGACGACCTTTCGCCGACGGTCCGCGAGGACCTCGGCGTGATCCACCGGCACGCCCAGCGTGTTGCCCGACTCGTTCAGGGCCTGCTGTCATACGCGCGGCCGATGACGTCCGAGCCCACGGCCATCGACGTCAACCGGGCCGTGGACGAGATTCTGGCACTCGCCGAGACGCAGCTGGCCAAGGCCGGCGTGCGGATCGTGGCCATGCTGGACCGGAGCCTGCCGCCCACCGTCGGAGACCCGAGCGCGCTGGAGCAGGTCGTCTTGAACCTCGTCACCAACGCCCGCCAGGCGATGGACGGCGAGGGAACCATTCGCATCGTCACGCGAATGGCCGCCGGACGCGCCGGGTGGATCGAGCTCGTGGTCGCGGACACGGGGCCGGGGATCCCGCCGGACATTGCCGCGAAGATCTTCGATCCCTTCTTCAGCACCAAGGCCACCGGGACGGGGCTAGGGCTATCCATCACCTATGGCATCGTCCGCGATCACGGCGGGACGATCGACGTGCGCTCCACGCCGGGGCAAGGGACCGAGTTCATTCTGCGGTTCCCGGTGGCCACCGACGCCTCCACTCGTCAGACCGATTGAGTCAGAGAATCGAGAAGCGGCGATAGCTCATGGCCTGCTTCACCTGGGCCGTCGCCAGATCGAGCGCGGCGCGCCTCGGTGAGACTCGCTCGGCCGCGACGATGTCCAGCATCGCGGTGGTGTTGGCGCGGATCTTCTCCTCGATGGCGGCGAAGGCGGCCGCCTGCGTCGCTCCGTGATACTCCATGGCCGCGCAGATGACGCCGCCGGCATTGGCGATGAAGTCGGGGATGACGAGCACGCCCCGCTCGTGGAGTATCTGTTCCGCGCCGTCCGTGAACGGAATGTTGGCGCCCTGCAGTACCAGCCGTGTCTTCAACCGCCCGACGTTGTCCTCCCGGACGACGTCCGGCCGCGCGGCGGGGATCCAGATGTCGCACTCGACGTCCAGGATGGCGTCCCGATCGAGCGGCGCTCCCCCGCCATACGCGACGACGCCCTTTCCGCTCGCCTTGAGGGCGATCAGCCGGGCGACGTCCAGGCCGGCCCTGTCGTGAACCGTGCCGGTGGAGTCGCAAGCTGCGATCAGCACGGCGCCGCAGTCCTGGAGAAAGCGGGCGCAGTGCTTGCCAACGGCGCCGAAGCCCTGGATGGCGACGCGCGCACCGCGCAGAGGCACCCCGCAGTGTGCGGCCGCGACCTCCGCGGCGTGCCGGACTCCCCAGCCGGTCGCGCCGATCTCGTCCAGCGGGATCCCGCCCAGCGCCGGGGGCAGCCCCACGGCACGACCAATCTCGTCCTTGATCCAGGCCATGCAGGTTTCGTCCGTGCCCATGTCGGGGCCGAAGATGTAGTCGTCTTCGTGACGAAGCGCGTGGGCGAACGTGCGGATGAGCCGCTGCTTGCGGTCCATCGGCATGCGCGGATCGCCGCGCAGCACGGACTTGCCCCCGCCGTGAGCAAGCCCGGCGGCGGCATTCTTGAGCGTCATCGCGCGGGCGAGACGGACGCACTCCTCGATGCTGACGTCCGCGGCCATGCGCAGGCCGCCGATGGCGGGGCCACGCGCGACGTTGTCCACGACGAGCACCGCTTCGAGTCCCAGGCCGGGCTCGAAGACCTGAATGATCTTCGCCGGCCCCAGGTCGTCCACGGCCGCCTCAGCGCCGCCGCATGAGCTGCTCGAGATAGGCAACGAGATCCGCCATGTCGGCGTCGCTCAGCGGCGCCCACGCACCCCCCTGCCCCCGAGTCTCGAGCTGCATCAGAAACGAATGGTTCCACATCTGGGCCACGATGCTCCAGGGTGACTCCCAGCCCTTCAGTTCGTCGAGCGCGCCCGCCCGCGTCCCCGCGGGCGCCGAGATGGAGTGACACGCCAGACACCCTTTGGTCGCGACGACCTGCTCGCCCCGTCCCGGATCGCCGGTCCGACCCAGCAGGCTCGCCTCCGTCGCGCCGGATCGCGTGGCGTCGCCCGGAGACAGAAACGCCAGCAGGTCGCGCATCTCGTCGGAGGTGAGATAGGGCCGGCCCCGGTTGGCGTCGCGGATCCGCTCGGCCATGCGCGGGAAGTGATTCCACATCGCGGCGGCGAGCGCAAAGAGCCCTCGCCGCTCCGCCTGGAATCGGGACACGTCCGCGGCATGGCACTCGATGCACCCCCGCGACCGGAACAGCGCAGCGCCCGCGGTGGCGTCGGCCGCCGGTGACGGTGACTGCGCGCCGACGAGGGTCGGCACGCCCAGCATTCCGACCACGATGCTCACGATCACGTGGCGCCAGCTCATGTGACGACCCTCGGGTATGCGTAGGCTCCCACCATGATCAGGGCCGCGATGGCGGCGACGAGCACGGCGAAGCCGACGGCCAGTCCATAGACGCTCACCCCATGGGCGGGCATCAGCGCGCGCAGCGCATCGACCTCGTAGGTGAGCGGATTGACGCGGGCCGCCATCCGCAGCCAGCGAGGCATGATGTCGATTGGATAGATCGCGTTGCTGGCAAAGAACAAGGGCATCGTGAGCACCTGCCCGATACCCATGAATCGCTCACGTGTCTTGACCAGGACGGCAAATGATTCGGCGGAGATCGTCAGGCTGTCGACAGCCGTGAAGTCGCCAAAGCGGCGCGTCAGCGACTCCGTCTCGAGGATCGCCATGCTCTGGCTCGGCCCTCACGCGTGAATGCACCGGAATGTTCGGGGACGACGGCTCGTCGGCATCACGTCGCTCGTCCCTGCATTCGCGCTGCCAACCCGAACATCCGGACAATCGCGGGAGTCCGCGCGTTGGCTTCCGCGCGTCGGCTCAGTGGAACGCACCGCCGGCGCCGCAGGTGGGGCGTCGATACCCCAGCGCCTGCCAGGTCGAGATGCGTACCGAGCGCCATCCTGGGACACGGCCAGCTTCACGATTCTCGAGCACCGCGACCTGGCGACGGAATCGGATCCGGAGATGCCGTGGTATGAGGCTCTCGCCGCGCGCCGGTTCGCTGTCGGGATTGCCGACGGCGCGCACCGCCGGCCATGTGGTACCGTAATTTCCCAGCGAGTTAGACGTCATATCACGGGTGATGCATCTCATTGTGCGCCCGCGACCGGAGCGCAAGGAAAGGGAGAGCGGATTCGCAACGAGGGCATCGAGCAACGGAAGCGATGCCGGTGACGTCCGACGCGAGGGACGCTGCTCCGCGGAGACCCGGCGCGACCATGTGGTGGGCCATCGCACACATCACGCTCTTCGGGGTGTGGTGGGCAGTGTACCTGGCGATCAGCCGGTTCCTTCCGCGCGGGTACTCGATATTCGAGGTGTTGTGGGGCCGCTACGCGCTCCACGTGGCGCTAACTCTGGTCGTGATCGGGCCCGTGCAGGGCCGGGCGCTGGTCAGAACGACCCGCCCTAGCCTCCAGCTTGTGCGAGGGCTCTTGATGGTCGTCACCTCCGTGTCGGCGGTTTCCGCGACGGCCGGCATGTCCCTGGACGGCGTCCGCGCGGTCCTGTGGTTGGCCCCCCTTCTGGTCATCGCGGCAGATCGCGCGGTCCGGGGCACACCGTGCCGGGTCCCGGTGTGGATCGCCTGCGGGGTGTGCTGGGTTGGCACCATCTTGATCTTGCACCCGAGCTTCGGCCGCGATCTCCAGAGCGTGTGTTGGGCCGTGTTGACCGCGGGGAGTTTCGCCGGCTATCAGGTCCTGACCCCCAATCTTCGCTGCGATCCCGCCACGACCTCGGTCTTCTATTCCGGACTCATCACCTTGGTCCCGATGTCCGTGATTTTGCCTTGGGTCTGGAGGCCGCTCACGGGACAGGCGCTCATCGTGTACCTCGGGATGGGCGTGGCCGGATGGTTGAGCCTCCTCTTCCTCGACAAGGCCCTTCACACGATGGCGCCGGGGGCAGTGGTGATCTTCGGCTACCTGCACCTCGTGGCTCAAGTGATGATCACTTCCATCCTCTCTGGCGGAGCTCCCGGCTGGCACGGGACGCTTGGGTGCATCCTAATTCTCGCCGGATCGGAAGTGGCGCGCCGAGACCTCGCCTCCCGCCACTGAATGCTCGGCGAAGGGCGTCGGCGCGCGACCGCGAGCAAACGCGCGGCTCACGGACCTTGCCGCGCGGCGGCCATGACTCGATCATGGCCGAAGGCTCGCGTGCCGCCTCCCCACCAGACGAACATCGGGCGCCCCGCCCCGCTGCCGGATCGGGGAACCCGGATCGCGTCAGGCCGACTTCAGCGCGTCGTACACACCGGCCTCGAGCTGGCCGTACAGCTTCACGGCCTTCGTGTCGGCGAACGGCAGAATCTGCGTCATGATCAGGCCGGCAACCTTCTTCGCCGGATCGAGCCAGTAGTACGTGTTGAAGAGGCCGCCCCAGCTGAACGTGCCGGCGCTGCGGCCGTTGGGCCCGGCCTGGAGGTTCATCATGTAGCCGAGGCCCCAGCGAATGTCCGCGCCGGGGAAGAAGTTGACGTCGTTCGACAGCGCGGGCATGGCGGTCTTGAGCACGCCGCACTGGATGTTGCCCGTGTGGTTCTGGTTCATCAACGCGACGGTCTCCGGCTTGAGGATGCGGGTGCCGTTGAGGCTGCCGCCGTTCAGCAGCATCTGCAGGAAGACCATGTAGTCGCGCGCCGTCGAGTAGAGCGGGCCGCCCGCCGGCCAGAACTCGCCCTTGACCGGCACCGGCTCCAGCGGCTGCGGCGCGAGCGAGCCGTCGGGCTGGCGCGTGTGCAGTCGGGCCTGGCGCGCCCGCTGCTCCTGGTTCATGACGAAGCCGCTGTCCTTCATGCCGAGCGGTCCGAAGATCTTCTCGCGGAAGTAGTCCTCGAGCGCCACGCCGCTGATCGTCTCGATCAGGCGGCCCGTCCACTCGATGTTGATCCCGTACAGCCAGCGGGTGCCCGGATCGAACACCAGCGGCTGGCGGAGCGACGCCACCTTGCCGGTGGCCCGGCTCGGCATCCCCGTGGCCTTGGCGTAGCGCCCGGTGTCCTCATCCCAGGTGTCGTAGCTGAACCCGGCGGTGTGGGTCAGGAGGTGGCGAAGCGTGATGGGCCCCTTGGCGGGGCGCACCTTCGGCGCGCCGGCGGCGTCGAAGCCTTCGAGGACCGTGGGCGAGCCGAGCGTGGGATCGATGTTGGGGACCGCGCCCTCGAGCGTGAGCTTGCCCTGCTCCACGAGCTGCATGGCCGCGACGGTGGCGATGGCCTTCGTCATCGAGGCGATGCGGAAGACGGTGTCGAGCGTCATGGCGGCGGGCTGGTCGAGCCCGCGCGGGCCGAAGGCGCCCTCGTACAGCACGCCCCTGTCGGTCGACGCCATCGCCACGACGCCGGGCACGTCCTTGGCGTCCACCGCCTGCTTCAGGACAGCATCGATGCGTGCGCCGCGACCGGCCTGGGCATGAGCCCGCCGGGCGGGGGTGGCCGTGCCGACAGCAGCGGCGACGGCAAGAGCAGCAGTTCCCTTCAACACATCGCGGCGGCTCTGTGGTGACGTCATGGCTGCGTCCTTCCACGCTTCAACAAGGCCGCCGCTTCCCTGGCCACCGCCGTGCCCTCGAAGAAGCGCGGGTTCTGCGTGCCCCACAGCCGCACGGCGTTGCCGAAGACGAAGTCGTGAAAATCGCTTTCGGTGATGTGGCCGTCCTCGACCAGCTCGAAGGCCTCGGGCAGCGGGTCGCGCATGTCCACGACGTCGAAGTGCCCGATGTCGGAGCTGTAGATCGCATTGATCCTGGCACCCAGCGGCATGGCCTTGCCGAACGCCACCGCGTTCATCCGGTCGTCGGCCTCGCAGCCGAAGTAGTACGGCGTGGCGAAGAGGTCGATCCAGTCCTGCTTCTGGGTGATGTTGCAGTGGATGTAGTCGTCGGGCGGCATCCCGCCGGTGAGGAAGTCCTCTTCGAGCGGCCAGCCGTCGCGGCGGTCGAGCTCGGCGGCGATATCGGCGTAGCCGTACTTGCCGACCAGCTCGCGCAGCAGCGGGCGATTGAGCTTGGTCGGGTCCATGTTCGCCATGCCCTTGGCGCCGCGCCGCTCCCAGTGCTCGATCAGGTCACAGAACAGCTGGCAGCCCCAGCCGACGCCGCCCTCGAGGAACGCGAAGCGCAGATCGGGGAAGCGCCGGGTCACGCCGCCGAGGAACAGCGCCTTGGCCACGTTGTGGCCGGCGTTGGCGAAGTGACCGATGTGGTTGAAGGTGAAGTTGGTCGGGCTGTTGCGCTCGCCATAGGAGCGCCCGCCGGTATGGAAGGTCGGCGCGATGCCGAGCTCGCGGCACTTCTGCCACAGCGGGTCATAGTCGTACTCGCTGTCGAGGCCGAGCTGATCGAAGCTCTGGGCGTAGCGGGCGAGGTCGGCGGGGGCGCCCTTGGCGTGCGGAATCGGCCGGCGCACGGCGCTGCCGAACATGCAGACCTTGGCGCCCAGCTGGCTGGTGACGAACGTCAGCTCCTCGATCGCCTCGTCCGGCGTGTGCACCGGGATCACCGCGGCCGGGGTCAGCTTGTCGCCCAGGTCCTTGAAGTACTCGTGGGTGACGACGTTGAAGCCGCGGATCACGGCGCGCCGCGTCGCGTCGTCGGCGATGCGCGGGAGCCCGAGCCCGGCGGTCGGGTAGACGACGCCGAAGTCGATCCCGAGCTCGTCCGCGCGGTCGTACAGCATCCGGGGCATCATGGCCGTCGCGCGGTCGCGGGTGTTGGTCGATTGCCGGCCCCAGAACCCCTCCATCGCGACTCCGCGTTGGGCGCGCTGCTCGGGGGTCAGGCTGAGCGCATCCGGCCCGCGCCGCTGCGACTGCAAGAAGCCGTTGGCGCCGAGGTCACCCGTGACCTTGCGGATCTGCTCGGCAAAGACCGGGGCGTACTCGACCCAGTGCCCGTCGCCGTCGATGACGGGATGCGTGAGCCCCTTGCGGATCTCTTCGGGCGTGTGGTGGGTGCTCATCTGGCTCCTCCCCGAGCGGTCAAGTGCGATCGCGGGTGAGCCTATGCTCCCAGCACGACCCAAGTCAAACGGCCTGACGAGGCCGCCCCGGCGGTCCCTTCGGCGGGGCTACGTGGACTGGTGTCGAGCTTCGAATTCGGCGAACTCGCCCATGAAGGGCGCGGCGATATCCGCGTTGACCTTGCAGTCCAGGAGAATAGGGCCTTCCGGCTTGCTCAGCACGGGCCCGAGAGCGCGCAGCTCGTCCAGGGTGCGGATGGTGTACGCCTGAAACCCGAAGGCCTCCGCCACCGTCGCGAAGTCCACGTCCGGGAACACTGATTTCGCGACGGGAAGCTTACGCAACGCCAGGAAGTGCAGCTCGGCCCCATACGCGCAATCGTTCATCAGCACGATGATCAACGGGATGTCCTCCCGGATCACCGTCTCCAGCTCGCTCATGGTCATGAGGAAGCCACCATCGCCAACCACCAGCACCGTGGGGACGTCCGGGCGTCCCTTCGCCACCCCCAGCGCCGTGCCGAAGCCCAGACCGATGGAGGCGAACTCGCTCGTCATCTTCAAGTGTCCAGGCGTGGGGACGGTGATGTAGGGCAGGATGCCGAGGAAGTTGCCGGCGTCGTACACGATGTTGCGCTCACGGGGAAGCAGCGTGTCGAGCTCGACGCCCAGCGCACGAGGATCCACGGTACGGGGTGTGTGCGCCGGCTCGAAATCGTGCGCGACGTCGAAGCCCGCGATGCGGGCCAGGTTCTCCGCGGTGTGAAAGGGCTTGTCGGGGCCGGGCCGGGCCGGCAGCGCGGCCACCAGTTGCTCGGCCACCAGCCGGGCATCGCCTACCAGCGCCACGTCCGCCGTGGTCCACCGTCCGATGTGGGCTCGCACGCAATCGACCTGGATGATGGGCACCTGGGGCACGGAGGCACCGAAGCTCATGGTGAGAAAGTTCAGCCCGGCGCCGAACACCAGTACGCAATCGGCCTGGTCCATCATGCGCCGGCCCATGGCGTGGGAGAAGGATCCCAGGATTCCCAGGTTGTACGGATGGCCGTGGAACATGTCCTTGCCGCGCGCCGAGGTCATCAGCAAGGCGCCCGTCTTCTCCGCCAGGGCCTGCAACGCCACCTTCGCGCCGGCTCGATGAGCGCCCATGCCCGCCACGATCACGGGACGCCGGCTCTTGCTCAGGAGCGCCACGGCGGCGTCAACGGATTGTTTGCGCGCGCCCGCTGGCTGGCTGGCCGGAGTGAGCCTCGGCTGCGTCGCCCCCCCGACCTCCACATTCATCATCTGCACGTTGGTGGGCAGGAGCAGGGCGGCCAGAGCGCCGTGGCTGGCGGCGGCCACGGCATCGGCCAAGGTCTGGCGCGCGGTGGCCGCGCTGGCGGCCGTGAAACAGGTCAACCCTGCAGCACCCAGCACGGCCTGGGCGTCGAAACCCTTGTAGTCGGGACCGATGCCGTTGACGGCTCCGCTGCCGACGGCGGCGTCGCCATAGATCACGAGCACCTTCGATCCCATGCGACTGGCCGCCACGGCGGCGTGAAGGCCGTTCGCCGTGGCCGGACCACGACCAATGATCGCCACGCCCAGCTCCCCCGTGGAGTAGGCATAGCCCTCGGCCATGGCGATGGCATTGTTCTCGTGCCGCGCTCCGACGAACTTGACGCCCAGGCCATCGAGCGTCACCGCGAAGACTGCCGTGTCGTCACTCATGAGCCCGAACACGGTGCGGATCCCCAGGGCATGGATGTCCTCGGCCAGGATCTGGAACACCGGCACGATCCGACTGTCGTTCATATCGCTTCCTTTCCCTCTGGGACCGGCCATTGTCGTGGAGAGTATTCCCCAGTTTGCGTCGATCCGCACCTCGGCGCCGATCCTTCAGATTGCCATCGCTCGCCAATCGCGATAGAGACGTTCATGGACAAAGCCAGGAGCCTGACATGCTGGATCTTCTGATCAAGGGCGGCACGGTGGTCGATGGCTCGGGGGCCAAGCGCTTCGTGGCCGACGTCGGCATCTCGGGCGGGCGCATCGTGTCGGTCGGCCGCGTCAGCGACCCGGCCCGGCGGGTCATCGACGCCGACGGGTTGATGGTCGCCCCAGGATTCATCGACGGTCACACCCACATGGATGCGCAGGTGATGTGGGACCCCCTGGGCACCTGCTCCTGCTACCACGGCGTCACCACGGTGGTGATGAGCAACTGCGGCTTCACGCTGGCGCCGTGCAAGCCCGCCGACCGCGAGTGGTACGCGAGCTGCCTCTCCTACGTCGAAGACATCCCCGCGGCCGCCATGGCGGCCGGCATCGACTGGACCTGGGAGACGTTCCCGGAATACCTGGCGGCGGTCGAGCGGCGGCCCAAGGCCCTCAACCACGCGATGTACGTCGGGCACTCGGCGCTGCGGATGTACGTGATGGGCCGCCGCGCGCTCACCGACGAGGCCACCGACGACGAGATCCGCGCGATCACGCGGCTCATCCAGGAAGCGCTCCGCGCGGGCGCGGTCGGTGTCTCGACCTCGCGCACCCACACGCACATGACGCCCGAGGGCTCGCCGGTGGCGAGCCGCCAGGCCGCCTGGAAGGAAGTCGAGGCGATCTTCGCCGCCATGGCCGAGCTCGGCACCGGCATCTTCCAGATCGGGCAGGAGCTCCTCACGCAGAAGGCGAACCTGGCCTTCCTCGAGCGAATGAAGCAGCTCGCGCTCGCCTACAAGCAGACGGTGATGTTCGGGATCGTCGGCACGCGGCAAGGGGACGACCCGGTGTCCTGGCAAACGCAGGCCAAGATCATCAAGGACGTGAACGACGCCGGCGGCCGCATGTTCGGCCAGGGCACCACCCGCTCGATCAACGCCATCTTTTCCCTGAAATCGTACCTCCCGTTCGACGTGCTGCCCGAGTGGCAGGCTGTACGCCGCCTGCCGCTGGAGGAGCAGAAGACGCTGCTGCGAGACCCCGCCCGGCGCCGGCAGCTCGTCGAGGCCGAGGCCCGGATGAAGCCGAAGGACAACAAGATTCAGGGAGGCGGCGCGGCCACCACGGACGCGCGCAAGCCCGACTACGACAACCTCTTCGTGCTCCGGGGTGTCGACTGGAACGACCCCACGGTCGAGGAGATCTCCCGGGCGCGGGGGACGCACCCGGTCGAGACCATCATCGACCTCTCGCTGGAGAATCCCGACCAGGTGTACGTGCAGCCGGTGGTGAACGAGAGACCCGAGGACGTGCTCGGGATGCTCACGCACGACTTCACCCTGGCGACCTTCTCCGATTCGGGCGCGCACCAGGCGCAGGAGATGGGCTCATCGCTCCAGACCCACTTCCTCCACTACTGGGTGAACCGGCGCGGGGCGTTCACCCTCGAGCAGGCGGTACGCAAGATGACGCACGACAACGCGCGGGCCTTCGCGCTCCCGGGCCGCGGCCTCGTCAAGGACGGGTACCACGCGGACCTCGTGCTCTTCGAGGCCGATCGCGTACGCCCCCACGTGCCGAAGATCGAGACCGACCTGCCGGGCGGCGCCCGCCGCCTCGTGCAGAAGGCCGACGGCATCCGGGCGACGATCGTCAACGGTGCGGTGACGCTGGAGCACGGCGAATCCACCGGAGCCTTCGCCGGTGAAGTGATCAAGGGCCCGCTCGC
>Ga0310811_10009180_pt1 | contig 12755 bp, 11 predicted proteins | sample YCmetagenome_FD_207642 | JGI IMG/M metagenome (GOLD analysis project Ga0310811, IMG submission 207642) | Soil microbial communities from experimental microcosm in Duke University, North Carolina, United States - YC | ecosystem: Engineered > Artificial ecosystem > Soil microcosm > Unclassified ...
TGTGGCGCGGACGGTGACGCAGGCGGCGGCCGCAGCCCGGATCGCGGCGGCGGACCTGGCCGTGCGCACGCGCGCGGACAAGGACCGGACGCTGGCGGCGATGGCGGACGCGCTGGAAGCTCAGAACACTGAGATCCTCGCGGCGAACGCGGAGGACTGCGCGGCGGCCGCCGCGGCCGGCGTCTCCCCCGGCATCCTGGACCGGCTCACTCTCACCCGGGCGCGGATCCGCGCCATCGCCGAGGCGCTGCGCGCGATCACCGCGCTGCCCGACCCGGTCGGCGAGGTGGTGCGCGGCTCGACGCTGCCCAACGGGCTCGAACTGCGGCAGCTGCGGGTGCCGTTCGGCGTCGTGGGCATCGTCTACGAGGCCCGGCCGAACGTGACCGTGGACGCGGCGGGTCTGTGCCTGAAGTCCGGCAACGCCGTGCTGCTGCGCGGATCCTCCTCGGCGCGGCATTCGAACGCCGCGCTGGTCCGGGTATTGCGCGGCGCGCTGGACGCGTGCGGCTTCCCGGCCGACGCGGTGCAGCTGGTCCCCGGCCAGACGCACGAGTCGGTCACCGAGCTGCTGCGGGCGCGCGGCTTGGTGGACGTGGTGATCCCGCGCGGCGGCGCCGCGCTGATACGCAGTGTGGTGGAGAACGCGACCGTGCCGGTGATCGAGACGGGCGTGGGCAACTGCCACGTGTACGTGGACGCCGAGGCGGACGTGGAACTCGCCGTGGAACTGCTGGTGGACTCGAAGGCGCAGCGCCCGAGCGTGTGCAACGCGGCCGAGACCGTGCTGGTGCACCGGGACGCGGCGGACGCTTTCGTGCCGCGCGCGCTGGCCGCGCTCAAGGACGCGGGCGTGACCGTGCACGGCGACGCGCGGGTCGCGGCGTACTCCGCGGACGTGCTGCCGGCTCAGGAGTCTGATTTCGAGGACGAATACCTTTCATTGGATCTTGCGGCCGCGGTGGTCGACTCGCTGGACGACGCGGTGGCGCATATCCGCCGTTACTCGACCGGGCACACCGAATCGATCATCACCCGTTCCCAGGCGGCCGCGCGCGCGTTCATCGCGAAGGTGGACGCGGCTGCGGTGATCGTCAACGCCTCCACCCGTTTCACCGACGGCGCGGAGTTCGGCTTCGGCGCCGAGATCGGCATCTCCACACAGAAACTGCACGCCCGGGGCCCGATGGGGCTGCCGGAACTGACCAGCACCAAGTATGTGGTGATCGGCGACGGACAGACGAAGGCGCGCGACGCGTCGGCATGATCGGACAACGCGGGTCCGACCACTGAACTGGAACACGCCAGAATCACACAGAACCCTACTGATCTAGCAACAATTCAGTTACAGTGCGGCAATGGCCGATAGCGAGCTTTCAGGCAACGGCGCCTCGGAGCCAGGCCGCATTCCCGGGCAGCGCAGCCGACACTGCGGAGCCCCCGAAAGCGACTACGTATGGGGTCCGGCGCCCGCCGCCACGGTGAACCCGTGGGTCGAAGAGATCGATCATGTGCCGCTGGACGAGGACTTCGTCCGCGCCGCCCGCGTGCACGAGTCCTCGGCGCGGACGCGCTGGCTCGAGGCGTGCCGGCAGTGGGAGGCGGCGACCGCGCACACCCCGGCGCCCGGCGTCAGCTGGGCGGTGCGCCCCTCCCGACATATCAGGGCCCTGCGGCCGAGTTCGGTCTGGCTGCTCGGCGGCCTGCTCGCGCTCGCCACCGTGCTTCCGGTCTCGCTCGGCCTGCTCCACTAGGCACGGGAGCGATAGACCGGTGCGGGACCGCGCCGGCCCGCTCCGCCCGGAGCGGACCCCGCCGGCCCGCTCCGCCTGGCACAGGGCCCGCGTGGAGCAGAAGAACGGCAACTTGCGACCCCGCGCGCGCCGGAAGTCTGGCGCTGCCCGCGCCCGCCTTGGTAGGTTCCGAGGCACCGTACGCGCGCGGAGGGATGCGGTACATGGCAATCGAATTGCCGAGCGAAGTCGTTGACTTCCTGCAGTTCATCGGGGTGAACTGGCCGAACGTCAACGAGGACTCGGTACGCGCGCTCGCCGGGCATGTGCGCGACTTCGCCTCGAACATCGACAGCACCCACCAGGCCGCCACGCAGACCGTGCAGGACATGGGCCAGGCCTACTCGGGCGCCTCCTACGAGCAGCTCGTGCAGACCTGGACGAGGCTGAGCTCGAGCCATATGACAGAGCTCGTCGACGGCTGCAAGGTGGTGGCCGAGGCCCTCGACGTCGCGGCCGACGCCATCGTGGCGGCCAAGGGCGTGGCCATCGCGGAACTCGTCGCGCTGGCCGTCTCGTTCGTCGCCGACCAGGCGGCCGCGGTCGCCACCTTCGGCCTGGCCGAGGCGGCCGAGGCGCTGGTCATCGAGGCCGCCAAGAAGTGCGTGAACTTCCTCGAGCAGGAGCTCGAGCAGATGGTCATCGGAAAGGTGCTGGAGGCCGCGATGACGCCGCTCGAAGGCGTGGTGCAGAAGGCCGTCAGCGGCCTGGTCTACGCCGCGGAGGGTGCCGTCGAGGGCGCGGCCGGGGGCGCCGCGGGGGCGAACTTCTCGATGGACCAGGAGGCCCTGAGCCAGCACTTCCAGACCTTCCAAGGCCACGCGGACGCCGTCGCCTCGCACGCCCAGACCCTGCAGTCGAACATCGCGTCGGTGAAGTTCGAATGACCAACGCCATCGTCAGCGCGCTCGAGAAGGTCTCGGAGAAGCTCGGGACGAGCCTGGGCAAGGACGGCGCCGAAGCGGTCAAGAAGCTCTACACCGTCACCGGCGAGAACGGCGCCAAGTGCGTGCAGAAGGTCGCCGAGACCGACGCCGAGCACGAGGCCAAGATCCTCGACATCATCAAGAAGATGGACGACAACGCCTCGAAGGGCCCCGGCTCCACGGCCCTCGAGAGCGCGAAGAACGCGCAGGAGCGGGCGAACCTGCGCAAGAACCTCGCGGACGTCCTCGATCCGAAGAGCAAGGAAGCCAAGGCGGCGACCAAGGATCTCAACTCCGCCAAGCTGGACGTGAAGTTCGAGGAGAAGAACGCCGAGCTGAAGGCGTCCGGCAGCGGGGCCACCGCGCTCGGCCGTGACCAGTCCGGCAAGATCGTCCCGTTGACCTCCAAGGCGGGCGACAAGGTGGACGTCTCGGGGATGTCCAAGGCCGACCAGCTGGCCGCGCTCAAGGGCGAGACCGGGAAACTCGGCGACGCCACGAATGCCGACGCCGCGATGAAGTCGAAGCCGGTGTGCTCCTGCGGCCTGCTCAAGGACGACGAGGTCACCAGCCACACCAGCATGCAGGCCGCGGTCAAGGGCCAGACGCCCAACACGCACCCGGCGCTGCAGAGCGTGCTCGACGACATCAAGCAGAACGGCACGCAGACCGGCGCGGGGCACGGAAAGTGCGGCGAGGTCGCCACGATCTCCGACGCGCTGTGGAAGAAGGACCCGGAGGGAACGCAGATCACCTCGCTGGACGACGTGAAGGCCGCGCTGAAGAACTCGGACGGCTCGAACAGCTCCGTCTACAGCACGATCATCGGCGACGCCACGAACGGCGGGCTCAAGCACGGCGACTACCTGCCACCGTGCAACAGTTGTAGTCAGATGCTGCCCACGATCGAGGTCGACGCGTTCAAGTGACCGGTCCGCACGGGCGCACCGACGCCGTAGGAGAGAGATGAGCATGCCCGAGACGCGCTTTCCGGGACGGGTGGCCGACGTCCTCGGCGCGGCCGGCTGGTACCCGGGCCGGGACCTCGGCGCCGAGGCGGACGAGATGATCGCCCGGACGGTGGCCGCCGCCGAGGCAGCGGGGTATGCGCTCGAGCCGTTCCCCGCGCTGGTAGCGGCGGTGCGCGAGTTCGGCGGGCTGACGGTGACCAAGAAAGGCACCGGAATCGCGTTCCCCGGCAACGACTTCGGCATCGACCCGTCCGCCGTGGCCCGCAGGTTCGACACCTACGCGGACCTCGAGACCTACACCCGCACCCCGGTCTTCCCGCTCGGCCCGGAGATCGACGAGTCGACCACCCTGGCCATGGACGCCGAGGGCCGGGTGTACCTGCTGCACTACACCGGCTACTACGTCGTCGGCACCGACCTCGACTCGGCGCTGGCCGCCTTCATCGAGCGCACCGACGTGCTGCCGGACATCCTCGAGTACTTCGACCCTCCGGAGGAGCTGACCGCGGAATCCGGCGGCCGGTTCGACGAGGAGGTCACCCGGGCGCTGACGGCCGCGGGCTGGGCTCCCGGGCGCGATCTGGGCGACGCGGCCGAGGATCTGGCCGCACGCACCGTCGAGGCCGCCGCGGCCGCCGGATACGCCCTGGAAGCGTTCCCCGCGGCGCTCGCCGTGCTGCACGAGTTCGGCGGGCTGACGGTCACGAAGGAGGGCACCGGCGTCGAGTTCGCGGGCGACGACTTCCGGATAGACCCGACCGAGGTCCCCGCGTGGCTCGGCCACATCGCGGACCTCGAGCAGCGCGTCGGACGCCGCTGCTTCCCGCTCGGACCGGACCTCGAGTACGAATTCGCCCTGGCGCTCGACGCCGACGGCCGGATCTACCGGCTCGCCTCCGGCGAGGTCCCCTCCCTGGTCGGCGAGACGATCGACCGCGCGCTGGCCGCGTGGATCCAGGAGTCCGCCGAGTTCTCCCGGGTCGGCGGGACGACGCACGAGGAAACGGAGGGCTGAGCCTTGACCGACGACCAGAAGCCGGACGGGACGGCGCAGCCCGCGGAGGGCGAGGGCCACCTGGTGCCGTGCGTGTCCGGCGGCCTGCTGCTGCACGACACGGTGACCTCCTCGACCAGCCTCAAGGGTGTCGGCGACGCGATCCTGCACCCGCTGATCGACGCGTTCCTGAGGGAGCTCCCGGTCGAGCAGCGCGAGATGTTCCGGTTCAACTGCGCCGAGCCCACCCTGCTGAGCAACGCGCTTAACGAGTACGAAGCCTCCCTCGGCCGGGAACTCGACTGGCAGGACGCGGTGCGGCACTGCTCGGACGGCACGATCTTCACCCGGCTGGTGCGCGACCCGTACGACCCCGACCACGATGCGCCCGCCGCGCCGTGCAAGTCCTGCACGGCCCTGCTGGCCGCTCTCGGAATCCAGGTGCTCGAACCATGATCGACGAGGCTCTGCTCTCCCCCGCCGCCCGCGAGACGCTCGCCGAGGCGGGCTGGACCCCCGGCCGCGACGTCGGCGCGGCACAGGTCTCGCGCTGGCGCCTGCGCTACACCGTCGCCCACGCCGGCGTCGCGGACGGCGAGCAGGCCCCGGCCTGGAACGCCGCGGCCGACACCTTCCTGCGCAGCTTCGGCGGCCTCTCTGTCCGCCAGGCGGGCGCGGGCGTCGACGTGGCCCGCAACTCCTTCGACCTCGACCCGGAACTGCTGCTGCACTGGTCCCGCAGCCTCGCCGTGCGCGGCGAGGCGCTCGGCACCGTGCTGGCGCCGCTCGGCCGGGTGGAGAACGACGCGGCCATCGCCGTCTCCGCCGAAGGCCGGATCATCCTCGTCGACCACACCGGCGAATGGGCCTTCGAACCCGGCCTGGAACGCGGCCTGTCCGACCTGGTCGACGGCGTGCTGCCGCCGCACCGCATGTGCCTCTGAACGGTCTCCGCATCGCCCCCGAACGACGGCCTCCGAACGACGGTGGCGGGACGGTACGTCAGCCCGCGGATTCCGCCTCCGCCGCAGCGGTCTCGGCGGCGGCCATCGCGGCGGCGTCGTCCGGCTGGTCCTGGGCGGCGCGCTCGGCCGCGATGCGGGCGGTGTAGGCGGCGGCCTCCGCCTCCGTGCGGGCGGCGTCCCAGCCGAGGACTCCGGCGAGCAGTTCGGCGGTCGGGCGCGCGGCGCGCACGCCGCGGTCGAAGGTCTCGAAGCAGATCCTGGTCCTGCGGGCGAGCACGTCCTCGACGTCCATCGCGCCCTCGTGCGCCGCCGCGTAGAGCACCTCCGCGCGGAGGTAGTCGCCCGCGCCCTCCAGCGGCCTGCCGAGGTCGAGATCAGGGTTCTGCTTGATCAGCTCGACGAGTTCGCCGGCCACGGTGCCGTAGCGGCGCAGCAGGTGCTCGATCCAGGCGACGTGCAGGCCCGCGTCCGCCGCCCGCCGGCCGCGGGAGTTCCACTGCGCGGGGAAGCCGTCCGCGCCGAGCAGCGGCACGTTCTGCGTGCAGGAGGCGGGGACCCTGCGGTCCAGCCCGTGCACGGCCGCGTTGACCGCGTCCACGGCCATCACGCGGTACGTCGTGTACTTGCCGCCGGCCACCACCACGAGGCCGGGCACGGCGTGCGCCACCACGTGCTCGCGGGAGAGCTTCGAGGTCTCGTCGGACTCGCCCGCGAGCAGCGGGCGCAGGCCGGCGTAGACGCCCTCCACGTCCTCGCGCCGCAGCGGGGTGTTGAGCACCTTGTTGACGTGGGCGAGGACGTAGTCTATGTCCGCCTTCGTCGCCGCCGGGTTCTCCTTCTCCAGCTTCCAGTCGGTGTCCGTCGTGCCGATGATCCAGTGCCTGCCCCACGGGATGATGAACAGCACCGACTTCTCGGTGCGCAGGATGATCCCGGTCTCCGACTGGATCCGGTCCCGCGGCACCACCAGGTGCACGCCCTTCGACGCGCGCACGTGGAATTTGCCGCGTTCGCCGACCATCTCCTGCACGTCGTCGGTCCACACGCCGGTGGCGTTGATCACCTGCGCGGCGCGGATCCGGTGCTCGGTGCCGCTCGTCTCGTCGCGCACGACGGCGCCGGTCACCCGCTCGCCCTCGCGCAGGAACGCGACCACCCTGGCCCGGTTGGCCGTCTGCGCGCCGTAGCCCGCCGCGGTGCGCACGAGGGTGGCGACGAAGCGGGCGTCGTCCACCTGCGCGTCATAGTACTGAATCGCTCCGACCAGGGCGCCCGGTCGCAGCGACGGCGCGAGGCGCAGGGCGTGGCGGCGGGTGAGGTGGCGGTGCGGCGGCAGTCCCCGGCCGTGGCCGGAGGACAGGCTCATGCCGTCGTAGAGCGCGACGCCGGAGCCCGCGTACGCGCGCTCCCAGACGTGCCCGGTCAGCGGGTAGAGGAACGGCACCGGCCGCACCAGGTGCGGAGCGAGGCGGTCGAGCAGCAGCCCGCGCTCCTTGAGCGCCTCGCGCACCAGGCGGAAGTCGAGCATCTCGAGGTAGCGCAGGCCGCCGTGGATGAGCTTGGACGAGCGGCTCGAGGTGCCCGAGGCCCAGTCGTGCGCCTCGACCAGGCCGACCGAAAGGCCGCGGGTGGCCGCGTCCAGCGCGCAGCCCGCGCCGACCACCCCGCCGCCGACGACCAGCACGTCGAGTTCCCGCTCCGCCATCGCCCGCAGCGCGCGCAGCCGTCGTTCCGGATCCAGTTTCGCAGTCTGCTGCATGACAGCAGACTAGGTCCGATCCGCGCGGGCCGCCGCCGGGGGTCGGATGAACGCAGGTCGCACGGCGTGAGCCGGGCCGACCGCCCGCATACGTCCACATACGCCCGCGTACGATCCGTCCCGGCCGCGCACCCTCCGCCCCTGCGGGCCGCCGGCCTCTCAGGCCGTTTCTGTCTGACTACACACTCCGTGGGGGATCCATGCGCCTTCGCATGCTCGGCGCCTTCACCCTTTCCCTAGCCCTCGTGAGCGGCGTCGCGCCCGTGGCTGCGCAGGCCGCGACCGCTCCGAACGACACGGTCGGCACGGTCGGCACCGCGCCGACCGAGTTCTACTTCGCGAGCGGTGCCGGCGACGCCATCGGCGGTGGCGCCACGGTGGACTACACCGACCCGACCGTCACCGTCTCGTCTCGGCCGATCTCCACTCCGTCCACGTCGCCGCGGGCGGTCCCAGCGGCTGGACGCTCGACCTGGCCGCTCCGACCGGCGGGCAACTGGCAGCGGGCGCCACCTACTCGGGCGCGTCGCGCAACTCCAACGGCACGGCGCCGAGCATCGACGTGTCCGGAGACTTCCGCGGCTGCAACAACGACTACGGCAGCTTCACGATCATCGAGATCAGCGCGACGAGCGTGAACGCGACGTTCAGCCAGACCTGCGAGTCGACCACCGCGCCGCCGCTGGTCGGATTCGTCCGATTCAACGCCACGACGCCGACCCCGGTCCCGAGTCTGCCGTCGAGCGCCCAGCCGATCACCCCGCCCGCGAACTCCGGCACCACCTCGGCCAACGCCGACGAGTTCAACGGTGCCGCCGGCTCGATCCAACCGGTCGCGGACTTCTTCGGCTACTTCGCGCAGCCGCTGTCCCTCGACGCGCCTCCGGCCACGCCGACGGCGCAGCACCGGGCGGGCACGGCGAACGCCCCGGCGGCCAAGCTCTCCGCGAAGGGCGGCGTCCCCGCGCTGCACTAGTTCTCCGCGTTGAAATGCACCGATCCCCCCGGCCGTGCGGCCGGGGGGATCGGTGCGTTTCAACGCCGTGACCGACAACGCCGCGGCGATCGCGTCAGCGGACCGTCAGCTCGCAGCGCTGGAATTCCTTCAGGTCCGAGTAGCCGGTGGTGGCCATCGCCCGGCGCAGGGCGCCGAACAGGTTCATCGTGCCGTCCGCCACGGTGGACGGGCCGACCAGGATCTGCTCGAGCGAGCCGACCGTGCCCAGCCGGGTGCGCACGCCGCGGGGCACCTCGCGGTGGAACGCCTCGGCGCCCCAGTGGAAGCCGAGCCCGGGCGCCTCGACCGCGCGCGCCAGCGGCGAGCCGATCATCACGCCGTCCGCGCCGCACGCTATGGCCTTCGCGATCTCGCCGCTGCCGCCCATCGAGCCGTCCGCGATCACGTGCACGTAGCGGCCGCCGGACTCGTCGAGGTAGTCCCGGCGCGCCGCGGCCACGTCGGAGATCGCGCTGGCCATCGGCACCTGGATGCCGAAGACGTTCTTCGTGGTGTGCGAGGAGCCGCCGCCGAAGCCGACGAGCACGCCGGCCGCGCCGGAACGCATCAGGTGCAGCGCGGCCTTGTGCGTGGCCACGCCGCCGGCCACCACCGGGACCTCGAGCTCGTAGATGAACTGCTTGAGGTTGAGCGGCTCGACGCGGTGCGAGACGTGCTCGGCGGAGACCGTGGTGCCGCGGATGACGAACAGATCGGCGCCGGCGGCCACCACCGCCTTGGCGTACTGCGCGGTGTGCTGCGGGGACAGCGCCCCCGCCGCGATCACGCCGGCCGCCCTGATCTCCTTGATCCGCCGGACGATCAGCTCCTCCTGGATCGGCTGCGCGTACAGCTCGCGCATCCGCGCCACCACCCGCTCCGGGGGCAGCTCGGCGATCTCCTGCAGCAGCGGCGACGGGTCGGCGTAGCGGGTCCACAGGCCCTCGAGGTCGAGCACGCCGACCCCGCCGAGCCGGCCGATGGCGATCGCGGTGGCCGGGGAGACCACCGAGTCCATCGGCGCGGCCAGGAACGGCAGGTCGAGCTCATAGGCGTCGATCTGCCAGGCGATCGAGACCTCCTCGGGGTCCCGGGTGCGCCGCGCGGGCACCAGTGCCACATCGTCCAGGCCGTAGGCCTGGCGGGCCCGCTTGGCCCGGCCGATCTCCACGTCAGTCAACGGTCTCGTCCCTCTTCCCGGCTCGGTGAATCGCCACCAGCCTACCCACGCGTGCTCTGACGGGTCATCACCGCGAGTGGTAGTTCGGCGCTTCGACCGTCATCTGGATGTCGTGCGGGTGCGACTCCTTCAGCCCGGCCGAGGTGATCCGGACGAACTGCGCGTCCTGCAGCTCGGGGACGGTGCGCGCGCCGACGTAGAACATGGCCTGGCGAACGCCGCCGATCAGCTGGTGGGCGACGGCGGCGACCGGGCCGCGGTAGGGCACCTGGCCCTCGACGCCCTCGGGGATCAGCTTGTCGTCCGTCGCGACGTCCTGCTGCGCGTAGCGGTCACGGGAGTAGGAGACGCCGTCGGCCTTGCCCCGGCTGGACATCGCGCCGAGCGAGCCCATGCCGCGGTACGACTTGTACTGCTTGCCGTTGATGAAGATCAGGTCGCCGGGCGACTCCTCGCAGCCGGCCAGCAGCGAGCCGAGCATGACCGTGTCCGCGCCGGCAGCCAGCGCCTTGGCGATGTCGCCGGAGTACTGCAGGCCGCCGTCGCCGATCACCGGCACCCCGGCCGGCCGGGCGGCCTTGGAGACCTCGAAGATCGCGGTGATCTGCGGCATGCCCACGCCCGCGACCACGCGGGTGGTGCAGATCGAGCCCGGGCCCACGCCCACCTTGACCGCGTCCGCGCCCGCGTCGATCAGCGCCTGCGCGCCGGCCGCGGTGACGACGTTGCCCGCGACGACCTCGACGTGCGAGTTCGCCTTCACCTTGGCGACCGTCTCGCACAGGGCGCGGGAGTGGCCGTGCGCGACGTCCACGACCAGGAAGTCGACGCCCGCCTCGACCAGGCCCATGGCACGCCGGTACGCGTCGTCGCCGACGCCGACCGCGGCGCCCACCACGAGGCGACCGTCCGCGTCCTTGGTGGCCAGCGGGTACTGGTCGGACTTGGTGAAGTCCTTGACGGTGATCAGGCCGTGCAGCCGGCCCTCGTCGTCGACCAACGGCAGCTTCTCGATCTTGTGCGCGCCCATCAGCCGCATCGCCTCGGCGCCGGTGGTGCCGACCTTGCCGGTCACCAGCGGGGCCTTGGTCATCACCTCGTGCACCCGGCGGGTGTGGTCGGTCTCGAAGCGCAGGTCGCGGTTCGTCACTATGCCGATCAGCAGCCCGGCCTCGTCGACCACGGGCAGGCCGCTGATCCGGTAGCGGGCGCACAGCGCGTCCACGTCGGCGAGGGTCGCGTCCGGGGCGATGGTGACCGGCTGGGTGATCATGCCGGACTCGGACCGCTTGACCAGGTCCACCTGCGCGGCCTGGTCGGCCGGCGGCAGGTTGCGGTGCAGCACGCCCGCGCCGCCCTGCCGGGCCATGGCGATGGCCATCCGCGCCTCGGTCACCGTGTCCATCGCCGCGGAGACCAGCGGTGTGCGCACGGTGATGTTCTTGGTGAGACGGGAAGAGGTGTCCGAATCGCCGGGCGTCAGGTCGGAGACCGCCGGCACGAGTAGGACGTCGTCGAAGGTCAGCCCCTCGAGGGCGAACTTCTCGGTGAAAGCGTCGGATGCGGACACGAATGCCTCCCAGGCGGCGGTGGAGTGGGATGCACTCCAGTTTATCGTGGGTGACGCGTGCTTCTGACGCGTTCGCCGGTCTCCGTCGAGACCGGCCACCCGGGAGGCGGCCGCCGCCGTGCGCCGATGTGCGCTACCTCACCAGACCCCAGCGGAAGCCGAGCGCCACGGCGTTAGCGCCGATCGCCACTGTGCGCCGAGCTTCCATCACCTCACCAGACCCCAGCGGAAGCCGAGCGCCACGGCGTTAGCGCCGATCGCCACTGTGCGCCGAGCTTCCATCACCTCACCAGACCCCAGCGGAAGCCGAGCGCCACGGCGTGCGCGCGGTCCGACGCACCGAGCTTCTTGAACAGCCGGCGGGCGTGCGTCTTGACGGTGTCCTCGGACAGGAACAGATCGCGGCCGATCTCCGCGTTCGAGCGGCCGTGGCTCATACCCTCGAGCACCTGGATCTCGCGCGCGGTGAGGGTGGGCGCGGAGCCCACCTCGGCCGGGCGCAGCCGGCGCGGGGCCAGCCGCCAGGTGGGGTCGGCCAGCGCCTGCGAGACGGTGGCGCGCAGTTCCGCGCGCGAGGCGTCCTTGTGCAGGTAGCCGCGGGCGCCGGAGGCCACCGCGAGGGCCACCCCGTCGAGGTCCTCGGCCATGGTCAGCATGACCACGCGCGCGGTGGGGTCGCTCGAGACCAGCCGGCGGACGGTCTCGACCCCGCCGAGACCGGGCATCCGCACGTCCATCAGGACCAGGTCGGCCCGGTCGGCCGTCCAGCGGCGCAGCACCTCCTCCCCGCTGCTCGCGGTGGTGACCCGGTCGACGCCGGGCACGGTGGCGACCGCGCGGCGCAGGGTTTCACGGGCCAGGGGTGAGTCGTCACAGACCAGAATGGACGTCATTGGGTGCCTCCACGCACTGCGGACCAGGATCCGTCAGACTCAACGAGCGTCACCCGAAAGCGTTACGCTCCGGCCGACCGAATTTCCGGTACGCCCCTGCTCATGATCGATTTCTACCCGTTTTCGGTGATCACCTGATCGAGCGACGGCCGCACCGGGCACGGCTACGTCGCGCGAGCGCCCGATCACCGAGCGCGCGCTGTCCAATCTAGCCTGGAACAGGCGGTTTCGGCGAGGTGGGACGGTATTCGCCACCCGGCACCCGGCTCATCCGGGCACGCGCCCCCCGCCCCCGGCGAGCTCGTCCAGGCGCCGCGCGGCCCGGTCCGCGGGCAGCCCGGCGCGCACCAGGCGGGCGAGCGCCTCCAGCCGGACGATGTCGTAGGGACTGTAGCCGCCCCCGCCGCTCGGCCCGGCCAGCCGGCGCCGCTCCCAGCCGCGCAGCGTGCTCGGCGCCACTCCGGCGCGCCTTGCCGCCTCGGCCCGCCGGCACACTCCCGTCCGCAGGCTCCGGCGCGGTGCGGGAAAGGCCTGGTCAGGACGCCGGGGTGCGGGCACGAAGGGGAAAAGCGCCGGTCCGGGGGCTGCGCCATTCGGAGGTTCGGGACTGAGCCGTTCGAACTGCGTCGCCATAACGGGTTCATACCGAAGCAACGCGTGGGTATAGAGCCCATACCGACAAATCCACTCGAACCGGGGAACGACCG
>Ga0310811_10009181_pt1 | contig 12755 bp, 6 predicted proteins | sample YCmetagenome_FD_207642 | JGI IMG/M metagenome (GOLD analysis project Ga0310811, IMG submission 207642) | Soil microbial communities from experimental microcosm in Duke University, North Carolina, United States - YC | ecosystem: Engineered > Artificial ecosystem > Soil microcosm > Unclassified ...
AGGGCTGCAGCGTCTCGGTGACCGTCACGAAGGGGCCGAACGTAACCGGGACCGAGGTCGGGTACGTGCTCGCCCCGGGGACGGCGACGCCGGTCGCGTACGGGTTCGGCAGCGCGTACACGCTCGGCAACGCCGGATACTACGTCTTCGGCGCGTTCAACACGACGACGAACGCGTGGGACGATCTGCTCTACCTCGCCGTGGGTACCGTCGCGAACGTCGTCGCGACCGATCCGAGCGGCAACTCGATCAACACGATCACCGCCGACGGCTCGGCGCGTATCAATTTCACCGTGACGGGGTTGACGACCGGGGACAACTACGTCGTCGGAGCGGAGAGCACGTCGGTCACCGGGCAGTGCGCGTGGTTGACCAATCAGAACGGGACGACGCCGGTGGCGACTCCGACCGGCTCGCTCTGCGATCCGTCCAACACCACCGCGACGATCGCGGCGACGAGCGGCCAGATCCAGGCGACGTGGATCCCGGCCGCGACGGTGGGCGGGACGATGTCGGTCATCGTCTGGGACGTCTCGGTCCCCGGCGCTCCGGTGCGCGTCGCCGAGACGCAGATCACGGTCGTCGCGACGCAGTTCAAGCCCACCACCACCGCCGCGGCGGGGACGATGCCGAGCTGGCAGTTCGCCGAAGGCACTGCGTTCGGCGCCGTGGTGAACCCGGCGATCTTCGCCTTCTACAGCGTGCAGGACGCGAACAACGGCGGCGCCAGCGTGCCGACGTTCGTCGCGCGGGTTCCGTACCCGAGCTCCGAGCTGAACGATCAGTACACGATGGCGCTCACCGATCCGACCGGCGAAGTCATCACCACCACGACCGGCGCGGCGAACTCGGGGAACACCTACGTCAACCCGCAGTTCTCGTTCTCGCTCGTGAACTACGTCGGCAACAAGATCGGGCAGTCCACGCCGTTCTCCGAGTTCGGCTACAAGAACGCGAACATGACGCTCTCGCTCTTGGACACGACGCGCAGCCTGCTCGTCGCGGCGACGCCGGTGAAGATCGTCGGGTTCTCGGCGCAGGCGATGTGGGAGCCGCAGGGCGGCGGGGCCTTGACCGACACGGTCGTGACGAACGGTGCCACCGCCGTCAACGGCCAGTTCATCCTCACGAACAACGGGGACGCGGTCTTCGGGCCCGACGAGAGCGACAGCCTGAACGAGTTCGTCCTCACGGTCGCCACGGGCAGCCCTGCGATCTCCGACATCAACGTCGCGGGCTCGCACACGGCGACGTTTACCGACGCGTCGGGCGGCACGTGGCTCCTGACGATCACGGCGCAGAACCCCGGGTTCGTCCTGACCTTCCAGGCGCAAGGGGGCACCTCACTGCCTCCCAACGCCGTGCTGACCTCGCCGATCATCACCGTCGACAACAAGAACAACGGCTGCAGCAGCGCGTGCCCGATCACCACGCAGATCAAGCCGGTTCACGGCACGGGGAACCTGTCGCTCGATCCGCGCTCGAACACGACGTTCAACCTCGTCAACCAGATGGCGATCTCGAACACGGCGCGCGCGACGAGACAGTCCTACGGCGAGTTGTACCAGGTCGGCTATGTGCCGGCCGCGGGCGGCACCGTGACGACCGGCGCCGACGCGCACCGCTACAGCAACCGGCTGCGTACGATCCACGCCGTCTACGCGCAGCCGGACCTGGGGATGTCGGCCACCGGCTTCTACGACGTCTGGGCGTTCAACCTCACGGCGAACAATAACGGCGACGGCCACGACTTTCAGATTGCGTTTCCCAACGGCTTCGACGCCAGCAAGGTCCTGCAGTCCTCGCAGCTCACGGGGCTGACGGGTGGGACGGCGTTCACCGCGCAGCGCTGCACGCAGGCGCCCAGCTCGAACTACGTGTGCTTCAGCGGCGGCACCTACGGCAGCGGCACACAGACCGTCTACTTCGCGCTTCCGCCGCCTTCGCAGGCGTTCTCGTACCAGGACGCCGTCGCGCAGCTCAACACGACGAGCGGCTTCCAATCGAGCGGCGGCGTCAACGTCCTGCCGGCGACCGCGCCGACGGCGTCGACGACGATCTACGACGACCAGTTCCTGACCAGCGTCGATCCGCTCTCGATCGCGTCGTACTCGCTGGACGGAACGAAGATCGCCGCCCTCGTGTCGCCCTCGACCGTCGGCCAGAACAAGACGAACTTCCCCGTCACGCTCCAGGTGACGAACAGCAACACCACGGTCGGGAACTTCCCGGACTACATCGACCAGATCGTCGTCGACGTCGCGGATCAGGGCGGCCAGACGTTGACGGCGAACGGCACGTCGACGCCGGCGGGGTGGACACTGCAGTCGACGACCACGTCGGGCGTGCCGGCAGGCGCGCGACGGTATTGGTTCAGTGTCTGCCCGACCGAAGTCACGCCGAATGACACGTACGGCCCGACCGCGAGCGTCGGCAACGGCGGCTCCGTCTCCGTGCCCGATTGCTCGAGCACGGCGGGATGGCAGCAGGCCTCACTGGCGCCCGCGAGCTCGGTGCAGATCCCGCTCGCGCTGCGCACCGCGACGTCGAGCATCACGATGAACGTCTACGCGCACGGCGCGAACGGCGGCGGGTGGTCGAAACCGATCCCGTTCACGATCGCGGTCAGCAACGCGACGGCGGCTGCCGGGTTCTCGGCGGCGGGGACCTACGGGAACCCGTCGACGGTTGGGAACGGCACCGAACCGACGATCGGTCTCGCGTCGAACGGAACCTACGGCGATTCGTTCCTCTACGAAGTCACGAACACCGGGAATACGACGGTCTCCTCGTTCGCCGTCACGATCCCCGGAAAGGACGTCTCGGGCGTCAACGCCTACGACGGGACCTACGCGTGGCAGTTCACCTCCGCACCGGTCATCGTGCCGGCGCAAGGCGACACGAGCACCTACGGATGCGTGCTAACGCAACCTGCGGGCGCGAGCGGCTCGTATGTCAGCGCGAACTCGGCCGGTAATGACGGACATATCTTCGTAGCCGGCTGTTCGCTGCCGCCCGGAAAGTCGGTCGTCGTCTCGTTCACGGCGCTCTACCCGCAGACGATCAACGAGAGTTACCGCTTCACGTCGGCCTTCAATTGGACGGCGTACAACGCGGGGACGAATACGACCGACGGAGCCGCGACGGGCGAGGAGTGGTTCTCCGATCAGCTCGTCAACGTGACGACGGCGACGAGCTTGATCGTCTACATCCCGCAGCCGGGGACGACGACCTATGCGGCGCTCAGCCCCGCGGACACCGCGAGCCCCGTGGTGAGTCTCGCAAGCTGCAGCGGCTGCACGTTCTTGAACAGTCCGAACACGATCGACATGGGCACGGTGCCCGCCGGGACGTCGAAATTCGTCCAAGACGGCGTGCTCGTCCGCGTCATCGACGCCAATGCCCCGAACGGCTGGAAGCTCTACGCCTCCACCACCTACAACTTGGCGTACTCGGGCGGCGGCGACGAGCTGCAGCTCGCGTACGACTCGACGCGCTCGACGCAAGGCAAGGGCCTGGAGGCGACGAGCGGCACCGGATATCTCAACGTCCCCACGAGCACGCCGGGGATCGGCATCGCCGACAACGGGAGCGCCTCCGCGGTGCAGACGCCCTACGACATGCTGATGAACGTGCAAGTTCAAGTCGGATCCGAAACGCAGACGACCTCGTTCCCGATGGCGACGGTCACGTACACCTGGATTGCCAACTGAACTAAGCTGACGATGCCTTTCCGCCGATCATCCAAACAGATGTCGTCAGTGAGACAGCGTCTCATTCTCGCATGCACGGTGCTCTTGGGCATCGCGACACTGGCCGCGGCGATGGCCGGCGAGCCGCGGCGTATCTCGACGCCGAAGCGGAGCTTGTCGGTGCCGACGGCGGGGCCGCAGCCGCTGGCGGTCATGACGCCGTACGCGCTTGCGAGCGGGCATGGACTCCCGCCGATCCCCGCGGTGCCGCCGGGCAGCGGCAAGTATCGCCGGATCCGGTCGGCGAACGGGACGACGATCACGGTGGCCGCCGGTGCCGGCTGCGGGAACGTCGGATACACGGTCTCGATCGGCTGCACGATGACGGCCACGGTGACGAAACCTGCCGCCGTCGCCGGCACGGAGGCCGGCTATCTCCTCGCGCCCGGTGCGACCACGCCGGTCGCGTATACGTTCGGGACGGCGACCGTGCTCAACACGCAGGGCTTCTACGTGTTCGGCGCGTTCAACACGACCTCGAACGTCTGGGATGATCTGGTCTACGTCGCCGTCGGGAACATCGCAACGCTGCGCGCGTACGACAACACGGGCGCGCAGATCGACACGGCAACGGTCAACGGTACGACGCGCATCTCGTTCGTCGGCAGCAGCTTGACCGTCGGAGACTCGTATGCGATCGGCGCGGAGAGCACGTCGAAGACGGGCTATTGCGCGTGGCTGGGCGGCGGGACCGCCGCGCCGGTGGCGACCGCCGCGGGATCGCTCTGCAATCCGGTCGGGGGCAACGCGATCCCGATCGTCGCGACCTCGAGCGGGACGATCAACGCTACTTGGCAGCCTTCCGCGACGCTGAACGGCGCGATGAGCGTCTCGCTCTGGGACATCACCGATCCGACGAACCCGGTGCGCATCGCGCAGACGCAGGTCACGCTCATCGCCAGCTCCCCCGGAGCGCTGCCGCCCTGGCAGTTCGCGACGGCGAACACCTTCACGGCGGCGTCGGTGCGCAACCCGCCCATCGTCGCGTTCTACAGTGCGCAGGAGGCCGCCGGTGGAGCGGGCGTCACCGACGTGTACGGCCGTGTACTTTACCCGGCCGCGCAGAACGGCGATTCGTACACGGCTGCAGTCACCGATCCGAACGGCGCGGTTCCTTACACCCGCACGGTGACGGCGACCGCCGGCAACGGCGGATACACGAACCCCAACATCGACTTCTCGCTCTCGACCTATTTCAACGGGAAGATCGGCAACACGTCACCGATCTCGGTACTGGGCTATTCCAGCCCTACCTTCGCCGTGACGCTGCTCGACAACACCGGTGCGCGGGCGGGGACGCTCGAGGCATCCAGCGGCTTGCGCGTGCTCGGCTTCCACGTCACCTCGCAGTGGCTCGACAGCGGCTCGGGGGTGCTTTCGTCCAACATCCCCACGACCGCGACCGCCTCGGAGCAGGGGAACCTCGTGATCTCCAACGACGGCGACGAGATTTTCGGGATCGGCGGGTCCGATGCGATCAGCGAAATCCAGCTCGAGATGAACAACGCCGTCGCGCCGCCGCAGGACATCAACTTCAATAACGCGGGGCTGCATACGACGACGTTCTCGGGCCCGGAGGGTGACACGTGGACGGCGACGATCACGTTCCCCGGCGGCGGCGTCTTGATCGACTTCAAGGCCAGCGGGACCAACTCGCTCAAGCCGAACGAGGTCCTCACCTCACCGCTGATCTACGTCAACAACCGGAACGGCGGCTGCGCGGGACGCAACTGCCGCCTGCACACGCGCATTCTGCCGGTGCACGGCAACGGTGCTCTGAGCCTCGATCCGTTGGCTGGTGCCTTCGACCTGACGCCGACCGTCGACATCGACGGCTGGTCGTCCGCGAGCAACGCGTCGGGCGCGATCTACCACGTCGGGTACGTCCCCGTCGCGGGCGGCGCCGTGACCCTCGGTTCCGATGCGCATCATTACACGACGCGCAGCAAGCACGGCGTCTACCAGCAGCCTCCGCTCGCGCAGTCGGCGACCGGCTACTACGACGTGTGGCGCTACGACATGAAGGCGACCGCCGGTACCTATCAGTACTTGCAGCTCACGCTGCCGCCGACGATGGACGGGACGAACGTCCTGCCGTACAACCGTCTCACCGGGGTTACCGGCGGCTCGGCGTACGCGGCCACGGCCTGTGCCGGCGCACCGGGCAAGAACTTCCTGTGCTTCAACGCTGGCGGCGCCGGCTTCCCGGCGACGACGGCGATCTACTTCGCCTTGCCGCCGCCTTCGCAGGCGTTCGGATATCAGGACATCCTGCCGCAGCTCAACAACGCCGCCGGATATCAGCCGCTGGCGATTCAGCAGGTCTCGCCGCTGGCGAATCCATCCCCCGCGCCGACGGTGTACGACGATCCGTTCCTGACGTCCGTCGACGCATTCGCGATCGCAGGCTACAGTCTTGACTCGACCGCGATCACGGCCGGGATCACGCCCTCGCAGATCGGGCAGAACCTCGCCGGGTACCCTGTGACCTTGCAGCTCACCAACGCGGCAAGCGGCGTCGGGAGCTACCCGGACGACATCGACGCGATCGTCGTCGACGTCGCCGATCAGGGCGGACAAACGCTGACCGCGAACGGCTCGCCGAGCGTCGCGGGCTGGTCGCTCTCGTCGCCGACGACGACCGGCGCGGGCGGTGTGCGCCGGTACTGGTTCACGGTCTGCCCGACCGAGCTCACCCCGAACGACAGCTACGGTCCGACCGCGACGGCCGCGAACGGCGCGTCGATCAATGCGACCGCGTGCAACACGACCGCGGGGTGGAAGACCGCGTCGCTCGCCTCGGCGGCCTCGCTCACGATCCCGCTCTTGATGAAGACGGCGACGGGGAACATCGCGCTCACCGTCTACGCGCACGGTGCGAACGGCGGCGGCTGGTCGGCGGGTATCCCGCTGACGGTGACCGTCAGCGGTTCGACGGCGACGAGCGGCTTCGTCGGCACCGGCGCACCGGGTGCGGTCGGCGCGATCACGCCGGGTACGCAGCCGATGGTCCCGCCGCCGACGGATCCGGTCAACGGTGAGGGCTTCCTCTACCGGATCACCAACACGGGCAACACGAATCTGACGTCGTTCGCGATCACGATCCCGGGCAAGGACGTTTCTGGCGCGCTCGCCTACGACGGCACGAACCCGTGGACGATTACGTCGGCACCGACCTTGCAGAACGCCGCGGGCGAGTTCCAGGTCTACGGCTGCACGTTCACCACGCCGACCGGCGCGAGCAACTTCTACACGAGCGCGACGACGACCGGAACCGACGGCCACATCTTCGTCTCGGGATGCTCGATCCCGCCGAATCATTCGGTCGACGTCGCGTTCAACGCGTTGTATCCGCTCACGCCGAACGACACGTACGCGTTCCCGCTCAAGTTCGACTGGACGACGTTCAACGTCGGTTCCAACACGACCGACGGCGCGAGCGCGGCGCCGAACTGGTTGGCCGACCAGACCGTGCAGGTCGCGAACCAAACGCAGCTCACGGTCTACGTGCCGACCCCGGGCACGACGACCTACGCCGCGCTGACGCCGGCGACGCGAGCGAATCCGGCCGTCAACCTGTCGGCCTGCACCGGCTGCGCGTTCATCAACAACCCCAACACGGTCGACTTCGGCTTCCTCACGAACGGGCAGACGAAGGACGCCGTCGACTCCGCGCTCGTGCGCATCTCGAACGGCACCTCGCCGCGCGGATGGAAGCTGTACGCCCAGACGAGCTACAACCTCGCCTACTCCGGCGGCGGCTCCGAGCTGCAGACGGCGTTCGACCTGAACGACTCGACGCCCGGCGTCTCCCTGCAATCGCCGAACGGGGCGACGTACGTCGACCTCCCGCTCACCTCACCCGGCGTCCTCGTCGCCGACACCGGCTCGCAGGCCGGCATCCAAGCACCCTACGACCTGCTGATGAACTTCCAGCTGCAGATCGGGACCGAGACCCAGGTGCTCGACTCGGTGACGGCGACCGTCACCTATACCTGGATCGCGAACTAGCGCGAACGAGCGCGGCCTAGAGGTCCTCGCGGCGGAGCGCCGCGAGGACCAGCGCGGCCAGATCGAGCAGCACGACGGCGCCGTAAACCTGCGAGGAGCGCTGATGGAGCGCGTGATACCGCACCGACGTCACGTCGGTGATCCGTTCCATCGCCGGGACGATCGCTCGTTGCTCGAAGGTCGCTAGCCCAAGCGCGAACACGATCAGCAGGATCCGCACGGCGTCCCAGCCGCGGTCGCCGGCGAAGCGCGCGCGGAGGAACGCGACGACGAGCGCGATCCCGCCCAGGATGTATCCCATGATCGTCAGCTCGCCGATGTTGCTCGCGATCAGGGTCGCGAACCGCGCGAGATCGAGCGAGCCGACGATCCGAAACGCGAGCGGCGCGGAGAGAAAGGCGAAGCCGATCAACGCGCCGAGCCAAATGCCCAGGGCGGGAATTTCGATCGCCGCGAGGACGCGGTCGCGCCGGCCGGAAGCGTTACTCCTCATCACTCGCGTCTTTTCCGAGGAGGACCTCCGTGGACCCGCTCGCGTTCATCACCACCCTCGCGCGCGATGCAGGCGCGCTGCTTCGCGAGCGGATCGACGACCCGCGCGAGATCGCGCAGAAGCGCCCGCACGATCTCGTCACCGATGCCGACCGTGCGAGCGAGGCGCTGATCGTCGAGCGGATTCGCGCCGCCTTCCCGACGGCCGCGATCCTGGGCGAGGAGAGCGGTTCGCACCCGGGGACCGGGGACGAGCGCTTTATCGTCGACCCGCTCGACGGGACGACCAATTACGCGCACCGTTACCCCCTCTTTTGCGTCTCGATCGGCTACGAACGCGGCGGCGTGCTCGAGGCCGGAGCGATCTACGCACCGATCCTCGACGAGCTGTACGCGGCGCGGCGCGGCGGCGGCGCGACGTGCAACGGCAGAACGATACGCGTCTCAGCGACGGCGCGCGTCGCCGACGCGATGGTCTGCACGGGCTTCAATCCCGCCGGATACGCGCGCAACGGCGCATACTTCGCCGCGCTCTCGAACCACGCGCAGGCGGTGCGCCGCGACGGGAGCGCGGCGCTCGATCTGGCGTTCGTCGCCGCCGGGCGGTTCGACGCGTTCTGGGAGTGGGATCTCAAACCGTGGGACGTCGCCGCCGGCGCGGTGATCATCGCCGAGGCCGGCGGCCGCGCCGACGCGCTGACCGGCGGCGCGCTCGACATCGCCGACGGCTCGATCCTCGCGAGCAACGGCGCGTTGCACGACGAGATGGAACGGCTGCTCGCCGCGGCGGGTCCCGGCGGCTAACGGTGGACCAGTTCGTCCATCGCGCGCAAGAAGCGGTCGATCTCCTCGTCCGTCGTGTAGAGGTGCGCGCTGACGCGCAGGCCGCAGCCGGGACGGTGATCGACGATGATCCGGCGCTCGAGCAGCTCCGCTTGGATGCGCTCGGCATCGGGGACGTCGATCCCCACCCAGCCGGTGCGGTCCTTCGCGGCGTGCGGCGTGTTCACGCGCCAGCCGCGTTCGAGCGCCGCTTCGGTGAGGTGCGCGGTGAGCCGGACGTTGTGCTCGCGGATCGAGGCGACACCGAGCTCGCGGATGATCTCGTGTCCGGCGCGCGCGACCAGGTAGCCGGGGATCGTGGGGGTCCCGTTCGCCCAGCGGAATTGGTCGGTCGCATATTCGATCGGCGGCGCGTCGAACGCGAACGGGTCGCGGTGCGCCATCCAGCCGGTCACCATCGGCCGGAAGCGCTCGGCGATCGCGGGGCGCACGTAGATCCAAGCGCAGCCGGGGCCGCCGCACAGCCATTTGTGCGAGCCGCCGACGACGACGTCGAGATCGAGCGCGACGACGTCGTACGGCAGCACGCCGGTCGTCTGGTACGTGTCGAGCACGACCAGCGCCCCGACCTCTTTCGCGCGCGCGACGATCGCGGGGACGTCGATCACCACGCCGCTCTGGTAGTACGCGTGCGAGAGCACGACGACCGCGGTGCGGTCGCCGATCGCCGAGCAGATGCGGTCGGTCGGGATCGTGCGCCCGTCGTCGGTGGGGACGCGCACGGCTTTCGCGCCCGCACCTTCCCAGGCGGTCCAGACGTAGGCCAGCGAGGGAAACTGGAGCGCCTCGTACACGACCTCGTTGCGCTCGGGCGTGAAGCGCAGGGACGAGGCGATCGCCGACTGCAGCACGCTCACGTTCGGCGCGAGCGAGACGCTGCCCGGCGCGGCGCCGACGAGCGCGCCGATCCCGTCGGCGATCGCGCGCGCCTCGTCGAGCCAGGCGGGCCACGCTTCGGGACCGTCGTTCGCCCACGCGTCGTGATAGCGCACGAGCGCCTCGCGCGCGGCCTTCGGCGGCGCGCCCATCGAGTGGCTGACGAGCCACGTGTTGACGTCGAGGCCCGCGAAGCGCTCGCGAGCGCGCGCGGCCGTCGCGGCGATCATGCTCCGCGCGTCCCGCCGAGCACCGTGCGGACCTCCCACAGCTCGGGGAAGAAGCGCCGCCCGAGCGTCGTCTGCAAATACGCGGCGCCGAGCGATCCGCCCGTCCCGGGTTTCATGCCGATCATCCGCTCCACCATGCGCACGTGCCGGCCGCGCCACAAAAGGACGCGTTCGTCGAACTCGATCAGGTCCTCGAGGACGAGATAGAGGACGTAATGCTCTTCGTCGTGCTCATACACGGTGCGGAACGCGGCGACGAGCTTCTCCGGCGTATCGACGGCAAAGCCGTGCCGCGCGAGGTAGCTCTTGAGCGCGTCGTAGAGGGTGGGTTCGTGCAGCCGGCGTTCGAGTCGCGCGCGCTCCTCGGGCGTGATCTCCAAGTGCCGCAGGTAGGTCTCGTTGCCGCGCAGCCCGCAGCGGAACTCGATCTCGCGAAACTGCGCCGACTGGAACCCGCTCGCGGGGTTGAGCGCGTCGCGGAAGGCGTTGAAGTCCTGCGGCGTCATCGTCTCGAGGACGTCGACCTGCTGCTCGAGGACGCGTTGGATCGCGTGGATACGGCGAAACGCCTTGCCGACCTTGAGCAAGTCGTCCTGATCGAAGAAGCGCACCGCGGCGTCGAGCTCGTGCAGCATCTGCTTGAACCAGAGCTCGTAGACCTGATGGATCAGGATGAAGAGCAGCTCGTCATGATGCGGCGGATCGCCGATCGGATGCTGGAGCGCGAGCAGTTCGGGGACGCGCAGGTAGGAACCGTAAGTCAGGGATGCGGTCGGCACCCCGTGCCCTTCCGCATCGGAGCACGGCTCCTCTGCTACGAGCCCAAGCGCCAGGCCCAGGCGTTCCAGTAGTGCTCGCCCAGCACCGAGGGGACGACTCCGGTGAGCCGGGCGCTCGTTGCCACGGCCTCGCGATTGAAGCCCAGGAAGAGCAGGTCGGTTCGCGCGACCAGCTCGCGCGTGATCGCGCGGTCGGCTTCGGCTTGGACCGTCGGGTCGGGAGAGTCGAGCTCACGCCGCGCCGCGGCCTCGATGACGGGATCGCAGATCCCGCCGAAGTTGTCGCCGTTGGGTGGCCGCGTGTCGCAGCGGAACAGGTACGAGTGGTCGGCGACGCTGTTCGGCTGCCAGCCGCCGTACGCCAGATCGAAGCGGCCGCTCTGGAAGATCCCGTGTTCGGCGGCGGATGCCCAGACTTGGTTGTACGCATACGGCTTCAGCTCGACGCGCACGCCGATCCGCGCGAGATCTTGCTGCGCCAGCAGGCCGAAGCGGCTCGTCGTCGGCGACTCCGTGGTGGCGACGAATTGCAGCGTGAGCGCTCGGCCGTCCTTGCGGCGCGTGCCGTCGGGTCCCCGGCGCCAGCCAGCGGCGTCGAGCAGCGCCGCGGCGCGGGGCGGATCGTAAGGCGGCTGCTCGAGCGAGGGATCGTCGGCGAACTGCCCGGCGAGCCGGTCGGTCTCGCCGCCAACCCACAGCGGCCCGTCCAGATCGCCCATGTTTCGGTGCCGGTCGATTCCCATTGCGATCGCCTGCCGCACGCGCACGTCGTCGAGCGGCGGATGCGTCAAGTTCATGAGGACGAAATCGAACTCGTAGTGCGGTTGAAGAACGACGCGCGCGTCGCGCACGCTGCGCAGCGCGTCCAGGAACGTGCGGCCGGCCTGCACGCGCCCGATCGCGAGATCGAGGTTCCCGGTCTTCCAGAGCGTCGCCGCCGTGTTGACGTCCGGGACGATCGCGATCTCGATGCGCGGGATCCCCGGCGCGCCGCGGAAGTAGTGCGGGTCGGCGGTGAGCACGATCCGTGAGCCGTGCTCCCACGAGGCGAGCTTGTAGGGTCCCAAACCGACGGGCGCGGCATCGTAGGGGTCGTGGTTGAGGTCCGGCTTGCCGGCGAGCAGGTGCGCGGGGAGGATCGGATACGGGTCGTTCGCGGCGAGCGTGAAGCACGACGCGACGAACGGCGAGAACGCATGTGTGAGGCGCACCTGCACCGTGTACGGATCGACGGCGCGCACGCCGGCGACGTGGTCGAAGCCGGTGCGGTCGGGGACGGCGTTGCGCGGGTTCATCACCGCGCCGAAGGAGAAGACGACGTCGCGCGCATCGAACGGCGCGCCGTCCTGCCAGCGCACCCCGCGGCGCAGGTGATACGTGACCGTGCGTCCGTCGCGCGAGATCCCGCCGTTGGCAAGCGTCGGGACGACGGTCGCGAGGTCGGGGATCAGACGGCCTTGCCCGTCGGCGCGTAACAGAAAGCCGTGGACGAACTCCGCCAGCAGCGTCGTCGTCGAGTTGTCGACGACGAGCGGATTCCAGCCCGGCGGATCGACGGCGACGAACGTGCGCAGCGTGTGCGGCGGCGGACCGGATCGCGCGCAGCCGGAGAGCGCGCACGCGAGCGCGGCGGTGAGGGCGAGGCGGCGTCCCCAGCGGTGCATCGGACGCATGTTCGGTTACGCCCCGTGGAGCACCGCTAGCGCGCGGTCGAGCTGCGGATCGTGGCCGGGCCGGCCGAGCTGCGCGTCGGAGGGCTCGGCGACGACGAG
>Ga0310811_10009182_pt1 | contig 12754 bp, 9 predicted proteins | sample YCmetagenome_FD_207642 | JGI IMG/M metagenome (GOLD analysis project Ga0310811, IMG submission 207642) | Soil microbial communities from experimental microcosm in Duke University, North Carolina, United States - YC | ecosystem: Engineered > Artificial ecosystem > Soil microcosm > Unclassified ...
CTCGTAAAACGAGAGGAGATCGTTGCCGTGCGGCGAGTACACGGTGAGCACCGTGCGGTGCGGTCCTCGCTGGCACGCGGCGAACAGGAGCGACGCCAGCACCGCGCCGGCCAGCCGCGCAACGCGCCGTCGCGGCACGCGCATCACCGCGGCGTCTGCGCGCCGTCCGCCGTGCCGACGGCGCGCGGCGCCGCACCCACGCCTAACAAATTGAGAAAGAGCCGCGACGCGCCGGGATTCCCCGCCGGCAGCTGCCGGAAGAGGGACAGCGTGGTGTACACGAACGTGCCGGTGCCCAGCTGCGTCTCGAGAATCGCCCCCGAATTGGGCGACTCGCCGGGATCGTTCATCGACAGCGGGGTCGTGTAGTGCGGGTCGATGGTCGACGGCATATACAACGAGCGCTCCTGCACCCATCCCGTCCAATCGTCCGCGGTGATGCGGTTGGGCCACGTGAGAACCGGATCGTTAGGCACCAGAATCCGGACCGGCGCGTTCTCGTCGGTCACGCGGGCGGCCGGTCGCGCCAGTGAAATGGGATACGGCAGGCGACCCGGCGCCGTCATTTCGTACTGTCCGTACTGCACGACCATCGTTCCGCCGTGCCGCACCCAGTCGAGCAGCCGCGCATTCGCGGCCGCGAGCTCCGGGTGCGCTTCGTACGCGCGCGTGCCGATCACCACGGTCGTGAAGCGCGACAGATCCGTCGTCGCCAAGCGCGCCGGATCGATGACCGTGAGCGGCACGCCTAACTCCTGGAGCATGGGCGCGACGTTGTCGCCGACGCCGCGCACGTACGCGACGTCGAGATGCGGCGGCAGTGTCGCGTCTACCGCTTCGACGGTCAGCGCGGCACGACGATAGAGTTTCTGCGGGCGAATGTGCGGATACTCGATCGGCTCGTATCCGATCGCGTACGTGTCGCCGCCGCTCCGCGCGACCGCCGCGATCTCGTAGTGACCGGGCGTGACCTGTCCCGTGATCGCGAACGACACCGTCGCCGTCGCATCGAATCCGCCGAGGTGCGCGGTGCGCGTGCTGGAATCGGCGTGCAGGCCGGCCGGCACCGTCAGCGACACCTGCACATCGCGCGGTTCGGTGACGCCGGAGGTGAGGTGCACTTGTACCGTGCGGTCGAGCGGTGTGTTCGCGCGTGCCAGCTCGACCGTTCGATCGAGCGTGACGGCGACCGCGGGCACCACCATGAGCGGCCGTTCGACGGCGCCGCGCACCGGGTCGCCGTAGCGGCGCACGACCGGGACCTCGGTCACGACCTGGCCGCCGTCCAACGCCACGCGGACGCGGATGCCAGCGTCGCGCGCGTCGTCGGACCGGCCGTCGATGGGCACGCTGAACATGTCGCCGCGGCGGGGCGTCGCCAGCCACCACGGTTGCGACAGCGAATCGCCGTGCACGTACACGGTGTCGGTGTGTGCGCTGTCGGCCGCGATGGCCGCTTCGTGGCCGCCGGGTGCGGACCCCGCGCCGTGGGTCCCGGCCGTGCCCATGGCCGACGCCGACTCCATGCTCACCCGGCCGGTCCCGCGATTGTAGACGGTGACCTCGACCGGAATCGAATCGCCTAACGCGACTGCGTCGCGCTGTACGGTGGCCTCGATGGCGATGCCGCGCGCCATGAGCAGCGCGCGCGTCACGCGTTGGAGGCCATCGGTGACCGACACCAGGACGTCGCCGTTCATCGATGGCGGGGCCGCGTGTGCGTCAGCCACCAGCTGAGCGAGCGCCGCGTGCGCACGCTCGAGGGCCGGCACTCCCGTGCCGGGATTGTACAGGCTGAGGGAGCGTCGAGCGTCCGCGGTGGCGGCGAGGAGCCGTTCCAGCGCAGCCTTGTCGGCGGGCCGCGTGACCAACGGGACGAGCCGGCGCCACGTGGTGTCGATGCCATCGAAGATGGACCGCTCGCGCTTGGCGTCGGCCGGCGCGCCCGGTGCGCGCGACGCTTCCCTGGCCAGGGATCCCGTCTGCGAACCGAGCCGCGCAATCACCCCGAATCCCTGCGACTTGTGCTGCGACCGGCTCTCGGCGGCGATCTCGGCGAACGACTTGCCTAACACGGGATCGAGACCGCCCGCGTTGTAGGTGAACGTCGCGCCTTCGCCGTTGAAGTAGGATCGCGCCCGATAGAATTTGAGCGGCGCCCAGGCGCCGTAGCCGGCCGTCGCGGATCGCGGAAACCGCACCGTGTCCATCGCGGCGTCGTAGGCTTCCCGGGCGACGATGCCCGCGACCTGGTGCTGTCCGTGGCCGTCGCGCGGCGTGCCCGAGAACACCGACACGACCACCTGCGGCCGGAACGCGCGGACGACCGTCACGACATCCTGCAGCACTGAGTCGTGCGGCCAGTGTTGGAACGACTCCGCGCTCGTCTTGGAGAAGCCGAAATCGTACGCGCGCGTAAAGTACTGGTGGGCGCCGTCGATCCGCCGTGCGGCCAAGAGCTCTTCGGTGCGAATGACGCCTAACGCGTCGCCCAGCTCGTCGCCGATGAGATTCTGTCCCCCGTCGCCTCGGGTGAGCGAGAGATAGGCGACGTCGACGTGGTGGCCCCGCGTGAGCCAGGTAATGAGACGGGTGTCTTCGTCGTCGGGATGGGCGCCGATCACGAGAACCCGCACGGCGACGGGCAACCCTTCGACGAGTTGTCCGAGCGCGGACGCGCCGCGGTCTTGCGCCTGCAGAGGATGCAGGGCTCCGGCGGCGGTCAGAGCAAGAGCGACGATGGCGTGGCGTACGTGCATAGTCCGAGGCACTGGGTGATGAACGAGCGCCGACACCGCTGCGGCCGTGTCGGGCCGATGTCTAACGACCGCGCACCGGCGCTCAGCCTCTCGCCGCGCCCGCCGCGCCGACTGGGTCGGACACGGCGAGAGCATCGGTGACGACCTTCGTCTGCTGTTCTGTGTGCGAAGTCGCGTAGCCCTCAGCGGGACTCGCGCGCTCCGGACGACCAATGTACCGAATCGGTAGTGTGTTCCCGACGGCCGCACGCAACCGCGGCGCCACGAACGTCCAGGCACCCATGTTCTTCGGTTCTTCCTGCGCCCACACCACTTCCTCGAGCGCCGGATACCGGTCGAGCACATGCGCGATTTCTTCGTGCGGCCACGGATACAGCTCTTCGACGCGCACCAAGACGATCGCTCCGGTTTTCGCGGTCTGGGCCGCGAGATCATAGTAGAGCTTGCCGGTGCACAACACCACGCGGCGAACGTGCTCGACCGCCTGCGCCGTGGCGTCGTCGATCACCGTCCGGAATCGGCCCGAGGATAGGTCGGATAGATGCGACGCCGCCTGCGGCAGGCGCAACAGACTCTTCGGCTGCATGAGCACGAGCGGGCGCCGGTCGCTCGCCAACGCCTGACGACGCAAGATGTGGAAGTACTGCGCCGGCGTCGACGGATACGCGATACGCATGTTGTTTTCGGCGGCTAACTGCAGGAAACGCTCGAGGCGAGCGCTCGAGTGCTCCGGCCCGCCGCCCTCGTAGCCGTGCGGCAAGAGCAGCACGACACCCGAGTCCTGTCCCCATTTCGCGCGGTCCGATGCAATGAACTGGTCGATGATCGGCTGCGCGACATTGGCAAAATCGCCGTACTGCGCTTCCCACATCACGAGCGTCTGCGGCGCGACGACACTGAAACCGTACTCGAATGCGAGGACGGCCATCTCCGAGAGCGGCGAGTTGTATACCTCGAAGCGTCCCGTTGCACCGGGAATGTGTTGCAGCGGGGCGTACGCGGCTCCGCGCTCGTAGTCGTGCAGGACCGCCTGGCGATGCGAGAACGTTCCGCGCTCGCTGTCCTGCCCGGTCAGCCGAACCGACACGCCCTGTGTGAGCAGCGACCCCAACGCGAGCGCTTCCGCGTGTCCCCAGTCGATGCCGCCGGATTCGCCTAACGCAGCACGCCGGCGCTCGAGCAACTTCGCGAGCTTGGGCAGCGGCTTGAAGTCGGAGGGCCACACGAGCAGGCGGTCGTTCACGGCCCGCAGCACATCGGGTCGGACGCTCGTGTCCACCGACGCAAGATCCGGAGCCGCGGCATGATGCCCGTTCCTGTTCTCCGCAGGCGCCGGCGCCGCCTTGACCTGCGTGAGCACGCGATCGAACGCCGCCTGCACCTCGGCGTCGAGCGCTTTGGCATCGTCGTCGGTGAGCAAACCCTCGCGCACCAGGCGCGCGGCCCACACGCCGCGCGGCGTGGGGTGCGAGCGAATGGCCGCGTACAACAAGGGCTGCGTGAACGCCGGCTCGTCGGTCTCGTTGTGACCGTGCCGCCGGTAGCCAACGAGGTCGATGAGAAAGTCCTTGCCGAAACGCGCGCGATACGCGAGACCAAGCCTTACCGCCGCGATGCACGCCTCGGCGTCGTCGCCGTTCACGTGCACGATCGGCACCTCGAAGCCTTTGGCCAGGTCACTCGCATAGTAGGTCGAGCGGCCATCCCGCGGGTCGGTGGTGAATCCGACCTGGTTGTTCGAGATGATGTGCAGCGTGCCGCCCGTGCGATATCCTCGCAGGTACGACAGGTTGAATGTCTCGGCCACGACGCCTTCACCCGGGAACGCCGCGTCTCCGTGCACGAGCACGGGCAGCACACTCGCCTCGTTAGGCGGGGCGTTGGGATCGGTGCTGTCCGAGCGCGCTTGCTGGAGCGCACGGGCCACGCCTTCCACCACCGGGTTCACCATCTCGAGGTGGCTCGGGTTCGGCAGCAGCACTACCTGCACCGATTCACCGGTCGACAGCTCGCGCACCGTCCTGGCGCCGAGGTGATACTTGACGTCGCCGGTGTCGTTCGGCGTCGACGAGCTGGCGTGCTTGCCCTCGAAATCCTCGAAGATGGCCGCGACCGGCTTGTCGAGCACGTGCGTGAGCACGTTGATGCGCCCGCGGTGCGCCATGCCGATCACGACTTCCTGCGCGCCGGCGCGGGCCGCCCCGTCGATGGCGGCGTCGAGCATCGGCACGAGCGCATCGGTGCCCTCGATCGAAAACCGCTTGTAGCCCTGGTAGGCCAGTCCGAGAAAGCGCTCCAGGCCATCGACTTCTGTTAGGCGGCGCAGCACCACCTTTTTTTCATCGGCGCCGAGCGCCCGGCTCATCTCGCCGCCTTCGATGGCGCGCCGGAACCAATCGCGCTCCGCTTCCTCCTCGATGTGTTCGAACTCGAAGCCGATCGTGGACGAGTAGATCCGGCGCAGGCGCGCGACCGCCGCTGCTGCCGTGTCGTCCTCGGCGAAGCCGAGTGCGGCGCCTGGAATCGTCTCCAGATCCGCGGTCGAGATGCCGTGAAATTCCGGCTTGAGCTCGGCCGCGCTGAGCGGCGGACTGCCGAGCGGGTCGAGCTGCACATCGAGGTGTCCATACTGCCTGATGGCCTGAACGAGGCCGGCGGCGCCGGCGACTTTCCGCAAATACGCCGGATCGTTCGCTCCTTCCAATGCGCCGGCCCCGGCTCCGGCAATGCTTTGCGCGACGGAAAAGTATTGGCGCCAGGACGAATCGACCGAGGCGGGATCGCGCAAAAACGATTCGTACAGCCCAGCGATGTAGCCGTCGTTGAATGCGCTCGTGATCGGGAGAGAACTCATGGAGCCGAAATGTATAGGAGGGAAACGTCGGGCGGGATAACCGGATAGCGATGCGAAACGTGCGGGCGCCCAGCCGTGGGACTACTTCGGTCCGTCGCGCAATGATGTGATCTCTCCAACCTCGCTGGTGCCTTTACCTTGGCCCCAATCGATCGTCTTGGCCTCGAAGGGCCGTTAGCGAACCGACTGGCAGCGCGGATAGACCACGTTTGCCGAGTACCAAGGCGTGGAGATCAGGGGCGGCGGTGTGACGGTGGGGCCGTTGCAATTCACCATGCAGGTTGCAATTCGCTACCGCAAAAGCACCCACAAAGCTTCGAATACACTGCGTAAATGGTTGAGCAACAATAGCTTAGCAGATCAGTCGAAGCTGGCACCTACCCTGCTTTACTCCCTGGCTGAACCCACGCTGTCACCGAATCGCGAGGTCGCTCGCGAATAACCGATCCCGGAGGATCACTCTCATGCGTTTCATCGGAAAGAAGGGTTTCACGCTGATCGAGCTGCTGATCGTTGTGGTCATCATCGGCATCCTCGCGGCGATCGCGATTCCGAAGTTCGCGAGCACGAAGGAGAAGGCCTACATCGCGTCGATGAAGTCCGACCTCAAGAACCTGGCGACGTCCGAAGAGGCGTATTACTCGGATAAGAACACCTACTCGACGGACACGACCCTGTTGAACTTCAACACGTCGACCGGCAACTCGCTGACGATCGACGACGCAACGACCACTGGTTGGAAGGCGACGATGACCAACGCCCGCGTGACCAGCATCACGAGCTGCAAGATCGGCACGGGCACGGACACCACTGGTATCGGTGTCGACGGCGTGGTGGTCTGCAACTAAGGGTTGCTTCTTTCAGCATGAGAAAGCGGGCCAGGCGAAAGCCTGGCCCGTTTTCTTTTCCCCTCGAGTACCTCACGGCGGCCCTTGCGTGTGGCGGGCGGTCAGTGCGTTAGTCACTCGCTCCACCGTGGCGTCGTTGGGCGTGACGAGAACGGCGATCAGGTTGCCCGAGAGGATATAGTGCGGCGTGTCGAGCGTGGGGAGACCGTGCAGCGCGGTATCGAGGCCAGCAGCGTCGTGTGTGCGGGCGCCGCGCCCGGAATAGATGTACACGGTGAGCGTGCCTTGACCGAGGTGGAGCACGTGACCCACTTCGTGAAGCTCCGGCCGGTGCACAGTCTGACCGGAGTCGGAAATCCCGAGACCTGCCTCGCGTATCCGGCGCATGACTTCGGGCACCGACCACGCATCGCGCGCGGCGGCGGCGCTGTCGATGGGTGAAGCGGGTGTGCTGGGCGACTGGGAAGTGATCGCTGATCGGGAGGATGCGTCGTCGCCGCGCCCGCACGCAATCAGCACGAGTGCCAACCACATTGCGCATCGCCTGCACACCCGAGTCATGTGCACGTGGTCAGTCGTCGCGCACCACTCGAAGGGGCACTTCCATGTCGCGCGAGCGCTGCCGTGCCGATCTCGCCGTTGCATCGAGTACGGTGCGCTCGACGACGGCGCTGTCGACCGCGGGAAGGTACAAGAACCCGGCGATCGTGCGTCCGTCGACCAAGTGGGCTTCTTCGGGTCGACGTGTGAGACTCACCGCGACGATCGGCAAGTCGTCGCGGCCCGATCCGCGCTGCCATTCGTGACGAGGCGTCGTCGCGAGCAAGTCGTAATCACAGATCACGACGTCCGGCCGCGCCACGCGCGACGCATCCATCCCTTCACGCAGCCCGATCACCGATTGGCATTCGATGCCGGCGCTTCGCATGATCGAACAGATGTGCTCACCCAGAAAAACGTGCCGCGAGATGCAGACAGCGCGCATGATGCGCCAATATAGCGACGATGGCCGTGACAATCGTCCGGGTTGCGAAACAGTGTTCTCACGACAATGAAGCGACCCGACGGAGCGGGCGCTTGCCCGCTCGTCGGCTTGAAGTCGCTCCTACGATGCGTAGCAGTACGAGCAACCGTGTTCTTGTGCGCGATTCACGCCCCACACGCCACTTGGCAGGAGCGTAAATCCGGGAATGAGTCCGGCAACCCATTCTTGCTTGGCCGCGGCTTTGTCGACACCGATGGCGTCGGCGCGCATGCCGCTGTAGACGGTGAGCGCGACGTTGCAACATCCGAACGTCACGCCGCGCTGCATCAGTTTTTCGATTGCCATGCCGGGAAACATTAGCTCGCTCTCCTTCGCGTTATAGAAAATATTGCGTTCGGAGGGCGCTTTCGTCGCCGGATCGTTGATCTTGAACGCCTCGCCGAGCTTGTACTTCTTCCAGATCGGGTCGGTGAACGCGAGCGGAATCGCTTCGTGCCGCATGACCACGACCGCGTTGAGGTCGCTGTCCGCCAAGTTGCTCGACGCTTTGTTGGTGTCGAGGAAGATCATCGACCAGATGAGCGAGAAGCCGTTGTTCCAGCTGATGGCGTCGTAGATCTGGCGATGTTTGCCGTGCACGTCCGGCCATTTTTCGACGTCCGGGGAGGCCGCATCGACGGCGGCGTTCAGCCGCTGGGGCAACGCGCCGCCTATGCCTAACGCAATGGATGCGGCCGCGACCTTGCCCAGAAAATCCCGGCGGGGCGTGGTCGTGGGAGAGTCGTCGGTCATGTGCTGCCTCCTGAGCGGTGTTGGTGTCCGGATATGCGGGGTGGATGGAAGGTACTTCTGCAACGTCAATGGCGTGCCGTGTCCCTGGCAGCAGCGCGCGTGTGATAGGCGACGTCGGGCGGCGCGTCGCCGTTAGGCCAATCGTTCTCTTTGCCGGCGAAATCGGGCCGCGGGTGCGAGATGACGAAGGACGCGACGTCGAACGCCTGCTGGTCGTCGAGGGAGCCCGCCTTGTCGAACGGCATGTTGAACCGAATGAATGCCGCGGCCGTGCGCAAACGGCTCATGCCAGCCCCGATGTTGAACGATTCGCGTCCCCAAAGGGGCGGCGCCACGGCTGTGCCCTCACCATTGGCCCCGTGACACCGCACGCACTGCGCGCTGAAGATCGCGCGGCCTCGCGCCGTGTCGCCGGCGAGCGGCGTGAGCTTGGCCAGCCCCTGGCCTTCGACGGCAGCGCCGACCGGAACGCCGTGCGACAACCAGGCGAAGTAGACCACGATGTCGCGCATGTCGGTGCTGCCGGCGGGCAGCGCGCGTCCATTGAGACTCCGACGGAAGCAGTCGTTCACGCGGTCTTCGATCGTGTAGGCCTTGCCGCTCCGCGCGTTGTACGTCGGATACCGCGCGTAGACGCCGACGAACGGCGACGCGTGCGCCCGGCGTCCATCGTCGAGATGACAGCTCACGCACCGGAGCCGGCTGGCTGCGAAGGCGGGAAGGCTATCACGCGTGGCCGTGAGCAGGGCGTGCCCGCGACGGATCGAGGCGCCTAACGCACCCGATGGGATCTCGCTGTCGTTCGGCGGGCGCAGCGGCACGACGAGCGCACTCAGTGGCGCGGGAGCCGCCGCGAGAGTCGGCGCGCCAGCCGGCGTCGTTCCGCCGTCAGGTGGGTCGGCCCGGCGACACGCGACAGCGACCGCGGCGAGCATGCTGAGCCACGCCGAGCAGCGGAGAAGCGGGCGAACCGGCAAACGAGCACGCATGCGCACCATCTCGAATGCGCGTCACGGGCATCCCCCGCCCCCCAGCGTGAGAAACCCGTGACACCTTGCTGCCGATCCTAGTGCGGCCCGGCCCAAAGCGCCAGAGCGGGCCCGGCCGATGTCAACTGATGGCTGAAATCACCCGTGCCTCTGCCTGCAGTGCACTCGCCCGAGAGGCCCGCTCCCAGCTGAATGTGCCGGGCGCACCCGGCTCCCGCCCGAAGTGCCCGTATGCCGCCGTGGGATAGTAAATCGGTCGCAGCAACTCGAGGTCGCGAATGATCCCGAAGGGCGTCAGGTCGAACGCCGACGCGACACGTGCCTCGAGCTCGGCGCGCGACAGCTCCGACGTCCCGAACGTCTCGACCATTACCGACACCGGCCGAGCGACGCCGATCGCATAGGCCACCTGAACCTCACAACGTTCGGCGAGGCCGGCGGCCACGACGTTCTTCGCCACCCAACGCGCCGCGTACGCCGCAGACCGGTCCACCTTGGACGGATCCTTACCGCTGAACGCGCCGCCGCCGTGACGGGCCGCGCCGCCGTACGTGTCGACGATGATCTTGCGTCCCGTTAGGCCCGTATCGGTTGCCGGTCCGCCCTCGGAAAAGGCGCCGCTCGGATTCACGAGTACCGTGTCGCGCCAGCCCGACGGCAGCATCGACTCGGGTATGACCGCAGGGATGATCTGTTCGATGACGTAGGCGCGAATCTCGGGTTGTGTCGCCGTGGGCGCATGCTGTGTCGACACGACGATGCGGGTCACGTCGGTTGGGCGGCCGTCACGATAGCGCACCGAGACCTGTGACTTGGCGTCGGGACGAATCCAACGCGCGTCACCTGCCTTACGACGGCGCGCGAGCTCTTCGACGAGCCCATGCGCGTACGTGATCGCCGCCGGCATGAGGGTCGGCGTCTCACGCGTCGCGTAGCCAAACATGAGCCCTTGATCACCGGCACCCTGTTGATCCGCCGTGCTTTTCTTGTCGACCGCGGAACCGATCTCGGTGGACTGCGGCTGCAGTCGCACGTCGATGCGCGCGCTTTGGTGGCCGAATCGCTCGTCGAATCCGTCGTATCCGGTGTCGAGGATTACCTGTCGCGCCAAGCGCTCGACTTCGTCCCGGTCCACGGTTGCGGCGCACCGCGTTTCACCGGCAATGCAGACGAAGTTGTGCGTCACGAGCACTTCGCAGGCAACACGCGATCCCGGATCGCGCGACAGGTGCAGGTCGAGAACGGCATCGCTGATGCGATCGGCAAGCTTGTCCGGATGACCCTCGGACACGGACTCGCTGGAGAAGACGAATGAATCGGAACGTGCGGGCGACATGGTGTGGCTCCTCGATGTGTGCAACTCGGGCCACCGCGCACAAAAACAAACGAGCCCGGTGGGCGAATACCGCCCCCGGGCTGTTTACACAGATCAGGCGAGCGGTTTAGCGGAATTTCTTACGCGGCCGCAATCGCTTCAAATCGCCGCGGAACTGTCCTTGTAAATTCGCCGGGCCGTCGTGTGCTGTCAACGTGTCAACGGAAGACGGACGTGGAACACGCTGCCCTGGCCCAGCGTACTCTCGACACCGATCGTTCCGCCCAAGAGTGCCAACAATTGACGCGACACACTCAGGCCGAGGCCGGTTCCGCCCGCGCGTCGCGTGGAGTGTTGTTCGACTTGGCTGAACGGCTCGAAGATGTGGTCGAGATGCTCGGGGGCGATGCCGATGCCGGTGTCGCGCACATCGATCATGAGATCCTCCCCGGCCGCCTGCGCGGACATCGTGACCTGTCCGTGCTCGGTGAACTTGATCGCATTCGACAGCAGGTTGACGAGCACTTGCTGGAGCTTCAAGCAGTCAGTCGTCGTGGAGAAATCGCTGCCGCCGAGCGACGCGACGGGCTCGACGACAACGAGCAGTGATTTGGCGGCGGCAAGGGGCGCGACCAAGGCAGCGGCCGAGTCGAGAATCGTCGCCACAGGAACGCGCTCGAGCTTGACGCTCTCGCGTCCCGCTTCGAGTCGAGAAAACGTCAGCAGCTCATCGATGAGGCCGAGGAGATGCAGTGCGCTCGCTTCGATGCGGGACAAGTGCTGCCGTTGAAGGTCGGTCACGGGTCCGCTGATGCCGTCGGCCAATAGCTCCTGATAGCCGAGTATCGATGTGAGCGGCGTGCGCAGCTCGTGGCTCATGACCGCGAGGAAATCACCCTTGGCGCGCATGGCGGACTCGGCCTCGAGGCGCGCGCGCTGCTCCGCAGAGAACAACCGCGCACGCTCGAGCGCTTGCGCGCACTGGCCGGCGAACGCGAGCAGCATCGTGCGCTCTTCCTGCGAGAACGAGCGATCTTCGGGAAAGTTGAAGCTCACGACGCCGCGCAGACGGCCGCCGAACGCCAACGGCAGGCCCGCATATGCCGCGAGGTGCACCTGGCCGATGATCGGCGCAACGCGCGGATAGCGCTGCTCCCACTCGGAGAATGAATCGAGGAACACCGGTGCGGCGCTGCGCACGACCTCACCACCCGGTGTGCCTGTGTCGACCGGATATCGCATCCACGAGCGGACGAGGTGCTCCGGGTAGCCCATCCAACACAGGACACGAAAGGTGCGGTCGTCGTCGTCGAGGAGGACGACGTCGCCGGCTGTCGCGCCGAACGCGGGCAGCGCTTCACGCAGCACGACGGCACCGACCTGCTCCTCACTCAGCGTGCTCGAGAGCGCCGCGGTGAGATGTTGCAGCGTCGCCGCCTGAGCAGCCGCGCGACGTGCGATCGCGAGGAGGTGGACGGGGTCGCCGCTGAGCTCATCCATGGCTACCGGATCACCGCGATCCGATGCCGTGCGCTGCCCTGGGCCGGTCATGAACGGCGTTGGTCACGATATACCGCATTGTGAGAAAGAATATAGTCCGCATCTTCGGCAACGCATCGGTCGCGCATCGCATCGTGCTTTCCCGTGTCGCGCGACGTGGGTAGCTTCCTCGCTCCTCCGGACTGATTCGGTGGCGACCGACTCTCACGATCCGTACGCGGCGCTGCGCGTCCGTGACTTCCGACTGTTTCTGGCCGGTCGTGTGCTTTCCACGACCGGCCAACAGATGTTGGACGTGGCCATCGGTTGGGAGTTGTACGAACGGACGCACTCGGCGCTGGCGTTGGGACTCGTCGGGCTGGTGCTGGTCGTGCCGATCGTGGCGCTCGCCCTCCCGTCCGGGCACTTGGCGGATCGGCACGAGCGGCGCGGCATCGTGCTCGTCACACAACTCGTGCTTGCCGCGTGCTCGCTGGTGCTCGCGGCGCTGTCATTCGAGCGTGGGCCGGTGCCACTGGTTTACGTCGTGCTCTTCGTCATCGGCATTGCGCTGGCCTTCAACCGGCCGGCAACGGCGGCGATGCTGCCGCAGCTCGTGCCGGCGGACGATTTCGCCAACGCGGTGACGTGGAGCAGCAGCGGGTTTCAGATCGCGTCGGTGGTGGGGCCTGCGTTAGGCGGCGTGATCATCGGCATCCGGCATCGCGCCGGG
>Ga0310811_10009184_pt1 | contig 12754 bp, 10 predicted proteins | sample YCmetagenome_FD_207642 | JGI IMG/M metagenome (GOLD analysis project Ga0310811, IMG submission 207642) | Soil microbial communities from experimental microcosm in Duke University, North Carolina, United States - YC | ecosystem: Engineered > Artificial ecosystem > Soil microcosm > Unclassified ...
CGGCGCGGATATGACCATCGATAACGCGGCGGTTGATCGCGGTGTCGGCAATGGTGCCCCAGGCCCAGAGAGGAATGGTTATGCCCTGTTCCAACGAATCCAAGCCCAGCGAGTCTATAAGGACTGTCGCGGAATTCGCGGTGACCCGGCGCCGGTTGCTGCTCGGGACTGCTGCCACCGTTGCATTGACATCTGTTCAGACGGTCGCCCGAGCTCAATCCGGCGCTGCCGACGATCCCAGCATCCTCAAGGTCGGCTTCACCGTCAACGGCGAAGCTCGGCAGCTGAGCCTCGATACGCGAACGACGTTGCTGGACGCTTTGCGCGAGCATCTGCATCTGGCCGGCACGAAAAAAGGTTGCGACCACGGTCAGTGCGGTGCCTGTACCGTTATCGTCAATGGCCGTCGTATCAATTCCTGCCTGAGCCTCGCAGTTATGCATGAGGGCGACAGCATCACCACGATCGAAGGGCTCGGCACGCCGCAAAGCATGCACCCCATGCAGGCAGCTTTCGTGAAACATGATGGTTATCAATGCGGCTATTGCACGCCAGGGCAGATATGCTCGGCGGTGGCCGTCCTGAGTGAGATCAAGGCCGGCATCCCGAGCCATGTTACCGCCGATCTCATGGCGACCCCGCCGATCAACGACGCCGAAATCCGTGAGCGTATGAGCGGCAACATCTGCCGTTGCGGGGCCTATTCGAACATCCTCGAAGCGATCACCGAAGTGGCCGGGAGGGAAGCATGAAATCCTTTACCTATGAGCGTGCTTTCTCTCCCGCGGCAGCCGCCGTCGCGGCGAGTCGCAGGCGGGGCGCGAAATTCATCGCCGGCGGCACCAATCTGCTCGATCTGATGAAGCTTGAAATAGAGACACCGCTGCATCTAATTGATGTCAACGGCTTGGCGCTCGACAAGATAGAGCCCATGCCGGATGGCGGTTTGCGGATCGGCGCGTTGGTGCGCAATACCGATCTCGCGGCAGACCAGCGCGTCCGGCAGGATTATGCCGTATTGTCGCGGGCATTGGTGGCAGGCGCATCGGGGCAATTGCGCAACAAGGCAACGACTGCGGGCAATCTGCTGCAGCGGACCCGATGTCCCTATTTCTACGATACCAATCAGCCCTGTAATAAGCGGCAGCCGGGCAGTGGCTGTGCGGCGATCGGCGGGTTCAGCCGCTCACTCGCCGTCATCGGCGCGAGCGAGACCTGTATCGCGACGCATCCCAGCGACATGGCGGTTGCCATGCGGGTTCTCGATGCGACCGTAGAGACCGTGCGACCCGACGGTCAAACCCGTCGCATTCCACTGGCGGCCTTTTATCGGCCGCCGGCGGGCACGCCGCATCTCGAGACCGTGCTCGAGAGCGGGGAATTGATCACATCGGTGGTGCTGCCCAAGCCGCCGGGCGGGCGGCATGTCTATCACAAGGTCCGCGATCGTGCCTCCTACGCCTTCGCGCTCGTCTCGGTCGCACTCATTCTGCAGCCGGACGGCGATGGCCGCATTGCCTTGGGTGGTGTCGCCCCCAGGCCGTGGCGGGTCGAGGCAGCGGAGGCCGAGCTGCCGCAGGGCGCGAAGGCGGTGGCTGCAGCGCTGCTGGCCGGCGCCAAGCCGACAGGGGAAAATGCATTCAAGTTGCCGCTGGCCGAACGCACGCTTGGCGCGGCGCTTATCGAAGCGAGGGCCTGAGAGATGAAGTTCGACACACCCGCCGGCCTGAATCCGATCGATCAGCTCAAGGTGATCGGCAAACCGACCGATCGCATCGATGGGCCGCTGAAGACAACAGGAACAGCACCCTATGCCTATGAACGGCACGAAGACATCGACAACCCGGCCTATGGCTACGTTGTCGGCGCGGCCATCGCCAAGGGCCGTATCATCGCGATGAATCTCGGCCATGCCAAAGCAGCCCCGGGCGTCATTGCCATCGTCACCGCCGAAAACGCGGGAAAGCTCGGCAAAGGCCGGCTCAATGTCGCCAAGCTGCTCGGCGGGCCGGACATCGAGCATTATCATCAGGCGATTGCGCTCGTCGTTGCCGAGAGCTTCGAAGAGGCACGTGCGGCGGCACAATTGATTCAGGTCGATTATCAGCGAACGACAGGCCGATACGACCTGATGATGCTGAAAGACCAGGTAGGTGCCATGGGGGATATGGGCAGTCCGGCAGATACGGCGGTTGGCGATTTCGCTACCGCCTTTGCGGCCGCAGCTGTGCAGCTTGATGCGACCTATACGACCCCTGACCAGGCTCATGCCATGATGGAGCCGCATGCCTCGACGGCAGTCTGGCAGGGCGACAAGCTGACGATCTGGACCTCGAACCAGATGGTCAACTGGACGACGGATGATCTTGCCACGTCTCTCGGTATTCCGCGCACTGATATCCATCTCATGTCGCCCTTCATCGGCGGCGGCTTTGGCGGCAAATTGTTCCTGCGGTCGGATGCGCTACTGGCCGCCTTGGGCGCCCGCATGGCCGACCGGCCTGTCAAAGTAACGTTGCAGCGGCCGTTGATCTTCAACAACACGACCCATCGGCCGGCCACCATTCAGCGCATCCGTATCGGCGCGACCGCCGATGGCAAGATCACCGCCATCGGTCATGAAAGCTGGTCGGGCAATCTGCCGCATGGCAGACCCGAAACGGCTGTCTATCAGACCCGCCTGCTCTATGCCGGTGCTAACCGGATGACGGCGCTAAGGCTGGCGACCTTGGACCTGCCGGAGGGCAATGCCATGCGGGCACCTGGCGAGGCTTCGGGCCTGATGGCACTTGAGATCGCCGTCGATGAGATGGCAGAAAAACTCGGCATCGATCCGGTTCAGTTCAGGATCTTGAACGACACCCAGGTCGATCCGGAGAAACCCGAGCGGCCTTTCTCGCAACGTCGGCTGGTCGAGTGTCTGCGCCTCGGGGCCGAGCGCTTCGCGTGGGACAAACGGCATCCTGCGCCCGGCAAGCTACGTGACGGGCAATGGTTGGTTGGCATGGGCGTGGCTGCTGCCTTCCGCAACAACCTCCTCACCAAATCGGGGGCACGGGTACGGCTCGACAGGCAGGGCATCGTCACGGTCGAGACCGACATGACCGATATCGGTACTGGAACTTATACGATTATCGCACAGACGGCGGCGGAGATGATGGGGCTTCCCCTTGAAAAGGTCGTCGTGCATCTGGGCGATTCCAGTTTCCCCGTTTCCTGCGGATCAGGCGGGCAGTGGGGCGCCAATAATTCGACATCCGGCGTCTATGCCGCCTGTGCCAAATTGCGCGATGCGGTCGTGCAGAAGCTCGGCTTCAATGCGGCGGACGCAGTTTTCGTCGATGGTGAGGTTCGCGCCGGCAACCGCAGCATCGCCTTGGCTGAAGCAGCCGGCGATGGCGATCTGGTGGCGGAGGATCTGATCGAGTATGGCGATCTCGCCAAGAAGTATCAGCAATCGACTTTCGGGGCGCATTTCGTGGAAGCCGCGGTCAATGCCGCGACCGGCGAAATCAGGGTAAGGCGCATGCTGGCGGTCTGTGCAGCAGGGCGCATTCTCAATCCGAAATCAGCCCGCAGCCAGGTGATCGGCGCCATGACCATGGGCACCGGTGCCGCGCTGATGGAAGCCCTCGTGGTCGATAAGCGCCTGGGGTTTTTCGTCAACCACGATCTCGCTGGCTATGAAGTCCCGGTCCATGCCGATATCCCGCATCAGGACGTGATCTTCCTCGATGAAACCGATCCGATTTCCTCGCCGATGAAGGCCAAGGGTGTCGGCGAGCTCGGGATTTGCGGTGTGGCCGCGGCCGTCGCCAATGCCGTCTACAACGCCACCGGCGTTCGCGTCCGCGATTATCCCATTACACTCGATAAGCTCCTCGGCGGACTACCCGACGTGGCGTGAGGTTCGGCACAAGATCGTTTGCTGGCAGTTTTCAAAGTGGATGAATGCGGCGCGAATCCCTGGGATGCACTCCCGTTGCGAAGGGCTCGGCCGTTATCTCACTAAAAGATGAAAATGCACAGGCTCATCCCATACGAAAGAACCATTAGACTGCCTCATCAGTTCGGGGAAATGTCCCGGGATGATGCAATCCACGGTCGATAGAATACGCTGGATACTGGCGGTTCCGTGCCCGACTGTGTCGAAGGCCATGTCGCACCGGCAGATGATGACTTCCTTTACGTATTTGATCGCATCGCCGGCAATGATCACTCTGCTGGCGACCTCACGCGGCCTCTTTTCGCTCTAGCCGGAGACGGCGGCCCGAGGCGTGGCGATCTTCTACCGGGCGGCCAGTACTTCCGAGGCCATTCGCTGCATCAAGATCCAGTATTCACGGAAATCTCTGCTTGGCCATGCGCCGCATTTCGGCCCTTCCGAGATTTCAAGGCCGATGCAGCGGCGATAGAGTTTCTCCCGTGTGTTGGAGCGGTTTAGCCCTCCGTCGCTGCCAGCTGGAAGATCGTCCGGCGATTGTCTCTAGGAAGGCGACAGTTCGTATTCGATCGTCCGATTTATCAGCTGGAGCAGATACGCCAATTTCCCTGCTGACGTCATCGCGAAACCTGCGGGCCGCGCCAATCGACGGGCGGCATCGGCGCCGGTGCTAAAGAGCCTCGTCCGCGCGACCCGCTTTCAAGCATGAAAGTGAGCTGAACATGATTCAATCCTCTTCAGTTTCCGCGCCGGATCAAGCCGGCGCTGTTGACGGCTTCGAAGCGTCCACCGCGCGTTTATTTGATCCCGTCAAATTGCGGAGCCTGACTCTCAAAAACCGGATCGTCATGCCGGCAATGACCCGTACCATGGCGCCAAACGGTGTTCCGGGTGTTGATAATGCCGCCTACTATAAGCGCCGGGCTGCCGGTGGCGTCGGCTTGATCATCACGGAGGGGACCTGGGTGCCGCACCCCGCCGCCGCGAACGAAGCCGACGTCCCCAAAATGTACGGCGAGGCATCGCTTACCGGTTGGCGCGGCGTGGTCGAGGCGGTCCATGCCGAAGCGACGCCGATCTTCGCTCAGCTGTGGCATGTCGGGCAAATGAAGCAGCATACGGTAGAGGGGCTTTATGTGCCCAAGGGCACGGACTACGTGCCGCCACGCCGCGTCGGTCCGTCTGGCCTCTTCGGTGGCATCGGCAAGCCGACCACCCGGGATGGAGAGCCGGCAACTCAGGCCGATATCGATTCCATCGTCGATGCTTTCGGCAAAGCGGCGGCGAATGCCAAGAGCGTCGGCTTCGACGGGGTGGAACTGCATGCCGCCCACGGTTACCTCTTCGACCAGTTCTTCTGGCCGGGTACGAACCACCGGACCGACCAATATGGCGGTTCCATGCGCAACCGGATTCGGCTGGCGGTCGATGCCATCGGCGAGATACGCAGGCAGACCGGCCCTGACTTCCCAATTTCGATGCGCATCTCGCAATGGAAGGTGCAGGATTTCAAGGCGAGGCTCTTCGAGACGCCTGCCGATATGGAAGAATTCATGGGGCCGCTGGTAGATGCCGGCGTCGACATATTCCACCTCTCGCAACGCCGATTCTGGGAAACCGAATTCGGTACGGACCGAAACTTAGCAGGCTGGGCGCGCAAGATCTCGGGCAAGCCTGCCATCACCGTCGGTTCGATCGGCATGACCGGCGAGCATATCGACACTTTGATGGGGCAACCCAGCAACGTTGCCGGCATCGGTGTCTTGCTGGAGATGTTGGATCGGGGCGACTTCGATCTCGTTGCCATCGGGCGCGGGCTCCTGGTCGATCCGGATTGGCCCAAGAAGGTGCGGGCAGGCCGCATCGATGCACTCTCCGCTTGGAACCCGGACGTCCTCAAGTCCCTCTCCTGAAAGAACCCTACCTGACCCTTGACCGTTCAGGGCCGGAGGACGGCAGTCTTGCCGTCCTCTTCGGCGTTTGCCTTACGGCACTCATCCTTCCTCTCATCTTCACCGCGGCGCTGGCGCTCTTCACCTTCGGCATCATCCAGGTGCCGGAAAGCGGCTGGCTCAGTCCCTACGTCCCCGTGCTCTTTTTCAGTGCAGCATTCGGCACCTTCGTCGTCATCGAGATGCGGGCATCTCGTCCGGTGCTGGATCTCAGCCTGTTCCGCTACCCGCGCTTCGTCGGAAGGGATCGGCCGGCGGCCAAACCCGCTGGGGGGTCGAGCCGCAATCGGCAGCTGAGTAAGGGTAAGGCCGCGTAAGGGTGAGGCAGAAACGAAAAGAGGCCACGGCGTCAGCCGCGGCCTCTTCTCCTTGTACGGGCTCAGGCGGCGCGGGCCCGGTGCTGGGCGACGACTGCCGCCTCGTCCCTGAGCGCCTTCTGGACGGATGCGCGGGCATCCACGCGCGCCTTCCAGGTTGCCAAGTGTGCGAGGTGGTCGATCTTGGTGCCGGAACGTTCATGCCACATCGTTGCCCAGACATAGGCATCGAGGACGGTGAAGTGATCGCCCATCAGGTAGAGGCGGCCATCGGCAAGGCGATCGTCGAGAACCTTGTAGGCATTGACGAGCTTGGCGCGGGTCCAGGCAGTGCCCTCTTCGCTCAGGAGCTTGCGCATCAGCGGTATGTGTTTCTGTGCGATCTCGGTTGCCACGAAGGTCAGCAGCTGATCGAACTTCACGCGTTCCAGGGTACCATGGGCAGGTGCCAGGTTCGACGCCGGATCCCGGTCGGCCAGGAAGGACGTGACGACGACGGTCTCGGTCAGACGATCCTGCTGCTCGTTGTCGAGAACAAGCACGGGCACGTAGCCCAAGGGGTTCGCTCTGGCGAAGTCGTCGCCGTTCGAGGTCGTCTTGTCGAAGACGTTGTAGTGGACCAACTCGGGTGAGAGGCCGAGTTCATTGGCGATGATCTGGACGGCCTGGGAGCAGGTCTGGTCGGCGATGTAGAGTTTCATGGGAGGAGCCTTTCAGGGTTTGTTGCGGTGACAAACCAAATCTAATAATCGCCCCATTGGGGATAAACGGGCTTATTAGAGCCGCACTGTCTCCTGATGAGATACAATTATTGTTCAGGCGAAGAAAAGCCGCAGCAAACCGTTGAAGTCCGCCGCGGCTGGGTGGGGTCAAGAAGCCGCCCGCGTGGTGCTGGCGGCTTCCGGGTCTCGGTGTCATGCCGACAACCTCCAATCTTCGGTCGGCCCGTCGTCTTCCGTCGTCTGGTTCTGGTTGGCGTGCTTGTTCTCCAAGCTGCGCCCGCCGGTGAGCTTGCGCAGGAGGACGTAGAAGACCGGCGTCAGCATCAGGCCGAACAGGGTGACTCCCAGCATGCCCGAGAAGACAGCGATGCCCATTGCCCGCCGCATCTCGGCGCCGGCACCGACGGAGGTCACCAGCGGCACCACGCCCATGATGAAGGCGATCGAGGTCATCATGATCGGCCGCAGGCGCATCCGGCTGGCTTCGATCGCCGCGGCGACGATCGAGCGTCCTTGCATCTCGAGCTCGCGGGCGAACTCGACGATAAGGATGGCGTTCTTCGCCGAAAGACCAACCAGCACCATCAGGCCGATCTGGGTGAAGATGTCGTCGTCGCCATGGGTCAGCCATACACCGAGCAATGCCGAGAGCAGGCTCATAGGCACGGTCAGGATGATCGCCAGCGGCAGGGTCAGGCTTTCATACTGGGCCGCCAGCACCAGGAATACCAGCAGGACACTGATCGGGAACACCCAGAGGGCGGAGTTGCCGGCCAGGATCTGCTGATAGGTGAGGTCGGTCCATTCGAACTTGATGCCGCGCGGCAGTACCTCCGCGGCGATCCGCTCGACCGCAGCCTTGGCCTGGTCGGAGGAGTAGCCGGGAGCCGGACCGCCGTTGATGTCGGCGGCGGTGAAGCCGTTATACCGCACCACCATTTCCGGCCCATAGGTCGGGGTCACTTTGACCAGCGACGACAGCGGCACCATCTCGCCGGCGGCGTTGCGGGTCTTCAGCAGGCCGATATCCCCGGCATTGGCCCGGTAGGGGGCGTCAGCCTGGACGCGGACCTGATAGACGCGACCGAACTTGTTGAAGTCGTTCACATAGAGCGAGCCCAGATAGATCTGCAACGCGTCGAAGACGTCAGTGACGGAGACACCCAACTGCTTTGCCTTTACCCGGTCGAGATCGACATTCAACTGTGGCACGTTGATCTGGTAGCTGGAGAAGGTCGGACCAAGCTCCGGTGTCGCGGCCGCTTTCTTCAGGAATGCTTGGGTTGCCGTATTCAAGGCTTCGTATCCGAGAGCTCCGCGATCTTCGAGCTGCAGCTTGAAGCCGCCCAAGGTGCCGAGGCCCATTACCGGCGGCGGCGGGAAGACCGCCGTCACGGCACCTTTGATACCGGCATACTTGGCATTCAATGCCGCCGCGATCTCTGCCGCCGTCTCGCCCTTGCCGCGTTCATGCGACGGCTTGAGGATGGCGAAGACGAGACCGCTGCTTGAGGAGTTGGTGAGACCGTTCACCGACAGGCCGGGGAACTGCGTGACACTGACGACACCTGGCTGTTTCAGGGCAATCTCGCCCATCTGACGGACGACATCTTCCGTCCGGTCGAGCGAGGCGCCGCTGGGGAGCTGCGCGATGCTGATCAGGTAGTCCTTGTCCTGCATGGGAACGAAGCCACCGGGGACGGTCTTGCCGAGCCAGACAGCGCCGCCCAGCAAGAGACCATAGACGGCCACCACCAGGAGCTTGCGATTGAGCACGCCACCCACGCCCCGGCCATAACCCGCTGAACCGCGGTTGAAGACCGTATTGAAGCCACGAAAGAACCAGCCGAAGACGAAGTCCATGACACGGCTTAGCCAGTCTTTCGGTGCGTCATGACCTTTCAGCAGCAAGGCCGAGAGAGCCGGCGACAAGGTGAGCGAGTTGAAGGCCGAGATCACCGTCGAGATGGCGATGGTCATGGCGAACTGCTTGTAGAACTGGCCGGTCAGGCCCGACATGAAAGCGAGCGGGACGAAGACTGCGACCAGGGTCAGCGCGATCGCGACGATCGGGCCACTGACTTCCTGCATCGCCTTATAGGTGGCCTGGCGCGGGGTCAGGCCTGCGGCGATGTTGCGTTCGACGTTTTCTACAACGACGATGGCGTCATCGACCACGATGCCGATTGCCAGCACCATGCCGAAGAGCGACAAGGCGTTGATGGTGAAGCCGAAGGCAAGCAGCAGGGCAAAAGTGCCGACGACCGAGACCGGAACCGCCAGCAGCGGGATGATCGAGGCGCGCCAGGTCTGCAGGAAGACGATGACAACGATCACGACGAGAGCGATCGCTTCCAGCAGCGTATGGACGACGGCATCGATGCTGTCGCGTACGAACTGTGTCGGATCGTAATTGACGGCGTAATCGACGCCTTCCGGCATATCGGCCTTCAATTCCTCCATCGTCGCCCGGACATTGTCCGAGATCTGCAGGGAATTGGCGCCTGGTTGCTGGAAGATGATGAGCTGCACCGCCTGCTCGTTGTTGTACATAGCCCGCAGGCCATATTCCGAGGCGGCGAGTTCAACCCGGCCGACATCGGCGAGCTTGACGACAGCGCCGTCAGTCGAGGTCTTCAAGATGATGTTGCGGAACTCTTCCTCGGTCTTGAGGCGGCCCTGAGCGTTGACATTGAGCTGCAGGGGAACATCGGTTGCCATCGGCGCACCGCCGACGATTCCGGCAGCGACCTGAACGTTCTGTTCCTTGATGGCGTTGACGATATCGGTCGCCGTCATGTTGTACTGGGCGACCTTCTGCGGGTCGAGCCAAACCCGCATCGCGTAATCGCCGGCGCCCCACATCACGACCTCGCCGATGCCCGGGATACGGGCGAGACGGTCCTTGATGTTGATGACGGCGTAATTGCGCAAATAGGTGAGGTCATAGCGCTTGTTGGGCGACGTGACCATGACGCCCATGGTCAAGGTCGGCGAGGCCTTCACTGTGGTGACGCCGAGGCGCTGTACGTCTTCGGGCAGTCGGGGCATCGCTTGGGCGACCCGGTTTTGTACCAGTTGCTGCGCCTTGTCGGGATCGGTGCCGAGCTTGAAGGTGACGGTCGTCGTCATCTTGCCGTCGCTATTCGCCTGCGACTGCATGTAGAGCATATTCTCGACGCCGTTGATCTGCTCCTCGATTGGGGCCGCGACGGTTTCGGCGATGACTTTCGGATTGGCGCCAGGATACTGTGCCCGGACGACGACCGACGGTGGAACCACTTCTGGATATTCGCCGGTCGGCAATTGCGTGAGCGCGATGAAGCCGATCAGCAGGACAACCGTCGAGAGGACTCCCGCGAAGATCGGACGATCGATGAAGAACTTGGAAACGTTCATGATCCTTCTCCCATTCACTCGGTCTGCTGGCTGGCGCCGCCGGCGTCAGCCATCTTGACCAGGTTGATTTTGACGAGATCGTTGGGACGGATGAGCTGCAAGCCGTTGACGACGATGCGTTCGCCGGGCTTCAGGCCGCCCGTGACGACGCGGAGCGCGCCCTGGAGATCGCCGATCTTGACCTCGCGGTATTCGGTGTGGTCGGTCGCGTCGACGACGAGGACGTATTTCTTCGCCTGGTCGGTGCCGATTGCCGAGTCGTTCACCATGACGGCAGGATGCGGCTTGCCGCCGCCGACCTTTATCCGGGCATAGAGGCCGGGCACCAGGGTGCCGTCGGGATTATCGAAGCGCGCACGCACGCGGATCGTGCCGGTGCCGACATCGAGATGGTTGTCGACGGAGACAATGGCGCCCTCGCGCGAATACCCGGCCTCATCGGCGAGCCCCATTTTGACGGGTACTGCTGCTTCGCTGTCATGCTGGAGGAAGCGCAAATAGGTCTGCTCGTCGACATCGAAGGACGCATAAATTGGCGAGACGGAGACGAGTGTCGCGAGGATGGGCGCGTTGGTGCCGGTCGTCACGACATTGCCGAGAGTCAGTTCCGCACGGGAAACCAGGCCCGAAACCGGGGCTGTCACTTGCGTGAAACCAAGATTGATTTTCGCCTGTTCCAGAGCTGCCTTGGCGGCCTGGAGGCTCGCGGCTGCCTCACGCTGGGCATTCTGCCGCTCGTCATTCTCGCGCGTGGCGATGACGGCGTTTGCGACGAGGCGTTGGGAGCGGGCGGCATCCATGGTGGTGAAGTTGAGCCGCGCCTCGGCCTGTGCGACCTGAGCCGCAACCCGGTCGACTTCGGCCGCATAGGGACGCGGGTCGATCACGAAGAGGACGTCGCCCTTCTTCACGAGACCGCCATCCTTGAAGTTGACCGCAACGATCGTGCCGGGAACCAAGGGGCGGACCTCGACATGCTCGGTCGCTTCCAGCCGGCCAGAATAGCTTTGCCAGTCGGTGATCGATTGCGAGATGACAGCGGCGACGTCGACCTCGGTCGCCGGCGGCGTGTCGGGTTTCGCCGCTTGGGCTGCGTTGCCCGGGAAGAGGCTGAACCCGTTGGTGATCATGGCCCCGCCGAGAACGCCCGTGACGAGGAGGGCGCCAAAGGCGACGGACAGGTGCTTTCGGTAGGAACGCATGGCAATTCTCCATCTGGGTCGCGGCGACCCGGCTAAGGCTGGTAGTCAGGGCGTTGGGGAGGAACGGGTGGCCGTCCCCTCGGCCAATGCTCATGCTTGGAATATGATTGCCGCCCCTAGAGAGATAAATCAGGTGATCAAATACTGTTTGTATCCAATAAGGAGACAATTCGGCGGGAATTGATTACGCCGGCTGGAGCCGCCGCAATGCTGCGGCGAGGGCGTCCACATATGGATCCGCCAATCCCTTTGCCCGCAGGGCATCGTGAAGCTTGAGGACATAGTCGGCATTGGTGCCCAATGGGCCAACAGCTTTGGCGATCAACGGCGCGATGGTTTCGACCGAGGCGTCGGTCTCGAAAAGAGGGTGTTCGCGATCGGCGGTGAACAGAATTGCGGAGACGATGCGTCCATCCTCCAATGCCACCGGCGCCCAGACCGGCGCGTAGATGCCGCTGAAGGTCTCCCGGACCCAGAGGCACCAAAGGTCTTCATCGAGGGTGTCCGTGGAGAGCCGAAGCACGACGCCGTCCGTGCTGCCACTTTCTTCAACGGCCAGGGTTCTGCCTGGTGCATCGGCACTGCCGCGCCCGACGAGGCTTCTGATGCAGAAACTGCGATGCCAGCCATCGAGCCGGCCCCAGCAGCTTTCATCGAAATTGAGCAGCGGATTCCAGATGAGTGATCCGTAGCCGAAAACCCAGATCGCCCCGTCGGCTGGCTGTGCCTCCAGGATATCCCGGAGCGATTCCCGCATGCGCTCTTCGCTCCAGCGGATTTCTACCGGCAGGGGATCGAAATGCTCGAGGTAGGTTCCCGAACGCAGGGCTTCCCGGGTCAGGAGGGTCATTGCGTCACGCTGATCATCTCAATGTCCGCGGGGTCGCCGCGCCGATGATCGCTATATGACTTACGCTAATCGATCGATAAACTCGGTGATCCGAGACACTTTGTCTCCCATACGGAGACAAATGGACGCGCTAAACCGTGCTAGATGGGATCTAAACATGGAGGAGAGTGATGGCTGAACGTTCCGATGTCTCGATCACGGAGATCGCCGCCTTCGCGGCTGTCGCCCAGACCGGAAGCTTTACCAGGGCCGCCGAGCATCTGGCGACCAGCAAGGCAAATGTTGGCAAGGCCGTCCAGCGGCTGGAGGCGCGCCTCGGCATCCAGCTTTTTCAACGCACGACGCGGGCGGTCCGCCTCACCGAAGACG
>Ga0310811_10009186_pt1 | contig 12754 bp, 8 predicted proteins | sample YCmetagenome_FD_207642 | JGI IMG/M metagenome (GOLD analysis project Ga0310811, IMG submission 207642) | Soil microbial communities from experimental microcosm in Duke University, North Carolina, United States - YC | ecosystem: Engineered > Artificial ecosystem > Soil microcosm > Unclassified ...
TGCACGTAGCTAAGTCCGAGGCCATAGCCCTTGATATCGTGGTGGTCGCCGGAGGGAACGCGGAAGAATTTATCGAAGATCCGGGAGATATAGGCGGCGGGTATGCCGATGCCGTTGTCGGTGACGACCACGTCCACAGTAGGCGAGGGGCTCGCGTTTTCAGAGAGATGGATCGTGACCGAAGGAATTTCCTTACTGTATTTGACGGCGTTGTCCAGCAGATTGGAGAATACGCTGCCCATATGCGTCCTGTCCGCTTTTACAGTCCATCGCTCGCCGCTGGTGGTCAGCTGCACGAACGCACCCGTCTTTTCCAGCTGCAGCCGCATGCTGGCGATGGTCTCCGCCGCCAGTTCGTGGAGGTCTACCTCCGTAGTATTCAACTGGATCTCCCTGTTCTCGAACGAGGACAGCTTTAAAACTTTATCGACGAGCATCGACAGCCGCTGAAGCTCCAGGGCGGAGATCTCGAGGTATTCCCTCGTTTTCTGCGGGTCATTCAGCGCATCGAAATGGCGCAGGGCTTCTACCGCCACCTTTACCGTCGAGATGGGCGTTTTCAGTTCGTGCGTCATATTGCTGATGAAGTCGTTCTTTATGACGGCCAGCTGCTGCTGCTGTTTGAGATTGCGGTAGAGGAAGACAAAGGAGGCCGTGGTGAAGGCCAGCAGCAGGACGCCCATACCCAGCGGCAGCCGCAGCCGGTTCAGGATATAACCAAAAGGATTGCCGAAGCTGGCCTGATAGGCATAGACATTCGATAACCCCAGAAAGATACAGCTCGTCTTCAGCTGGTCGGAAGGTATGGGTCGTTCGAGCTCCTGCGGGCTGCCCTGCACCCGCTGCATGACATAGGGGACGTCGATCCTGCTTTTGAGCAGCTCCGTTTTATAGGCCGAGTCGATCTGCCCGATCGTAAGGGCCTTACGGCCGGTGTCTGTCGAGGATATATACCTGATCACCAACTGTGCTGCAACATCGGGATCCGGCGGAGGAACTCTCATCGTGATCGTCCTTTTCACCTGCGTGTCGGGATCCATCAACCCCCGGTCTCCCGATCCGCGATTCCCCGTCCTATCATCCAACCTCCCGCGATCAACCACGACCCGTTCCACCCCCGGCTGACCCACCCTGTCCCCATCCCGCGCGCCGCGATCCCCACTGTCGGGTTCATCCCCCCGGCCGTCCGCGGACAACGCGACCATAATCTCCCTCGGATGACCCCGATCCTCTTCTGTAGAACTCCCTGTTGCCCCCGTTCTTCGACTACCGGTTCTAACACTGTCCACGGCGTCGAACAAAAAGAAATTGTTCCGGATCTGCCGCCGGCCGAAAGCCGTGTCGTTCCGGAAACGCTGGAACTGCATTTTATAGATCACGTCCCTGAACGTAACCTCCGTTTCCTTTTTTAATTCCGTCCATTCTTCAGTATAGAGTTTTCGGAACCAATATACCTGGAAGACAGTCATTCCGATGATCGTGAGCATCATCAGGGCAGCGGATGTCCGCAGCCTGCGCGAGTCCGGTATAATGGATCTGATTTTCATCATTAGTAAAGATAGTCAAGATAGCGACCGAAAAAGAGGATTAACCTTAATTAACGTTATAGCAGGGTTGATTAACGGAAGGCGGATATAGATTTGGAAAAACAAGAAACATGAAAGCTCTGCTCCTCCTTTGCGCCGTAGGCACCACCCCCATGCTGCAAGCGCAGCAGCACCAGGGTACCATCCACTACGAAAGAAAAATTGACGTACACCGCCGCCTGCCGGACCCGCAAATGAGGGCGACCATCCCGCAGTTTCAGACCGCGGCATATGACCTGTCCTTCAACGATAGTATCTCCGTCTACAGGGCCACTCCAAAGGACGAGGCTCCCGACCCCTTCGAACCTTCCGGCGGCGGCAACCGCATCGTCATGCGCTTCGGGGGACCTGGCGACGACGGCGTGCTCTATGAGAACCACGCCAGCGGCAGGCTTCTGGAAGAATCGACGCTGGAAGAAAAGAAATATCTGGTTTCCGATACCGTCGGAAATTTGTCCTGGAAATTGTCGGAGGAAACAGCCAGCGTGCTCGGCCATTCCTGCAAAAAAGCAACAGCCACCAGTATGCGCGGAAGCAAACTGGTCGCCTGGTACAGCGGCGATATCCCCGCCCCTGTGGGACCGGAAAAATTCGGTGGTCTGCCGGGGGCCATACTCCGGCTCGACGCCGACAGCGGAGGCATCGTCTTCAGCGCGACCCGGATAGACCCGGCCGTTCAGGACAAAGACCTCCGCGCCCCGGCAGGAAAGACTATCAGCCGCTCCGACTACGAGAAGCTGCTGGACAAGGTCCTCGGCCCCGCCGACGCGCAGGGACGCCGCATGGTGCGGCGGATGAACTGACCCCAAAAGGGTCTTTTTTTTGAATATATGTAGTCAACTACGTAGATTTGTACATAAATTTTACCGAATGGAAGGACCGGTTTTGATCAGGGCACTCGACAACACTTATTGTCAACGGATTATCGACCTTATTCTGCCGATCCAGCAGATAGAGTTCGGGGTTCCGATCACCATCGAAGCACAGCCCGACCTGCTCGATATCGAAGGCAGCTACATCCATCCCGGCGGCGGCTTCTGGGGCGCCATGTCCGGGCCGAACCCAGCCGGGGCAAACCCGGCCGGATCCAACCCGTCCCACGACGATTCTATCCTCGGCAGCATTGCCCTCATGTCGGTCGGCCACAACGCCGGCGTCATCCGCAAAATGTTCGTCCGAAAAGAATTCCGCGGCAAACACCTCTCGATCGCCCAGCGCCTCCTCGACACGCTGATCACCCACTGCCGCAGCCACGGCATCCACGACATCTACCTCGGCACTGTCGACCAGATGAAAGCGGCCCACCGCTTCTATGAGCGCAACGGCTTCCGGGCAATTGAGATGGAGACACTGCCGTCATATTTCCCGCGTATGAAGACCGACAATCTGTTCTATCACCTACACCTCGGGCTATGAACGTCATCGACGAATTGGGACTGCTGGCCATTTCCACCCGCCTCCAACGGCTGAGCGACCAGCTCCGTAAGGACGGCGCCCTCATCTACAGGGACAACGGTATCGACTTCGAACCCAAATGGTTCCCCGTCATCTACACCCTGCACAGCAAACCTGGGCTTAGCGTGGTCGAGCTGGCGGCGGAGATCGGCTATGCTCATCCTTCCACGATCAGCCTGCTGAAGGAGCTGGAAAAGAACAAATTGATCCTGAGCCGCAAGGACAGGCTGGATGAGCGCAAGCGGATCCTTAGGCTTTCCGACAAGGGTAAGCAGCTGGTTCAGCAGATGCAGCCTGTCTGGCAAATCATGACTAAGGCCATCGAGGAGATTACCAACACGCGAAACAATCTTATGAAGGCCATCATTGAGGTCGAGACCCGACTGAGCGAAATGAGTTTTTTTGAACGTGCGCGTTCGCATAAAAAATAAAGGTTTAGCCGGCCCAGGGCCGATCTATTTCTCTCCTGGTTTTACCTGCATAATATGCTGCGGGATCAGCCCATGCGCCTCCCTGTGGGTGTTGATCACCGCCGAAGAATCCGGCGCCTGAGACAAACACACCACCATTCCCCCATTCACCCAGTAATTGATAAAGTTCACACCATATTTGCCTTCAACGGCCAGATCCTTCTGGTGAGCAGCGGCAACATCCTGTGGCGTAACCTTTTGTGTACCAAAATCGTGAACATCGAGGTAGAAATTCTTTTCACCGTTAAGAGCCGACTCCTTACCTTCGGTGACCGGATATATCTGATCCGGGAGCAGACCATGTGCTTCTCCATGGGTCTTTCGGATAGATTGGGTGTCAGCAGAAGAAGAAAGGCAATAGACGTCCCCCCCGGCTTCGTCAACCCAATACTTGAGAAAATGCACCCCGTATTTCCTTTGAACAGCCAGATCTTTTGCGTGTGCCTCTGCGACTGCCGCCGCTGTGACCTTACCTGGACCAAGGTGATGTACGTCTAAATAAAGACGTTCGTCCTTATCCGACTGGGCCAATATTCGGATAGGAAGCAGGCTCATTGCTGCAAGTGCTGTGTGGATAAAAAAGACTTTCATGGTAGAATGGCTTTGAATTGGTGTTTTGATTAATGAATTTTACGATCACAAAGGAACCTTCAATTCGGCTATAGGGTGTAAGGATAATTCCCTATTTTACCATCACTGTCCCCCCATTTTATAAATAACCACTATGGAATTGATCGAAAGAGCCGGTTTCTTAGCCACTCTGCAGTCAAGACTTCAAGACGTTGCAGATGGGGAAGGGCATTGTATACTACTAAGTGGGGAGTCAGGCATCGGCAAGACATCTCTCATCAGAGCCTTTTGCAGGGAAAAAGGGCTGACCGCCAGCGTCTACCAGGGCACCTGTGACGCCCTGTTTACACCGCGTCCGCTGGCTCCGCTGTACGACATCATCTGGCAGATCCACGGCGACGGCTGGGACAATGGCAACGGAGACAGGGCCGCCCTTTTCAACCGCTTCTTTCACGAGATCGGCAGCGGAAAAGACCCTTCCGTCATCATATTCGAAGACATCCACTGGGCCGACGAGGCCACCCTCCGGACTCTTTTACCCGTATGCACCTGGCCCCGCTGTCGAGGCCGGCCGTCGATCGGCTGGCACGCGAGAAAGGCTACAGCGGCGAAGACGTCTACAGCATCTCCGGCGGCAACCCTTTTTATGTCAACGAGATCCTGGCAAGCTACAGCCTGGGCGTGCCCGACAATATAAAAGACTCCATCCTTTCCGTATACCACCGCCTCGACGAAAAGACCAAACAGGTGTGGGACCTGCTCTCCGTCCTTCCTACCGGTTTCGAGGTCAAATACCTGGCGACTGTAGAGCCCATGTACGCGTCCGCGCTCGCGAACTGCCTCGAAGCAAAGATCCTCTTCGTGCGGGACGGACTCATCTTCTTTAAACACGAACTCTACCGGAGAACCATCGAGAATTCGCTGTCCCCCTTCGTACGGATCGCGCTCAACAGGAAGATCCTCGATCTGTTTCGGGCCAGTTTCGAGGACCACCGCGAGATCGAGCGGATCGTCCACCACGCCAAGAACGCCAACGAGTATGATCTCGTCGTTCACTACGCCCCCCTCGCCGCCGCTGCCGCAGCCGGAGTGGGCGCCCACGTGGAGGCTTCCAAACTCTACTATACCGCCATCGAATACTATCAGGGAAAAGACAGGGACATACTCGTCCGGCTCTACGCATCCTACGCCTACGAGTGCTATCTGACCAACCGGATCAAGGAGGCTATTATCTTTCAGGGCAAGGCGCTTGCGATCTGGAAGGAAAAGAACGAGGCCGAAAAGATCGGCGATTCCATGTGGTTTCTGTCCCGCCTCTGGTGGTTCGACGGCAACCGCAAACAAGCCGAAAGCTATGGACAGCAGGCCATCGAGGTCCTGGGCGCCCAGCCTTCATCGCGGGCCAAAGCCATGGCGTACAGCAATATGTCCCAGCTAAAAATGCTCTCCGATCATATTGTCGAGTGCATTCACTGGGGGGAGAACGCCATCATCATCGCCAACGAGTTGGGCGACGACGAGATCCTTTCACACGCCCTCAACAGCGTAGGGGCCGTACAGATGCGGGTTCCGGCCTACAGGGAAAGAGGCATCCTGCTGCTCCAGCGAAGCCTCGAACTGGCGCTGAGGCACGGGTATCATGAGCTGGCGGCTCAGGCCTACACCAGCCTCAGCAACGGCGCAATAAAGATCAAGGACTACGCCTTCGCCGACGAGATCCTGAAGCAGGGCATTCAATACTGTGAGGAGAGAGAACTGGATTCCTGGAGGACCTATATGCTGTCCGGGAAAGCCAGGATGATGCTCGAGACGGGGCGTTGGAATGAAGCCTGCGCCATTTCGGAAGAGCTTCTCAACAACGGCGAACAGGCCCCCATCGTCCGCATGGGCGCCCTCGTGGTGATCGGGACCATAAAAATGAGAAGGGGAGGGGAGGACGCCCTTCCGCTGCTGCTGCAGGCGAAGACGATGGCCTTCGAGGCCATGGAGCTCCAGCGGATCCTTCCGGCGCTGGTAGCCCTGCTGGAATACGAATGGCTTACCGGCCGGGTGCTGCTGGAAATAGCAGCGATCGAATACGCCATCGGCCTCATCGGGCAGACGCCCGGTATGCATGAGAACGGCGAATTCGACTTCTGGCTGCTGCGGACCCGCAAACAGGTGGTGCCCCTCCGCGAGCCCTGCGAAGGCTATCGCATCGACACACCGGACAGGGCAGTCCGGGCCGCGGCCTTATGGGATCGTGTCGGCTGTCCCTACGAACAGGCGCTGGCCCTTTTCGAAAGCGACGAAGAGGACAAAAAGAAGGCCCTGACGATCATCAGTCAGCTGGGGGCAAATGCCGTCTGCGAGAAGATGAAGATGGACATGAGGACCTCCGGTATCAAAAGCATTCCCCGCGGCCTCCGCAAAACGACCCTCGGTAACCCGGCCCTCCTCACCGACCGCGAACTCGGCGTGCTCGAGCTGCTAAAAGAAGGCTTGCAGAACAAGGAGATCGGCGCGAGGCTTTTCATTTCCGCCAAGACCGTAGACCACCATATCTCCTCCGTACTCTTTAAACTCGACGTCAATTCACGCACCAAGGCGGTCCAGGAAGCCCTCCGCCTCGGGATCCTGAAATAGGCGGGGTCCAAGGTTCAAAACCACGGAAAACCAGGCCCAAAAACCCCGTACCCGAATGTCTCCCCTAATATAGGGAACCGTACCCCCTTAAATAGGGAACACCTCCGATAAAACCCAACAGGATAATGCCCAACTTTGTATAGATAAAGGCCCCGAATGGGCCGTTTAATCAATTTAAAACTCACCGTATGAAGAAGTTTGTCATCGAAAGAATCCTCCCCGGCGCGGGAAACCTCTCACCGGAAGAGCTCCAGGAGATCGCAAGAGCCTCCTGCGAAGTCGTCTGCCAACTGGGCAAACCCTACCACTGGATCCAATCTTTTGTCACCGACGACAAGATCTACTGCATCCATATTGCCGAAAGCGAAGAGCTGATCCGGGAACACGCACGTCTGGGCGGTTTCCCCATCAACACCGTCTCCGAAGTAAAAGCAGTGATCGATCCCATGACCAGCAACCTGCTATAGGCTTGCCCGTCTTTTTGCCCACTGTGTCGTGGCATGGTTTTTTTTGAAAATGCCACGACATGGCGCGGCTCTCTTTGTTCATCCTTCTTTTCTTCTCTTCCATCCGGGCTCATTCCCAGGACGGCAAGACTCTATTTCAGACCAACTGCGCCCAATGCCACAATCCGGTAAAAGTCATTACCGGACCCGCACTAAAAGGCGTCACCGACCGGGTCACCGATCGCCGGCTCCTCCACGACTGGATCCATAATAATACGAAAGTGCTGGCTTCGGGGAACACCTATTTCAACAACCTGTATAACCAGTATGGCCGCGCGCCCATGAATACCTTCCCCGGCCTCACCGACGCGGAGATAGACGCGATACTTACCTATATCGACAACTATGCGGAACCGGTAGCAAAGACCAACACGTCCGCCTTTCCCACACCTTCCGAAGAAGATCATACACTGCTCTACGGCATCGTCAGCTGTATACTCGGCCTCTTTGTAATCGGCCTCTACCTGCACAACCGCAATCTGAAAAAGCTTGCCGAAGAAAGCCTGGGGATCACCCCGTCTCCCCCTGTCCCCGTCTACCGGAACAAGATCTATATTACCGTGGCCGGCATTTTGCTGTTCGGCGCCCTTGGCTATTGGGTGACACAACTGGGCATCGGTCTGGGCAGATCACAGGGCTATCAGCCGCAGCAGCCGATCTTTTTTTCCCACCGCGTTCACGCCGGCCTCAACCAGATCAGCTGTCTGTTTTGTCACGGCAACGCCTGGGACAGCAAGCAGGCCACCGTCCCCTCTCCCAATATCTGCATGAACTGTCATGCGGCCATCAACGACTATCACGGCGAGCGCCTGGAGCGCGAAGACGGCAGCCGGGTCAGCCCAAATGACGAGATTAAGAAGCTGTACAGCTTCTCCGGCTACGACCCCGATAAAGGAAAATACACAAAAGCCGGGCATCCGATCGAATGGGTGAGGATCCACAATCTTCCCGACCACGTCTTTTTCAGCCACGCACAGCACGTACATGCCGGCAAGATCCAGTGCCAGACCTGTCACGGACCCGTTCAGGAAATGGACGAGGTCCGCCAGTTCGCTCCACTGAGCATGGGCTGGTGTATCAACTGCCACCGGACCACAAAGGTCGACTTCCCCGACGGCACCGGCAAAGGCAACCGCTTCTATACTATCTATCATAAATTTTCACACGACCTGGCCACAGGCCGGATGGACTCCGTCACTGTTGAGAATATCGGCGGGACGGAATGTCAGAAATGTCACTATTGACCGAACCCGGCTGCTCGTCCTGCGGGATGAAATCCCTTCCATCTTTTGAATATTCGTAAGCGCCCCGGTACACCTGGGGTATCTCACCCGGCCAGTTGCCGTGTCCCGGTCTTATCGGCGTCGTCCATTCGAGCGTATTGGCCTGCCACGGATTCTTCTCCTTTAACCGTTCTCCCCTGAAGATCGAATGGAAAAAATTGGCGACAAATAACAGCTGCGCAAAAAATCCCAAAAACGCCATCGAGGAAATGAACACATTGAGTTTATCCCACTGATTAAACGACACCCATCCGCCAAAATCAAAATACCGCCTCGGCATCCCCGCCAACCCTTCGTAGTACATCGGCCAGAAGATAAAATAGACGGCGCACAGCGTCACCCAGAAATGGATATAGCCGACTACCGGATCCATGAATCGGCCGAACATTTTCGGGAACCAGTGATACACCCCCGCAAACATGCCAAACACTGCCGATACCCCCATTACTAAATGGAAATGAGCGATCACAAAATAGGTATCGTGCAGCTGGATATCCAGCGTGGAATTTCCCAAAAAAATGCCGGTCAGTCCTCCCGAAATGAACGTGCTAACAAACCCGATCGCAAACAACATCGCCGGAGTAAATCTGATATTGCCCCGCCACAGCGTAGTCAGCCAGTTGAACACCTTAATAGCCGACGGCACCGCGATCAGCAGCGTAAACAGCACAAAGACTGATCCCAGAAAAGGGTTCAACCCCGACACGAACATATGGTGGGCCCACACCATAAAGGAAAGGCTCAGGATGGCGAACATCGAATACACCATGGCCGTATAGCCGAAGATAGGTTTACGCGAGTTGACGCTCATGACTTCCGAGACGATCCCGAATGCAGGGAAGATGACGATATAGACCTCCGGGTGGCCGAGAAACCAGAAGAGATGCTGATACAGGATCGCGCTTCCCCCTTCATAAGGCAGCGCACGCGCGGTCGACGTCATAAAGATATCCGAGAGGAAGAAGCTGGTCCCTGCATTCCGGTCCAGCAGCAGCAGTATAAAGGCGGCTAGCAGCACGGGAAACGAAAGCAGCCCCATGATGGCGGTGAACAACAGCCCCCAAACACTCAGCGGGAGGCGCGTCATGGACATCCCCTTCGTACGCATATTGAGTATCGTGGAAATATAGTTGATCCCGCCCATCAGCGTCGAGACGATAAAAAAGGCCAGACTGCTGATCCAGAGATCGAGCCCGGCGCCGGAGCCCGAATCCGCGTCCTTCAGCGCACTCAATGGAGCATAAGCGGTCCACCCGACACCCGAAGGCCCGCCGTGTACAAAGAAGGAGGCGATCATCAGGACGCTAGCCACGAAGAAGGCCCAGTAAGACAGCATATTCACGAAGGGGGAGGCCATGTCCCTCGCGCCGATCTGCAGCGGTATTAGAAAATTGGCGAACGTTCCGCTGAGCCCCGCCGTAAGGACGAAGAAGATCATGATCGTCCCGTGCATGGTCATCAATTGGTAATAAGTCTCCGGCTGGATCTTGCCGCTGACAAATATATGGCCCGCCAATTCTTTCAGGACGCTGTGCGAGGCGTTGGGGAAGCCCAGCTGCACCCGCATCAGGACCGAGAAAAAACCCCCAACCAATGCCCACAATATTCCGGTGATCAGAAACTGCTTGGCGATTATCTTGTGATCGGTGCTGAAAACATATTTCGTAAGAAAGGATTCCTTTTCCATGCCGTCAGCTTAAACTCAATTATTATGCCCTGGGCCCCGGGCGCTCTGACAGTCACGCATTGTGCGCTGCCGGTCGCTTCCTGTTTCAAAATCGAACAGTCCCCGGCTCCCACCTCCCTCTAACCCATTAATTTATAGATATATACCCATTTGGCACACCCTGTGCTCCTAATCCATTAGTTTTTCGCCAAAAACAGCCTTATGCTAAAGAACTACTTCAAGATCGCCATCCGCAATCTCTGGCGCCACCGGGGCTTCTCGATACTCAACATCGCCGGCCTCGCCGTCGGCATGTCCGCATTTTTTCTCATCTGTCAGTACGTCCGCTTTGAAACGAGTTACGACAACTTTCATTCGAAATCGTCCCGTATCTACCGCCTGGTGACCGATCTGGAGTCCACGGCCGCCACCCTGCACAGCTCCAGCACATCCATGCCGATGGCCATCAATCTGAAAGCCGACTATCCCGATGTGGAAGATATCGTCCGCTTCAACCGGCAAGGCACGCTCATCAGAAGGGGCGACGTACGGTTCCAGGAACAGGCCACGGTATTTGCCGACTCGTCGCTGTTTTCCATATTCGATTTTCCGCTGGTCGACGGCAACGCAAAGACAGCGTTGAAGGCGCCCTTCAGCGTTGTACTCTCGCAGTCCACGGCCAGAAAATATTTTGGCGACGCCGACCCGATGGGCAAGACCCTCCAGTTCTCGGACAGCGGCTTCAGCGCTACGGTTACAGGCGTCATGAAAGACCTTCCCGGAAACTCATCGATAAAAGCGGACCTGTTCGTGTCGATGTCGACCCGAAAAAGATTCCGGGACAGCCTGGACTACGGCTGGGGTAGGTTTGGCGTGATCTCTTATATAGTGCTCAGGCCGGGCGCGAATCCCGACGCACTGCAGGCCCGGCTCCGGCCCTTTATCCAAAAACACATCGGGGAGAAAATGAAGGCGGAGAGACAGAACTACGTCCTCTTCCTCGAACCGCTCAAGGACACCTACTGGTCTTCCCGCGGGGGCTTTATTTCCGGTAACAGAAGTAACGTCTATATCTTTTCGATCATCGGCTTGTTCATACTGCTGATCGCCTGCATCAATTTTGTCAATCTCACAACCGCCAGGGCCGCGGAGCGCGCGAAGGAGGTCGGTATCCGGAAGGTTATCGGCGCGGAGCGCTTTCAGCTGGCGGGTCAGTTCCTCGGTGAGTCCGTCATCATTTGTATTATCGCCTTTATCCTGTCGATCGGACTTTGCGGTCTGGCGCTGCCGCTATTCAACCAGCTGGCCGGCAAGACCATCAGTACCGGCATCTACAGCAAGCCCGCTGATATGCTGACCCTGCTGGCCATTGCGCTCGTCATCGGGTTGTTGGCTGGCGTCTATCCCGCGCTGGTCCTTTCTTCCTTCAGGCCGATCGCTTCGCTGAAAGGACGTTTCACGACCAGCAGGAAGGGGCTTGTCCTCCGGAAAGGGCTGGTTATCGTTCAGTTCACCATTTCTATAACGCTGATCATCGGTACCGCCGTCGTGTATTCGGAGCTCGGCTATCTGCGCAGCCGCGACCTTGGGTTCGATAAAGATCGGGTACTGGTGGTCGATACCCACAACGATCCGCACAAAAGGGTGTTTGCACAGGACGTTTCGGGTTTGTCTGGGGTGGAGTCAGCCACGTTTTCAGGCAGCGTTCCCGGTGAAGGCACCTGGAGCGCCTATAGCAAGGTCGAGAACAACCACGGTGAAATGCAGATCGCAAACCTTGATCTTACCTATGTCGACTTCGGCTATCTGGAGCAGTACCGGATGAAGCTGCTCGCGGGCCGCTTCTTCCGGCGCGATATTGCTACGGACACCATGCAGGCGATGATCCTCAACGAGAAGGCCGTAAGGCTTTTTGGCTACGCCTCTCCCGCGGCGGCGGTTGGCCGTCGCTTTGAACAGTGGGGCAAAAAAGGACGGATCATCGGCGTCATCAGGGACTATAATTTCAACGGCCTCCAGCAGGAGATCACGCCGCTGAGCATTTGTCTGGACTTCGGCGACTGCAGCTACGTCTCCCTAAAGGTTGCGGGCAACCGCCTTCCGGAGACCATCGCCGCATTGAAGAAAAAATGGGACCGGCTGGGTACACCTTTGCCGCTGGACTATTTCTTCCTCGACGAGGCCTTCAACGAACAATACAAGTCCGAAACAAGATTTGGAAACCTCTTTGTCTATTTCGCCGTCCTGGCCATTTTTATCTCCTGTCTCGGTCTGCTGGGTCTCTCCTCTTACAGTACCGTGCAGCGGACGAAAGAGGTTGGAGTCCGCCGCGTAATGGGCGCCAGCGTCAGCGGGATCGTCCGGCTTTTGTCGGTGGACTTTCTGCGCCTGGTCCTCATCGCCTTTATCATTGCGGCCCCACTGTCCTGGTATCTCATGGACAAATGGCTGCGGGACTTTGCCTACCGGATCAATATGTCCTGGTGGATCTTTTTCGAGTCGGGCATGACCGCGCTGCTCATTGCCTTTCTCACCATCTGCTATCAGGCCATAAAGGCCGCAGTCACCTCCCCCGTCAAAAGCATGCGAACCG
>Ga0310811_10009187_pt1 | contig 12754 bp, 14 predicted proteins | sample YCmetagenome_FD_207642 | JGI IMG/M metagenome (GOLD analysis project Ga0310811, IMG submission 207642) | Soil microbial communities from experimental microcosm in Duke University, North Carolina, United States - YC | ecosystem: Engineered > Artificial ecosystem > Soil microcosm > Unclassified ...
AATATCACCACCCGTGAGGGAATTTCACTATCTTTAAGCGCTAAAAATCGCACCCAAAAAGCAACCAGATGACAAGCTACACGGTGATCATCGTCGTCATTACCTCACTCATCTCCTTTATCGCATTCAACAATATCAAGCTGATGGATACGCTCATCTTCTGGCCCCCGGCCGTAAGCATGCGTCATCAGTACTGGCGGTTCATCACCTGCGGCCTCATCCATGCCGATTTCATGCACCTCCTCTTCAATATGTTCACGCTGTATTTCTTCGGAAAGGGTCTGGAGAATCTGTACATGGGAGAATTGGGGCTGAAACAATATTATTTTTTGATCCTCTATTTTCTCGCTCTCATTTTCTCTAATATTCCCACCTATCTAAAACGAAAAGATGACTACAACTACCGGTCACTGGGCGCTTCCGGCGCGGTGTCCGCCATTGTGTTCGCCGTCATCCTTATCAGGCCATGGGATAAACTTTATGTCTACGGCATCCCCATGCCGTCCCTCCTGTATGCTATCCTCTTCCTGGCTTTTTCCATATACATGTCAAAGCGCGGCGGCGATAACGTCAATCACGATGCTCATATCTGGGGCGCCGTCTTCGGCATCATCTTTACCGTGGCGGTGGATCATGAATCCCTCCGAAACTTCATCAACGCACTCGGTCACCCGGATTTTTAACCCATTCGATCCGCAACACCTGCTTTGTACCCGGTCCGATCTTCCAACGATCATCGATCCGGCGGCCTACAATCCAGATCAGCCTCTTGTCCATCTCGAGTACCCATACCCGCTCCTTTTCCGCCATCGATACCTTCGCGTCGATCAGGAACCGCGCCACCTTCTTCTTCTTTCGCAATCCCAGCGGATAGAAATAATCCCCCGCCTTCCACCGGCGGAGCAACAAGGGATAACCGATCTTGTCCGCATCCAGCAACGCCACGCCGGCGCCCTGGTCCAATGGCTCCTTCACACCCACCTCCTTCAACCGCAGTTCACCCTCGGGGAAACAGGCTACCCCGGGTCCCTCGATCAAAATATGGGCGGCCTCTTCCTGCGCCAACGGCGCAAGGATCAGCCAGTTTCGATTCTTTAAAACCCGGTGCGTCTTAGATCGAACATATCTTCCGGTGGGACTGTCCATCAATGCGATCACGTCCCCTGCCTGCTGCGGCGAGAACCCGAAGGGTTCGAGCATCTCGTACACCAATGTCGGTAGCGGCGCCGCCTTGCGCAATTTCTCCACAGGGATATGCACCTCGCTGCCCCGAACCTCCATCAATTTTTTTGTCCACCCCTCCACTGCCTGGCGATACAGCATCTCCACCTCCCGGAAACGTTTCAGGTTATCCGCCAGGTTGCCCGCCGCCGAAGGATAGGCCTCCTCTACCAGCGGTATCAGCCGGTGCCGGAAAAAATTCCGTGTATACTTGTCGGATTCATTCGAGCTGTCTTCTACCCAGGACAGGCCGGCCCCGACGGCAAAGGCCCGCAGCTCCTCCTTTCGGGCAAACAATAACGGGCGCACGATATTCCCCTGCTTCGGCAGCATCCCCCGCATCCCCGCGATCCCCGTCCCCTGGAAGAAATGCATCAGCATCGTCTCGATATTGTCATCGAGATGATGCGCCGTCACGATCCAATTTGCCGCCCCTTCCCGGACCATCGATTCGAACCACCCGTACCGCAATTCCCTCGCCGCGACCTGCACGGAAACCTTGTTTGTCCTTGCATACTCCGCCGTATCGAAACGCCTGACAAGCACATTCCCAAGCTGCCGGACAAAATCTTCGTCTCTTACACTCTCCTCACCCCTCAACTGAAAATTGCAATGCGCAATCCCAAACTCGTATCCGCACCGGCGGCACAGCTCCACCAGCACGACCGAATCCACTCCGCCGCTCACCGCCACAAGCAGCCTATCCCCGGCCGTGAACAGCTTCTCCTTCGCAATGTATTCCTTGAATTTTTCTAGCAATTCCATTCCGGCAAATCTAGCTCAATTCATCATAAGCCCCTTGCAATTCATTATACGCCCGCTTCTCACCCGCCGCCTTCGCAGCCTCCATCCCCTTCCGGTACCATTCCAGCGCCTGCTCCTCTTCGCCCAACCCCTCCAACAGCTTCCCCAAATGATAATAGCTGCCAACGGCCGCGGGATCATGCGCAAGCAGCTCCTCCCAGATCCGTCTCGCCATCGGGACATCCCCAAGCTTTACGTATTCCAGCGCCAGCGCATGCCGGACGAATGAGTCCATCGGGTCTTTTTCAAGGAATTCCTTCAATTTTTCGATCCGGTTCATTATCTTTGTTTTAGTTGCATAAACAACTTACCAATGAAGATATTAGTCTGCATCAGTAAAACGCCCGACACCACGGCAAAGATCGAATTTAAAAACAATAACACGACCTTTTCCGGGGACGGAGTCCAATGGATCATCAACCCTTACGATGAATGGTATTCGCTGGTAAGGGCCATCGAGTTGAAGGAAAAAGACCCTTCCACGGCTGTTCATCTCATAACGGTCGGCACAGCCGACGTCGAGCCCATCATCCGCAAGGCCCTCGCCATCGGTGGGGATGAAGCCATCCGGGTCAATCTCGACAGCGCCGATCCGTACACGGTCGCGGTACAGATAGCGGAAGTTGCCAAACAAGGGGGTTACGATCTCGTCCTCACGGGCAAAGAGACCATCGATTACAATGGCTCGGCCATCGGCGGTATGGTCGCCGAGCTCCTCGATCTCCCCTATATCTCCCTTGCCGTGAAATTCGAGCTGAATGGAGCAACGGCCACCGTCACCCGCGAGATCGACGGCGGAGAAGAGGTTGACGAAACGGCCCTGCCCCTTGTCGTTAGCTGCCAGAAAGGGGTAGCCGAACAACGCATCCCCAATATGAAGGGTATCATGGGCGCCCGCACAAAACCCCTTAAGGTGGTGGAACCCGTCGCAACCCAACCGCTCACCCACATCGTCTCCTTCGAGCTGCCTCCCGCAAAAGCCGGCGTCAGGCTGGTCTCGCCCGATCAGCCCGAAGAACTCATCCGCCTGCTCCACGAAGAAGCCCGTGTATTTTAAACACTAACTCAACATTGCCATGTCAGTATTCATCTTTATAGATCACTCCGAAGGTCACGTTAAAAAAGCATCCCTCGAAGCGCTTAGCTATGGCGCCGCACTGGCCGCACAGCTCAACACCACCGCCGAAGGCATCCTCCTGGGAACTCTCGCCACAGATCCCGCCGACCTCGGCAAATACGGGATAAAGAAAGTCCACCAGGCCGCACAGGAAAGTCTCAACGCCCTCGACGCCCAGGTCGACGCAAGGATCATCGCCGACTTCATCAGCGCCTCCGGCGACAGCGTCCTCGTCTTCTCGCATAACACCACCGGTAAGGCCATAGCCCCCCGCGTCGCCGCCCGCTGCAAAGCAGGACTGGTCACCGGCGCGATCGCCCTGCCCGATACCAGTAACGGCTTCGTCGTTAAGAAAACCGTCTTCTCCGGAAAAGCCTTTGCCAACATATCATTGAATACCCCTGTCAAGATCATCGCGCTCAACCCCAATGCCTACGCTGTGAAGGAAGGACAGGGCAAGGCCGAAATCATGCCCCTTACCGCTTCGGCCCCAACGCCAAAGGTAAAGGTGGTGTCCGCCACCGCGGCTACGGGCCATGTTCCCCTCACCGAGGCCGAACTGGTCGTCAGCGGCGGCCGGGGCCTCAAAGGCCCGGAAAACTGGGGCATGGTCGAAGAGCTGGCCTCACTGCTGGGAGCCGCCACCGCCTGCAGCCGTCCTGTCGCAGACGCCCACTGGCGCCCGCATAATGAGCACGTCGGCCAAACCGGCATAGCTATTGCACCCAATCTTTATATTGCCATCGGTATTTCCGGCGCTATCCAGCACCTGGCCGGAGTGAACCGGAGTAAGGTCATCGTTGTTATCAACAAAGACCCGGAAGCCCCATTCTTCAAGGCCGCCGACTACGGGATCGTAGGCGACGCATTTGAAGTGGTGCCAAAAATGATTTCTGCTGTGAAGAAACTGAAGGGAAAATAACCCAAAAAAATCCCTACTTTCGCGTATTATTCTTATGAAGAAGATCGAATTGGAAATAGTGGCGCTTTCGCATAGCATCACGCAAACACATTCGTATGCAGTCGTGCTCGGGGAGGTCAACGGCTTGCGCCGCCTCCCTATCGTGATCGGGGGGTTTGAGGCTCAGGCGATTGCCGTCGCGCTGGAAAAAATGCACCCCAGCCGTCCGCTCACCCACGACCTGATGAAGAATTTCATGAGCGCCTTCACCATCGATCTGCAGGAGATCATCATCTGCGATCTACAGGAAGGCATCTTCTACTCCAAGCTGGTCTGCGTCAGCGAGCACGACACCGTCGAGATCGACTCCCGCACCAGCGACGCCCTCGCCCTCGCCGTTCGCTTCGGCTGCCCCATCTTCACCTACGAACATATTCTCGACAGCGCCGGCATCCTCATGGAGGACAGCAGTGCCAAAAAGAAAAAATCGAATAGCCCCACGGCAACGGTCTCCACAACAGAAAGTGGTGGTACCCGCGAAGATCTTAAAGTGCTGTCCATGGACGATCTCACGTCCCTGCTCAACGAAGTGCTGGAACAGGAAGACTATATTCGCGCCATCGCCATCCGCGACGAGATCAACAGCCGGCGTAAAACGCGGTAATGGAACGCCAATGGTCATCTTTCCAAATTGCAAGATCAACCTGGGCCTGAAGATCCTCCGCAAACGCGCCGACGGTTATCACGATCTGTCCACGGTATTCTACCCGCTTCCACTCAAAGATATCCTCGAGATCATCCATTCGCCCTCCCCGGCCTTCACCGCCTACGGGCTATCGATCCCCGGCAACGGCAAAAAAAATAGTTGCGAACAGGCCTGGCAGCTGCTAAAAGCGGACTTCCCTGCCCTGCCCGACATTCACATCCATCTCTATAAGAATATTCCTATCGGCGCCGGCCTCGGCGGCGGCTCCGCCGACGGCGCCTTCACCCTCCTGGCCCTCAACCGGCAATTCCATCTCGGCCTCGATACGGCACGCCTCCTCGACTACGCCGCAAAGCTGGGGAGCGATTGCCCATTCTTCATCCTCAATACGCCCTGTCTCGGCGGCGGCCGCGGGGAAAAGCTCGAGCCCCTTGCCCTCGATCTGGGCGCCTACCGCTTCGTCCTCGTCAACCCCGGCATCCATATCAGCACTGCCGAAGCCTTCTCCCTCTGCACGCCCCGGGATGACGGATCATCTCTCCAGGACATCGTCCAGGCTCCAGTCTCCACCTGGGTCCAAAACCTCCACAATGACTTCGAAGAACCCATCTTCCGGCTCCATCCCGAATTGCGCGGTATAAAAGAAACGCTCTACGCCCTGGGCGCCGTCTATGCCTCCCTCACCGGCAGCGGCTCCTCCTTCTATGGCCTCTTCGAAAAAGCCCATACCCCCACCACCTTGCCCCTTTCCTGGAATTATCGTATCTTGTGGTGATGTCGTTCCTTAGCAAAAATCTGGACTTTCTCGATCATCCAAAAGCCGCTTCTGGCGGCTCGCCTCTACGCAACGCGTAGCAACTAGCTGATTTTCATATTTTCACCACTTTTATCCGCGTTTTTTATGCAAGTGACGACCACCCTCTCGGCCCGGTCCCTCTATTACCTGGAACTGGAAGAAAAATATGGCGCCCACAACTACCACCCCATACCCGTCGTCCTCGACCGTGGCGCAGGAGTCTTTGTCTGGGATATAGATGGCCGTCGCTATTACGATTGTCTCAGCGGCTATTCTGCCGTCAACCAGGGACATTGCCATCCGCGGATCGTCGCCGCCCTGCAGGAACAGGCGGCCCGCCTCACCCTCACCTCCCGCGCTTTCCATAGTGGTCTTCTCGGAGAGTACGCCCGGTATATTACGGAGTATTTCGGCTATGACAAGGTCCTCCCCATGAACACGGGCGTGGAAGCGGTGGAGACCGCTCTGAAGCTCTGCCGCCGCTGGGCCTACCAGGTGAAAGGCGTACCGGAGAACAAGGCCCTGATCGTCGTCTGCTCGGGCAACTTCCATGGCCGCACCACCACGGTCATCTCCTTCAGCACCGACCCCGATTCCAACCGCGACTTTGGCCCCTATACGCCCGGCTTCCTCATCATTCCCTATAACGATACGCCCGCCCTCGCCAGGGCGCTCGGCAACCCGGATGTCGCCGGCTTCCTCGTGGAGCCCATCCAGGGCGAAGCAGGCGTAGTCGTCCCCGATGAGGGATATCTCCACGAAGCCAAACGCCTCTGTGAAGCCGCCAATGTGCTGTTCATCGGCGACGAGATCCAAACCGGCCTCGGCCGCACCGGCCGGCTGCTCGCCTGCGATCATGAGTCGGTCCGGCCCGATATCCTCATCCTCGGTAAGGCGCTCAGCGGCGGCATGCTCCCCGTGTCCGCCGTGCTGGCCGATGATCCCATCATGCTCACCATCCGTCCGGGCGAGCACGGGTCCACCTATGGCGGCAACCCGCTGGCCTGTAAGGTGGCCATGGCGGCCCTCGACGTGCTGAAGGAAGAGAGGCTGGCGGAGAATGCGGTCCGGATGGGCGTCCTTTTTCGAAGCGAGATAAAAGCGCTAAGGTCCCCTTTTATCAGCAGCATCCGGGGCAAAGGCCTGCTGAACGCAATTGTGATCGAACATCCGCAACAAGATGCAGCCTGGCAACTCTGTCTCGCGATGAAAGACAATGGTCTGCTCGCCAAACCTACTCATGGAGACAAGATCCGGTTCGCCCCGCCGTTGATCATTAACCACGAGAGCCTACTCGATTGCGTCGCCATCATCAAAAAGAGCCTCGCCGTGCTCGAAAAACATTGATCCCGGCCCTCCGGGCGAAATCCCTAATTTTACCCCATGCACCAGATCGACACGTCTATCCCCCATAGCCATACCGAGCAGCACATGCGCAGCAGCGAGATCCTCACGGACATCGTCATCGGCATGTCCGACGGCCTCACCGTGCCCTTTGCCCTGGCCGCCGGCCTCAGCGGCGCCGTCAGCCAGGGTCATATCAACCTCATCTGGATCGCCGGCATCGCCGAGATCGCAGCCGGCTCCATCGCCATGGGCCTCGGCGGCTATCTCGCCGGCAAGACCGAGATGGATCACTATAACTCCGAGCTGAAAAGAGAATACGACGAAGTGGAAAAGGTACCCGAGCGGGAAAAAGAAGAGGTCCGCGAATTCTTCTCCGGCCTCGGCCTCAGCCACGAAGTACAGGACCAGGCCGTGGAAGAGATGACGAGGGATAAGGAGAAATGGGTGGACTTCATGATGAAATACGAGCTGGGTCTCGACAAGCCCGATCCGCGGCGCGCCCGAAAAAGCGCCTTCAATATCGGCTTCTCCTATGTCGTCGGCGGCCTCATCCCGCTAAGCCCCTATTTCTTCGTCACCGACGGATTATCCGGCCTCCGCATCTCGGCCGCCATCACCCTTTGCTGTCTTTTTATTTTTGGGTATTTCAAGAGTAAGCTCACCGGCGTCAACCCCCTCGCCGGCGCCCTCCGCGTCATGATCATCGGCGCCCTGGCCGCCGGCTGCGCCTTCGCGGTAGCCCGGCTCATTCAGAGCTGATATCCCCTTTCACCGGGACATCCGGCAGCAAGGCCGCGACCAATGCGATGATCGTTCCTCCAAACATCAGGAACAATCCCAGCCGCTTCTCGGGACATTCCCCCCGGTAACAGGCCGTATATAAATAATAGCACTTGAATCCCCAGGCAACCCCGATCGCCGCCACGAAAATATTTGCGCGCTTGGCCCAGATCTTCGGGATCAGGTAGAGAACGATCTCCACCACGCTAAATGCCAGCAGCACCTTCCCCGGCCGGCCATAACGGTTCTGCTCCGAGAAAAAACCCGTGAACTCCTTCTGCAGCACTGGAAAATAGGCCCAGGGCATAAAGCTGGCGACGATCACCAGCACCGCCGCCGCGATCCCGATCCATTGAGAATTTTTCATGGCGCGAATATCGCCAATATACCTTATCTTAAGAAACCAAAACTAACACTACACATGCAGAAACTGCTCCCCGCCCTCTTCGGGCTCCTCCTCGCCATAAACGTCTCCGCCCAAAAACCCTTCGACGCCGCGACCATCGAAAAGCTCAAGGAACAGGCTCGCGCCGCCGTCGCCGCCAACCCAAAAGGCGTACAGGAAATGGTCGACCAGATCTTCAGCTATGGCGAGCTGGGATTCCAGGAGATCGAGACCTCCCGCTACCTGACCGATTTTCTGACAAAACATGGCTTTTCCGTCGAAAAGGGCGTCGCCGGCATCCCTACCGCCTGGATGGCGCGTTGGGGCAGCGGCAGCCCGGTCATCGCCCTCGGTAGCGATATCGACTGCATCCCCAAGGCCTCGCAAAAACCCGGCGAAGCCTTCAAAGACCCGATCGTCGAAGGCGCCCCCGGCCATGGCGAAGGCCATAACTCCGGTCAGTCGGTGATCATCTTCGCTGCCATCGCCGTGAAAGAGCTGATGGAAAAGAACCATATCCCCGGTACCCTCGTCATCTGGCCCGGCGTAGCCGAAGAGCTGGTGGGCAGCAAGGCCTGGTATATCCGCGACGGGTATTTCAAGAACGTCGACGCCTGCATCTTCACCCATGTCGGCCACGACTGGAACTGCAATTATGGCGATCCCGGCATGAACGGGCTGGTCTCGGTAAAATTTTCCTTCGATGGCGATGCCGCCCATGCCGCCGGCGCTCCCTGGCGCGGGAAGAGCGCCCTCGATGCCGTAGAGCTGATGGATGTCGGCTGGAACTTCAAACGCGAGCACCTCAAGCCCACACAGCGTTCACACTATGTCATCACCGACGGCGGCGATCAGCCCAATGTCGTGCCTTCAAAGGCCTCCGTCTGGTACTATTTCCGGGAAAGGAATTATGACGACATCAGCAGCATGTATGCCGCAGGGATCAATATCGCCAAAGGTGCGGCCCTGATGACCGATACCAGGGTCAGCTGGCAGATCCAGGGCACAGCCTGGCCCGGTCATTTTAATAAAGCGATGGCCCTGGCCATGTACGCTAATATTAAGAAGGTAGGTTATCCCCAATGGACCGACGCCGACCAGCAGCTGGCCCTTGCCGTCCAAAAACTCGTCGAGGCCCCCAAGACCGATCTCGAAGGCAAACCGATCCACGGCCTGCCCACCCATCTCGACACCCTAAAAGGTTCGGTGCCCTTCTCCTGGGGCGGCGGCTCCGATGACATCGCCGACATCTCCTGGAACGTTCCGACAATCGATCTCTACTACCCCGCCAATATTCCGGGGACCAAGGGTCACCACTGGGCCGATGCTATCGCCATGGCCACACCGATCGCTCACAAAGGGAGCCTTTATGGCGCCGAAGTGACCGCAATGACCCTGGTTGATCTGTTCACCAATCCCCGCATCCTCGCCGATGCAAAGGATTACTTCAATAATGTGCAGACAAAGGAGGTCAAATACAAACCTTTTATCACAAAGGACGATCCCCCGGCCATCAACCTGAACAAAGAGATCATGGAACGCTACCGCGAGCCGATGCGGAAATATTATTACGATCCGTCGAAGTACAAAACCTATCTCGAGCAGCTGGGGATCACCTATCCGACGCTCACACCCCCCGCCAAATAACTCCCCGGCCCCGGCTTGCCCGGGGCCTTTCCTCCCATCATCGGCCGGCTCAGTCCGGCCGCTTTATCCGCTTATAAAGAAAAAGCTGCCACTTCTCTTCAGCAATCCCGGCCTTGTCCATCTCGGCCCGCGACAGGGTAAAGAACAGGTCCGACAGTCGGTTGATATAGGCGGGGATATAATCCTCCACCGCATCCTCCTTCATCAGCGTCACCAGCAACCGCTCACCGCGCCGCATCTGCGTGCGCACCACATGGCAAAGCGACGACACCTCATTGCCGCCCGGCAGCAGGAAATAGTCCGACGGAGAGGTCATCGCCCCTTCCAGCTCGTCGATCCAGGCCTCGCAAAAGGCCGCGCCGTCCAAAGGCCGGGGATTCGAATTCTCCTTTTGACAATCCGACGGCCGCGCCAGGTGCGACATCATATCCATCATATCTTTCTGGATGCGGTGCAGGTTCCCCTGCCAGGGATGCTCCGCCCCAAGCTTCGCCCGCAACAACCCGATGGTGGAGTTCACCTCATCAAGCGTCCCCACGCACTCCACCCGTGTATCGTCCTTGTATACCCGCTTTCCGCCAAAGAGGGCCGTCATTCCTTTATCACCTTTCTTTGTGTATATCTTCATATTTTCCTGATTACTTTTTCCCGCTCCTTCCGCCGTTCCCATTCCAGCAGCTCCAGCTCCGGGCGATCATAGAATCCATCGGTATAACCAACACAGAGATACGCCACCAGCCGATGCCCCACAGGCGCAGCCAGCAGCTGACGCACACGCTCCGCATCGAGAATGCTCACCCAGCCGATACCCACATTCAACGATCTTGCCATCAGCCACATATTCTGAACCGCACAGACGACGCTGTATAGTCCCACTTCTTCCATGCTGGTTTGCCCAAGGACCGCCCCGGCCGGCGGAACATAGAACACGGCAATATTCAGCTGCGCCTCCAGGATGCCCTCCAGCTTGAGCCGCGCATATTCCTCCCCCCGGCCCGCAAAGATCGCCCTGGCCGCCCCATTGGCCTCATCAAAGCTATCCCGGACCGCTTTCCGCGTCTGCGGGTCCTCGACCAATACGAACTCCCAGGGCTGCGAAAATCCCACGGACGGCGCATGCAGGGCCGCATCCAGCAACCGGTTCACCACATCAGCCTCCAATGGCTTGTCAATAAACCGGTTCCCCCGGACATCCCGTCGTTGGCGAATGATGTCCCATAAGGTCTCTGCCTCTGCCCGCGTGAATGTTCGTCCTTCAGTCATAAATAATTATCGCAGCGAATATAGAAGGAATTTGAACAATATCAATTGAGTAGTTTTACGGCTATAACTTACGTGGAAGCCACCTGATCTTGGAAAGCCCTCTACGAGAATCGATCATATGTATTAACATTCGTCTGATTTCCCTCATATCGCGTTTGATCTTTCGTTGTTCACGCCTTGACAATTGCATATTCAAGTGTTTTAATGGTTAAAAAGAGAGCCAATACACATTATTGTATCTCTCTACGGAAAAACGAACCATTTCCACCACCTCTACTAATTTTAAGGCATCGGCCATTTTTTATCCAATGATCTCGGAATAAAAAATCCCTTTATGCAATTGGGGTTACAGACGCAAATTTGAATATGACTCTTATCATAAAACCCGGCTGTCGGGCATAAGGGCTCGCCCCCCATAAAAACGCCTCTAACGGAATCAAAAGGCTTTCTTTTCCTTCTCATTTGAAAATGCACATGTTCGACTATTGCACAATCCAGTTTCCGGAAGCCAAGGTCGAGCACCGCTCCAAGGACAGCCGGCTCGGTTATTGTTCTCTTTCCTTTCAGCCTGCGCCTTTGTTGTTCTTGAACAAAATGCAAAGCCCGCCGGAAGTTGTTCTCCCAAAAATACATTCCAAGCCCTAACCAGTCGTAGTCATTATTGCTGGCATGTAACATGGATGGACTATTGACGATAGCATCTCTGACCGATTTATCACATCCGTGATTGGCGAAGCCAACACCGAGACCATTGAAAAGACATAATGGTACGAGGTAAAACCGATGATCAGACCGGGCCGTGAACGGTACACTTTTTAGGCTTAAAAAAGTTTCTTGATCGGACGAGGCCTAGCTTTGGAAGGCCGCCCAGTTGGGGTGATCAAGCCAAGAGCAAGCAAAAACTGCTTTGCTGCCTTCTTCGATCTCTTGACCTTGTTGGCAACTCGCTGCATCTCTTTCATCACCGCATCATATTCCTTCTTTGTCAGTTGCATACACAAACCTATTTAAAATGATTATGGAGACAATACTCATTATCATCTCTTTTTCACCGATCAAGAATCGGTCATCAGCAAAACACGTTGTGGATTAGTTTAAGGAGGACACTACCTTTGAAAAACCGTCGGTAGGAATAATACCCAAATATACAAATTCCTCAAAGGAAAAAATAAATTACCCCGGCCATCACTACAAAAAAAGTCACCGCCTGATTTACATACCGCACCCGTGCAAATTCCCCATGCTCAACAACCCTTTCACTCTCCCCAATAAAGGGCTTCTCCACAAGCACCCCCTTATAAAAATTAGGCCCCCCAAGCCTGCAATCCATTATCCCCGCCAGCGCCGCCTCCGGCCAACCCGAATTCGGACTCGCATGCGCGCCCCCGTAACGAAACGCAAACCGCAACCCACGCCCACTACCCGCCACCATCGCCATCAACAACGCCGTCACCCGCGCAGGAATAAAATTCGCCACATCATCCAACCGCGCGGCGGCACGTCCGAACAATCGATAAGGCTCCCGCTTATACCCGATCATCGAATCCAGCGTATTGATCATCTTATACAGCAGCATCGCCGGCGCCCCGCCGATCAAATAGAACAACAACGGCGCCACCACCCCGTCGCTAAGATTCTCCGACATCGACTCCAACACCGCGATCCGCACCCGCTGCGCCGACAGCTGCCCCGTATCCCGGCCCACGATCCACGACAACCGTTTACGTCCCGCTTCAAGGCCCTCTTTTTGCAATACGTCAAACACCGCCTGCCCTTCCCGCAACAGG
>Ga0310811_10009188_pt1 | contig 12752 bp, 10 predicted proteins | sample YCmetagenome_FD_207642 | JGI IMG/M metagenome (GOLD analysis project Ga0310811, IMG submission 207642) | Soil microbial communities from experimental microcosm in Duke University, North Carolina, United States - YC | ecosystem: Engineered > Artificial ecosystem > Soil microcosm > Unclassified ...
GCTGCAATCGGTTTCGGACGATGAGTTGACGATCAATTTCCAACCGACCGGCAATCTGAGCGTGCCCGAAGAGAATTGGCGCGCTGCCGTCGAGTCGGGCAAGGCGCTGCCTTGCGTGCCGCATAATTCAGAAGCCACCGTGCGAACCCTGTGGAGTAAGTTGAAGGGCATTTACGGTGGCGGCCAGGGCAACAAGATCGTGCTCGGGACGCCGAGGGACAAAGCCAAACATGTCGATGTGTCGGCACGTTCCGGACTTGGCGCTCTCAAGGAAGCCGAGACTTCGAGCATTCTGTTCACGACTCGCGACGTTGCCGATGCGATCCGCGCGGCGAATGCTGACGACGCATGTAACATCGGCGAGTTCTATTACAATCCATCGAGCGCCACGGCGCTCGCCGATTATCCGGCCAAGGTCCATGAGCTATGGACCCAACATTTCGATGCGGTCTATGAGCACAACGAGGCCACGGAAAGCTCGCGCGAACTCTTCCGTTACCTCGGACATCACCGCGTCTATATGATCGTCGAGGTCAGCCCTGAGCGGCCGGCAGATGCTTATTCCAGCGTCTTCAAAGACGGCAAATGGTATTCGATCGCGGCGTCGGACCGCGTCTCCAAGCAGAACTTCGCGGTGCTGAGTCAACTCCTGACCATTCAGGCCATTCCGGCGCCTGAGAAGTCGACATTGCCGACGACGCTCTCCATTCCGACGCGCTGAGCAAAAGCTTCCGAAAAGCGCCTCACGCCAACGAAATCACGGCGCTGTCTTCCCATTTTCTGTCTGCCATGCCGCAAGGCCGCCGCGATACCAAAAGACATTCGGATAGCCGATCTCGATGGCGCGCAGGGCGGCGTTATAGCCCTCCCAGGATTTGGCATCGGAACTGAAGAAAACGATTGCGGTGTTCCAGGTACTGACGATTTTCGCCAGGTCGGCTGACAACTGCTGTTGCACCTTGTCGTCAAGCGCACCGCCTGCGCCTGCGTAGGGCATACGCGCGGCCGTCGGAATCGTCTTGGGATGCGGCAGGCTGCTGACGTCGACCAGAACGACGGGCACGTTCGTCGATGGATCTATCTTCATCCTGCCGTCTACGAGCGTCGTGTAGAGGTCGGCGGTTTTGACGGTTTTTCTGCCGCCGGGCATCTCCTTCGGCGTTGGGCCGATGAGATCGTTCGATATTTTATCCGTGGGCGCGACTTTGTCGTCCTGATCTTCGCTCTTGTCATTGCCTGCAGGCGGCAACCCGAAAATCGCGATACGCTCGGACTTGTCGACCTTCTCCTTTTTCATCTCGCTGATTTCGCGCAGTTCGAGCTCGAGCTTCTTCTGCGTTTCTTCGAGAGCCGCCTTTTGCGTTTCGAGTGCTGCCTTTTGTGTCTCAAGCTGAGTCTTCTGCGCTTCAAGCAGTTTCTTGCTGCTTTGAAGATCCTGATTGCTGCGATCCAAAATCGCATTCAGGCCTTGTGCATGATACCAAAGCACGCCCGCGGTGATTGTTGAGCCCAGCAGAATCGCAAAGATCGCGACGCCCGCCATCCAAAACGATCGGCGCCGGGCCGTCGCGGCCGATTGGCTCTTGTCCAAAAAGGCCATAGCCTCTTTGAAATTGCCGCCATAGCGTGCGGCCCAGGCGTCGTTCGGCTTCGTTTCTTGCTGCCAAGCGACAACATTGGCCAGCTCACGGCCGCGGATCTGCTCGCCATCCGCCATGCGGTCCTTGAGACGGCGCCAGTTCTGCGCCGCGATCGTCTCGTCGTTGAGCCATTCCGCCATCTTCTTCCACTGCCGGATGAGGCTCTCATGGCTGATGTCGATCCATTGTCCGGCGTCGAGCGGTGCACGTTTGCCTTGACCCGGATCGCGCAGTTCGGGCGCGAGGAAATTGCAGCCAGGCGCGCAGAAGGTATAGAGCACCTCTTCGACCGCCTGCACATTGCCGTCGCAAAGCGCGACGAGATCGCCGAATTTTTGCGGGCGCCGGACCGCTTCCGCGACCGTCGTGCCGCTGACGAGGGCGCGGAAAATCTTCTCGACGAAGCCGCCGAGGCCTTTCTTCGCCAGCTCGTCGAAGAGCGCGTCGCCATGCGTGTTGAGCGCGCCGCTCAGGCCGCCGATGGCCTTGTAATCGGAAAGCCGCAGCTTAATCCGATCGTCCTTGCTGCCCGTCTTGGCATCGAGCCATAGCCGGTTGAGCGTGTATTGCAGCAACGGCAGTTGGTCGGCACGGCGCACGAGACGGTCGAGCTGATCGGCAGAGCCGCTGTCGTCCCACGGCGCGAAATTGGCGAGATCGTTCAGGATCTGATTGACGAGCGGCTCTTCGATGTCGATGCCACAGACTTCGGTCGGGCCGACAATGGCCTGCCGACATTGCGCGCGCGTCATGCGTGGCGTCAAAACCATGCTGCGGCTGATCGATTCCGCAAGCCCTTCGATCAGCGCACATGCGCCGAGATATTCGGAGCGCATCGTCAGCGTCACATAGATCGGAAATTCCGGGCTGTTGGCGCTTTCGAGCAGCAGCGCGACGAAGGCCTCGGATTCTTCCTTTCCCGCGTAACCCTGATAGCGAAACAATTCCTCGAACTGATCGACGAGAAGCAGAAGATTGGTCTTCGGCGGCAGATTGCCGTCCTGGCACCATTCGATGATGGCGCGCGGGCCGCGGGCGAGGAAGCCGCGCAGCATCTTGGTCTCGATCTCGGTCGGTTCTTTGCCTTTCGCGGTGACCTTCAGGAGCTCGCGGGCCAGATTGGTGAGCGGCGTCCCGCCCGGCCGAAAATCGATAATCCGCCAGCGCGCGCCGGCCTTTTCGAGCAAGCCGATTTCCAGCGCTTCGAGAAGGCCGGTCTTGACGATCGAGGATTTGCCTGTGCCGGAGGAGCCGAGCACGGCGAGAAAGCGCGTCGCTGCCAAACGATCGACAAGCGAATGGATACAGTCTTCGCGCCCGAAAAAGATCGGTGTCTCGTCGCGGCGGAACGAGCGTAAGCCGGGGTAGGGGGCGCGTGCGGACTCGTCCGCTATCGCGTCAAACATAGCTCTCCAACAAATTTTTGGATCACATCGGGCGTCGCGCTCGTGCAATCGATTTGGTCGAAACTGATGGCGACGCCGAGCTCGTCCAGCTGCGCGCCGGGCGCCAATAATAATTTTTTATACCGCGGCGGCTTCTTGCGCTGCCCCGCGAGCTTGATGTAGCGGCGCAGTTGCGCGCGCACCCAATGCGCCGGTGCTTCGCCGAAAACGAGCAGCAAGCCGTCGCAATTGATCCAATTCTCGTCGATCTCTTCGTCTTTTTCTTTCGCCGAACCCTTGTAGCTCGACAGGAAAGCATTGCGCCGCTTGTCTTGAAACGCCTGCAGCAGCAAATTCGCGAACCCAAGATCGTCGTCATAGGCGTTAATGAAGAAGGCGCTCTCGTCGAAGACCTCTTCGAGGCCATCGCTGCCCAACGTGTTCTCGGGCTGGCGGCGCCGCGCGTCTTCCTCGCGCTGGCGGGCTTCTTCCTCGCGGCGTTTGGCAGCGGCGGCTTCCGCGGCCTGACGATCGAAGGTCGCTTTGATCTCCTTCAGGAATTCCTGAAGGCCCATGACGCGTACGTCGGAGGACGTCAGAAGCTGCTTGTCGTAGTGGTTGATGAGATCAGTGTTGATGTCGGGCCGGTGCCACTGCAGCGTCGGCACGCCACGCCGCTTCGCCGCGACGTATTGGAACATCGAATAGCTTTGTGCCTGTTCGATATCGCTCTGCCTGAGATCGCTCGGCCGCTTCGACGGATATGGGCTCAGCAATTGGACGAAGAGATCGGTCTTCTCGAGGTCGGCGCGCATGGCCCGGGCGAAGTCGGTGCCTCCGCCGGGATAGTCGCCATCGGGCAGAACCAGCGCTCCAAACTGGTCGAGATAATTCCGGACCTGCACAGATTCGTCATAGAGGTCGTCGGTCGATTGCGCGAGCAAGACGGTCTTGCCCGAGAGCGCCAGATTGGCGGTGGGCGCCGGCCGCGCTGCCACGGTTGCGGCGCGGGCCTTCAGTTCGCGCAGCAGGCTGACGCAGTTCTCGGCAAGTTCGGCGATGCTCTTGCCGTAGTTGTCGCTGTTGCTTGGCTGCAGCGTGTAATCGATCTTGCTGTTGGGGTCCTTGAAGTAGAAGCGCGTGCGCTTGATGCCCATGCCCTTCGGGCCTGCGAGCAGAGCCGTGATCCGCTCATTCTCTTCGAAGGGCAGGACTTCGATCGCAACGATCCGATTGATGTCGGCCAGCGATGGATTGCCCTGCTTCACGCCTTCGTTGAACGCATTCAGCTCCTTGATCGTCCATTCGCGCGCAATGTAGGCGCGTGACAAAACTGCGACAAAGACAGCGGACGCTTGGACGTTCTCGACCAGCGATGCAAGTTCGTGATGGGCTTCCAGATTCGAGCTGTCGAAAAAGATCGAGACGTCGTCGCTGCCGAGACGCTTACGCAAATGGCTTTCGAAATTTTTACGAAATTCGCTGACCCAGCAGAACTGCTTCTCGTCCGGTTCATTGTCGAGATGCGTGTAGCTGATGAAGATGTCGTGCGAAAATCCCGGGACAAAGGTCATGGCGCGGCAATATCTCCAGCCTTTTCTCCGAAGCCATCCGCCTCGAATGTTCCGACCATATTATGCACGGCTTGACTGAGGCGAGGCAAGTCAAACCGGCGCAGATTCAAGAGGCAATCCAAGGGGACAAATCCGAGTGGCAACTGAGAGACGGACGCCCCGCGGTTTTCGACGGCTTCCGGGCTCCGGGGGAGGCGGGAGCCCTTGTTCTCTAGGCGTCGCCTTGCAATTTCTGCAACGAAGTGGCGTTGCGCGGCGGCTGAAAATGGGCTACCCCCGAAGCATTGGCACGGCCATAAATGCCAAGCCGGTGCCGCTCTTTCATTAGCGAAATGGTTGCCCGACGATGCGTATTTCCAGCCCGGTCATCACCAGCTCCCTCGTGGCTGCTGGTCTGCTTCTCGCCTCTTACCAGCTAGCCGCCGCCCAGGCCGCGACGCCGCAAAACGCTCCCCCATCATCGCAAAACGCCCCGCCGGCAGCAGCTCCTGCAGCGACCGACAACATCACCTCGGTCACCCCGGACCAGATGGCCGCGATCATGCGGGACGCGGGCTACAAGGCCGACGTCTACGAGTTCGGCACGACAACCAAACACAAGGCCGTCGCCACCGCGATGGAGGGCTACAAGGTCCGCGTCTATTTCTACAGCTGCGACGCGCAAAACAAATGCGGCTCGTTGAATTTCGAGACGTCCTTCACCAAGAGCCCGAACTTTACGCTCGCTCTGACGAATAAGTGGAACGCCGAGCACCGCTACACGAAGCTCTACATCGACCCGAGCGATGGCTCGCTCAACTTCGATTTTGACATTTTCGTGTATGGTGGCGTGACGCCCAAGACGATCAAGGATGCTGTGACGCTCTACGACGGCACGCTCGGCGATCTGGCGAAATTCCTCCCATAAGTTCGGCGGCCCGGGAACGGCCGCATGAGCTTCATCGATCAATCCGACGCGGTGGCTGAGCCCATCGCGCCGCAGCAGCCGCCGCGGTTGGCGCTGCGGATTGGCGTTACGGGCGCGCGCGCCTTGCGGGCCGAGCGGATCGCAGGGCTGCGCGATCACCTTCAACAAGCTCTGGGCACGGCGCGCGAAACGCTGATCCGGCTCGCCGAGGATCCGCAGGTCCGCGCCTTCTATCAGGCGCATGAAGACGACACCCCGCAAGCTTGGCTGCGTTTCCTGTCGCCGTTGGCACGCGGCGCGGATCGGCTCGCTGCGGATGTCGCGCTGTCTCTCGGCTACGATCTGTTCGCGGCAATACCCTTTGCGCGCGCCGAATATGAAAAGGATTTTTCCGGCGCGCAGAGTCTGGCGGAGCCACCACTCTCCGCGGCGGAGGATCTGGCGCAATTCACCACCTTGCTCAAACGGGCCGGCGACAACGGCAACGCCGTCTTCTCGCTCGACGGCGACCGCACCGGGCCGGATCGCGCCTATGAAGCTGTCGGACGCTTTATCGTCCGCAACAGCGACGTTCTCATCGCCATATGGGACGGGGGACCGAGCGGCGGGCGCGGCGGAACGGCTGAGATCGTTGAATATGCGGCGCTCCGCGGCGTTCCCGTCTTGTGGATTCATGCGACGGACGATTGCCCGCCTGTTTGGATTGCCAGCCGCGAGGATTTGCGTCGGCGTGAGCCCACCACCGATGCGCTGAAGGCTCTACGTGCCTCTATCGAGAGACAGATCCTGCCGCCGCCGGCCGCAGCACATCATGCGCATGGCCTCGTCGCGCGGCTATCTCGTCTCGGCCAACGCAAACGCTTGGAACCGCTGAAAGACTATAGCTGGCGCGATCCAAAGCCGCCGGGCGCCTGGGCGCGGGCCTATGACGTCATGATGAAACTTGCGTCGCGGATGATGCCAGCCGCGCCCGCGCTGCAATCTTCGCGTGCGCCCGACCTCGCACCGGCCCGCTATTGGGCCGCCCGCTATGCGCTGGCGGATGCCCGCACCGGCCAATATGCGGCGCGCTATCGATCCGCCTATGTGTGGCTTTTCGTGTTTGCGACGGCAACGCTGTTGTTCGGCGCGTCGGCGGCCGTGGCGCACGGCCACGAGGGCGTCGTGATTGCCGCCGTTCTCCTCGAAGCGCTGATGCTCGCCTTGATCCTCTTGACCGTCATCTCCGCGATCCGCGGCGACTGGCACGAGCGCTTCATCGAATATCGCCTTCTTGCAGAATTGTGCCGGAAGCAGCAAGTCCTCGGCCTTTTGGGGCGCAGCGTTTCATTGGGTGCCATCCATCGCATGCTTCAGGAGGGTGGCGCAGAATCGCCGGCGCATGGCCATCAGGATCGCAAAGCCTGGGTCGCCTGGCTCTTCGCAGCCTGGGAGCGCGCTGCCCCTTTGCCAACGGGAAGTGCTGGGACAACTCTTGGTCCGATTGTGCACGAGCAGATCAGCGGCGGCTTGATCGATACGCAATTGGCCTATCATCGTGAGCGCGCGGAGCGATCCGAACGCGCCGACGAGACCTTCTTCAAATTCGGCCAATGGTGCTTCATCGCGGTTTGCGCCTGCGTCGTCCTAAAACTCTTTGTTTTGACCGGGACGCATCATGGCGAAGCCGCGCAAGACGGATGGCGCGAGGCGCTGGGCGAATTCGTTATCCTGGCTCTGACATGGCTCTCGATCGTCTTGCCGGCCGTGTCCGCTGCAGCCTTCGGAATCAGAAGCTATACCGAGCTGCAATTACTCACCGAACAGTCGCGCCACATGATTGCGGCGTTGGAGGCAGCGAAGCGCCGTATCGAATCGATCGATGTCAGCCAGCCTCTGGCGATCGAGGATGTCGGCGCGGAGACGCAAGCCGTCGCGGCATCGATGCTGCAGGACATTGACGGCTGGTCGCGGCTCTTCAAGCTCAAGGCGATCGAGCCCTGACCCCGTTTCATCGTTGTGGCGATGAAAAATAGGCCAGGGCCGGTCTCGCGCAGCCTTCCTCGTTAAGGCCGCAACGACTTGATCTGCGCCGGGCCGCTGGGAGCTAGTACAGCCGGGCGCAACGAGTCGATGTGGATCGGTGGCAACGCGCAAGAGCAGGCGGGTCGCACGATCGTCCATGATGTCAGGGACGCGCCGATCCCAATGAGTGCCGTGATCAGAAGGCCGAGAATGACGATCCAGCGGCGCGACCGATACGGGAGGGCGAGCCTGGCGGTTTTCGTGGCTGTGGCTTCCGCGCGGGGCCTGCGCGTCATGACGAAAGCAGCAATGTCGGTCATCTGAGTCCCTCAAGAAAATCCATGCCTCGCGGCGCGCCTATGCGCCTTCGCAAGGCCGATTGCCTCTTGAGACGGACGCAACGCCGTTTTCGCCCGTCGTTTTGTTGATCCGTCGATTTTTCGAAAACCGTCCCGCGTCCGTCTCCCAAGGCACGTCGCCGGCTTCCGCCGATAGGAAAGCTGGGGCGCAGCAATTTTTAAGGAGGCTTATATGGGCGAGCCCTGGCTGCGGTCTGCCGCACTTTTCTGGACAGCGCTTCTGTCATTCACCGCGCCGAGTTACGGCGCAAATGCCGACGAATATCGGATTACCGGTCCGTTGCTGCACGACAATCTGACACTCTTTCTGGTGCACGGGCAGTCTGCGCCCGGTCCGGTGCCGATGACTTTGGAAGAGGCGCTCCAGAAACAGAAAGTACGCGTCAGCGAAGTCGGCCATGTCAATGAGCTGGCGATCGAGAACTTTGGTGACCGCGAAGTCTTCATTCAGTCCGGCGACATCGTCACTGGAGGCAAGCAGGACCGAGTCATCGTCTCGAGCCTTCTTCTGCCGCCGCGTTCGGGCAAGCTGAACCTCGCCGTGTTCTGCGTCGAGTCGGGCCGCTGGTCGCCGCGCCAGGGCACGCAGGACGGTCATTTCGTCGCCGCTGCCGCCGCCATGCCGTCGCCCCGTGCGCGCACGATTCTTTATGAAGCGGCCGCTGCACCGCCGCAGAGCGGCCAGCCGGTGAACACATCGAATCTGCAATCCAAAATGTGGGCGACGGCTGCATCGGTCCAGGCCGATCTGTCGCGCGAGTTACGTGCCAACGCCGCTGATCCGGCGTCTCCCACCAGTCTCGCGCTCTCTCTCGACATGGGCAAGTTGAAGGAAGCGCAAAAAGGCTTTGTCCACGAACTCGAGCCTGCCGCTCTGAAGGAAGACGATGTGCTGGGCTTTGTGCTCGTCGTCAATGGACGCGCGACCAAGGCAAATATCTATGCGTCCAACAAACTGTTCCGCGCCATGTGGCCGAAGCAGCTTCGCGCAGCGGCGGCAGAAGCCATTCAAGACAGAACGACGGGCAAGGCAGCGCCGCCATCGAGGCAAGAGATTTCAAAGCTTCTCGATCTCGCGACATTCGGCGAGCCGGTGGAGAAGAAGGTCACAACTTCGGTCGTCGAAGTGACACGCGAAACATCGAAAATGGCTTTCGCCGAGACGCGTCGTATCGACAAGTCCTGGGTATTGCGCAGCTATCTCGCCAAAGCGCCTTGAGCGCCGATCGCATGCAACCGGAATGGCGCGTCGTTTAACGGCGCGCCATGATCGCATTCTCGGGTACGACGATGACACTGCAAGACACCAAACCCATTCTCATCACTTGCCCCGGCTGCAAGCAGCCGTCCGACAGCATCAAGCGCTATACGATGCCGCAAATCGTCGTCTTTCTCTGGCTTTTCGCATGGTGGCGGCGGGTGACCTATACGCTTTGTCCGAGCTGTATGCGCAAGACGATCGGCGAGCGGATGGCGATCAACATCATTCCGGCCAATCTGATGTGGCCTGTTCTCGCGATCTTCTGGTTGATCCTGCTCGGCCGGACGTTCACCAAAGGCCATAGCAGGAGCGTGCTGCAGCAGATCTCGCAGTGATCTTGAAGTGAACCTTAGACGCCACAATTTTCTTGCGCGATTCTTCCGAAAACGCGCGGCGCGTCCGTCTTTCCCTGCATGGCCGACATCCGCTCGGCCAGCCCCGAAGGACCGATCATGCGCCGCGCCGTGTTTCTCTTCGCTGTCTCATTGGGCATCGTCCTTTGCACGCCAAGTGCGATAGCTCACAGCGTAGCGGCTGATTTCACCCTATCGTCGGAAGAGTTGGCACAGGTGCCGATCGTCCGCGGCCTGACAGGCGCGGAGAAACTGCTGCTCGCGCGTTCGTTCGGCGGCGAGGGAGAGCAGGCGCTGGACAACAGCTCTTATGCGGCGGCTTGGCGTCTAAGCGAATGGGTTGAAGCGTTCCTGCACGAGCTCGCTGTCGTCTGCGAGCCACGCCTCGCGGCAGTTCTCGTCTGGCTGTTCGGCCTCAGCGTTTCGCTATGGCGCTGGAGCCGGCCGGGATCGCAGGCAGAGCCCCAAGAAGAAGCCAAAGAATGAAGACGAAGACCGATCATAGATGCTGTTTCGAGGCCATGGAGATCGCGGCATGAAACGTAGAGACACTCCCTCAAATGCCCGCACGCGCTTCTGGCTGGAGCCGAAGGCATCTTCAAAGTCGGTCGAGACGACCGTCGTTCGCAAGCGCGCATCCGTCTCGCCTGGATTTCTCGCGCATCACTGGAGCGTGACGGCGGTCAACGATCTGAAGAAGAACTGGACCGCGCTCGACATCATTCGCCGCACCAAGGCCGGGCTGCTGCAGCGGTTTTGCCGCGAGAGCCTCAACAAAGATGCCTCAGTTCTCAACCAATTGACGAACCATAACATGTATGCGTTCGCAGAGTTCTTTTATGCGATCCATGCGCTCGGCCTCGTCGGCGCCGACGATGTCATCGTATTGCTCGATCTGCATAATGCAACGGTCGCTGAACTTGCCAAGAAGCCGATGACGCCGCAGCAACTTGCTGCGACAACATTCGCGGATACCGATCTTCTGCGCCTTGAAGAGATCTGGCGTGAAACGCCGGGAGGCTTTGAGCAATCGACGCTGGCGCGTTTCCTCGCGCCTTATATGTCGGAAGACAGCGCCTATATGCTTGTCATCGCCTGCGAGGCTGCCGGCTTCTTGATCCGCACCGCAACGGTCTGCAATTCGGTCGTCGTCTCGTCGACCGGACTGATGGAAGAGGTGATGACCGAATATCTGCGCGACATGCGCTTCGCGATCCGCGAGCTTTAGCTGCGCTGATCAGCCATCGACTGCCACGACGTCCGGCGCCAAGGAGCCGGCTTCGTGCTTCGCAGCCGCCCTGGCGGCCCGGCGTTTCCGCCGATTGAACCAGCTCACGACACCGGTGACGAAGAACAGCATCGGCGAGAGGCCGGTTATGACGGCGATCACCGACCAGACCGGCCCGGTGCCGCGGTTCATATGTAGATTGTGCAGATTCTCCGAAATGACGTCGCCGCTTTTCGGTTGCGGCGCCACGGTGGCCGTGGCGCTCGCGTCATCGACCAGAAATATGTCGGCCTGTCCGCTCGGATCATCGGCTTCGATCCGCCATGTCTTCGTCTCGCGATTGGGATAGGCGATTTCGCGGAGCTGCAGTTGGTCGTGCCTAATAATCGCCGCAAGCGCGGTATCGGCATCGAGATGCGGCGTTGAGAGTGGTGCTGCGCGCCGCGCCTCGTGCGACATCGGCGCGAATTGCGCGAGCGCCAGCTGCAGCGGTTGCGGGAAGGCGAGATAGAGTCCGGTGAAAGCGATAATCGCCAAGGGCAGGGCGACCCAGGCGCCGATGAATTGATGCAGATTGAGGCTAAAGGTCGGGCCACGGCGAAAGCGCATGGCGATCTGCCAGACCATTGGCCACCAGACCAGAACGCCCGAGAGCGCCAGCAGCAAAAGGACGATGCCGCAGCAGCCGATCAGGTTGCGGCCGATCGGACCTTGCACCAAAAGATTGGTATGGAACGCTCGCAGCGTTCCAATCAGGCCAACGCGCGGGTTTTGCACGCCGAGAATTTTGCCGGTCGGCGGGTCGATATAGACTTTGATGAAGCCGGATGGCCGGAAGGCGGCAGGCTTACTCTCCCCACGCTTTCCGTCACCTTCTGCCGCGTGATGACGGTGTTCGCTATGCGGTTGTGCGCTGCTCGCGTTTGATGGCGCCGTCGCCTGTCGTGCTTCCGTTGCGCCCTCCATCTTCCGCAGCCAGACGACAACCGGGGCATCCTTCGCAAATTGCATGCGCACGACCACGCCGCCTGGCACCGCTGCCACTCCGTGCGCAGCATAGATTGAGAGCGGCTGCACGACTTGCTCGCCCGTCACGGCATAGCGCTGCGGCGCAAACAAACGATCGAAGGATTGCGCGCAGACCAATGCCGCGCCGGAAAGTGTGAGCAACAGCAATAGGCCGCCGAGCCCCAATCCGAGCCATTTATGCAGGCTGCGGCAGATCCGACGGATTTTGAAGAAGACGAGAATGAGCAAGGACAAAGGCCTTTTGCGATGCAGCGATGATAATCGAAGCGCCGGTCTTAAAGGCAGAGTCACGGAAAAGGCAAGCCAAAGGAGGCGATCTTATAATTAGTATACATTCGTTTATTTGCTGCGAATGCCCCTCATCTTGTGAGGCGCATCCGCAGCAGCGCTAATTACATGAAATTTCAGAAATGGCGTCGCGCGATTGTTATCCGCGAAACCGAGCGATTGGTGAGCCTCGCGCTTACGCGAAGCCTGCAACCGGATGCGGGACGTAGGGCTCTTCGAGCGCCGCAACCTCTTTGGCATCGAGTGCCACGGAAAGCGCGCCGACGGCATCTTCGAGATGCTGCATCTTCGTTGCACCGATGATCGGGGCGGTGACGCCCGGATTCTGTAGAAGCCACGCAAGCGCGACTTGCGCGCGCGGGAGCCCGCGCGCCTTGGCGATTTCGGCGACGCGCTGGATCACCTTGAGATCGCCTTCGACATTCGCATTGTAGAGCGTGCGGCCATAGTCGTCGGTCTGCGTGCGTGCCGTCTTCTCGTCGATATCGCGCGTCAAACGGCCACGCGCCAGCGGGCTCCACGGAATGACGCCGATGCCTTCTGAGCGGCAGAGCGGCAGCATCTCGCGTTCTTCTTCGCGATAGATCAGATTCAGATGGTTCTGCATGGTGGAGAAGCGCGTCCACCCGTGCCGCTCGGAAATGCCGAGCGCCTTGGCGAATTGCCACGCAGCCATGGAGGAGGCGCCGATGTAGCGGACCTTGCCAGCTTTGACGACATCATG
>Ga0310811_10009190_pt1 | contig 12750 bp, 9 predicted proteins | sample YCmetagenome_FD_207642 | JGI IMG/M metagenome (GOLD analysis project Ga0310811, IMG submission 207642) | Soil microbial communities from experimental microcosm in Duke University, North Carolina, United States - YC | ecosystem: Engineered > Artificial ecosystem > Soil microcosm > Unclassified ...
CACTGAAAAAGCAGCCACGGGCGAAAGGCCCAAAACGATCCCCGGTACTTTCCAGGTATTGGTCGTGAGCAGGTAATAAACAGGCCGCGTCCCGTCGCCAGGCAACCCCGACGCCGGTCCCGTTGCCCGGGCCAGCATTCCTGCGGGTCCATATACATTTTTTCGGTATATTGTATATCATAACCAAATGCATATGGAACCAGCTACCTCTCCTGCTATTCTTGCATCCAAATACGGGTCTTTGACGAATTATATCAACGGCAGCTTTGTCGCAGGTAAAGCCGGTCGCAATCTCGCTGTCATTTCCCCGCTGGATGGCGCCCCGTTGGCCGATGTCTACTGCTCGACGGCTGCCGACCTCGACGCGGCTGTCAACGCGGCCCGGGCAGCCTATCCCGGCTGGAGCCGGACAACGGTAAAGGAACGGGCGCAGGTCTTTTTCCGCTATAAATATCTCCTGGAGCAAAACAAAGAGGCGCTGGCCGCCCTTGTCAGCGAAGAGAATGGCAAAACCCGGGATGAGGCCATTGCCGAAATAGACAAATCCATCGAACTTACCGAGTTTGCGACCTCCATGCCGCAGCTGATCGCGGGAGAAGTGCTGGAAGTCAGCAGAGGGGTGGAATGCAGGACCGATCGTACCCCAGTAGGTGTGGTGGCCTCGATCGTACCTTTCAACTTCCCGGCCATGGTACCCAACTGGACCATTCCCAATGCGCTGGTCCTTGGCAACTGCATGATCATCAAACCATCCGAAAAGGTACCACTCAGCGTCGGGCGGCTTGCCCTGCTCCTGAAGGAAGCCGGCCTGCCGGATGGGGTACTTAATATTGTCAATGGCGAAAGCGAGATCGTCAACGCCATTTGCGATCACCCCGGCATCGATGCCGTCTCTTTTGTCGGCTCCACAAAAGTGGCCCGGCTGGTCTATCAGCGGGCGACCCACAATCTCAAACGTTGCCTGGCGCTGGGCGGCGCAAAAAACCATTTACTGGTGCTCCCGGATGCGCAGCCCGAAATGACAGCCAGGGACGTCGTCGTCTCAATGAGCGGCTGTGCCGGTCAGCGCTGTATGGCTGCATCCGCCATGCTGGCCGTCGGAGCCGTAGACGCCATTATCGAAAGGATCTGCGAAGAGGCGAAGCGTGTTGTTCCCGGAAAGAACCTTGGCGCGGTCATCAACCGGGCGGCAAAAGAAAGGATCGAAAGATATATTACAGAAGCCGAACAGCAGGGCGCAAAGATCCTCGTCGACGGCCGGGGATATGTCGTCCCCGGAAAGGAGAATGGCACGTATGTCGGTCCTACGGTGATCGACTGGGTAAGACCGGGCATGGCGGTAGCCACCGAAGAGATCTTTGGCCCTGTCATCAGCATCATGCGGGTGTCTACCCTGGACGAAGCGCTGGCCATCGAAAACGCCAGTCCTTATGGCAATGCCGCTTCCGTCTACACCCGCAGCGGGGCCTCTGCCCGTTATGTCATAGATCGCGCCAGCGCGGGCATGATCGGCGTGAACGTCGGGGTACCGGTGCCTCGGGAACCCTTTTCCTTCGGAGGATGGAATGAAAGCAGGTTTGGCGTGGGAGATATTACGGGGAAAAGCTCCATAGAATTCTGGACAAGGCTGAAGAAAAGTACCGTCAAGTGGAACCCTGAAGCGGGTGTCAATTGGATGAGTTAATTTAAATCTTATTATATGCCAGCACCCATCGCTCTCTCCGAAACCCAGGAGATCATCCGGGACAATCTCGACTATACCCTATTTTCCTGGAGCAGGCAAAAAGGATTGAATCCCATCGCCGTCCAGCGTGCCGAAGGCGTGTATCTCTACGACTACGATGGGAAAAGATATCTTGACTTCTCTTCCGGTCTCATGAACGTCAATATCGGTCATGGTCATCCGCGTATCGCCGAGGCGGTGTACCGCCAGATGCAGGAGGTCAGTTATGTCACTCCCGGCTGCGTGACCCGTGTCCGGGGTGACCTGGGAAAAAAGCTCGCGGAGATCACACCGGGTAATCTGCAGAAGACCCTTTTCACCGTCTGCGGCGCTACGGCGATAGAGAACGCCATCAAGCTGGCGAGGCTGTATACCGGGCGTCATAAGATCATCGCCCGTTACCGTGCCTTTCATGGCAGCTCCTATGGCGCCATGACAGCAGGCGGTGATCCGCGTAAGCTGGCTGCCGATGCCCAGCAGGCGCCAAACATCGTACACGTCGAAGACCCATATTGCTATCGCTGCCCCTGGGATAAAAAGATCGAATCCTGCCATCGCGAATGTGTGCAGCATATCGAAAGGATCGTTGATTTCGAAGGTCCTGAGAACATTGCCGCGATCTTAATGGAAGGAGAGAGCGGAACTTCGGGCTGTATCAAATATCCTCCGGACTATCTGCAAAAGATCAGGGCGCTGTGTGACCGGCATGGTATATTGCTGATCGCCGATGAGGTCATGAGCGGCTTCGGTCGTACCGGGAAATGGTTCGCTACCGAGCTGCATGGTGTCGTCCCCGACATGATCGCAACGGCAAAGGGCATTACGGCAGGTTATATCCCGCTTGGCGCGCTGATCGTCACCGACAAGATAGCCGAACACTTCAACGATCAGGTATTGTGGCTTGGCCTCACCTATTCGGCGCATCCCGTGGCTTGTGCCGCAGGCCTGGAAACGCTGAAGGTATACGAGGATGAGAACCTGATCGGGAATGCTGCCGCCATGGGGCTTTATGTCGATCAGCAGGTCGAAGGGCTGAAAGAAAGACATGCCTGTATCGGCGACTTCCGGAATACGGGTCTTCTGGGCTGTCTCGAGCTGGTGAAGAACCGCGACACAAAAGAGCCGATGGCCCCGTTCAACGCCACGCCTGACCAGATGGCTGTCATGAACCAGGTAGCCGGCCGTCTCCGGCAGCTGGGCATGTATACTTTTGTGCGCTGGAACTATGTCTTTATCGCACCGCCGCTGAGCATCACCCGCGAGCAGATCGATGAAGGGCTGGCGATGATCAGCGATGCGCTGACGATTGCCGATGCCCATACCACTTAAATCAACTGCCTATGCATTCTGATCACCCATTACACCAGGAGGTGCTGGGCGTCGGGCCCGATCCGACGCTGTACAGTGAAGACCTGGCTCCTGTCGCTCCGGCCGATCGTACCTGGACGACCTGGAATTATGCCGCCCTATGGATCAGCATGAGCCTTTGTATCCCCACCTATATGCTGGCCAGCTCTCTTATCGGAGGCGGCATGAGCTGGTGGCAGGCGATCGGTACTATTTTTCTCGGCAATACGATAGTGCTGGTGCCGATGATCCTCAACGGTCATGCAGGCGCCAAATATGGCATTCCTTTCCCTGTCTTTGCAAGAGCGAGCTTCGGCGTTAAGGGCGCCAATGTCCCCGCGATGCTGCGGGCCATCGTAGCCTGCGGATGGTTTGGCATTCAGACCTGGATCGGGGGCTTTGCCCTGTATCAATTGCTGCGGCTGTGGATCCCGGCTTTGGATCATCTGCCAACCCTGCCGGCTGCACTCGGACTGGCGACGGGGCCTGCCATTTGTTTTGTGTTGTTCTGGCTGATCAATATGTGGGTCGTCTGGCTTGGGGTAGACAGCATCCGGAAGCTGCTGGTGTTCAAAGCCTTTTTTCTTCCCCTGGCTGCGCTGGCTCTATTGTACTGGGCGATCTCACACGTCAGCGGAGGATTGAGGGCCGTTCTCGCTCTGCCTTCGCGTTTTACGTCGGCTTCGGCGTTCTGGGCGTTCTTTATCCCTGGTCTCACCGGCATGGTGGGCTTCTGGGCTACCCTGTCGCTGAATATCCCCGACTTTACGCGATATGCCGTCAGTCAGAAAGCCCAGATCAAAGGGCAGGCTGCCGGGCTTCCGCCTTCTATGACCCTCTTTGCCTTTATAGGAGTGGTCGTGACATCCTCCACCACCATCATCTTTGGAACGACCATCTGGGACCCTGTCGTACTGGCCGGCAAATTCGATAGCCAACTGCTGGTCAGCTTTGCCATGCTTGCCGTAGCACTCTCTACGCTCGCCACCAATATCGCCGCCAATATCGTCAGCCCGGCCAATGACTTTGCGAACCTGGCCCCGGCCCGGATCAATTTCAGGACCGGCGGACTTATCACCGGTGTCATCGGCATCCTGATCATGCCCTGGAAGTTGATCGCAGACCCCAGCGGTTATATCTTCACGTGGCTGGTCGGATATTCCAGCCTGCTCGGACCGGTCGGCGGAATCCTTATTGCAGACTATTATTTTATCCGGCGTCAGCAGCTGGTGCTGGATGATCTGTATCTTCAGAATGGCATTTACAGGTACTCGGGAGGCTTTAACCGCAGCGCGCTGATCAGCCTTGTCCTGGGCATCCTCCCGAATGTTCCGGGTTTTCTTGTGACCGTTGGGCTTGCCGGTGCGGACAGATTCCCTTCCTGGCTGGTTAACCTGTACAGTTATGCCTGGTTTACGGGTTTCTTTGTCGCCGGAGGCACTTATTGCCTCCTGATGCGTCCCGCCAAAAAATACAAACAGGAGGTAAACTATGTCAGTGTTGATTAAGAACGGAAGGATCGTCACGGCTGCCGATGATTATATCGGGGATGTTTTTATCGAGGGGGAGACTATCTCCGCTCTTGGAAAGAACCTGTCTCTGCAAGCCGACACCACGATCGATGCGACCGGATTTCTTGTCTTACCCGGAGGCGTCGACCCGCATGTCCATCTCGACATGCCCTTTATGGGTACCTTCTCCAGCGACACGCATGAGACCGGCACGCGCGCCGCCTTATTTGGCGGCACGACTACGGTGATCGACTTTGTCCTGCAAAAGCAGGGGCATTCGCTGAAGGAAGCGCTTACCGAATGGCAGGGCCGGGCAACGGGTACCGCTGTCGGCGACTATAGCTTTCACATGGCCGTCACCGATTTCAATGAATCGACCCGTGCAGAGATCCGCGAGATGGTGGAACGGGAAGGCATCACTTCGTTTAAGACGTTCATGGCGTATAAAGGCGCCCTGATGATCGACGACAGACAGATGACAGCCCTGATGCAGGAGGTCAGAAAGCAGGGGGGTATGGTCACTGTACATGCAACCAACGGGGATATGATCGACTACCTGATAGACCAACACCGGTCCGAAGGTAAGCTCTCCCCTTTATATCACTATCTGTCCCAACCCGAGGTCACTGAGGCGGAGGCCTCGGGCCGGTTTGCCGACATAGCCGACTATACCGGCTGTCCGGGATATATCGTACACCTGACCTGTGAAGGCGCTCTCAATGCAGTGCGGAATGCGACCCGACGCAACCAAAAAGTATTTGTCGAAACCTGTATCCAGTACCTTCTGCTGGATGCCGGCCTATATCAACGGGATTTCGAAGGAGCCAAATGGGTCATGAGTCCGCCGCTACGACAGAAAAAGGACCAGGAGACCTTATGGGCGGGCATCAACCAGGGGCTTGTCAATGTAGTGGCCACCGATCACTGTCCTTTCTTCTGGAAGCAGAAGCTCATGGGTGAAAGGGATTTCTCGAAGATCCCCAACGGCCATCCGGCTATCGAGAACCGAATGGAATTATTGTACAGTGAAGGAGTGAACAAGGGCAGGATCAGTCTCAACAAATTTGTCGAAGTGGCCTGTACCAATCCTGCAAAGATCTTTGGGATGTTCCCGAGAAAGGGGACCCTTGCGCCGGGCAGCGATGCCGACATCGTGTTGTTCGATCCAAAAAAGCAGCATATGCTTTCGGTCGCTACGCATCACATGAATGTCGACTATTCCGCTTATGAAGGCTGGGAGCTGACGGGAAAAGTGTGCAGGGTATTTCTTCGCGGGCAGCTCGCGATCGATAAAGATGAATGTCTGGTGGAGAAAGGATATGGTCAGTTCATCCGGCGCGCGAAAGTCAATGGGAGGATCTAAGGCCAATCCAGCACAGCATTCAGCGAACCAGTTAACCAAAAATACAATCAGTAATGCCCAGAATCATCAAATCCGGCCTCATCCAAATGAGCCTCCCAAAAACGGAAGGAGAAGGTACTATCGAAGAGATCAAAGAAGCCATGATGCAAAAGCATATCCCCCTTATCGAAGAGGCGGGGAAAAAAGGTGTGCAGATCCTTTGTCTCCAGGAGATCTTTAATACCCCCTATTTCTGTCCGGGACAGAACAGCGCCTGGTATGGCTCTGCGGAGACCATCCCCGGCCCGACGACAGAGCTGATGACCGAATATGCCAAAAAATACCAGATGGTCATGATCGTTCCGATCTATGAGAAGGAACAACCTGGTGTACTCTATAATACAGCTGCCGTCATCGATGCCGATGGAACGCTGCTGGGCAAATACAGGAAGAACCATATCCCCCACACTTCCGGGTTCTGGGAGAAGTTCTTTTTCAAACCGGGCAACCTGGGTTATCCCGTCTTCCAGACCCGTTATGCAAAGGTCGGCGTCTATATCTGCTATGACCGCCATTTCCCTGACGGGGCGCGCTGCCTGGGTCTCAATGGCGCAGAGATCGTCTACAATCCATCGGCTACCGTAGCGGGGCTCTCCCAATACCTTTGGAAGCTGGAGCAGCCTGCCCATGCTGCTGCCAATGGTTATTTCATGGGCTGTATCAATCGTGTCGGGGAGGAAAAACCCTGGAACCTTGGCCGCTTCTATGGCAGCAGCTATTTTGTCGACCCCCGCGGGCAGGTATTTGCACAGGCTTCGGAAGACAGGGATGAGCTGCTGATCGCGGAATTTGACCTGGACAAAATTGAAGAGGTGAGAAGTGTCTGGCAGTTCTTTCGCGACCGCCGCCCGGAAACCTATGGCAAACTGACTGAGCTCTAGCGGCGCCCACCCATCGCAGTCTGGCTGTGTTGGCGACGGCGCTTTATTAATCAATACCTCTATTATGGCGATAAGCAATCATAGGCTCAGTGACGAAGAATACGCGCGTAACTTCAGCGACATTCACCCGCCGTTCGAAACGAGGGACGCGGCGCTTGTCGATGCGAACCGCTGTCTGTTCTGTTATGACGCCCCCTGTACCAAAAGCTGTCCCACGGGCATCGATGTGCCGAAGTTCATCAAACAGATCAGCACCGATAATCTCAAAGGCTCCGCTCATACGATCTTCCAGTCGAATATCATGGGCGGCGGCTGCTCCCGGGTATGCCCGGTAGAAAAGCTCTGTGAGGGCGCCTGTGTCTACAATCTCATGGAAGAAGCGCCGATACCAATTGCTAAACTGCAGCGGTATGCCACCGAAAAAGCCATCCGGGATAAATGGCCGCTGTTTCAACGGGCGCAGCCTACGGGTAAAAAAGTCGCTGTGGTCGGCGCCGGTCCATCCGGTCTCAGCTGTGCACATGTACTGGCCCGGTCCGGCGCCGACGTGACCATTTTTGAAAAAGAAGAAAAGGGCGGTGGTCTTATGACCTATGGCATTGCGGCCTATAAGGTCACACCTGCTTTTTGCGAGGAGGAACTGGAATACATTCTTTCGATCGGTGGTATCACCGTATTGTATGGACAGGAACTGGGAAGGAATATATCGCTGGCCGGCCTGCAGCAGCAATACGATGCCGTATATCTCGCTTTTGGCGTGGGACTGGCCCGGCAGCTGGAGATACCGGGAGAAGAGCTGACCGGCGTCGTGGATGCGATAAGCTTTATTTATGATCTGCGTTCGAAGGGATATCCCGAGGTGGAGGTTGGCGATAAAGTGGCTGTCATCGGATTGGGAATGACGGCTATCGATGCAGCTACGCAAGCCCGACGCCTTGGAGCGAAGGAAGTGACCATCGTCTATCGGCGAACCCAGGACGAAATGCCTTGTACGCAGGCGGAGCTGGATATTGCAAAACTGGATGGGTGTCGCATTCTTTGGCTCGCGGCGCCGAAAGCTATAATTGGTGCGCCGTCCCGGACCACTGATGTCGACAATGCTGCCGGCTCTGGTGCCGGTATGGGTGCCGCGACTTCGCTTCGTGCAAGTGCTGACTCTCAGCATGTGACCGGCCTCGTCTGCAGCGTGATGCAGCTGGGCGCACCGGATAGTAGTGGCCGGCGCAGTCCCATTGATACCGGAGAGACGATCACGCTTGAGGTGGATATGATTATCAAGGCAGCAGGTCAGACGCCATTCATGCAGCTGGTGGAGGACACGGGTCTGGCGAATGACAAGGGAAAGATCGTGGTTGGCAACGGCGGGGTTACCAATGGAGTCAGCATGTCCGGCGCTCCGGCAAACTACGCCGGTGTCTTTGCCGGCGGCGACTGTGTCAACGGGGGAAAAGAAGTGGTGGACGCGGTGCAGGCCGGCAAGGATGCGGCGGCGGCGATCCTCGATTATCTGAGCAGCCGCGCAAATGCGGATAAAGCTTAAATAAAAAACTATGGCAAATTTACATACCGATTTTCTGGGTATCCGCAGTCCCAACCCTTTCTGGCTGGCCAGTGCGCCTCCGACGGATAAGAAGGTGAACGTTCTGAGGGCCTTCGAAGCCGGATGGGGCGGCGTCGTCTGGAAGACGCTTGGCAGCCAGGTAAAGAATGTGTCGTCAAGATATTCGGCTGTCGACTATAATGGCAGCCGGGTCATGGGGCTGAACAATATCGAGCTGATCAGCGACCGACCTCTCGACATCAATCTGCAGGAAATAAAGGAATGTATCCGGCTTTTCCCAGACCGGGCGATGATCGTCTCACTGATGGCGGATAATGACAGGGAAAGCTGGCACGAGCTGATCCGCAAGGTCGAAGACACCGGAGCCCATGGACTGGAGCTGAACTTCGGCTGTCCCCATGGCATGACTGAAAGAGGGATGGGCGCTGCCGTAGGACAGGACCCGGAGATTGCGCGTCTCGTTGTGGAATGGGTGATGGAGACCGCAACGATCCCCGTCATCACCAAGCTGACGCCTAATGTACACTCGGTAGTGCCAACCGGCCGCGCGGCAGTGGAAGCCGGCAGTCATGCGCTTTCGCTGATCAATACCATCCAGTCGGTGACCGGTGTCGACCTGGATACCTTTGTCCCCAATCCCAATGTCGCGGGTAAATCTACTTTTGGCGGCTACTGTGGTCCCGCCGTCAAACCCATCGCCCTGAAAATGCTGACCACCATTGCCCAGGATCCGGTTACGTCCAAAGTGCCGGTATCCGGCATCGGGGGGATCAGCACCTGGAAGGATGCGGCGGAATTCATGCTGCTGGGCGCTACGAGTCTGCAGGTATGCACTGCCGTTATGAAATATGGATTCCGGATCATCGAAGACCTCTGTGAGGGACTCAGCAACTGGATGGATGAAAAAGGGTTTAGGCAGATAACCGACTTTATCGGCAGGTCGGTGCCTACGCTTACGCACTGGGAGGACCTTGATATGAACTATCATATTGTGGCACGTATCGACCCGGCGAAGTGTATACATTGCGGGCTCTGTTACATCGCCTGCGAGGATGCCTCGCATCAATCCATCAGCCTGGCGCAGGGTCAGCCCTATAATACGTATACGATCAAGGAAGAGGAATGTGTGGGCTGCAACCTCTGCCAACTGGTATGCCCGGTGGACGGTTGTATCACGATGGTCGAACAACGCCACGGAGAGGAATATCTTAATTGGAAGGAGTTCCAGCAGCGGGGGCTGCCGCTGAATGATCATTGAAGCGGCGTTGATCAAAAACGACCCCGTCAGGTCACTGGCGGGGCCGTTGGTAAAATGGGTTTCAATATTATTTAACCGAGAACTGATAGACCGTGGTCGACTGGTAAGTCTGACCTGGCTTCAGCTGTGTCGAAGGGAATGAAGGCTGGTTGGGGGAATCGGGAAAATGTTGAGTCTCGAGACAGAAGGCCGACCGGTAGTCATCTTTTTTACCTGCTTTAAGCGGATTGGACCCTGTCATGAAATTGCCGCCATAGAATTGTATGCCGGGTTCTTCCGTCAGCACCTTCATGACGATGCCGCTCGCGTCACCCTGTACGGTCGCCGCGGGCACAAGGTTGTGGCCGCCCTTGATCGTATCGCCTTTCATGGTATTGATGACAAAATTGTGGTCATAGCCTTTCCCGTATTTCAGCTGGATATTGTCGGCATCGATCCTTGATCCGATAGCGGTAGCCGTACGGAAGTCGAATGGGCTGCCGGCTACGGGTTCGATCTTCCCGGTCGGGATAAGGGTGCTGTCTACCGGCGTATACTGGTCGGCGTTGAGTGTCAGCAGGTGATTGTTGATCGTGCCGCTGCCCTGTCCATTGAGATTGAAGTAAGCATGATTGGTGAGGTTCAGGACCGTGGCCTTATCGGTTGTAGCCTGGTAGCTGATCGTCAACGCATTGCTGTCAGTCAGGGTATAAGTAACTTTAACCTGCAGCGTCCCGGGATAACCTTCTTCCCCATCCTTTGAAGTATAGGATAATTCGACGGCGTGATCGTTGAGCTGTTTGGCCGTCCAGACTACCGCGCCAAAGCCTTTTTTACCCCCGTGCAGGGAGTTGGGCCCGTTGTTCTTTGCCAGCGTATATTCTTTTCCCGCCAGTCTGAATTTACCTTTTGCTATCCGATTGCCATAACGCCCAACGATAGCTCCGAAAAAGGTTTCGGGCTGATGGACGTATTTGCCGATGCTGTCATAACCAAGGACCACATCGGTCATTACTCCATTCTTATTGGGAACGAGAAGGCTTACCAGCCGGGCGCCATAATTGGTGATGGCGGCGGTAGCCTGGTTCTTGTTCTTCAGTACGTATAAGGCGGTAGGCTGTCCGTCGACCACGTCGCGGAAGGCGGCGCTGTCGGGCAGCGTTGCAGCAGTGGCAGAATCTTTTGCGGCACTATCCTTGCCGGTCGATGCAGCAGGGTTCTCTGTGCCGTTGCCGCCACAGGCCGTCAGAAGACAAACGGATATACCCATGGAAAAGAAAAACAGTTTGTTCATATAGCGAGTATTGATTTACTATTTATCCGAAGGATCGTTAAGCCTCGATGTGCCATCCTCTATCTGTCCGATATACACCTTCAGGTCCAGGTTCATGGCTTTGCGGTAGACCGGCGTCAGTCTTTCGATCAGTCCGTCGATGGCGTCTTCCTTTACCAGGTTGATGGTACAGCCGCCGAATCCGCCTCCCATCATCCGGGCGCCGATGACAGCAGGGTCATCTTTTACCTGTTCGACCAGGAAGTCCAGCTCTTCGCAGCTGACGGCGTATTTGCGGCTAAGTCCTTCATGTGTGGCGAACATCTTTTGGCCGAAAGCATGCATATCCCCCTTCTCGAGGTCTTTTGTGGCAGCCAGCAGGCGACTGATCTCTTCGACGACATACTCACAGCGTTGATTGACCAGTGCGTCGACCGGGGCAACATAGGCGGCCAGCATTTCGAGGCTGGCATCACGCAGACTTTTCACTTCCGGGTGATGAGCCTGTATCAGCTTAACGCCCGCTTCGCATTGTAACCGGCGGGTATTGTATTCGGAGGAGGCCAGGGAATGCTTGACATTGGAATCCAGCAATACGATGCGGATGCCGGCCGTGTCGAAGGGCACATAGGCATACTCCAGCGACTGGCAGTCGAGGCGGATGACATGATTCTTTCGGCCGAACATGCTCGCGAACTGATCCATGATGCCGCACTGTACTCCGACAAAGACGTTTTCCGCTTTTTGGGACAGCCTGACCATCGTCATCGGGTCGAGTTCCAGTCCAAAAAGCTCGTTTATGGCAAAGGCCGTGGCGCATTCCAGGGCCGCGGAGGAAGACATACCCGCTCCAAGGGGAATATCCCCGCCAAAAACGCAGTTGAAGCCCCCTACGGAATGACCCAGCTGCTGGATCTGCTGGACGACACCCAGGATATAATCCGGCCAGTGTAAGTTGGTTGGTTCGATGCGGTTGACAGAGCCGTTATACCGGCGATCGAGGTCGAGGGATATTAAATGTATCTCATCATCGCTGCGGCGGCTTACTGCCATGTATATGGCTTTATTGATCGCTGCGGGCAGGACGAAACCATTGTTGTAGTCGGTATGTTCACCGATCAGGTTGACACGGCCCGGAGACCGGACGATCAGCGGATCGGATACGGAAAAGGAGGTTTTGAATTTTTCTTTTACCCGGCGGGATAACGATGGCACGTTTTCGGTTGTTTTAATCATATGCTTTCACCGGACTCCGTCCGGTTTGGTGTAAGTGTCAAATCTACATCTATTTTACCATTCCTCCTCCCCCGCCCTTCGAAAAAAGTCCGGTAAATTCTACGCCCAAACCCGGGCCGCGGGGGATGGTTACGCGCTCTGCATCGAAGGCCAGCCCGGTCGCCACATCTTCCTTTAATAAGAGCGGACCGTCCATATCCACATAGTCCAGTTCCGGGAGCAGATGCGCAATAGCTGCGCTGCCGATGGTACTCTCGTTCATGCTGCCGACCATCACTTTCATACCCAGCGATCGGGCTCTGCCGATCATCCGGCGGGCGGGTGTGATCCCGCTGCACTTGGTCAGCTTGATATTGATGCCATGGAAGTGACCTGCGCAGGCATCCACATCGCTTTCTTTTACACAGGACTCATCGGCTATCAGCGGCAGAACGGATTCCTTATACAGGCGTTGCATACCGGCCCAGTCGTCTTTAGCCAGGGGCTGCTCTACAAATTCTACGCCCAGCTCAGCCAGGCGCGGGATCTTCTGCAGCGCTTCTTCCACAGTCCAGCCGGCATTGGCATCTACCCGGAAGA
>Ga0310811_10009191_pt1 | contig 12750 bp, 13 predicted proteins | sample YCmetagenome_FD_207642 | JGI IMG/M metagenome (GOLD analysis project Ga0310811, IMG submission 207642) | Soil microbial communities from experimental microcosm in Duke University, North Carolina, United States - YC | ecosystem: Engineered > Artificial ecosystem > Soil microcosm > Unclassified ...
ACCACAGGGTGCGCACACCGGGTACCGCGTTCAGAGCATCACAAACGGGCCGGATGCTTCGTTCGTTCAAGTCGTCCATCGAGTTTCCGTTGGGTTACTCACCATCCCATTCGCCGGGCATGGTCTTGGGTTCGGGAACGAGCCTCATGCGCTTCGGAAACAAATCATAGCCATTGGCTTGCTCGGATATCTGATTGAATCTAGCGAAAATTGGACAAATAGCGAATATTCATCTGTAGAAAAGCGAGCGACGGGTGTAGCGTTTGGCTCATGGTCAGTGGCCACTTCGAATCACTGCGGGCAGAACATCCGACTCAGTCTGGTATCGAATAGCGCGCTTTCAGATCGGCAAGCAGACTTGCCCTGGTTGCGTCGTTCGGCTTGTTCCAATCGCTGTCGAGCTGGTTCGCCACGCGCTCAATGCCAGCGAGCTTCTTCGCCTGGTCAGTCTCGGTTTCTATATTCTTCAGCATAGGATGACCGTCGATAGCGCCCGTAATCCACTTGTGCAGGTCCGGCGACACGCCGTCGGGCAACGTGGGTTTGGCGAGCATACTCGCGCGCTCCGCCAGCGCTGTCGAAGACATCGAAGGCGGAATGTGAGCGATGGGAACGAGCCCCACCTTATCGATTGCGGTTGGCAGGATCTTGAGTTCGCCCGGCATGCTTTCCATGTAATGGCCTGCGTCGGCGTTTGGGTGATGTTGCGTCGACTCCCACGCCGCGGTCGGACGCTCGTCGCTCTTGCGGAATCCGGTACCGGGCACCACCACCGCAAACATCCTGTCATGTCCGTCGGCTCTCGCGTAGTCGCTGGTTGGGTGATCGGAAATATAGAGTCCCGGGCCGTGGATGTTGATGCCGGCCACGCCGCCTGCTTTTCCTTGATGCTTTTCAGCTGAAAAGCCCTCTGTCCGAAGCGACTCCACATTTTGTTCGGGCGTGACGTGATAGCCGAGCACCTTGACCGGGTGGCCGTGTTTCTCCGTGAGTTCGGTCTCGATGGTGTGCTTCATCTTGTCGATTTGCGTAGGCGCCCAATTCTCTGGCTGACCGTGTAGCGTCGGCAGATTCGGAACGTCGACTACTTTGCCACCCATCTGTGCGGCCTCGCTGTGTGAAAAAGTGATCGCCTGAATTCCTTCGGTGCGTGACAGCCTTTGCCCGTCCGTATCAGCACCGAAAGGTCGGTCCGTGCCGTGACTAGCGCTGACACCGGTGGGGGATGGCAGCTCGGCACGGAACCTGGACTTCTTCGCGGGCGCCTGCGTTGCGCTGGACGCGTCTGGCGAAAGCGGGCGTTTTTCCGCGCCCGTAGTACCGTCAGGCGCCCCACGTGAGCGCCCGCGGCTACTCGATAGATCCTGAAGCCCAGACAATGCGTGCGCCGGGCGCTGTTCCGATGGGACTGCTGCCGGCGCTGGCTGGGGGTTGTGCTGCTCGATGGGTTTAACAGCGGCTTCCTTGGACGAAGCTATTGGGTCGGTGCGTAGCATCAGCGCTATCCTGGTCGGCGAACGGGTTCCACTTCATTTTGAAGTGTGTGTACGTGCAGCAAGGCCGCGCATGCGAACCTCAGTACGCGTAGCCGAAGCCGACGCTGACCGTTGTAACAAAGGCGCGTATAAACGGCCCTCTCATCACAATCCCGACGACGCGGCGGAACTGATCAGAAGATCAAAGAAATGCTGAGCCGCGACCGAAAGCGGCCGGTCCTTGCGCCGTATCACACCCAACGCGCGCAACGGCGAGAAACACGACCGACGACGTCTCGTCGATCAGACGCACACGAATGCCCGGATAACTGCGGTGGTATTTCTCGATGGCGGCGCGTTTCAAGAGTGGTGCGGAACGCGGGACGGCTGCCGATATTTGACGACGTCGAGAGGGACGCCGCACTCCATAACTTCGCTCACGTGAAAGCGCGGAAACGACCCATCCGGCGCTGTCGATTCACGATTGGATATTTTCTATCGTGATCCTGGTTACCCAAGCAGCACGACCGAAAATGCGGTGGCAATACCGCTGCCGCCCGAATGATGTGCATGCTGGACGATGTCCTGCATCGCATGCGCGGCCTCGTTGCCCAACAACTGATGGACCTGACTGAACAACTGGCCTTGCGCGGCGTCCGTGCCGACCAGCCATCCGATGATGGCGAGCACGATCAGCAGCGTCGGCGCGAGCGAAAACGCCGAGTAGAACGCGATGCTCGCGCCTAACATCGCGCATCGGTTAGCGATGAAACGCACGATGGAATCGGTTGCGACGTGCGCCGCGCTGCGCCAGCGATTGAGCCTCGCTTCAGCCTTCGGCTGCTGTGCCAGCATGTTCTCCTCTGCTTGCCCCGCCCGCGCACATCATCGTGCGCGCGCCCAAGGCGACAGGTATCAGCTGACGCCTTGCAAGCGTCATACCTTCGCGGTTCGCGGAGAAGAGGGATGCTGATTCCGACGGCGTTTCATACGCGTGAGTCGATCAATCGTCAGGGGAAAAGTGACCGACGCTGCCAACGTGGGGCGAAGTTTTTACAACTCGTGCCATTTTTAGCGGGTCACATCCGGCGCCGCGCGCACTCTTTCGCACGTGGGGTTGTGTTAGAGCCGCTCGGGGCTTGGTCGGCGCCTACCAGGCACGATCGATGCGTGCCATAACCTAGCGTCAGGCGTTTTGCCCGCCAACGGAGAGGATCATGTCCAGCCAGTCCTATGTGCCATATCGCGATTGCAGCATCGAAGTCCATGTGACCGCGGCGAAATCACATGCGCTTGGTGGCATCTCACGGCGTTTTCGCGTGTCGTGGAGCGTCGTATTGCCGGCGCAGCAGAACAAGGAAGTCGCGAGCTTCCCGGAGCAGCTCGATTTTTTGTCCGAGCAGCAGGCATTCAAATACGGTGAGAAGCGCGCGCATACCTTCATCGATTCCGTGCTGGCCTCGCAATCGAGTGTTCGAGTGGCGGCGGTCGGTCGCGACGGAAGCGAACAGCACGGGAGTTCCGCGAGGTAGTTCGCAGTGTAGTTATCGGGCAATTGCGCGAGCGACTGCCTGTGTCGGGTGTCATCATTAATGAAAAATGCGTCTCCCTAGTCGGAGTTCGACAGGGGTGAGGGTCCACCAGGGAGACCGATACATGCCAAAATTCGTAACGATCGGGTACGGCGACCGCGAAGGATACGACCGTACCGACGCGCGTGTTCGAGATGCAGCGCACGCGCATGACGCTCAGCTCGTCGAATCGGGGGTATTGATGGGGATCGCTGGCACACCGGTTCAGGTTCGAAACCCCAACGGGGGACGTGTTGAGACCAAGTCCGGTCCTTTCATGTCTTCCTCATTGCCTGTAGCTGGCTTTGCAATAATTGAAGCCGCGACGTTGGCAGAGGCGGCGGAGATTGTGTCGAAGACGCCGTGTGCCGTCGCATACGGCGTGGTCGAGGTGTGGCCGCTCGAGCAAACACAATAAGCGTGCTGACGCATTGGCCTCGTTCTGGCATCGAATGGTGCGTGAGTTTCGAACAACAGCGAACGGACTATCGACATAGCTGGCACCCGCGACCGTTATCCAGTGCTCAACGGACGTTTGCGTTGCCACTATCGACCAGCAGCGCTCACGAGGCTCGCAGCCTCTGCCGGGCAGCCAACGATGAGCATTTCTGGCGTCGGGAAGATGCGCGCCGTCAAAGCAGGGAACAACGGATGATCGCGGGGTGATCGCACAGACCGATCGTTGCCAGATTCGACCGGATTACTTCCCTGATGCCCTGCGTATTCGGCCTCACGATCCAATCTGAGGATAGTGCCTCATAAGCTCGAAAATCGTCTGTCTGAGCCATCTGTGGCCCGGATCATTGTGCTGGCGCGCATGCCAAAACGAAAAGAGTCCATAAGGAGTGGCAGGTTCCGGCAAACTGAATTGCTTGACGTCGGCGGCGGTTGCAAGGTCTTCGCTCAACCGTGTGGGAACGGTTGCAATCAGATCCGTGCCTCTGATCAGCCACGGAACGGACAGGAATCCACCGACGTGAACGAAGGCTTTCCGGTGTATCCCCCGGGGCTCCAGTAACGTCGCATTAAGGTGTTCGTCCGAGCCAGAAGTGACGACTACGTGTTCCTCGCGCTGGAAGTCATCCCAGGAGATTCGCGAGCGAAGGCGGGGATGACGTTTCCATGCCAACACGACATAGTCGTGTTGAAACAGCATCTGTCGATAAATCGAATCACGAGACAGCATGACATTGCCGAGCGCAAGCTCCACCGCGCCGGTGTCGAGCGCATCAGCAATATTTTCAGTCGGCATGCGTCGTGTGCGGAGCGTGCAGGCCGGCGCATGATTTTTGAGGCGGCGCATGAGCGGCGGCAGAAACACGACCTCAGCCATATCGACCATCGCAAGCGAAAACTCGCGCTGCGCGGTAGCGGGCGAGAATTGCGAGACCGACAGCACCTCGGACGACAGTGTTTCCATAATGCGTCGCACAGGAAGCCTGAGCGCGTCCGCTCGCGCCGTGGGTTCCATCGACATTCCCTTGCGCACGAAAAGCTCGTCGTGAAATGCCAGGCGCAGCTTACGCAAACTATGGCTGAGCGCCGATTGCGTCACGCCGAGTACCTCAGCAGCGTGCGTGAGATTTCGGTGAGTGTAGATCTCGTCGAACACTGCCAGCAGATTCAGGTCCATGGCAGGTGGATTAATTCTGCTCATCATGACTATGACCCGTATGATATTTACTAATTATCTCATAGCGGGTCCAATGCCAGCACTTAGACGCTTCTTCTGGAGACGCAAAAAGTGTTTGTGCAGAACTGCTGGTATGTGGCCGCCTGGGACCACGAGGTGCGCGATGACGCTTTCCTGAGCCGTACGATCACCGGTATTCCTCTGGTCTTCTGGCGCGACTCGAAAGGAGAGATCATCGCGTTGGTAGACCGGTGCTGCCACCGCGGCGCCAAACTTTCAATGGGGCGAATGGAAGACGGCGGCGATTGCATTCGATGCATGTACCACGGCCTTGTGTTCGACCGTTCGGGGGCGTGCGTCAGCGCACCGGCGCAGGACCGGATCCCGCCCAACGCGCGGGTTCGTGCAATTCCGGTCGTTCAGCAGCATCGCTGGATATGGGTATGGATGGGTGACCCGGAGAAGGCTGACCGCAATCTGATCCCGGACACTCAGTGGCTCGATCATCCCGAGTGGCGATCACTGGATGGCTACTTGCACTACGACGTGAACTATCTGTTGATCGCGGACAACCTCCTCGATTTTTCTCATTTGCCCTTCCTGCATCCGACCACCGTTGGGGGATCGCCCGACTACGCGGCGGTATTGCCGCGAGTTGAAAGGACAGAACGCGGTGTACGGCTGACGAAACGGGTGACGGATACGGAGCCCCCCGCTTATTCCGCGAAGTACGCGGATTACCCTGCTGGAACGCGGGTAGACCGCTGGATGAACTATGACTTTCTGGTTCCAGGAATCCTGCTGATGGATTCGGGTATGGTCCCCACCGGTCGTGGGGACCATGACGGCCAACCGCGAAGCGCATTGACGTTCCGTGGGTGCCAGGCGTTGACACCTGAGACCGGTCACTCCACCCACTACTTCTTCGGGCACCCGCACAACTTCCTGCTCGATCGACCGGAGGTGACGCAGGAAATTCATGCGGGAATCCTGCACGCGTTCGAAGAGGACCGCGAGATGATCACATCGCAGCAGCAAAACCTCGCTCTGGATCCTGACTTCAGGATGGTGCCACTGAGCGTAGACGCGGCGTTGTCCCAGTTTCGCTGGATCGTGGAAAAGATGATCAAGGTGGATTCAACTGGCGCCCAGTCCATGCAGTCATCACGGGCATGAGGGACGGCCATGACATCGGATCTGATGGAACTACGCATCGTATCGCGGCGGGCCGAAGCGCTGGATATTGTCTCGATTGAATTGCGTGACACGGAGGAGCGCCTGCTTCCCGCGTTTGCACCCGGTGCGCACCTCGAGTTCTTGCTGGATGTCGGCACTGGAACACCCATTGTGCGCAGTTATTCGATTTGCAGCGATCCAGCCGACCGACAGCGATATGTCGTCGCTGTGAGCCGGAACGATGCTGGCAACGGCGGATCGATCGCCATGCACGAGTTGCTGGGGAAAGGGACGAAGGTTCTGGTTCGCTGCCCGCGCAACAACTTCGAGCTCGTGCCAGACGCCACGCGCTACCGCTTCATCGCAGGAGGCATCGGCATCACCCCGATCCTGTCGATGGTGCATTGGTGTGTGCGCAAAGGAAAAGCGTGGACTTTGCTGTATTGCGCGCGGGGAGCGCACCGCGCGGCCTTCTACGAACAGCTTTCCTCTCATGGTTACGCGGTGCGCTTCCATTTTTCCGAAGCTGATGGCCACGCCGATTTCATGTCGGCAATGAGCGCTCCCCAGCCCGGCGAGCATGTGTATTGTTGCGGACCAGACGGCCTGATGCATGCAGTCAAGACAGCGGGGTCTCATTGGCCAGGAAACGCGCTCCATTTCGAATGGTTCAGTGCGCCGGCAACTGGAAGCGAGACAGGTGAACGGCAGTTTGAAGTGGTGCTGCGGCATAGCGGCAGGCGACTGATCGTGCCCGCCGGGAAGAGCATTCTCGATGTGCTTGAAACGAACGGCGTTGACGTGCCCTTTTCATGCCGGGAAGGACTTTGTCGTACGTGTGAAGTTTCGATCTGCTCGGGCGAAGCCCAACATTTTGACTACGTCCTTTCCGACGAGGAGAGGCGGTCTCAACGTTCGTTGATGGTATGCGTTTCTCGTGCAGCGACCTCCGAGCTGGAGCTTGACCTTTGAGCGTTGGCGTCTGTTCTCCCGCGTTAGGTGAAAGGCGTACGCGAACGTGATTGGGGATCTCCACGAAATACTCTGTGGGCGAGCAGGCCCTCGTGCGTGAGTGACGACAAAGGCTTGCCCAGTTGCACAATGGACCATAACAGGAGTCGCTCAGCTGGGTCGTCATGGTTTCAGCGTGGTTTGTCTTCGGAGAAAGCTTAACGCAGCCGTACGTGGCCAGTTTTACCGTCCGTATCGCTGGGTGCAACTTTCTTGATATCACTTCCGACCCAGCGCTCCTCAGAAGATTTTAGGTGCGATCGCATCGCTGCCTGAGCAGCAAGCGGGTCGCCTGACTGCAGTGCGTGCAGGACGTTTTCGTGCTCTTCAACGGCAGCCATCCACGTGGTCGCATTTTCGGCGAGTTCGCTAATCCTTGCCCCGATCGGATCGCGCCTCGCGTCGAACAGATCTGCTACGTACCGGGTCAACACCGTGTTGCCCGCCGCTTCCGCGATGATGAGGTGGAATTGCCGGTCTGGTTCCAAAGGCGATTTGCCGGCGGACGCGAGGCGATGCATGGCATCCACGCTGCGCCGTAACCGGTCCAGAGAGGCGGCGGTGAGTCGCGTGCTGGCGAGCACGACGAGGCTGCCTTCGATCACCGCCCGCGCCTGCATGATTTCCGTCGGGCTTTCGCCCAGCACCGCCAGCGATCCTTCGCTCTCGTTTGCGGTTTCGCGCACATAGACACCCGAACCCATGCGGGTCTCGACGCTGCCGCCAATTTCCAAAGCGATCAACGCCTCGCGCAGTGACGGGCGCGAAACGCCCAGTTGCTGAGACAACTCGCGCTCAGCCGGCAGCCTCGACCCGGGAGGGAAATCGCCTCCGTGGATGAGGCCGCGAATCTGGTCAGCGACCAATTGGTAAAGCCGCTTTGGCTCGGTCTGTTTCATCTTGCTGGCAGGAAGAAAAAGTGGCCCGGTCGCGTGGCGCCTGGCGATCAAGTCTATCACGCGCGCTCCGACAGGCTCTCCACAGATTCGACAGGACGGATGCGGGTTTATGCCAGGTAAGGCCAATCGCGAGTTTTTAAAAGTTGGCTTGACCAAAACGATGTTTTATTCTCTAATTTGCTCAGATTGGCCTGACCAATGCCAACGCCGCATTCCAAGGAAGGAGACACTTGTGACAGATTCGAGCGCCGAGCTGGCCTCGCGGCCGGCGGACGGCTCCGCTTCGACCGAACCCAGGGAACTGCTGAAACTCAGCGGGCTAGGCAAGCGCTTTCCCGGCGTCGTGGCTCTGGAGGATGTGCACTTCGAACTCCGCCGCGGCGAAGTCCACGCGATTTGCGGCGAAAACGGCGCCGGCAAGTCGACGCTGATGAAAATCGTCAGCGGCCAGTACCAGCCGGATGCAGGGAAGATCGTTTTTCGCGGCGTGGAAAGGCGCTTCGCGTCGTCACTCGAGGCACAGGAAGCCGGCATTGCGATCATTCACCAGGAACTGAACCTGGTGCCGCACCTTTCGGTTGCGGAAAACATTTACCTCGCACGCGAGCCCAAACGCGGGCCGTTCATCGACCGGGCACAGCTGAATGGGAACGCGCAGCGCGCGCTCGCCCGTATCGGATTGTCGTTGCCGGCCACGCGGCAGGTCGGGACGCTTTCCATCGCCCAGCAACAGATGGTCGAAATCGCCAAGGCGCTCTCGCTCGACGCGCAGATGCTGATCATGGACGAACCCACTTCGTCGCTCACCGAATCCGAAACCCTGCATCTGTTCCGGATCATCAAGGAGTTGCGCGCGAGCGGAGTCGGCATTGTCTACATCTCTCATCGTCTGGATGAAATGAAGCAGATCGTCGACCGCGTGACGGTGCTGCGCGACGGTCACCACATTTCAACGGACGATTTCGCGACGACAAGCATGGAGGACATCGTTGCGCGAATGGTCGGCCGGGCGCTGAACGATGCGTACCCGCCGCGCCGCTCGGTGCCGACGCGGGACGTGCTGCTGCGGGTCGACAATCTGTCGCGCGCACCGGCGTTCGGGCCGGTTTCGTTCGAACTGAGGCGCGGCGAGATTCTCGGCTTCGCCGGTTTGATGGGCGCAGGCCGGACCGAAGTGGCGCGGGCAATATTCGGCGCCGACCATCCGGACGACGGCGAGATTCATATCGGCAACGAGCGCGTCTCGATCAGCTCGCCTATCGATGCGATTCGCCACGGTATTGCGTATCTGTCGGAAGACCGCAAGAGCGACGGCCTTGCGCTGAAGATGCCAGTCGCCGCCAATATCACGCTGGCCAATATCGACGCCGTGTCGGGGCGCGCCGGCTTCATCCGCTTTGCGGAAGAAGCGGCCATTGCACGGCGCTACGTCGAAACGCTCGGCATCCGCACACCCACGGTTCATCAACTTACGCGCAACCTGTCCGGCGGCAATCAGCAGAAGGTCGTCATCGGCAAATGGCTGTTTCGCGAATCGAAGATTCTGTTTTTCGACGAGCCCACTCGTGGCATCGATGTCGGCGCGAAATACGCGATCTATACGCTGATGGATCAGCTCGCCGCGCAGGGCATCGGCGTCGTGCTGATCAGTTCGGAACTGCCTGAAATTCTCGGCATGTCCGACCGCGTCGCGGTATTCCACGAAGGCCGGATCGCCACGATCCTGGAGACGCGCCACACCAGTCAGGAAGAAATCATGCACTTCGCATCGGGACGAAATCATGCTTGAAATAACATCCGAACAGACCCCCACGGTCGACACCAGCGCGAAGCTCCGACGTCGCGACCTGATTCAGAAATTTGCCGCGCTCGGCAGTCTGATCATGCTGGTGGTCGTCTTTTCATTGACCAGTTCCGCTTTCTTCTCGGTCGACAACGGCATGACTGTGGCGTTGCAGGTGACGTCGATTGCCTATCTCGGCGTGGCGGCGACCTGCGTGATCATTACGGGCGGAATCGACCTGTCCGTGGGTTCCGTACTCGCGCTGTCGGGCGTGGTCGCCGCGTTGCTGGTCAAGGCCGGCGTGCCGATTCCACTCGGCATGCTCGGCGGCGTCGCGGTGGGCGGCTTATGCGGCTTCGTCAATGGCCTGTGCGTCACGCGTATGGGTTTGCCGCCTTTTATCGCCACGCTCGGCATGATGCTGGTCGCGCGTGGTCTCGCGCTTCAGATCACGGGCGCGCGCCCGGTCTCGGGACTCGGCGACGCGTTCGGTGAACTCGGCAACGGCGCGTTGTTCCGCATCTCCCATATTGGCGCCGACGGGTTTCCCGACACGGTATTTCCGGGGATTCCCTATCCCGTGATCATCATGGTCGTGCTGGCGGTGGCCGTATCGATCATGCTGACGCGCACCTCGCTTGGCCGCCACATCTACGCAGTCGGATCGAACGCGGAGGCCGCGCGGCTCTCCGGCGTCAACGTCCGCCGCGTCACTTTGTTTACCTATGTGCTGTCCGGTGTGCTCGCGGGTCTGACTGGCTGCGTGCTGATGTCGCGCCTCGTCACGGCGCAACCGAACGAGGGCGTCATGTACGAACTCGATGCGATCGCCAGTGCCGTGATTGGCGGCACCTCGCTGATGGGCGGTGTCGGCACGATCTCCGGTACGGCGATCGGCGCGTTCGTCATTGGCGTACTGCGCAACGGCCTGAATATGAACGGCGTATCGAGTTTCATCCAGCAGATCATCATCGGCCTGGTCATTCTCGGCACGGTCTGGATCGACCAGATCAGAAACCGTCGATAAAGCACATCGAATGACGCTATTCGAGAAGTCCAACGACGCAGTGCAATTACCAACCAAGGAGTGAGACATGAGAAAGACCTATCTGGCATTGGCCGCCGCGCTTTTGACCGCTGTGACGGTGCATGCGAATGCAGCGGGCGGCGAGATCGCCGTGATTGTGAAGACGGCCAACTCGAATTACTGGCAGAACGTGCAAAAGGGCGCAACGGAGGGGATGAAAGGGCTGAACGGCTATACGATGACCTTTCAGGGACCAGCGGCCGAGTCGGCCGTGGCCGACGAGGTCAATATGGTCGAGAACGCGGTGAACCGGCACGTTGCGGCGATCGTGCTCGCGCCGTCCGATCCCGACGCGCTGGTCCCGGCTATCAAGAAGGCATGGGAGGCAAAAATTCCGGTTGTCCTGATCGATTCGCTCGTGTCGGATTCCGGCAAGCAGTATTACCAGTCGTTTCTCTCGACCGATAACACCAAGGCCGGTGAATTGTGCGCGAAAGCGATGATCGACCGCGTCGGCCAGACGGGCAAAGTCGCTGTGATGTCGTACGTCGCCGGGGCGGGCTCCGAGATTGGCCGCGTGGGTGGCTTCAAGAAATATCTCGAGCAGCACTCGAAGCTGCAGATTGTCGGACCGTTCTACTCGCAGTCGCAAATGGCGACCGCCCTCAATCAGACGACCGACGTGCTGTCGGCCAATCCGGATCTGAAGGGCATCTTCGGCGCGAATGAACCGACTGCCGTGGGCATGGGGCGCGCGTTGGCGCAGTCCGGCAAAGCCGGCAAGATCGTGGCGATCGGCTTTGACGGCAATCAGGATCTGCAGGGCTTCGTGAAGGACGGAACCATCCAGGCCATTGCTGTTCAGGGCTCGTACCAGATGGGCTACAAGGGCATCAAAACGGCGGTGGATGTGATCGAACACAAGCCGGTGACGAAGCAACTGGATACCGGCGTCGTGATGGTCGAGAAGGACAACATCGATCAGCCCGCCGCGAAGAACGTGTTGTATTGAACGGCAGCGCGGACGACGCGCACCGCGTTGTCCGCTGTTCAGGGCTTGCCGCTTCTATCGGCTCGAAGAATAGGGAGCGTGTGATGCAACGAATGGGAATGGTCATCGGTATCGAGCCGCAGCACATCGACGAATACAAGCGCCTGCATGCGCAAGTGTGGCCGACGGTGCTCGACCGCCTGAAACGCTCGAATGTCACCCGCTACTCGATTTTTCTGCGGGAGCCCGAGAACCTGTTGTTCGGTTACTGGGAATACGTCGGGACGGACTATGAACGCGATATGGCCGAGATCGCGAGAGACCCGGAAACACAACGATGGTGGAGCCTGTGCGGTCCATGCCAGAAGCCGTTGCAAAGCCGTGCGTCGTCGGAACACTGGGCTCGGATGGAAGAGGTCTTTTACCTCGAATAGTGGCGTACCGACATCGCACTCGCTGACCTCGCCACCCACAGACGAATCAATCGAATTCGCATTGAACCCGCAAAGGCTTCGCGGGTTCCGCACCTGAAAGGAAATCTCATGCTCACCGTTATTTGTGAAACTCCCGGCGTGCTGCGCGCTGAGACGCGTTCAAGGCCATTGCGCGAGCACGGCGAAGTGTTGCTACGAGTGCGACGCGTCGGCGTATGCGGCACGGACCTGCACATTTTCACCGGCAATCAACCATTTCTCGCCTACCCTCGCGTGATGGGACACGAGCTGTCGGGAACGGTCGAAGAAGCCGATGCGGATTCCGGCCTCACCGTCGGCGACCCGGTCTACGTGATGCCCTATCTGTCGTGCGGTCAGTGCATTGCCTGCCGGAACGGAAAAACGAATTGCTGCGTGAATATTCAGGTGTTGGGCGTGCATCGGGACGGCGCATTGACGGAGTATCTGAGTTTGCCGCGTCAGTTCGTCCACAAGGCTGACGGCATCACACTCGACCAGGCCGCAATGATCGAATTTCTCGCCATTGGCGCGCACGCGGTTCGCCGTGCAGACGTGCAGAGTGGACAGCGCGTGCTGGTAGTCGGGGCAGGCCCGATCGGCATGGCCGCCATGATCTTTGCACGCCTGCGCGGGGCCACGGTGACGGCGCTCGATATGCGGCTCGATCGCCTCAATTTCTGCGCCGGGCAAATCAATGTAGCGGCTACCGTGCAGATCGGCGATGCCGAC
>Ga0310811_10009192_pt1 | contig 12748 bp, 11 predicted proteins | sample YCmetagenome_FD_207642 | JGI IMG/M metagenome (GOLD analysis project Ga0310811, IMG submission 207642) | Soil microbial communities from experimental microcosm in Duke University, North Carolina, United States - YC | ecosystem: Engineered > Artificial ecosystem > Soil microcosm > Unclassified ...
CGCTGTCGCTGCATCTCGGCAAGTTGCAACCGCGCGACCTGCTGGCGCGATGGCAGGAGCGCCTTGAAGCAACCTCCGGCCACCGTGCCGACGTGTTTTGCGAGCTCGCGGCGTTGCCGGATGTCGCCTATCGGCTTGGCGGCGGCAAGGCCGTGGAGGCGATTGTCGTTGCTGTCGAGGATGTCGCTCGCTGGTGGCCGGATTCGCCGCGATGAGTGCCAACCTTGCCGGCGCACTGCGCCAGGTTGTACGCTTCGCCAAGATCCCGTCGCGCCGTCGATGAGGGGGAAACCGGCTTCATGGTGCAGCAGCAGGCAGGCGATGCATCGCTCCATGATGCCTTCATCAGCTACTCGCGCAAGGACCGGCCGTTCGCCGTGCTGCTGCAAGGCGCGCTCAATCGCTATACCCCGCCGAGCGGGCTGCCCATGGCCCGGCGCCGCCTCGACGTGTTTCGCGACGAGGAGGATTTCACCGGCACGGAATACTTCCAGGCCGTCCGCCATCATCTGGCGGGGTCGCGCAAGCTGATCGTGATCTGCTCGCCGAACGCGCGGGCCAGCCGCTTCGTCGACGACGAGATCCGGAGCTTCGCCAAGACCCATGCTCCCGCAGACCTGATCCCGGTCCTGCTCGCCGGCCGCCCGGACGCGTCGGGCGCTCCCGACGACGCGCAACTGGCGTTCCCGGCCGCGCTCTGCGAGATCCTCGAATTGCCGCTGGCCGCCGACTATCGCGACTTCGACCCCAGGACCTCGAAGCTGCACTCGGAACGCTACCGGCCGGCGTGGTTCAAGCTCCTCGCCGACCTCTGCAACTGCAGCCGCGCCGAGATCGAGATGCGCGAGCGACGCCGGCAGATCCGCCAGCGGCTGCAATGGGGCGCCGGCGCCGCCGTCGTCTCGGTCGCCCTGACCGTCGCAGCCTTCGTGGCCAACGACGCCTCGCGGCTGGCCGGATCGAACGATCTCGCGAGCCAGGCCCTGGGCGTCGCGGGCAGCGATCCCGATCGCGGCACGACGCTCGCCCTGGAGGCGATCGGCAAGCACCGCACGCCGCTGGCCGTGAGTGCGCTGCGCGTCGCGCAGGCGGGCCTGCCGGAGCTCCAGGCCTCCGTCGCACCCGAGGGCGGCCCCGACGATCCCATCGTTTTCTCCCCCGACGGCCAACGCCTCGTCGTGGCCGACGGCGAGGCCGGTGCGCGCGTCCTCGATGCCAGGACGGGCAAGCAGCTCCTTCAGCTCGGCAGCGACGGCAAGCCGCCTGCCGCTGTGGCGTTCTCGCCGGACGGCAAGCTCGTGGCGCTCGCCGACTTCGAGGAGGGCACGTCGGTCCATGACCTCGCCACCGGCAAGCGCCTGGCGAGCGTGAAGGGCACCCTGAGTTGGCTCGCTGCAGCCGATGGCGCGCAACGGGCGCTCCGCGTGCGCGACGGCGCGGCAACGATCGTGGCCTTGCAGCCGGATGGATCCGCACGGGCCCTCAAGAGCATCCCGTTGCCCGATCTCTCCGGCGCGTCCTGGGCGGTGAGCCCCGATGGAAGGCGGCTTGCCGTCGTGACGGAAGGCGGCGGCCGCGGGGCGCTGGCCATCATCGACCTGACGACGGGAAAGACGCTGAGCGAGACGGGGCCCTTCGCCTCCGGCGGCGTGGCCTGGAGCCCCAAGGGAAGCTGGCTGGTGTCGAAATGGCTCACGGGCTTTGCCGTGTTCGACACCAGCGCGCCCGCCAGGCCCTTCGTGCACGACTCCGGCAACGAGATCTCGGTCGAGGACGTGGCCTTCAGCCCTGACGAGAGGCTGCTGGCGACGACCGACCGCAGCGGCCGCACCACCGTGTGGGACATCAAGCAACGGACGATCGCCGGCCGGTTCCAGGGCCCCGGCGCCCGCGCCTACACGCCGGATTTCTCGTCCGACGGCGCGCTGCTGAGCGTCGTCTTCAGCAACGGCCAGGCCAGCCTGTTCGCGCTCGATGCCCTGGACAAGGAGCTGATCCAGGATCCGCTGGTCACCCTCGAGGGCACCTGGGGCGAGCTCGTCGCTGCCCGCTTCTCGCCATCGGGCAAAGAGCTGATCGCCCGCTATGCCGGCGGCAAGCTGGTGGCCTGGAGCACCGAACGATGGTGTCCGCAACGCCGCCTTCCGCTGCAGTACGAGGCGAAATACCGGTCGCGACAGGCGCAGGGAACGGACGACCTCGAGCTGGCGCCGGACGGCTCGGTGATCGCGACCAAGCAGGGCGGGGGCTGGCGCGGCTGGAACACCGCCACGGGCGCCGCGGTGGCGGACCGGCCGAACGACATGCGGCCGTTGACCCGGGCGGCGCGCCTGGAAGCGGACGGGCGGACCCTGCGCCTCGCCGGCCAGCAGGTGCTCCTGCAGGCGTCCAAGACGGGGAGCGTGCTGCGGCTGGCGCACAGCGACACCGTCACGTCGGCGTCCTTCAGCCCGACCGGCGCCTGCGTGGTGTCGGCGAGCGGCGTCGTGATGGCGAGCGGCGGCACCCCGCCGGGCGGCAACCGGGTGCGCCTGTGGGATTCGGAAACCGGCGCCCTGCTGCGCGATTGGGGATTTGCCGCGCCGCCCGACGCGGCCTTCTTCGCCGGGCCCGAGCAGGTCGTCGTGCTCGCGTCCGGCCGGGCGCTGGTCTATGCCGCGCCGCTTTGCGGTTCGGAGGAAGCCTTGCTGCAGCGCGCGGCGGCGGCCCGGCTTGCCGACGAGCCTGCCGCGGCGAAGCCGGAACGGCCGGCTGCGTCGCGATGAGCGGCAGGCGCGCTACAGGTGATGCCGCCTGGCCGAGTGTCGTGGCCCGGGCGTGACGGCCAACGCCGGCGGGGCGAGCGACGCGGCGATCGCGCGCGCGGCGAGGGCATTGCCGCGGTCGGTGAAGTGAGCCAGCGCATAGTAGGCGGAGAGGTCGCGGCCGACATTCTCCCGCTCGAACGCCGCGCGGGTGTCGAGCGTCGCCAGGCCCGCCCGGGCCGCGCAGCCGAGCATTCTGTTCAATGCCTGGCGCTGCCCGGCGGCGGCCTTGGCGTCGAGGAACACCCCTTGCTCGGGCAATGCCACCACCAGCGCCGTGGCGCGCTCGCGCTTCACCAGGGCCGCGAACCGCTCCATCAGGCGGCAGGACACGACGAATGGATCGGCCCCCGTGCCGACCTCGCGGCCGTACCACGATTGCTGCACGCCCAGGCCGCGCACGATCCGGTCGACCAGGTGGGAGTAGTCGAGAAGGTGCCGGGCCGTCGTCAGCGGTGACGAAGCGCCGGCCGCCGCCGGCGCGGTCGCGGGCGCTGGTGCTGGGACGGGCACGTTGCGCAGCGCGAGGCCCTTGCCGTCGGGGACGAACCAGGGCTTGGCCCGGGAGTCGCGGACCGCGAGCGCGGTGCGCGAGATGTCGTCGGCGATGAAGGCCAGGACCACCGTCGACGGTTTGAGCTCGGGGACCAGGCGCTCGGCCCGCAGCACCATCTGGTCGAGGCCGTAGCCGCGCACCCCGGCATTGAGCACGCGGCGGCCGGTGAGGCGCTCGAGATGGGCCGGCCAGGTCTCGTCGTCGCCGACGCCGAATCCCTCGGTCATGGAATCGCCAAACGCGAGGATCAGCGGGCCGGTCGAGGAGCCAGTGGAGGGGGCCGTCGAGGGGCCAGTCGAGGAACCAGTCGAGGGACCCGGCGCCGGCGACCGATCGCGGTTCTGTGCGCGCGTGCCGGCCGCGGTGAAGGAGAGGGGCTTGCCGAGCAGCGTGCCCGAGGAGCCGGGGATCGGCGCCCAACCCAGCGTTGCATCGTAGGTGAACTGCGCCTCCCCCGGCGACGGCTTCGGCGCCTCGGCGGCGGCGTAGTCAGGCCAGTGCCACAGCGATACGCCGGGATCGACGAGGCGCGTGACGAGCTCGCCGGCGAGCAGGCAGAGGACGATCGTGGCAAGGGTGAGAGCCAGCCCCGACAGGAGCGAGGTTGGCCTCAGCGAGGACGGACGCCCGGAGGAGCGCGCGGTCATGCGGCGCCGGGCCGCGGGAGACCCGGGCTATCGGTCGGCGCCCGCGACGCCTTCGGAAGAGAAGAGATAGGTTTCAATGTCCGCGCCACTACAACTTCCAAGGATGACCTGTGGCATGCTTGCGCGAAGTGGCCAAGCGACAGATGAACACGGGTGAACACGGATGCATGAGCCCGAAGCGAGGCATCGGTGGTCAGGAGAGAATCCATGTCCATCTGTGTGGCTGAGCCATTTCCGGCCATGCGCTTGCCTGCGCAGACTCTCGTCGGGTGCTCCTGCGGTGCGGCCGGGCGGTTGGGAAGGCCGCGGGAGGGTGCTAGGTGACATGTAACCGAACACGGAGCGTGCTCATGGCCTCGGCTCGGAAGCCCAAGTCCACCCGCCTCAAGGTGCAGGAACATCGCGAGCGTCTTCGATCGCAGGGCTTGCGGCCGATCCAGATCTGGGTGCCGGATGTCCACTCGTCCTCCTTCCGGTCGCAGGCGCACCGAATGACAGCGGCGATGCCTAGCGCGGCGACTGCGAGGCCCGCGATCATCCAGTGCCTATGCCGTGCGCCAACGCCGACAAGGTCTATTCGATCTTCGAGCCGCACACCGACCTGATCAAGCGCGGCAAGGTGCGCTCGCCGATCGAGTTCGGCCACAAGGTCTTTCTTGCCGAAAGCGCCAATGGCCTGATCACCCAGTACCACGTGCTCAAGGGCAATCCTGCGGACGAGCAACATGTCGGCAGTTCCTTGGGGCACCACAAGAAGGTCTTCGCCCAGGCTCCGGAACTGTACGGTGCCGATCGAGGCTTCTTCAGCGAGCGCAACCTGACGCTCTGCGAGCAAAGCGGCGTCAACGTGGTGTGCATCCCACAATCCGGCGGCAGGAGAACGCCGGAACGGGAAGCCTGCGAGAAGGCGCCGGCGTTCAAACAAGGACAGCGCTTCAGGGCCGGTATCGAGGGGCGCATCTCCGTGCTGTTCCGGGGGCGCGGCATGAAGCGTTGCCTGGCTGAAGGGATCGAGCGCTTCGAGTTATTGATCGGCGCGGCCGTGCTCGCCAACAACCTCATGAGCATCGCCGCCTTGCTCACCAAGCAAGCTACTCGCCGTCGCCGCGCGGCGTGACGGCGCCTCAGCCCCAGTCTCCGGGCTGAAGCGATTCAGGCGACGTCGCTTGGCGCGCCCACTCGACGCCAAATCCTCCAAAATTACCCTCTGAGCCCCGACAATATCGGCAAATCTCTGCCTCGAGCGTCGGCACTATCCCTCTTCCATTCCCGAAAAGAGGCGTTTCGAGACAGAAACTAGTCTAAGCTAGCCACGCTGCGGCTGGCGAGCCGGGTACGCGATCACCCGATCGCCCCGAGGTCACCCTGGCAGAACGGGCATGCGGAGAAACTGATCGGCTCGATCCGCCGGGAATGCTTCGATCATACCGTTGTCATCGGCGAGGGCCATCTGCGCCAGATCCTCGCGACATACGCCGCCTATTACAACGAACTGCGAACGCATCTGGCCCTGGACAAGGATTCGCCGGGCCGTCGGCCGATCCAACGGCTCGACCAGCTCGCTGCTCGGCCGATCCTCGGCGGCCTTCATCATCAATACTGCCGGATCTAGTTTTCGGCAGGCACAACCGAAAATTCCTCTTGCCCTGTTTAGTAAATGGTGTTTCACTTAACAAACCGACACCAATCGACGCAAGAATCGTGGGACGACGGGAGGACAAAGCGTAAAGCCTAAACACGACCAAGTAGTCGTCTTGCCGACAGCCATGCACTGTGGCCGGCACAAACGCGTCCAATGCGACCGAAGGAGGAAAACAGCCCATGACAAAATATCTGTTGGGAGCAGCCGCATTGGCGGCTGTCGCGGCGCTCGTTCCTGTCGCGCCCGCTTCCGCGCAGCCGAAGACGATCACCTTGTGCTGGGCCGCTTGGGACCCGGCGAATGCGCTCGTCGAACTATCTAAGGACTTCACCGCCAAAAGCGGCGTCGGCATGAAGTTCGAGTTCGTGCCGTGGCCGAACTTCGCCGACCGTATGCTCAACGAGCTCAACTCGAAGGGCAAGCTGTGCGACCTGATGATCGGCGACTCGCAGTGGATCGGCGGCGCCGCCGAGAACGCCCACTACGTCAAGCTGAACGACTTCTTCGCCAAGGAAGGCATCAAGATGGATGACTTCATGCCGGCGACAGTGCTCGGCTATTCGGAATGGCCGAAAGGCACGCCCAATTACTGGGCGCTGCCGGCGATGGGCGACGCGCTCGGCTGGACCTATCGCAAGGATTGGTTCGCCCGGCCCGACATCCAGGCCGACTTCAAGAAGAAATACAACCGCGACCTCGCGGTGCCAAAGAGCCTGACCGAGCTCACCGAGATTGCGCAGTTCTTCCAGGGCCGCGAGATCGACGGCAAGAAGGTCTATGGGGCTGCGATCTTCACTGAGCGCGGGTCGGAAGGCATCACCATGGGTGTCTCCAACTTCCTCTACCCTTACGGCTTCAAGTACCAGGACCCGAAGAAGCCCTATTCGATGCAAGGCTTCGTCAACTCCGAGGGCGCCGTGAAGGGACTCGAGGCGTACAAGGCACTGTTCAAGTGCTGCACGCCGCCCGGCTACACCGACGCCTACATGCAGGAAGGGCTCGACGCCTTCAAATCGGGCCAGGTGGCAATGCAGATGAACTGGTTCGCCTTCTTCCCCGGCCTCTACAAGGACGAGAAGGTGGGCGGCCAGCGCATCGGCTTCTTCGTCAATCCGCCCGAGAAGGAGCGCGGCTCGCAGCTCGGCGGCCAGGGCATCTCGGTCGTCTCCTACTCACCGAACAAGGCCGAGGCGCTCGCTTACATCAAGTGGTTCGCCGCGCCCGACGTGCAGAAGAAGTGGTGGGCGCTCGGCGGCTATTCCGCGCACAAGGCGGTGCTGAACGACCCCGGCTTCGCCGCGACTGCACCGTTTGCCGCCGACTTCCTCAAGGCGATGGGCGAGGTCGTCGATTTCTGGGCCGAGCCTTCCTACGCCCAGCTCCTGCTGGCCGAGCAGAAGCGCGTCCACGACTACGTCGTCGCCGACAAGGGCACGGCGAAGGAGGCGCTCGATGCACTGATCAAGGACTGGCAGAAGGTCTTTAAGGACGACGGCAAGGGCAACTAAGATCGGTGTTCAGGGCCTCTCCGGCGATCCGTCGTCGCCGGAGAGGTTTCACGACCGGCCGTTTCAAACCCGCCCTGGTACCCATTGCTGTCATGACTGAAATCACCCCAGTACCCTCTCTCGCCGATCGGGTTGCCTCGGCCTCTCCGGTTTGGGTCGCGCGCCGGGCCAACGGGCTCTCCGATCGCTCGATCGCATGGCTCTTCATCGCGCCTACGATCGTCCTGCTGCTGGCGATCAACATCTTTCCGCTGATCTGGACGATCCGACTTTCCTTCACGAACTACCGCGCCAACCGGCCGAACGCTCCACTGCGGTCGGTCGGGATCGATCACTACCAGTCAATCCTCGGCGACCCCGACATCTGGGCCGCGATGCAGGCGACGGCGCATTTCGTCGTTTGGACGATCGTGCTGCAGACGTTGCTCGGCTTCGCTCTCGCCTACTTGATCGACCGCAAGTTTCGCGGCCACGCCTTGTGGACAACGATCATCCTTATCCCGATGATGCTATCGCCCGCGGTGGTCGGAAATTTCTGGCGCTTCCTCTACCAACCACAGATCGGCCTCTTTAACTACCTGGTGGCTTTCGTCTCCGGCGTCCCGCCGTCCTCATTTGAGATGATCGGATCGGTGAAGCTCGCGCCGTGGGCGATCATCCTGGTCGACACCTGGATGTGGACACCCTATGTCGCCCTTATCATCCTCGCGGGGCTGCGCTCGATCCCCGACTACATCTACGAGGCGGCCGAGGTCGACCGTGCCTCTAAGTGGCGGCAGTTCTGGTCGATAACACTGCCGATGGTGCTGCCGTTCATCATGCTGGCGGTGCTATTCCGCGGCATCGAGAACTTCAAGATGTTCGACATGGTCAACCTGCTGACTTCAGGCGGTCCGGGTTCGACCACCGAGGTTGCCTCGATCACGTTGAAGCGCGAGGCCTTCGAGAAGTGGCGGACCGGCTTCTCGTCGGCATTCGCCGTCATTCTTTTCGTCACGGTGTTCGGCCTCGCCAACATCTATGTCAAGGCATTGAACCGGGTGAGGCAGCGATGAGCACCGGCATCGTCACCGCCCACTCCGTCGTCGAGCCCAGTGGACGCGCCAAAACGGTTGCCGCGACCCTCGTCATCGCCTACGCGGTGATCTCGATGATCCCGCTTGCCTGGATCCTTCTCACTGGCTTCAAGTCGCCTCCCGATTCGATCAGCTATCCGCCCAAGGTGATCTTCGAGCCGACGCTCGAGGGCTACTGCAATCTCTTCACGACGCGCTCGCGGCAGACGGCCGAGTACATGGCCACGCTGCCGCCGCCCGTCGGCACCTGCGAGGAGATCGCGCGCGGCCGCAACATGGTCATCGCCGGATCCTCCAACTATGTGCCGCGCTTCATCAACTCGCTCGTCATCGCGTTCGGCTCGACGTTTTGCGCGGTCGCGCTGGGCACGCTGGCCGCCTACGGTTTCTCGCGTTTCAAGGTGCCGCTCGCCGACGACCTGCTGTTCTTCATCCTGTCGACGCGCATGATGCCGCCGATCGCGGTCGCGATCCCGATCTATCTCATGTACCGCGAGCTCGGGCTCTCCGATACGCGGCTCGGCATGATCCTGCTCTACACCTCGGTCAACGTCTCGCTCGCGGTCTGGCTGCTCAAGGGATTCATCGACGAGATCCCGCGGGAATACGAGGAAGCGGCGATGGTGGACGGCTATACGCGGTTCCATGCCTTCTGGAAGGTGGTACTGCCGCAGGCGACCACCGGCATCGCCGCGACCGCCATCTTCTGCCTCATCTTCGCCTGGAACGAATACGCCTTCGCAGTCCTTCTCACCTCCGGCGAGGCGCAGACAGCGCCGCCCTTCATTCCCATCATCATCGGCGAGGGCGGCCAGGACTGGCCGGCGGTGGCCGCGGGAACCACGTTATTCCTTGTCCCGATCCTTGCCTTCACTGTGCTGCTGCGCCGGCACTTGTTGCGCGGCATCACCTTCGGCGCGGTGCGCAAGTGACGCCCGCCGACGATATGGCACCACCCGGCACGGCGACCCGGACCGCCGCGCAGCGCCGGTTTTCCCGCCGCGGACCGTGGGAGGCGGCGGCGATCGCGCTGATCATCGCCGGCGTCGTCATGCTGATGCAGCCGTTCTCGCTGACGCTCTACGGCTACTCGTTCGCGACGGTGCTGCTCGGCACGGTGATGTTCATCGTCGTCTCGAAGTTTCCGCGGTAGCGACCATGGCCGAGATCCGCGTCGAGAACCTCCAGAAATCCTTCGGCAGCTTCGCGGCGGTGCGCGGCGCCGACTTCAACGTGGGGAACGGCGAGTTCTTTTGCCTGCTTGGTCCCTCGGGCTGCGGCAAGACGACGACCTTGCGGATGATCGCCGGGCTGGAGCTGCCGACCGGCGGTCGCATCTTTCTCGGGCCGGAAGAGGTCACCGCCAAGCGCGCATCCGAGCGCGACATCGCCTTCGTCTTCCAGCTCTTCGCCCTCTATCCGCACATGAACGTGCGCGCCAACATCGCTTTCCCGCTGCGCTGCCAATCGGTACCGCGCGTAGAAATCCGGCGCCGTGTCGAGGAAGCGGCGCGGATCCTGCGCATCACGCCGATCCTCGACCGGCCTGTGTCGGGCCTCTCCGGCGGCGACCGCCAGCGCGTCGCGCTCGGCCGCGCGATCGTGCGTCAGCCGATGGCCTTCCTCATGGACGAGCCGCTCGGCGCGCTCGACGCCGAGTTCCGCCGGCTCATGTGCGGTGAGCTGCGGGCCCTTCACGACCGCCTCGGCGCGACCACCGTCTACGTGACGCACGACCAGCTCGAGGCGATGTCGATGGGCGACAAGATCGCGGTGATGAACGACGGCGCCGTCGAGCAGCTTGGCAGCCCGCGCGAGATCTACGATCGGCCGGCCTCGATGTTCGTCGCTGATTTCATAGGCTCGCCACCGATGAACTTCGTCGAGTTCGAGGCGCCGCTCAGGCAGGGCGATCGATGCGTCGTCATCGACGGCGCGGAGATTGCGGTGCCCGAGTTGCGCGAGACGGCGAGCCAGCCGGAGTGCGTGCTCGGCGTGCGGCCCGAGCACGTCCGCCTGAGCGATACCTCGCCGCTGCGCGGCTCCATCTACGGGGCCGAGTATCTCGGCACGACCCAGATCGTCACCGTGGCGACCGGGCGCGGCTTCGTGAAAGCGCGCCTGACCTCGGAGACGGCGGTTCGGCTCGGCGAGCCAGTGGGGCTCGCGTTCCGCCCGGAAAAACTGTCGATCTTTGATCGCCGATCCGGCCGCGTTCTACGCTCGGCGTTGCACGATGGCGGCGCGCATGGCTGACGTCCGGCTCGAGACGGTCTGCAAGAGCTTCGGCAAGACCGAAGCGGTGCGCGAACTCTCGCTCGAGATCAGCGACGGGGAGTTCGTCGTCCTGCTCGGTCCGACCGGGGCCGGCAAGACGACCACACTACGCCTCGTGGCGGGTCTGGAAAGGCCCGATGCGGGCCGCGTCGCGATCGCCGGCCGCGACGTCACCGCCGCACCGCCGGCGATGCGTGACGTCACTTTTGTCTTCCAGCAATATTCGCTCTATCCGCATCTCTCCGTGTTCGACAACCTCGCCTTTCCGCTGCGCTCGCCGGTCCGCCGTTCGGCGCCGGCCGAGATCAACCGCAAGGTGCGCGAGGTCGCGCGCCTGCTGCATATCGAGGACAAGCTGCAGAACCGGGCGACGCAGCTCTCCGGCGGCCAGATGCAACGCGTTGCCATCGGCCGCGCCCTTATTCGTTCGCCCGCGGTCTATCTCATGGACGAGCCGCTTTCCTCGCTCGACGCCAAGCTCCGCGGCGAGATGCGCATCGAGCTGCAGCGCATCCAGCGCGAACTCGGCGCGACCCTTCTCTACGTGACGCATGACCAGACGGAAGCGATGACGCTGGCGACGCGCATCGGGGTCATGGACCGCGGCCGGCTGGTGCAGGTCGGCACGCCGCGCGAGATCTACGAGAGTCCGGCCAACGTCTACGTCGCGACCCGGCTGGGCTCGCCCGCCATCAACCTCGTGCCGCGCTCGATCTTCCCGACGATGCCGGCGCCGGCGGCGGCGGCGACCGTCGGGGTACGCACCGAGAACGTGCACATCCGCAAGGCGGAGAACGGCCGCTCTCTCGGAACGGTGTCGTGGATCGAGCATTTGGGCGATCAGGACCACCTCCATATCGCGCTCGGCGAGCGCGATTTCGTGACCTTGAGCGATGCCGACGCGGGTCTTTCCGTCGGTGACCCGGTCGCCATCGAGGTGACGCGACCGCTTTTCTTCGATGCTGCAGGCAGACGCGTGGCGGATTGACCGCCAGGCGCATGAGGGTTTCATGGACGAGGCAGAGCGCAAACGAGTGATCGAGGCGATGGCACAGACGGTCATCGCTCATGCGGAGGAACTGACCGAGCTCGATCGGCAGATCGGCGACGGCGACCACGGCCTTAACATGAAGCGCGGCTTCGAGGCCGTCCTCGAGACGCTACCCGCCACTGCGGCCCAGCCATTGCCCGAAGCTCTGAAGGGGGTGGGGACGACTCTCGTGATGAAGGTGGGCGGCGCGTCGGGACCCCTCTACGGGACATTTTTCCTCGCGCTCGGCAAGACGATGCCGGATATGCCGACGGCGGCAACGCTCGCCGAGGCCTTCGCCGCCGCGGTCGAAGCGGTGAAGGCGCGCGGCAAATCGCAGGCCGGGCAGAAGACGATGCTCGACGTGCTGGTGCCGGTCGCCACCGTGCTAAGCGCGGGCGGCGAGGGGCTTGGTCCCCGGGTTCGGGCGGAAGCGCTCGCCGCCGCCGAGGCGACCAGGCCGATGAAGGCGATTCGCGGCCGCGCGTCGTTTCTCGGCGAGCGTTCGATCGGCCATCTGGATCCGGGCGCACGATCCTCCGCACTGATGATCGCGGCCGTCTGCGATGCGATCGGAGGTTGACGCGATGACCCGGAAAACTGCGGCAAACGTAGGTGTCGTCATCGTCTCTCACTCGAGCAAGGTGGCCGAGGGCGCGGCAGACATGGTGCGCCAGATGGTCGGCGGCGCCGTGCCTCTAGCCTTCACCGGCGGCAATGTCGATGGCGGCCTGGGAACGGACGTGGCGGCCATTCTGGCGGCAATTGATCGCGCCTGGACTCCCGCCGGTGTCGTCATACTGGTCGATCTCGGCGGCGCCGAAACGAACAGCGAGATGGCGGTGGAGATGCTCGATGAGAAGCGGCGCGGTCGGGTCGCTGTGTGCAACGCGCCGATCGTCGAAGGCGCAGTGATCGCGGCGACCGAGGCGTCGGGGGGCTCGTCGCTCGAAATGGTGAAGCGCATGGCCGAGGAGCTGTCGCCGCAATAGGCGGCGGCTGGATGGCAAGGACCGAGGATTGTTTTTATGAGTATGACCGAGACGCCCGTTGTCGCTTCCGTGCTCCTCACCAACGAGGTCGGCCTGCACGCGCGCCCGGCGGTCAAGCTGACCCAGCTCGCCAAGAGTTTCGCGGCGACGGTGGAGCTGGCGCTTGAGCCGGATGGCCCGTGGGTGGACGCTAAGAGCCCGGTCAGGATCATGCGG
>Ga0310811_10009193_pt1 | contig 12748 bp, 10 predicted proteins | sample YCmetagenome_FD_207642 | JGI IMG/M metagenome (GOLD analysis project Ga0310811, IMG submission 207642) | Soil microbial communities from experimental microcosm in Duke University, North Carolina, United States - YC | ecosystem: Engineered > Artificial ecosystem > Soil microcosm > Unclassified ...
CGGGGGCGGGACCGCGCTGGGGCGTCGAGCAGACGGTCGTCAAGCAGGAGGGCGTGGATGTCGTGCTCGCGCTGGACGCATCGCTGTCGATGCTCGCAACGGACGAGAAACCGAGCCGGCTCCAGGCGATGAAGCAGGAGATCAACCGCCTACGTGACCTCTCGCCTGGCGATCGGTTTGGTCTGCTCGCCTTCGCCGGCCGCAGCTACATCCTCACGCCGCTCACCGTCGACAACAGCGCGCTCGACCTTTACCTCCAGAACCTCGATCCCTCCATCGTCGGACAGGGCGGAAGCTCGCTCAGTAGCGCCTTACGGCAGGCCACCAATCTTCTTGCGCTGAACAAGTCGCAGGGCGACAAGGTCATCATCCTGATGAGCGATGGCGAAGGCTTCGACAATCCGGACGAAGTTCTGGCCGAGGCTCGCCGTGCCGCGCAACTCGGCTTCGTGATCATCACCGTCGGGTTCGGCACGCCCGAGGGCTCGACCATTCCCATCGTGGAGAATCGAACGGTAACCCAGAAACGCGATGAGAACGGGAACATCGTCGTGACGCACTACGATCCGGCGCTGCTAAAATCCATTGCCGCCGAAGGGAAGGGAGTCTTCATCGACGCTCGTACGCCCGACAAGGCAGGGCAGATCCGACAGGCCCTCAATGCGATGCACGCGAACCCGAGGTCGGTGGTGTCCGGCGAAAATCTTGGCGCGCAATTCCAGTGGTTTGTCCTCGCCGCTCTCATTCTGCTCGCACTGGATACATTCCTTCAGACGAGGCGCCGCCCGGGACGAGCCGTTGCCGCTGCCGCGACGACGGCGACCATGCTCTTGCTCATGACCGTGTCCTGTCGAAGCGCCGAACGGGACAAGCCTGCGATCGAGCTTTACAACTCCGGGACGAGATTATTGTTGCGTGACTCGCTGGCACCGGCGGTGCCCCCGCTTACGAAGGCAGCCGACTCGAAGGACGCTGAAGTCCGGCACCATGCGCGCTTCAACCTCGGCCTCGATTATCTGGTGCAGGGCCGGCGCGCCAAGGATTCCGCCGACGCTCCCCTGGACAGCGCACTCTATCGCTACAAGCAAGTCCTCGAGGTCGCGGTTGCCGATTCCGATGCCCGGTGGAATTACGAGCTCGCCCTTCGGCAGCGGAAGGGTGGCGGGGGCGGCGGAGGTGGCGGTGGCGGGGGTGGCGGCGGCGGTGGGCAGAATACACCGAATCCCGCGCCGGCCTCGAGTCAGAACCCATCGCCCGCGCCCAAGCCCGTGCCGGGGATGACTCCCCAGCAGGCTGAAGCTGTTCTCAATGCAGCGGAGGATAAGGAGACCGACGTACAGGGGAAGCACCAGGCGCGGAACGTACCGGTGCCTCCCCGCGGCAAGGACTGGTAGATCGGGACACGATGAGACGGATTTCGATTCTTCCGGGATCGGTCGCCGACCAGATCGCCGCCGGCGAAGTGGTCGAGCGGCCGTCATCAGTCGTAAAAGAGCTCGTCGAAAACTCGATCGACGCCGGTGCCACCGTCGTCGAGATCACTCTCGAGGATGGCGGGCGACGCCTGATCCGGGTCAGCGATGATGGATCGGGGATGACGCCCGACGATCTGCCGCTCGCCCTCGCCCGGCACGGCACCTCGAAAATTCGGACGGCATCCGATCTTGTCGGCGTGCCAACCTTCGGATTCCGCGGTGAGGCGCTCCCCGCCATCGCTTCGGTCTCGCACTTCGAGATCGAGACCGCCGCCGGCGGCGACGGGGAAGGGACCTCCATTCGCGTCACCGGTGGGCAGCCTTCCCCGCCGGAGCGCATTGCCAGGCGCCGGGGCACTACCGTTTCCGTCGGCCAGCTGTTCTACAACGTCCCCGCGCGGCTGAAATTCCTGCGCAGTGCGCGATCCGAATGGCGCAGCGCGGTGGAATCGCTGACTGCTCTCGCCCTGACGCAACCGTCCGTGCGCATCCACGTCTCGCACGACGGCAAGAGCGCGCTGGTGCTTCCTCCCGTTTCGAGCATACGGTCGCGGCTCGGCGCGATCTGGGGTGGCCGTTACGCGGAAGATCTGATCGACGTCGAAGATGTGTCGGGCCCGGTTCACGTCAGCGGACTCGTTCAGCGTCCGGTCGACGTCGGAACTTCGACGCGGCGGGTCTTTCTCGCGATCAACGGACGGGCAGTGCGAGATGCGGGCATTGCGCGCGCCGTCGAAGCCGCCTACCGCTCGACGATAGTCGCGGGGCTGCGGCCCTCCTTTTTCCTGAACGTCACGATTCCCGCGGAGGCAGTGGATGTCAACGTCCATCCCGCCAAAGCCGAAGTGCGGTTCCGGGATCGCTGGAACGTCGAGCGGGCCGTCGAGACCGCGGTTCGAAGAGCGCTCGGCACCCTCGACAGCGCCGCGTCGTTTGGATTCCGGAGCTCGTCGTTCAGCTTCCGCCCGGTGGAGATTCCACCCAGTCCCGGAACCAGCATACTGAGGCCGCAGGCGAACCACGGCTCGCCGCTCTTTGCATCCGCTTCGGGTGAAGACGCCGTGCCGGCGAATGGCGTGGCGGTGGCGGCTACCGATCCAGCGCCGGACACGGGGACCATCCCGCCGCTCTTCCAGTTGCGGCGGACCTACATCACCTTCGAGCACGAGGAGGGGCTGGTACTCATCGATCAGCATTCCGCGCACGAGCGCGTGCTGTACGAGCAGTTCATGCACGCCCTGGAAAGCGCGTCGGCTCCGGCGCAGCGGTTGCTGCTCCCGCTCACTCTGCACCTCGGGCCCGCCGAGGCCGAAGCGTTCGATGCAAACCGCGAGTATCTGGAGAAGCTCGGCTTCGAGGTCGAGGGATTTGGCGGGAACACTCTCATCGTCAACACCGTCCCGATGCCGCATCCGCGCTTCGATGCAGAGCGCTGTCTGCGTGACACTCTGGACGCGTTGACGGGCGACCGCATCGCTGGAGCGGCAGCGAAGCACGAGCGACTCGCGGCGACAGTGGCCTGCAAGGCTGCGATCAAGGCCGGCGAGGAGCTCTCGCAAGGTGAAATGCGATCGTTGTACGCCGCGCTCCGCGACACTACGCTGCCCGCCCACGATGTCCACGGACGCTCGACGATCGTACACCTCACCTGGGACGAAGTCGAGCGTCGGTTTGGGCGGAGATAAGCTGCGGATCGTTTGCGGACCGACGGGCGCCGGAAAATCATCGCTGGCTCTGGAGCTCTGCGAGACATTTGACGGCGCCATTGTCAGCGCCGATTCCCGTCAGGTCTACTGCGACTTCGATCTCGGAACTGCCAAGCCGACTTCGGACGAATGCGCGCGCGTTCCGCACTATGGCATCGACATCATCGACCCCGACGAGCGATACTCAGCTGCGCGCTGGGCCGCCGACGCCGACGAGTGGATCGAGTGCGCGTGCGAGATCGAGCGAACCCCCGTCGTCGTTGGTGGAACTGGACTCTATATCAAGGCTCTCGTCGATCCTCTGTTCGTCGCTCCTCAAGTGGATGCATCCAGGCGCGCGAAGCTGGAGAACGAGCTCGACGGGATGTCGCTCTCAGAGCTCCGACGCTGGTGCGAGGAGCTTGATCCACTGCGCGCACACCTCGGCCGCACCCAGCTCTTACGGGCGATCGAGACGGCGCTGCTCGCCGGCGAGCGCATCAGTGACCTGCATGCGAGGGACAGCGAGCGCGACCTGTCCGCTACGCGCGCGCCAGTTGCGACCTACCTCGTCGTCGACCCGGGCGATTCGCTGCGTGAGCGCCTCGAAAAACGCGTCGATTCGATGCTGACCGCGGGTTGGGTCGAGGAAGTTCGCGAGCTGATGCGGAAAATTCCGGATGACGCGCCGGCGTGGAAGGCAAGTGGATATGGCGCGATTCGTGAGCACGTGCTCGGCCGACTCGATTTGTCATCGGCGCGCGAGCGGATCATTATTGAGACTCGCCAATATGCGAAGCGACAGCGTACGTGGTTCAGACATCAGCTGCCGCCTGCTGCAGTGACGATCGTAAATCCTGAAGACTCCGACTCCGTGACGACTGCGCGAGAATGGTGGGAGAGCGCTGAGTGAAGATTGGCATCACGTGCTACCCGACGTACGGCGGGTCGGGGGCGGTCGCGACCGAGCTTGGAATAGCGCTCGCCGACCGGGGCCACGAAGTCCATTTCATTACCTACCGCCAGCCCTTTCGGCTGCCGTCGTTCCTGCCGCGCATCTTCTTTCACGAAGTGGACGTCGGACGATACCCGCTGTTCGAGTTTCCACCCTACGATCTCGCTCTCGCCGTCAGAATGCACGAGGTCGTCAAAGGCCATGGGCTCGAGCTCCTGCATTGCCATTACGCGATTCCACATGCCGCCAGCGCGTGGATTGCCCGCGAGATGCTGCGCGAGAACGGCGAGGATGTCCACGTCCTTACCACTTTGCATGGCACCGACATCACCATCGTCGGACAGGATCCTTCGTTCTATCCAATCACCAAATTCTCGATCGAGAAGTCCGATCGGATCACCGCGGTTTCACAGTATCTTCGTGAGGAGACGTGCCGCGCCTTCGGGTGCGACGGGCCCGACGTCGAAGTAATCCATAACTTCATCGACCCCGACATTTACGACCGCAGCAGGTATCCGGCGCTGCTCAAGAACGAGCTGGCGCGCTCCAAACCGATCCTGATGCACGTCTCGAACTTCAGGACGGTGAAGCGAGTGCGCGACGTCGTTCGCATCTACGCCGAGGTGAATCGCGAGCTTCCGAGCGTGCTGGTGATGATCGGCGATGGCCCCGACCGGCCAGCGGCGGAAGAAGAAGCGCGGCTGCTTGGTGTCGAGCATTCGGTCTCATTCCTCGGCAAGCTAGATCAAATCGCACCGCTCCTTGCCGCGGCGGATCTCTTTCTCCTGCCGAGTCAGAATGAATCCTTCGGGCTGAGTGCGCTCGAGGCGCTCGCCTCGGGCGTGCCCGTCGTCGGGAGCGACGCCGGCGGACTCCCCGAAGTCGTGCGCGATGGCGAGACCGGAATCCTCTGCCCAGTCGGCGATGTGGCAGGCATGGCAGCCGCCTCGCTCGAGATTTTGCGCGATCCCAGGCGGTGGGCGGACATGAGCCGGCTCGCCGCCGCCGACGCGCGCGAACGCTTTGCAAGGGATGCTATCGTCAGCAAATACGAATCGCTCTACCGCGATTCACTCACGCCAATCAACACATGACACCACTCCAGGCGGTTGCGCTCGGGATCATCCAGGGTCTCTCCGAATTCCTTCCCATCAGCAGCTCCGCGCATCTCACGCTGGCGCCGTGGCTCTTTGGCTGGGAGGATCCGGGGCTTTCATTCGACGTCGCGCTCCACTTCGGGACACTCATCGCCGTGCTCTGGTACTTCCGAATGGAATGGCTGGCGCTGATCAAGGCGGCGTTTGGAATCATTACATCGGGCCGCGTCGAGACGCCGGAAAAACGTCGGGTGATCTACCTGATCATCGCGACCATACCCGGTGCGATCGGCGGCTTCCTGTTGCAATCGCGCGCCGAATCCGCCTTTCGCAGCCCACAGCTGATCGCGATCGCGCTGATCGTAATGGGCCTGATCCTCTGGCTGGTCGACAAGCTCGTCGACCAGCGACGCATCCTCGGTGAGATGCGGTGGCTCGACGCACTTCTCATTGGATTGTCGCAGGTGATCGCGCTGATTCCGGGAGTGTCGCGCTCGGGCACGACCATCACCACCGGTCGTGGACTTCGATTCGACCGTGAAAGCGCAGCGGAATTCAGCTTTCTCATGAGCATGCCGATCATCGCTGCGGCGGTTGTCCTCGAAGGGCCGAAGGCGCTCCACGAAGGCGGCCTCACCAACGAGTTGATGTCAGGGGTAGTGGCGTCGGCGATCAGCGGCTGGCTGGCGATCTCGATTTTGATGCGCTACGTCACCCGCCACAGTTACGGAATCTTTGCTTTCTACCGTGTCGCGCTCGGTCTCGCCGTGCTCGCGATTCTGTACGCGCGTGGGTGACCCGGCCACTCTGGATGGAGCAAGCAGCGAGGCACTCGAGCAGATGTTGCAGCTTCCGCGTGTCGAGCTGCTCGAATCGGCACCGTCAACGATGGATGTCGCTCATCGGCTGGCCGCCGAGGGCGTACCGGCCGGGACGCTCGTGATCGCCGACGAACAAACCGCAGGCCGCGGTCGGGGCGGCAAGACCTGGCAATCCGCGCCTGGTGCCGGCCTGTGGATGACGCTCGTCGAGCGACCCCGGGATCCGTCCGGGATCGGCGTGCTCTCGCTGCGTGTCGGACTCGCCGCTGCTGGAGCACTCGACCGTTTCGCAGCCGAGCCGGTTCGGGTGAAGTGGCCGAACGATCTGTACGTCGATCAGGACAAGCTCGCTGGAATCCTGGTCGAGGCGCGGTGGCGCGAGCAGTCGGTCGAGTGGGTTGCGATCGGCTTGGGCATCAATGTCACGCGTCCCGAGGGCGTCGAGATGGCGGCCGGGCTCGAGCCAGGGACGCGCAGGCTCGATGTGCTGGAGGAGCTCGTCCCGGCGGTACGCTCGGCTGCGCAAACGAGCGGAAGCTTGAGCGAGACCGAAATGGAAGAATTCAATGCGCGACCTCGCCCGGGGCCGGGCGTGCGTCGAGCCCGCACTCGGCCGCGTAGCGGGCATCACGGCGTCGGGTGAGTTAGTTGTCGCGCTGGCGGATTCCGTCGCGCACTTCCGATCTGGGTCCCTGATCCTCGAGGAACCGCGATGATTGTCGTGTTCGACGTCGGGAATTCCGAGATCACCATTGGGATTTTTGATGGCGAAGATCTCGTCTCGCACTGGCGGCTCACCACTGCGGCGCCGCGCACCGCCGACGAGCTCGCGCTCCTGATCCGCTCCATAACCGGGACCGATATTGCGTCGCCCGGCGGCGCCGAAGGCTCGGCGATCTGTTCGGTGGTGCCGGCCATAACGCCAATGCTGGCGGAAGCGTGCGAGATGTGCTTTGGCAGTAAGCCGAAGATGGTCGATTCACACGCGAAACTGCCGATCAGGCTGGATGTCGAGGAGCCGTTTACAGTCGGCGCCGATCGAATCGCGAACACCCTCGCGGCGAGTCGCATCCACAAACGCGACGCCATCGTCGTCGACCTGGGCACTGCCACGACCTACGATTGCATAACGGGGGATGGGACCTTCCTCGGCGGGGTGATCCAGCCGGGAATCATGATCTCGGCGGACACCCTGTTTCGGCGGACGGCGCAGCTGCCCGCGACGGATATCGTCGCGCCGAAACGGGTCATCGCCCGCCGCACCGACGAATGCATCAGAGCAGGGGTCCTCTATGGTGCAGTGGATTCGATCGATGGCATTGTTCGCCGGATCAAGAAGGAATGGCCGACGGGCCAGCCCCCGTTGGTAATCGCCACCGGCGGCATGGCCGACACGATTCGGCCCTATTCTGCCGAGCTGGAGCTGGTCGATCCGTTCCTCACGCTGAAGGGCATTCGCCTCGCGTACGAGCTGTTAAGCCGCTGACCGGCAACAGGCCGGTTATGGCGGGGCGGATCCGGGTTGACTGGGGGGCCCGGAATACCTAACTTGGGTACTTAGCACTCACCAAGCTCGAGTGCTAACAGGCACCCCCACCACAGCCACTTTTCAGAAGGGCAGCTTACTATGGCCACAAAAACCCAAACCAGCACCAAGGTCGCTCCCCTCGCCGATCGCGTCGTCGTGAAGGCGCTCGAAGACACCGAGCAGATGCGCGGCGGACTCTTCATCCCCGACACCGCCAAGGAAAAGCCGCAGCAGGGCGAGATCATCGCCGTCGGACCCGGCCGCTACGAGAAGAACGTCCGCGTCCCGATGGAGCTCAAGGTCGGCGACAAGGTCCTGTACGGGAAGTACAGCGGCACCGAAGTCACCATCGACACCGAACAGTATTTGATCCTTCGCGAGTCCGATGTGCTCGCGGTCGTTAACTAAACCCACCAGCTAACAGAGCGAACATATGGCAGCCAAGGAACTACACTTCAACACCGACGCGCGCGCTGCTCTCAAGCGCGGTGTCGACCAGCTCGCCGAAGCAGTCAAGGTGACGCTCGGTCCCAAGGGCCGGAACGTCGTCATCGACAAGAAATTCGGCGCACCGACCGTCACCAAGGACGGCGTCACCGTCGCCAAGGAGATCGAGCTCTCGGATTCTCTCGAGAACATGGGCGCCCAGATGGTCAAGGAAGTCGCCACCAAGACCAGCGACCTCGCTGGTGACGGCACCACCACCGCCACGGTTCTCGCCCAGGCAATCTTCCGCGAAGGACTCAAGAACGTAACCGCCGGCGTCAACCCGATGGCGCTCAAGCGCGGCATCGACGCCGCAGTCAGCGCCGTGGTCGACGAGCTCAAGAAGATGAGCGTTCCGACCAAGGGCAAGAAAGAGATTGCCCAGGTCGGCTCGATCTCGGCGAACAACGACAAGGAGATCGGCGATCTGATCGCCGAGGCGATGGAGAAGGTCGGCAAGGACGGTGTCATCACCGTCGAAGAGGCGAAGGGCCTCGAGACCACCCTCGAGACCGTCGAGGGAATGCAGTTCGATCGCGGATACCTCTCGCCGTATTTCGTTACGGATCCGGAGAAGATGGAAGCCGCGCTCGAGGACGCGCTCATCCTCATTCACGACAAGAAGATCTCGTCGATGAAGGATCTGCTCCCGATCCTCGAGAAGGTCGCCCAGATGGGCAAGCCGTTGCTCATCATCGCCGAGGACATTGAAGGCGAAGCGCTGGCGACGCTGGTCGTCAACAAGCTCCGTGGCACGCTCCGCGTCGCCGCTGTGAAGGCTCCGGGCTTCGGCGATCGTCGCAAGGCGATGCTCGAGGATATTGCGATCCTGACCGGCGGACAGGTCATCTCCGAGGAAGTCGGATTCAAGCTCGAGAACGCCGTTGTCACCGACCTCGGCCGCGCCAAGCGGATCGTAGTCGACAAGGAGAACACCACCCTGATCGACGGCGCGGGCCAAGACGACAAGATCCAGGGCCGCATCAAGGAGATCAAAGCCGCGATCGACAAGACGACCTCCGATTACGACAAGGAAAAGCTCCAGGAGCGTCTGGCCAAGCTCGCCGGCGGCGTTGCGGTCATCAACGTCGGGGCCGCGACCGAGAGCGAGATGAAGGAGAAGAAGGCCCGCGTCGAGGATGCGCTGCACGCAACTCGCGCCGCGGTGGAAGAGGGAATCGTCCCCGGCGGTGGCGTTGCGCTCGTCCGCGCGCAGAAGGCGCTCAAGACGCTCAAGCTCGATGAGAGCGACGAGCAGATCGGTGTCGACATCATCCGTCGCGCCGTCGAGGAGCCGATGCGCATGATCGTGCAGAACGCCGGTGGTGAAGGCTCGATCGTCGTCGAGAAGATCCGCACGTCGAAGGAGAACAACTACGGCTACAACGCTCTGACCGACGAGTACGAGGACCTGGTTGCGGCCGGCGTCATCGACCCGACCAAGGTCACCCGCACCGCGCTGCAGAACGCGGCGTCGATCGCGGGACTTCTGCTCACGACCGAAGCGCTGATCGTCGAGAAGAAGGAGCCGGCACCGGCAGCCGCGGCGGGTGGTCCGCCGGGCGGCATGGGCGGGATGTACTAGTACTGAAGCGAGGAGCTAAGGCGAGCAGCCATGAGCTCATGCTGAAGACGAGGGTCGCGAAAACGCGACCCTCGTTTTTTTCCCCCCGACTTGACCGCCGCGACCGATCTGGATAATATCCGCGAACAATCGAAGCACCCTGTGGTCATTTGCCGCGTATTGCAGCCACGTTAAATAAATGCTAAAAAGCGAGGAACGCCCGCGGCCTCACAGCCACGGGCGTTCTGCTTTATGCGCGGAGTCCATAACCGAGAGGTAATGACATGGCTCCCCTGCAGCTCCCCACCGAACCGCGACCACCGCGCGCGCATTTTCCCGCCGTCTCGCGCTCGCCACGCGACACGATCCTCCAGTCCGAGCGGCCACCGCTCCCAACCGAGTTGCATCGAGAGCCGCGGCGCGTGCGTCTTGCCCTCGCTGGCTGTGGAGTGGTCGGCGGCGGGCTCATCCGACTGTTGCACGAAACGGCGCCATCAATCGCCTCCCGCTTCGGCGTGACGTTCGATATCACCGCTGTGCTGGTGCGCGACGTAGCTCGCCAGAGGAACCTCCCAATCGACCCGGTGCGCTTCACGGACGATCTCGCGCACTTTCTGTCGTGTGAAGCGGACGTAGTCGTCGAAGCCGTTGGCGGTGACGAACCGGCGCGAGCCATAGCATCACACGCGCTGACCACGGGCAGGAAGTTCATCACCGCCAACAAGGATTTGATTGCCGTACACGGTGCCGCTCTTGCCACCCTTGCTGCGGAGCGCCGGGTTGGGCTCGACTTTGGCGCCGCGGTGGGCGGTAGCGCTCCCGTCATATCCACCTTGCGCGATGTCCTCCGCGATAGCACGCCGACCTCCGTCCGGGCGATCCTCAACGGCACCTCCAACTACGTGCTCTCCGAGATCGAGCGAGGAGTCTCGTTCGACGCTGCGCTCGGCGCGGCGCGGTCGAAGGGGCTCGCTGAGTCCGATTGCTCGAAGGATTTGGACGGCCGGGATGCTGCCGCAAAGCTCAGGATCATCGCCTGGACCGCCTTCGGAGTTCAACCACACGAGCTAGATGTGCGACGCATCTCGCTGCCGGAAGACCCAACCCGGCTCGTGCAGTGTGCTTCCCGGGTCGGCGGTCGCCTCAGATTGATCGGCGAGTGTGTGCAGCTATCTGTGAACACGATCTCAGCTTCGGTCGAGCCGACGATAGTCGCGCGGGACACCGGGTTCGGACGAACGCATCTCGAGGAGAACAGAGTCGAGATCGATCTCGGCCTGGATGCACCGGTCAGCGTCTCGGGCGCAGGGGCTGGTGGCGAGCCGACCGCAACCGCGCTGCTCGCCGATCTCGTCGGGGCGCCGCACGCGCACAACGAACGCCGCGCCGAGACGAGTTTCGTTTCCGTCCCCGACGAGCGCGGACATCGGTGGTTCGTCTCGGCGCTGATTCCGTTCGATGGTCTGCAAACGGTCGCGGCAGAGGCTGAGATCGCGGTCGAGCGAACCATTCCGGGAGGCTCTTTCTCTGCAGTGGTCACCGATGCTGTACCGTGGCAGCGGGTGCAGAAACTACTCGCCGTTCTCGATGGTGTCGGGGCCGAGCCAAACATCGCGAGGTACGAGCTCTCCGTGGCAAACGAGGAGGCGCGGCGATGACGGCCACCATTCAGCTGCCGATCGGCGATTCCGAACCCGTCATCGCCCATTCCCCGTCCGACGCTTTCGCGTCAGCGGCAACCCGTGGATCCTTTTACGAAGTTCTGGGTGCTCCCGGCGCGCCAGTGGTGGCGATACTGGGCGGCATCTCTGCGTCGAAGCACTTTACTTCATCCCCATTCGACCCAACGCCTGGCTGGTGGGAGAACGTCGTCGGTCGCGGAAGAGCGATCGACACCGACCGGTTTCGAGTTCTGGGAATCGATTACACATCGCGCAGCGCTGACGCGAGTGTCGTGAGAACTACGGATCAGGCGGACAGGCTCGCCGCTGCTCTCGATGACCTCGGGGTGAGGAGAGCTCACGCGGTTATCGGGGCTTCCTACGGTGGAATGGTGGCGCTGGCGTTCGGAGCGCGACACCGGGATCGCGCCGGCCGTTTGATCGTGATCAGCGCGGCACACCGGAGCGATCCGATGGCGACCGCGCTCCGGCACCTGCAGCGTCGTGTCATCGAGCTCGGAAGCACCACCGGACGGGAGCGCGAGGCGATCGCCATCGCCCGCGGGATCGCGATGACCAGCTATCTCACCGCGCAACATCTTGCTGAGCGGGTTCCAGACAGCGCGGATGATGATGTGCAAGCGGTAGAGGACCGCATCGGGAAATTCCTTAAAAGGAGCGGCGAGCAGTTCGCCGATCTCTGGACCTCAGAGCGTTACAACTCTCTCTCACTCTCCCTCGACCTTCACAGCGTCTCCCCGGAAGCCATCGAGATACCGACCAGCGTCATCGCAGTAAGCGGTGATCGCCTCGTTCCCATTGAAGATTGCCGCGAGCTCGCTCGCCGGCTCTCAGGTCCGGCGCAGATCATCGAGCTGGACTCACCGTCCGGACACGATGCCTTCCTCGGGGACGCATCCCGAATCACGACGTTTATCACGGAGCTGCTGAATCTCGGGGCGGGAGCTGCCCAATGAGCGAACCACCCAGCAGCAAAGCGAAGGGAGCGGCAACGCGTGCGGTGCGCGCCGCAATCGCAACCGACCTGCATCACGGGGCCGTCGTTCCGCCGATACACCTCTCGTCCACCTTCGCCTTCAAGGGCTTTGGCGGGAAAGGGCGCTACGATTACACACGTAGCGGCAATCCAACCCGGGATTACCTCGGCGCTGCATTGGCAGAGCTCGAGGGCGCGTACGGAGCGGTCGTTACCAGCAGCGGAATGTCAGCGGTCGCACTCGTCCTCCAGCTCGTTCGGCCGGGGGACCTGGTTGTAGCAGCCCACGACTGCTACGGCGGCACGCACCGCATTCTGCGTTCGCTCGCTGCACGAGGCCACTTCAACGTTGCGTTCGCCGATCTGACTCTCCCGACCGCTGCTGAGGCAGTGACAGCGCTAAAGCCCAAGCTTCTCTGGATCGAGACGCCGAGCAATCCGTTGCTCCGCATTACGGACCTCGGTCAGGTTGCCGCGGC
>Ga0310811_10009194_pt1 | contig 12748 bp, 8 predicted proteins | sample YCmetagenome_FD_207642 | JGI IMG/M metagenome (GOLD analysis project Ga0310811, IMG submission 207642) | Soil microbial communities from experimental microcosm in Duke University, North Carolina, United States - YC | ecosystem: Engineered > Artificial ecosystem > Soil microcosm > Unclassified ...
CTCTACCATTTGCTCTCGTACGCGTTCGGGGTCGCGGCGGTGGGGACCGCCGGCGCGATCGGTTCGAGGCGCGGGCCTGCCTTTGGAATCGCGGCCGCCGCGGCGTTCGCCTTTTCGTACGAGATGGTGCTCTACTCGACTGAAGCGCGCGGGTATTCGGGCTTGGTCTTTTCGACGCTCCTCGCCTTCTACGCACTAGAGCCGGCCATTGAGACCGACCGCTGGCAATGGCGCGTGCTGTATTGGCTCGCGTGCTCGCTTGGAGTTCTATCACAGCCGATCTTCGCCGGCTTCCTTGCTGCTGCCATCGTCTGGACGGCGGTGCGGGCGAGGATAGCCGGCGACGGCACGGGTGCCATCGTGCGCCAACTATTCTCCGTTCACGCAGTTCCGGTACTCGTACTCGGGCTGCTTTGGTTCGTCGATCTGCGGCTCGTCGTCGCAGGCGGAGGAACTCCAGCGAGCTCGCTCGTCGGAGTTTACGGAGGCGCGCTGGCGTGGGCAGTCGGCGCCGGCCGGGCGCCAGGCGTGGAGCTGGTGAGCTGCGTGCTGGTCGTCGCGATGCTGGCGTCGGCAATTCAGGCGGCGCGGACCTCGGACACCGGGCTATCTGTCTTCTATGTATGCGCGATCGTCATCTTCCCGATCGCCCTGGTGGTCGTCCGTGCTTCCGACCTTGTCTACACCCGCCATTTTCTCGTGGCGGGAATTTTCACACTGCTGGCGTTCGGGTTCAGCGTGGCCCGCTGGTGGACTGAGGGGCGAAAGCGTTTGGCGGTAGCGAGCGGCGCGGCTTTCGTCATCGTCAATGCCGTCAACATCACGTTGCTGGCACGAGACGGCCGCGGCCAGTATCGGGACGCGATCGAGTACATGGCAGCAGCGACTCCCGGAGATTCAGTGACGATTGCCGGCGATCAGGATTTTCGAATCGGCACGGAGATGTGGTACTATCTGCCCCGCGCTGAAACGACGAAACGATTGCAGTACGTCGACCAACAGAACTGGCCGGTCGGTGGTCCCGAGTGGATCGTGATGCAGAACGAGAGCTGGGTCGTCGAGCAGCCACAGGCGGAGTTGAATCTCGCGGGCGGGTTCCGCTACTCGCTCTCGAAGGTCTTTCCGACGGCGCCGCTGTCGGGCCTTCACTGGTACCTCTACCAGCGCGCGGCGCGCTAGAGCCATGCTGCACGGGCGAAAGATCGTCGTGGTTTTGCCGGCATATTTCGCCGCCAATACGCTCGAGCGAACCTACGCCGAGATTCCGCGTGACATCGTAGATGAAGTCCTATTGGTGGACGACGCGAGCACCGACGGGACGCTCGAGCTGGCGCGCTCGCTTGGAATTCGCGCGCTCCAACACGACAAGAATCGCGGATACGGAGCGAATCAAAAGACGTGTTATCGAGCGGCGCTCGAGTTGGGGGCCGACATCGTCGTGATGCTCCACCCGGACTATCAGTACGACCCGAGGCTCATTTCGGCGATGGCCGCGATGGTCGCGTCGGATATCTACGATCTCGTGTTGGGATCGCGCATTCTCGGCGGGCAGGCGATCGCTGGAGGCATGCCGCGGTACAAGTATGTCGCGAACCGATTCCTCACCCTCGTCGAAAATTGGCTGCTCGGCACCAAGCTCTCGGAGTACCACACCGGCTATCGCGCGTACTCACGGCGGATTCTCGAGACGCTTCCGCTGGATCGGAACTCGGACGACTTCGTATTCGACAACGAGGTGATCGTTCAGGCCGTGGCGGCCGGGTTTCGTATTGGCGAGGTCAGTTGTCCCGCGAGGTACTTTCCCGAGGCGAGCTCCATCTCGTTCGAGCGGTCGGTTCGATACGGTCTCGGAGTTCTCCGGGCGGGAATCCAATATCGTTTGGCCCGTTGGGGACTCGCCGAGCCAGTAATACTGCAGGGCGTTTATCGCAGGTGAAGTCGTCTGACCGAAGGGCCGACAGGCCGCGCGGACTGGTCGATACTACGGTCGCAAAGAAAGGATGCGCTATTTCGCCAACTTCGCCCTCACGATGTCGATGAACCGGGATTCGATGAGGCCCCTCGAGTTACAGGGCGCGTAGTCCTGCGCGAAGTTGGCGGGCTTGGCAACGGCGCTGAACGTCGTACCAACCGTGGCCGAACCAGCATCGGCGGCGTGGACATACGCCGTCAGGATCAACACAACGTCGTAACTGTCCGCGTTGGGCCCGATCTGGGTCGACGTTCCGCAGTCGATGAATTTGCTGAGGGGCGTTCCCTTGAGGCGAGCCCGGACCTTGAAGGATTCGTTGCCCAATGTGCGCTTGGCGGGGTCCATCGCCGTGATCGGGATGCCGAGCGAGTCGAAGACGAAGGGAAGCACGCGCCAGACCTGCTCGACCGTGTACGGCAGGGTCGCGCTACCCGTCGCATCCGCGACGCCGCCCACCCGCATCGTCGAGCTTGTACCGGCGACGGTAACCGTCTGAGGCTGAGGCTGCGCCGGTGCCGACCCCGCCGGGGTACTAGCGCAGGCCGCGCCAGCCGCGAGGAACAACAATGAGAAAAAACGCATAGAATCGAGAGACGGGTGGTTGGGGTTAGCCAACAGAATGCACGACGGTACCGCCGGTGTCCAGGAGTGACCAAAGGCAGTCTTGCGCCACGAAAACCTTGGGTTCATCGTCCCTTTTTGGCCCCCAGGACCGCGATGCTTCGTCGTGTTTTGACCTCGGTCGCACTCTTCGCACTTGCGCCGGCATTCGCCGACGCCCAGGTCGTGCGTGGAGTCGTCACTGATTCGACGAACCGGCCGATCAGTGGGGTCGTGGTCGTGTTGATCGACGCGACCTCTCAGCAGCGGGCCCGGGCCCTGAGCGACGAGCGCGGTGAGTTCCGCGTCGCGGCGCCGAGTGCGGGTACTTACTCCCTTCGAACGCTTCGTCTCGGCTTCCGGCCGACGACGACAGCCCCGATCGAGCTCAGAGTCGGCGGCGAGATCTCGCAGCGAGTCGTCGTCGCCGGTCTGCCGATCACGCTCGACACGATCCGCGTCGCCGACAAGAACGCCTGCAAGACGTTCACCGACTCAGGGGCGGCGACTTACGCCGTCTGGGAGCAGGTTCGCGCGGCGCTCACGGCGACCGAGCTGACGACCGGATTCCGCAACATCGTCGCGACGACCGTGGCGTATGAACGCGTTCTGGACCCGAAGGGCAACAAGGTCCTCCAACAGAAGGCAACGGTGTCCACGGGATACGTCGATCGACCGTGGCTCTCGCTGTCGCCGGACAGCTTGCGTCGCATCGGCTACGTGGTCACGGAGCGCGACAACTCGGTCGTGTATTACGCGCCGGGGATCGACGCGCTTCTCTCGCCGGCATTCGCCAACGATCACTGCTTCCGCATCACGCGAGACTCCAAGCGCGCGGAGTTGATCGGCCTCGCCTTCGAGCCCACACCAGACCGGAAACGCACGCCGGAGATCGGCGGCACGCTGTGGGTCGATCGCGCGTCGTCGCAGCTCCGTCGCCTGGACTTTCAGTTCGTGAACGTCCCCTTCGAGCAGGGTGAGATGGCGGGCGGCGATTTGCAATTCGTGCGGATGAAGGACGGCACTTGGGCGATCACACAATGGAACATCCGCATGCCGGCGTTCACGTCGGTCGTGCGACCGGGCCACGGCGCCGAGCGACAGTTGGCCGAGATCCAAGTGGCGGGCGGTCAGTTGGCCTTTGCCCGGCGCGGCACCGACACACTCTGGGCACAACCACCGCTCGTATTGAGTGGGACGATTCGCGACTCGCTGTCCGGGGCGGCGATCGCGGGCGGTCGCGTCACGCTCGTCGGAACCCAGCTCAGCGCGCGCACGGACGATCGCGGTCGCTTCTCGCTCTCGGGTATTCTTCCGGGTGTCTACGAGGCCGACATCCGCACGCCCTCGCTCGATTCGCTCGCCGCGTCGCATCGGGTGTCGTTCGACTTCGTGGACCCGAACGTCCATCCGGACTGGCGAGTGCCGAATGCGCAGCAGCTGATGGCGACCGTGTGCGGCCCAGGTGGATTGCGCGACGCGTCGCGCGGGATTGTGGTCGGCCGGGCGCGTGTGCGAGGCGATACGGCGGCGATTCGAAATCTCTCGATCGTCGCCGAGTGGCAGTCGACCACCAGCACGGACAGTGCGGCCGTTGTACGCCAAGCCAAGGTCCAAGGCGGCACTGACGGACTGTTCCGGCTTTGTGGCGTGCCGGCGAACACCGCGGTGAAACTGCGCGCTGTCGCCGAGGGTGCCGAGACCGCCGACGAGACCACCGTAAAGCTGCAAGGTGGAACGCGGCTCGCCCGCGCCGAGCTCACGCTCGAGCGCCTCGAGGCGTTGGCGATGCGCGGCTCGGTGTTCATCGGTGTGGTGGTCGCGGATTCGACGCACACGCCGATTCCGCTCGCCGAGGTCGCGCTGCCGGAGCTGAACAAGAGCGAGACCACGAACTCGCGCGGTGAATTCCGGATCAGCGGAATTCCCGCGGGCGAGCACCGCGTGTCGGTGCGGCGGATTGGCTACGGCGCCGCCGACACGCGTCTGGCCTTCAACGGGATGGAGACCGTGGAGCGGCGAGTGGTCCTCGGCCGGGCGATCACGCTCGAAGCCGTCAAGGTTACAGCGACGGCGTACGACAAGATGCGTCAGAGCTTCGACGACAACAAGCGCATCGGGCTCGGACGCTTCATGACGCGCGATGAAATTCAAAAGTACGACGGTATGGAGCTCGCGACGGTCCTCTCAACGATCCCGTCGACAGGAATAGCGTACGGGAGAGGACACAACTGGCTTTCGAGTCGGCTTCGTCCGCGGGACCCGCTGTGCAACATACCCACGAACTGCGGTCGCGCGGCTTACGGCTTCCACGTTCCCGACGCCTTCGAGGCCGGACAGGGGATGATCATCGAATGCTGGTCGCTCGTTTTTCTGGATGGCGTTCTGCAAAATGGCATGCGCGACCCGACGGAGCCGTTCGATCTCAAACAGGTACCGACTGACCGGGTCGACAAAATCGAATTCTACGCCACCTCGGCAGAGACTCCACTGCAGTATGCGCGGAAAGGATCGCAATGCGGCGTGCTCGTAATCTGGACGCGTGGGTACGAGCCGAACCCGGACAAGCCGCCGCCGTAGCCGCCGTAGCCGCCGAGTCGCCTAACGGTTCCTAAACCCGTACTTCGTCCAAACGAGAATCATCCCGCATTGCGGCTGAATGCCGGCGGGGACGAAGCGCGACGGAATGTGGGCTGCGTGCGTGTACACTTCCACACCGCCGATCTCGTTCGACATCAGATCGAGCAGATGGTTGAACGTCGCGCGCGCGCCATCGATGAGAACATCGGGCTGACAGTCACCACCCTTCCCGTTCGGCACCGTGATCATCAGCGTCGTTGGGCGCTGCTGAACGTTGAGACTGGGAAATGATCGCAGCGCGTTCACAAACTGCGGGTAGCGCGCGATCGACGTCGAGTCCTGCATGTAGCCAAAGCCACTCTTGCGGCGAACCTCGAACTCGGACGCAAACACTCGCGCGCCGCGGGCGCCCGTCGTCGTCACCGTGTTGAGCGTGTAGACCGGGTGAAGCTGTACCGACAACGTCGTCGTCTCGCGGGGCAGGACGTCGGTCACGAGGACCATCGGCTCGGCGCCGATCGCCAGGACCTTCACCTCACGCGTCCCAGCGGGAACCCCAGTGAGCTCGAAGGTCCCGGTTGAATCGGTTCGGCCCTCGCTCGACGTGTCCACGCGGATAACCGCATCGGTGACGATGGCGCCGAGATGATCGATCACCGTGCCCCGGATGCGGCCGCGCGCGCTCGTGTCATTGTCGGCGATCAGCAGGTCGCGCCGCTGCACGCGCGTTCCGCCGACCGGCAGATCGAGGACGCCGCTTTCCGCCTGCTCCCTCCGCGTGTGCAGCTGGGTCGCAATGTCGAGCGGCAGACCGCAGACCGCGTAGCCGCCCGCGCCGTTCGACTTCGTGTCGATGTGCCAACGCCGCTCACGAATCTTTTGCTGCTGAAGCACGAAGTCGGACCACGACACCTCGACCGATGCGTTGGCGATTGGCCGGCTCGATTCGGCGTCGCGAATCGTTCCGTAGACGATGCCGCTGTCGCGCGGCGGCACACGGTCACCGCAAGCGACCCGCCACATGCTCGCAAAGGACGGGACGCTGAGTTTGACGTCGCTGCCACCCTCGGTAACAACCGCTTTTGTCGACAGACCGGGAAGCCCGATGGTATCGAGCAGGGCGTGCCGCGCCGTAATGATGTGGGTACCCGGCGGGACGCTGTCGAACTCGAAGCGGCCGCTCGGATCAGTGTTGATCGTGAAACTGCCCCCTCCTCCAGCAATCGAGACAGAGGCATTTCCCAACGGCTTGCCGCGTAGGCTGTCGAATACGACGCCACGAACCCGAGCCATACCGCGCTGCGCGGCGGCCGGGTGCAAGCCGATGAGCGTACAGACGACTGAAAGCGTGAGGTGGCGCTTCAGCATCAGTGGTTTCGGTCAGAGGTGGGACCGATCCGGCATCCCGGGTAAGCCCGGGCAATTATTGTATGCACTCCGGCGCGCGAGGGCGCAAGATTTATTCGTCGGGGGTCGGACACACCCAGCCGGCGGTTCGGCTCCGTCTTACGCTCGGCGCGCTCAACGTTTTCTTGGGGAAAACGCTAAATAGGTTGAGGGGGTTCTCTCCAACCGGCCAACCCACCCGGAGTCAACACTATGCGTCCCACCAAGGTTGCTCTGTTTTCTCTCGTTCTCGTTCCCACGGTCGCTCTGGCTCAGCGCGGAGGCGGGAGTAGCGGCCGCGTTCGCGGCGATCCGAAAGCCGATTGGAACTCCGTCGAAAACGCCAATAAGGGTGTAAAGCTCTCGAAGGGTGATCTCGAGAACACCAGCCCCGTCAAGCTGTTGCTCGACAAGAAGAAGGACCTGAAACTCTCCGACGATCAAGTCAATAAGCTCAAGGAGCTCGAGGGGAAGGTGAAGGACGCCAACGAGCCGTCCTTCAAGGCGCTCGATTCACTGAAGCGATTGGCCCAGCCCCCCCTTCACTCGGGCGATCCGAAAGACGATGAACGCGATCGCATGATGAACGCGCGCCGCGGGCTCACCGCGGTCGTCGGAACGATCCGCGGCAACTACGAGTCATCGGCTACCGATGCGATGGCAATCCTCGACGAGACGCAGCGGAAGACCGCCACCGACCTTCTGACGAAGCAGAAGGAAGAGGCTGACGACATGGTTCGCGAGAAGCTCGGCGGCGGACGCGGTTAAGCGCCGTCAGGGTCCTTCGGTTTCTCGTAGAGCTTCACGACAAGTGCCCCGCCAGTCGCGCCAAAACCAAATTGGTTTTGCGCGGCGGTGGGGTCGAGGTATTTCACCTCGGCCACGTTCGCCGCGCTGATCGACTTGAGCGCATCGAGACCCGTCTGCCGCATCTGGCCGATGTAGACCGCGATCGGCAGCGCCGCGGCTGAGCGCTGCGAATGGGCGCTGTTGTGGGTGACGAGAAAGTTTGGGCGCAGACTCTGAATGGCTCGCAGCAGATCGCCCGTGTTCGCGGTCGAGGCGAGAATCTCGTCCCGAGTCAACACGTCGTGCTGCGGCTCCGGCCGATGGTCGCGCTGCGCGCCCGAGGCCGCGCCGGCGCAGGCCGACAGTCCGATCAGCATGAGCGGGAACAAACTCCTCGTCAGCAACCGCATGTCATGTGATTGAATAGGCCGTGGGCCGCCGGGTAGCTACCCAGCGGCCCACGTGAAAACTATTTGCAACCGCGCCCGAGTGCCTAGCAGCCGAACGAAACCGTGCAAGTACGAGGCGGACGACGATCCCACATGAACGAACCGCCCGGCGTCGTGAAGTTCGCCGCTTTGCTGCCGGCGACCGAGCGCGGGAACACGATGAGCGTCACGGCAGACCCAGGAACGAGCGTGCCAGGGGTCGCCTCGCAATCGATACCCACCGTGCAACCAGCGGTGACCGTGCCGATCGGCTGGCCGGGCAGAGCGACGCGATCGTTGAACAGCACCGTACCGCCACCAGCCGGTTGAACGTTGAACTTGTACTGCGCCGGCGCGGCCGTCACATAGCTCGAGACGCTATAGGCGGCCACGTTCGCCCACGTCGCTCCCGCGGGAAGCGTCGAGGCGTAGTGGCGTACGTCGATCGCGGCGCCGCTCGCGTTGATGACGCGAAGCGCCACGCTCGAGCCGGGGTCGGCGACGGTTTCGTCGATCACGGTCAAACGCATCTTGTCCGAGCCGGTCGACCGCGCGTTGCCCCAGAGGAGGAACGTGTAGTTGTGCCCCGCGGTGAGATCCACCGTGGAATCCTTGAGCGCCACCGACGCGACGTTTTGGAGCGTATCGTCGAGGAAGATCTTGAAGTGGCGTGAGCCGGCCTTGGCCGCCTTGTACTGAATCAAGGCGGACGCGGTGACCGTATCGCCGGCCCGAATGACGGTGTTCTGCGGACCGTTTCGGAACGGGATGCGGAACGCCGCGCTGTTCTCGACGATATCCACGAAGCGGAAGTCGAGTCCGAACGCCGCGCCGGTATCCGGGACCGCGTTGATGAACCGGACGCCCGCCGTCGGACCCACCGGCGAATCGACGACGTCGTCGGGACTACAGGCACTCACGACGCCAGCGGCAAGAACAAGCGTCGAAAGTTGGAAAAGCCTTCGCATGTTGGTGCTCCCTCGAGGTTGAACGCCGGACAACGGCTTAAGGCCGCCGACGTCGATTTGAAGTCCCAGAGCTATCAGGCCCAATCGGTTGATTGATCGAGCCTGATGGGAAAAGCGACCGACTTGCAATGAGAGCGACCGCTCCGATCCCTACAGCCGCGAGTGCCGCCGAGCGACTCGGCGAAAATCGTCGCTCGTACACCGACACCACGTATTCCTTTTTCACTTGCACTTGCTCGCCGTGCCACACTTGTTCGCCACCCCGCAGCAGGTGCAGCGAGGTAACACCTACCAAGTACCCGCTGCTGTCCTTGGAGAGCAGTCGGCCCTCGACCTGGTCGATCTCGGGACCCACCGCACCGCCAAGCGCGACCCGGCCTGCATCGTTGATGTCCAGTCCCACCACGGCGCCGACTTCAGGCACCGGGCCTCTGATGGGTTGCAGCGTGTAGCAACCCACCAGAGTCGTTGCGAGTGCGACACCCGCCAATCGAACAGCTGCTGCGAACACGATTCTCCGTTACCAGCCGTAGGTGCCCTTGGCCGACGCCGAGTTGGGCGCGTTGCCCGCGCCAACTCCAGCGCCATAGATCGCCGACGCCGCGTAACCGCGGGCCTGCAGTTCCTGATACGGCACCGCCCAGAAGAGCGGGAGATCGCTGGCCAAGTCGCCCCAGCCGCGGGCATTGAGCCACCAGTTCGCGAACTGCACGAAGGCGTTCTCCATGCGCGACTCCCACTTCATGGCTTCCAGGATGTCGCCACAAGTGACCGTCGCACCCGCTCCGTTGCCGAACGGCTTCTTCGGAACACAGTTTGCGCCACCGGGAACCGGAGCGCCCGCCGTGAAGTCGGTGATGGCCGGCAGGCCGTTCTTCGTACGCGAGACGTTGATGAGCGCCGCGGCCGCGGAGATTTGTCCCTTTCGGATCAAACCCTCGGCCTGAAGCATGTCGAGCGCCGTCTTCGGATAGTAGACGATCGTGCCGTTATACGACGAACCGGCGTCGCCCTTCGTGGCCCACCAGTGGAAGCGGTTGAAGTCGTAGTTCGACCATCCCCAACCATTTCCACTGTACTGGTCAGAACCCGTCGGGCGGTTGGTGAAGTAGCGCCGGCAGGAGAAGTTCACCTGTCCGCCCGGCACTTCGCAGCTGGTCTTGTCGAAGTCCGCCTGCTGCGCCGCGCGCGACGCGCCCTGCGGGAAGCGCAGGTCGGGCGTCACCATGAAGAAGCCGACGTTGCCGTTGCCGCGATCGTTCACCGGCGTTTGCAGCCACGTGAGGTAGTTGCCGGAGACGTCGCCCATGCCGATGATGAACGCCGGCATTTGATGCCACGTGGTGCCGCCGTCGTAAATGCGGCGCCATCCACCACCCGGGCCGTTCGTCGTGCTGGTCACGATGTTGTGATCGGCCGTGATGCCAGCCTGCGCATCAGCAATGATCAGGTCCCAGTTCGCCGCGGCGCGTTCAGCGGGCGTGCGGGCGATCTGCGCGCGGAACATCGCGCGGTACGAGCGAATGAGCTTGATGAACTCCGCCGCGCTGAGCGCCGACGGCGTCGGAATCCAGGTATTCGGAATCGGGAAGCCCTGGTCGCCGGCTGCCGCACCAGACGCGGTCGAGTAATCGATCGCTCGCTGGAGCGCGGCGTACGCCGAGTCCATGACCTCTTTATAGTCGCGAAGCTTGCCCGGATCATCACCCGCCTGACCGACGGTGACGACGGCCGACGAGTCGTAGATCAGCGACAGATAGCCAAGCGACATGCCGCGCAGGAATTCGGCGAAGGCCTTGTCACGTGCTTCGCGGGCGGCGCTCGTAAACTTCAGGTCGCCGCTCTCGAGGTTCGTGAGGAAGTTCGAGGCGACGCGAACAACTTCGCTCTCGATGTTGAACGTGCTCGAGTTGTCACCGCCGCAGTTGTTGCCAACCGCGTTAGTGTTCGCGGCACCTGAGAACGGATACCGGGAGTTCTGGCACTCGTTGTTCAGGCTCGAGTAGTTCTGGAAGGACATGATGTTGGCCATGCCTTCCAGGGTTCCCGGAGGCGCCGGATTGGCGCCTCCGTACAACCCCGCGTTCCAACGCTTGTAATAGCTGCCAAGCAGCTTCTCGGCGTCGTCCGGCGTGCCGAGCACGCGCTGCGTTTCACCGGAGTTCGGGTTCGTTACCTCGAGCGATTTGTCATCACACGCGCCGAGGCCGAACGCCGCCAGCAGCGCGACGTAGGGTAGGAAATTCCGTCTCATTTATCTACAGCTCCTAGAAGCGCGTGGAGAGAGAGAACGTGTAGCGACGCAGCGTCGGATAGCCGAACGCGTCGGTCTGGTTGATGAGACCAGAGCCCGTTGTGCCCGCGCCGGCCCCAGTTTCTGGATCGTATCCGCTGTAGTTCGTGAAGGTGTACAGGTTGCGGCCCACGACGCCCGCGGTCCAATCGCCGAACAGACCCTTGAGCGCACCGACGTGGTACGTGAGGCTCGCTTCGCGAATCTTCGTGAAGGTGCCCTTCTCGACGCTGTAGTTCGTCGGGCCAAGCACGTCGTAGAAGCCGCCCGCGCCGCTCGATTCGGGCGGACCGACGCGCCAGCTGTAGCCGGTCGGTTTCGCCGTCTCGACGTTGTTGTCGCCCTGGTCGAAGTTGTGCGAGCTGAAGTCGAGCAAGCCCCACTGCTCGCCCTGGTTGTTGATGACGTGACCGTACGTGCCATCGAGCAGGACGTAGGCGGTCAGGCGCTTGAACTGAATCGTGTTGTTCCAGGTCAGGCGGAAGTCGGGAAGCGCGCTGCCAAGAATGTGCAGGGCGCCGACGCCTTCACCCGGGCAGGACAGCGGTGCGAGCGCCGAGCAGGAGGTTCCGGCAAGCGGACGATCGATGATCGGCATGCCGAACTGGATCGGAACGTTCCACGGCGACTGCGAGGCCGGGAGCTTCGTCTGCCAGAGGTTCTTCGTGATGCCGTCGCGCCAGCTGTTGCCCGCGCCGACCCACACGACGTAACCCTTGTCGTTGACCTGGAAGGCCTTGCCGTCGCCGCACTGCGCCTGCAGCGACGAGGGCATCATGCCGCAGCCCTTGTAGAACTCGCGACCCCAGACCAAGCCATACTGGTTGCGCTGGAAGCCGTCCATCTTCGTCTTGTCCGCCGTCATGAAGAAGAAGTTGCCGGTGCCCTGGCCCGTACCACCGTTCGTGAAGAACTCGGGCTCGAACAGCTCCGTGATGAACGACTTCGACTTGTCCCACGTGCCGCGCATCGTCCAGCTGAAGTTGCGCTTGTTCAAGACGGGAAGCGTCGCGGCCAATTCCCACGTGCTGCTCTCGAGCGTACCGGCGTTCTGCCACTGCGTCGCGAAGCCGAGGGAGGCCTGCGTCGGAACCGGCAGAATCTGATTGTTCGTCTTGGCGTTCACGTGCGTGAACTCGATGCCGAGGCGGTCGAACAGGGTAAGGTCAGCGCCGGCCTCGATCTCGCGCGTCGTTTCCGGCTTGAGCTTCGAGTTGCCGGCCTGGCCAAGTGAGCAGCCGGTGGCCGAGCAGCTGTACGTCTCGTATTGCGCGACGAACTGCGGCGAGTTACCGGCCGTACCGTCAGACGCACGGAGGCGGAAGTCGCTGATGTGCGGCAGGTGGAACCACGGCTCCTCGGACAGACGCCACACGCCGGACACGCGGCCGAACGGCGCCCAACGGTTGCCGGAGCCGAACAAGGACGAGCCGTCGTAGCGGTACGTGCCGTCGATGATGTAGCGGTTCTTGTACTCGAAATTCGTGCCGGCGAAGAAGCCCATCCGTTTGATGGTCTGCTCGCTCGAGCCAACGCTAAACTGCGTGCTGGTATTGCTGAGGGTGAAGACGTCTTTCACGACGAACTGCTGGCCGCGACCAACGTCCGTGTGCAGGACATCCTCCTCAAACGTGCCGCGGGTCTGGAGCTTGGCGTTGAGGTCAGCCGAGAACTGGTGTCGGAAGGTCGCGCCAATGGCCGTGTTCAGAGCCTCTTCGCGCCGGTTGCTGAC
>Ga0310811_10009196_pt1 | contig 12745 bp, 8 predicted proteins | sample YCmetagenome_FD_207642 | JGI IMG/M metagenome (GOLD analysis project Ga0310811, IMG submission 207642) | Soil microbial communities from experimental microcosm in Duke University, North Carolina, United States - YC | ecosystem: Engineered > Artificial ecosystem > Soil microcosm > Unclassified ...
GACATCGCCGGACGGCATCGCGCTGCACGCAAAGGAGCATCCGGAGGATGCGGGGCGCGTGGTCGACGGAGTGGTCGCAAACCAATGCCAGACCGCTGCGTAAAGCACCGGCCGATAGCACCTACATCGTTCCTTGCGATTGCGCGCAGCTCGTCGCTGGGCTCGCCCGCGTATTGCGCCTAGACTACGATCAGCGGGCGTATCTCTACGAACTCGCCGGACGCCCGATGCGCGCCCGTGCGTCGTCGCCGCAGAAGGTCCAGCCACAGAAGCAGCGGATGCTGGACCAGCTTACCGACGTGCCCGCCATGGTGGCGCGCCTAGAATCCGATAGCCGCCGCGCTGATGCTCGACTTCGCAACGATCGCCGAACCGGAGCGCAACTTCGCGCGCCTCGTGTTCACCCATCCCGCGATGCGGACGTTGTACGCGCCTGGGAAAGCGTCGCGTGGCTGTGCGTCGCGCAGAGCGCGGAGTTCCGCGAATGGTGGGACGCGCACTTGGTCGCCAGCAAGGGTACAACCTGCAGCGGGACGTCCAAGAGCAGCGCGTATTCGCCGTCTATTCCGCCTCGCGCTGTGTGGCAAAGATCGCGGTCATGCGGTTTTCCGCGCGACTGCTCCGTTGCGCCCGATCTCTTAGGAAAAACCGAGCACGGTCGATCCACGCCTCGGCGCACCACGCGCAGGTACCGAGGGGACAGTCCGGCTCGTGTTCACAACGTGGTCCGACCCAGTCGGGTAACTGCGCATGGCAACATTCGCACAATGTAACGCATCGGAACTCGCTGGAGCAAAAGCTTACTCGGTGAGCGATCGATGTACCGCACCCCTCGCAGACGTCCGGATTGCCGTTATCGATTGCGGCCATAGTCAGACTCTAACGTGGGGAAAGGCCGGGCGTCTTGCAGTCTGCGCGTCCTGCACAGAACGGAGCGCGAGCGGCGGATTTTCGCGCGCAGGCGGCGCGAGTCGGCCCTCGGCTCCCTCGCAAGCTTACCAGGTTCTTAAGCCGCCTCAGCAGCAGCCGAAGGCGCGATCCCTTGACGTTGCCCTCCGTCGTCGCAGACGGCGGTCACGATGAACGTGACGACGACGAGCGGCGCGACGGCGCTGCAATTCGGGATCTATAGGGACGGCGACAACAATCTGGACGAGGTCCAGTCGCCCGTCCTCGACCAGGCCTTTCAGACCAGCCGGCGCGATCCGTCGATCGCGTTCGATGTCGAGGACTTCACCGCGCGTGGGGACGACTTCAGCGAAGGACACACGCCGCGCACGGAGTCGTACGCGATCCGCAATGGGAACGTCGAGGGGAACGTCAGGGAGGCGCGCCCGGGCGATCCGTCCGCTCGCGCGACGCTGACGCGCTTCGTCGCCCACACGCTGGATGAAGCCGAGCGCAACGGCGCCAAGCAGACGTGGATTGACCTGGTCGACCACGGCGGCGGCGACGGCGGCGGGCTCCAGAACCACCTCGGCAAGGTCATGGGCTCCGACGACATGGCCGGCGCGATCGCCGACGGCGTGGCGATGCACGCGCGGGAACACCCCGAGGACGCGGGGCGCGGAATCGACGGCGTCGTCGCGAACCAATGCCTCATGGCGACGGTGAGCTTCGAGAGCGCGCTCTCGCACGCTGGGGTGAAATTTCTCGCCGCGTCACCGGAGACGATGCTCGCGCCTGGTACACCGACCACCGTCGCCGAGGCGATCGTCAAGCACCCCGACGATCCGCAAGCGATGGCGCACGAGATGGTGACCCGCACGATGCACGCGCGCTACGGGCTCGACGGGGATAGCTACGCGCCCGCGGCCGCATTCGACGTGCTCGATCTCGCGCCGGAGAAGATCGCCGCGATGGAAGGCGCCGTCGGCGCGCTCGACGGTACGATCGCAACCGAAGCGAAGAGCGCGAGCGTGCGCGGTGCGATCCTCGAAGACGCGCGTTCCGTCGACGGGATGGTGCGCTTCACGAATCAGCCCTACCCGTGGCATGCCGACCGTCCGGCCGAAGCGCTCTACGGCGCGTTCGCGCGCGACGCCCGTCTGCCGGAGGATCTCCGTCACGCCGCCGCGGACGCGAAGCAGGCCGTCGGGGCGACCGTGCTCGCGCACGGCGAGAGCCGCGGTTTCGTCCCGTTCGGCGATGCGAGCTATCGCGACAGCGCCGGCCCGACCGTCCATTTCGCGACGAGCCGTTCAGAACGCGATCCGTGGGCGCCGCAGATCCGTGAGACCGACACGGCGTTCGACGCGAAAGTCGGCGAGGACGGCGTCGACCGCGCGCTCAAAACCGCGTAAGCGCGTCCCCGAGGGCGGCGCGCACGTCGGCGAACACGTCCGCCCAACGATTCGGCTCCGTTTGGCGGAAGAGCCGCATCGTCGGATACCACGGCGTCCGCGCGCCCTCGACACCCCACAGCCAGTACTTTCCGAACCCGTGCAGCGTCCAGATCGGCGCGCCGAGCGCGCCGGCGAGGTGCGCGACCGAGGTGTCGACCGCGATCACCAGATCGAGCGCCATGATCGCGGCCGCGGTGTCGGCGTAGTCGGCAAGTTCGGGACCGAGCGCGAACGGCTCGAACCCCGGAGGGGGCGTCAGCACATCCGCTTCGCGCGCCCCCTTTTGAAGACTAACCCATGCGACGTCCTCGACGCCGGCGAGCGCCCCGAACTCCGCGAGAGCGCAGGAGCGGAACCGATCGAGCGCGTGCGCCGGATCGCCGGCCCAGACGATCCCGACGGTCATCCGTTTGCCGAGCGCCGCGAAGCGCGCGCGGAAGGACGCGATCCGCTTCGGATCGGCCCGCAGATACGGGACCGCGTGCGGGTCGGGCGCGGCCTGCGCACCGAGGACGTACGGGAGGCTGCACAACGGCAGGTGAGCGGCAAACGAAGCGAGACGCTCCGGGCCTGCACGTCCGATGAGGACCTCGTCGATCCCCGGTGCGTGATGGTACATCTCGGCGAGGGCCGGCGGGATCTCGAGCGCCGTCGTCACGCCGCGCGCGCGCAGCAATGGGACGAATCGCGAGAGAAACAGGAAATCGCCGATCCCCTGTTCGAGCGCGATCAAGACGCGGCCGCCGTCGAGCGACTCGCCGTTCCAACGCGGCAGCGCGTCCAGGCGTTGATAGTGCCCGCGCATCGCCGGCTCGCGCAGCCGCCATTCCAACTCGGCGAACCCGGCCGCCGAATCCCCTGCGAGCAGAAGCGACATCCCGAGGTTCACGTGCGCGCGCGGCTCTTGCGGAGCCGACACGACGGCGTGGGTCAAGTGCACGAGCGCGTCATCGACCCGACCCAGGCCGTGATAGAGGCCGCCGAGGTTCATCGGCGGCTCGTGCCGCTCGGGTGCGAGCTGCGCGGCGCGCCGAAACGCCTCTTCGGCTTGCGCGAAGGCACCGCGATCGTAGGCGACTTGCCCGCGGACGAGCCATGCTTGCGCATCGTCCGAGGCGACCTCGCAGGCCGAACGCGCTGCCGCTTCCGCGTCGTCGAACGCGCCCGACGATCGCAGTGCGTCCGCCAGGCCCGTCCATGCCGCGACGTCGCCGGGATGTGCCCCGACCGCGCCACGCAAGAGCCGCACCGCGTCGTCGTGCCGTCCGACTGCGCTCGCGACGAGACCGCCGTTCACCGCCGCGGTGAGGTGCCGAGGATCGACACGGAGCGCCGCCTCGAAAGCCTCCAACGCGTCTTCGAGGCGGCTCTGCCCGTACCGAACGATCCCGAGGCGGACGAGCACCGCCGCATTGTCCGGCCGGTCGCGTCCGACGCGCTCGTAGAGATCGGCTGCGTCATCGAGCAGACCGAGCACTTCGTACACGCGCGCGAGATTCACGGCGGCTTCCGCCGAACGTGGAACAAGCTGCAGCGCGGCGGTGAACAATCGCTCCGCCTCGCTCCAATCGCGCCGCGCGAATGCTGCCGCACCGGCAAGGTTCAGCGCTCGAGCATCATCCTCGATCATGCGTCTTCATCGGCATTCGACGCTTTCGTCGCACTACTTTTCAGCAGCCGCGGCTTCCCGCGAAAACGAATTCAATACCGCAGTCGTCGAATGCGATCTTTCTTCCTATGGATAAATGCAGCGAAGATACGTGCAGTATTTTGCTTTTCTTAATACTCACTTAAAATAAGTGCACTACAGTTCGCAGCGTGTCTTTGCATCGCTCACGCTTGCCTTTCGGGGTTATGCTTGCGACGATGCTGCTTGCGGTCTCTGGGGTAGAGCAGGCAGCATTCGCGCAATCGGCTCCGAGTCCGGCAGCATCACCGACGCCCGCGCCGAAGGCGATGTCGCCTTTGTCGTCGTCGTCAGATCCCTTCACGGTTCGTGGTTACGTTCGTGCGTATGATTTCACGCGGCAGAACGCCAGTGGATATCCGAGCACCAAGAACGCCCTGAACCAGCAGTCGGTCAACTTCGCCGAAAGCCTGCATCTCGAGTACCGCGTCCTCAACACCGGTTTCTCGTTCGGCGGGTCGTATCTCTACGCGAACCCGTTCAACGGATGCGCGAATCCGGCGAACATCAAGACCGTTCCGAACTGCGCGACGGCCTCGACGGACGTCTCGCATCTCGCGCCCGACAACACGCTGCCCGGTTACGAGCTGAGCACGTTCTACGAATCGTACGTCCAGTACAAGAAGAACGGCCTCTTCGCGAAGGTCGGCGACCAAGTCATCAACACGCCGTGGACGAACGCGTCGGATTCGCGTCTGAAGCCGGCCTCGTTCCAGGGTGCCGACGTGTCCTACAGCATCAACCCGAACTACACGTTCGAGGTGATGGACATGGATCGTTGGCAGCCGCGCACGACCAACGACTGGCTGCAGGCCAACCTCCTGACGGGCGCCGGCAGCGAGCTGCCGTACGGCACCGCGCCGATCACCAATACGGCGGCGAACACGGGCGGCTTCCAGTACGCGCGCCTCGGATACGCCAGCGGTAACCTCACCGCCAACCTCCACTACTACCACTTCATCGATCTCGCGAACTTCGCGTGGCTCGACGGCCGCTACACGCTCACGCACGAGCCGCTCAAGCCGTTCATCGCGATCCAAGTCGGTGACGAGAAGAACACGGGCTCGTCGGTCGTCGGTACGATCAACAGCCAGGTCTACGGCGCGCAAGTCGGCGTGAACGTCACGAAGAATCTCGTGCTCACGGCGTCGACCGACGTGATCCCGCGCAAGATCGCCAACCTTCCGGCCGGGTTCGTCTGCCAGGCCTCGACGGGCCAGATCCTGCCCGCCGGAAAGACCACTCCGGCGCAGGGCTATCCGTACCCGAGCGCGGGCTATTTCGTCCCCACCGCGGCGCCGCAGTGCATCGCGAACCCGAACGGCACGTATTCGGTCGAGTACGGCGGCCTCGCCAGCCCGTACACCGACTCGTACGCGACCGATCCGCTCTTCACGACGACGCTTACGCAGGGTATGGCGGATCGCCGCGCGCCGGGTTCGAGCGAGAAGCTCGCGCTGACCTACACCTCGACGGATAAGCGCCTCGTGTTGATGGTCTCTCGCGCCTACTACGACTACGGCTTCACCGGCTTCCCGGATCAGACCGCGGAGACCAACGGCGACGCAATGTACTACCTGCGCCCGAACGCGCACGGGCCGTACAAGGGTCTCCTGCTCCGCTACCGCTACGGCATCCGCACCGACGACCACTCGTCGGCCGCCAACTTCCCGGTGGGCTACCCCGGGCCGTTCTTCGGACAGTCGCCCTACTTCGTCTACAACCGCGCGCAGCTCGAGTACGACTTCTAGTCGCACGCGTCCGCACGGAAGCCATGAGGGCCGCGCATCACCCGATGCGCGGCCTTCCTCGTTTCAGCGCAGCAGCGGCACGCCGCTGGGGTAGATCGGGCGGTTGATCAGCGACTCCAGCACGTCCGGCGGCGCCGAGAGCACGACGTCGCAGAAGCGCACGAAGGCCTCTCGCTCCGCTTCGCCTTCGACGAAACGCTCGGTCTTGGTCAGATCGACCTTTCCGGCGACGGGGAGGAAGCGCACATACCGGCCGTCGTCGTCCTCGCCCGTCTCCACCAAGCCCGCGTCACTGAAGATCCGCACCGCCGCCGAGACCGTCGAGCCGTCGACTTTGTCGAAGTCGAGCGTCGAGGCGACGTCGACGTAGGTCATCCGCAGCATCCCGTCGGCCGTCATGCGCTTCATCGCGGCGTAGAGCTGGCGCAGCGTCTCGAGCTTCGGCGCCGCACGTTCGATGATGAAGTCGTTGATGCGCCGGTCCTTCTCACCGAAGAGCAGGTGGATCTCCGCATCCCCGCCGTCGCGGCCCGCGCGCCCGGCCTGCTGATTGAACTCCGTGAAGTCGAAGTTCAGGTGATAGAGGAAGACGTTGCGCACGTCGGGGAGGTCGATCCCCTCGCCGAACGCCGAGGTCGCCACGACGACCCGGATCGCGCCTTCGCGAAAGTAGCGCTCCACCTGCGCGCGCTCGGCCGTGCCGACGCCGGCGTGGTAGAACGCGATGTCGGGGCCGACTCGCGCGCGGAGCTTCTCCGCCGTCGTCGTCGCCTCGGTGCGCGAGTTGCAGTAGACGATCGCCTTCGAACCGTCGCGGATCACGCGCTCGATGTAGGCGAGTTTGTTCGTCGTCCCGCGCGCCTCGACGACGTGCAGGTTCTCGCGCACGGTCGGATCGATCACCCAGGCCTCGATCCCCAGGTCCGCGCGAATCGTCGCGAACGCCTCGTCGCCGGCGGTCGCCGTCAACGCGAGAACCTGCGGGCCGCCCAGCCCCGCGATCGCCTTGCCGATGCTGCGGTAGGCGGCGCGGTGGGTCGACTCGGCGATGTGGTGTGCTTCGTCCACGACGACGAGTGACGGTCGCGAGACCTCGCTGCGAAAGCGGTCGAGATGGAACTGGACGAACTCGGGGGTCGCGCAGATCACGTCCCAGGCCCCGGTCTCGAGCGCCTCGTTGAGGGCGGCGCGCTCGCCCGCGTCGATCGCGCCGTTGGCGCGGTGGATGCGGATCCCGAGCGGCTCGAGCCGGCGCACGAGCGCGTCGTGCTGGTCGTTCGCGAGCGCGCGCAGCGGGTAGAGGACGACGGTCTTCTCGCCGCGCTCGAGCGCGCGCACCGCGGCGGGATACTGGAAGCAGAGCGACTTGCCGCGCCCCGTCCCGAGGACGGCCAGGGTGTTGCGGCCGGCGTCGAGGCGTTCGAGGACGGCGCGCTGCGCCTCGCGCATGGGGCGCTCGCCGATCAGCGCGCGCAGCACGGCCTCACGGTCGACACCGCCTGACGATGTCATGCTGAGCCTGTCGAAGCACGGCGCCGCGCGCTCGCGCACGACGTAGATGTTGATCCCGAACGAGCGCGTCCCACCGCCCGTCACCGCCGTCACCGTCGCGGTGTACCGTTCTCCGGCGTCGATCTTCGGCGCCACGCGCGCCGCGATCGCGCGCTTGAGAAAGCCGAGCTGCAGCACGCCGTAGAAGACGCCGATCGCGTTCGGATCGTGCGGGTTCGCCGCATCGCGGCGCAGCTCGAGCGCCGCACCCTCGGTCAGCCCGGCGACGACGTCCTGCCGCCCCTCGAAGCTGACCCCGACGACCTTCGTGTTGAAGGCGGTCGCCTCGCCGATCGTCGCGTACGGATCGCGGTCGAGGTACTCTTTCGCGTGCGCGTAGAGGTCGTCGAGGAACGTCGCCGCGTCGGTCGCGTCTTCCGGCGCACGCGGTCCGTTTCCAAACTCCGCCAGAAGCCGCTCGAACGCAGCTTCCGACGCAGTCGGTGGAGGGAATCCCTCCTTCGGTTTCAGAGCGGCTTGGACTCGTGCGCCGGGGCGTTGTCCTCGGCGTGCGGCGTCTCGTGCTCCGGCTCGTCGCCGAGGTTCAGACGGATCTCTTCGTGGCCGAGCTCGGCGGCCTCGTCGTGCAGGCCCATCGCCTGCGCGTCGAGCGGGTCGATCTCCATCTCTTCGGGCTGCGCGCGCTCGGGGACGCCGAAGTTGCGCTTCTCGAAGCGCTCGAAGTCGACGTCCTCTTGGTCCTTGCGCTTGTAGCGCGGCGGCTGCGTGGTGCGGCGCGAGGCGGTCTCGCGTTCGCGCTCGCGACGCGCGCGGCGCGCCTCGACGATCGCTTCGCGGTCGCGCGTCTCCTTCGCGTTCGCAGCCTGGCTGCGCGCCTGCGCGACGGTCTTCGGCTGCGCCTCGAGCGCCGAGCGGCGGAAGACCGCGCGGTTCTTGGCCCGCTTCTGCATCACCGCGACGAGCGGCGCCGAGAAGAAGATCGAGTGGTAGCCGCCCGAGCAGATCCCGACGAGCAACGCGAAGGCGAAGTTCTGCAGCGAGGCGCCGCCGAACGCGAGCAGCGCGACCAGCGTGACGACGACGGTCGCGAGCGTGTTGACCGAGCGCGTCATCGTCTGCAGGATCGAGGTGTTGACGATCTCGTCGAACGTCTTCCCTTCCATCAGGCGCACGTTCTCGCGGATCCGGTCGAGGATGACGATCGTGTCCATGACCGAGTAGCCGACGACGGTCAGCACCGCGGCGAGGAACGCGTCGTCGACGCGCCGGCCGGCGATCGCGTAGATCCCGATCATCATCAGGGAGTCGCGCACGAGCGCGACGACGCAGACCCAGCCGAAGATCAGGTTCCAGCCGAAGCGGAACGCGATGTAGAGGAACTGGATCGCGATCGCGATGACGAGCGCCTTGAGCGCGTTGAGCAGGTACTCGTGCGAAAGCGACGGGCCGACCGTCGAGATCGACGAGGCGGCACGATCGACCGGCGCGACCTTGCCGAGCGCGTTCCAGAACGGCGTGGAGTTGTTACCGAAGTCGGTCTGGGTCTCGATCGTCCAGCGCTCGTCCGGCGGCTCACCGGGCTTCGAGAGCGTGTTGACGCGCGCGTCGGTGACGTTGATCCCGGCCAGCGCCGAGGTGATCGCACCCTGCGTCGCGGGGCGCGTGAACTTGACCGTGACGTCGGTGCCGCCGGTGAACGAGAGCCCGAGGCGCAGCGGCGCGCCGGTCTTGACCCAGTTCCAGGCCATGAAGGCGATGCCGGCGGCGATCAGCAGGTACGAGATCGCCGAGACGATGCGGAACCAGGAGACGACGTTCCAGTTGAGTCGACGGAAGAACATCTCAGCCGCGCGCCTCCGTCGGCACCAGCGTCCCGCTTGCGCCGTAGGCCGCCTTCGAGGTGGCCAGATTGTTCTCGACGACCAGGTCGACGAGGAATCGCGTCACGACGACGGCGGTGAAGAGCGAGAAGATCGTCCCCCAGAAGAGGGTGTAGGCGAAGCCCTTCACCGTGCCGGTGCCCAGCAGATAGAGGACGCCGGCGCCGACGATCGTCGTGAAGTGCGAGTCGAAGACCGAGGTGAACGCCCGCTGGAAGCCGATCCGCACCGCGGCGCGCAGTGCCTTTCCGGCCCACAGCTCCTCTTTGATGCGCTCGAAGATCAGGACGTTCGCGTCGACCGCCATCCCGATCGAGAGCACGAAGCCCGCGATCCCCGGGAGGGTCAGCACCGCGTGCGCGACCGAGAGCAGCGCGAGCAGGAGCAGCACGTAGACGCCCAGCGCGATGTCGGCCAGGATGCCGGGGACGCGGTAGACGACCGCCATGAAGAGGAGGACCAGTGCGAGCCCGGCGATCGAGGCGACGAGCGACTTCTGCAGGTCTTCCTGTCCGAGAATCGGGCCGACGTCATCCTTTTCGATGATCGTCGTCGGGACCGGCAGCGCGCCCGCGTTCAGCTCGTTGGCGAGCGTCGTGACCTGGTCTTCCGTGAACGACCCGTGGATCATCCCGCTGTCGGAGATGATCCCCTCGATCGTCGCCGACGAGACGTAGCGCTTGTCGAGGAAGATCGCGAGCAGCTTGCCCATGTTGTCGCGGGTGAGATTCGCGAACTTGGTCGGGTTCTTCGTCTGGAAGTCGACCTCGGGCTGCCCGCCCTGGCCGAAGCCCGGCGAAGCGCTCTTCAGCTCGGCGCCCGTGTAGACGACCTTCCCGGAATCCTTGTACGCGCCGTTCGGGTCGTTGGCGTACTTCTTGTCGGAGTCGGCACGAGCCGCGACCTGCGGCGGCATGATCTTGAACTCGAGAACGGCCGCCTCTTTGAGGAGACGCTCCAACTCGTCGGCGTTCTTCACCGCGGGGACCTCGACGAGCAGGCGGTCGTTTCCGACCCGCGTGATCACGGGCTCTGAAACGCCCATGTTGTTGACGCGGTTCTGGATGACGAGTTCAACCTGACTCTGGATGTCCGACGTGACCGTCGGGACGTCCGGGGTCGTCTGCAGTTGGAGCAGGACGCGCGCGCCGCCCTGGAGGTCGAGGCCGAGCCGGATCTTCTTCTGCACGGGCAGGACCGCCCATACGCAGAGGCCGACCAAGGCCAAGAGGAGGACCGCCTGAAGCGGCCTCTTGAGCTTATTCCACATACCGGATTCCGGGGAAGGGGAGAACCCCCGGATCGTAGCATGGGGGCCGGATAGCGTCAAACGACGTTGGCTTGTCCGGGCCTCGAGGTGACCAAGGCCGGACATCTCCCCGGGAGGACGGCTCCAACGATCGATTCCAAGGGTGTCGATGCAGGACTCCTCCAGACGCGCTACCGTCTCACGAAGCAACGCGCGGCGATCCTGCGCGCGCTCGAGGACGGCGCGCATCTCACCGCCGAGGCGATCCACGAGCGCGTGCGCGCCGAGCTCCCGGCCGTCAGCCTGGGGACGATCTACCGCACGCTGGACATCCTGCGCGGGATCGGTCTCGTGCAGATCTTCGTCTTCGGCGGCGCGGCGCGCTACGAGGCGGCGCTCGACAAGCACCACCACCTGATCTGCGTCAGCTGTGCGGAGATCGTCAACATCCCCGCCCCCGAGATCGGGGCGGTCGCGATGGCGATCGCGCGCGACTACCGGTATTCGGGCATCGACGCCGCGCTGGTCGTGACCGGCCGCTGTGCGCGGTGCGCGGGCCTGGCGCGCAACGGCGCGGCCCCGACGCCCTAGACACACCGCTTACCCCCTCCGTCATGCATGACAGGGTTCCGGTGTGGCGCGCTGCGCGTAGTCGCAGAACGCGGCCGCCGCGCGCAGTTGCGCAACGCTCGTGCACGGTGTTGCGAGGATCCGCGGCGAGCACACCAGCACGGCGAGCGCGCGCCCGCGTGAGATCGCGACGTTGAAGCGGTTCTCTTCCAGGAGGAAGTCCGCGCCGCGCGGCGCGTCCTCGGCGCTCGAGGCGGCGAGGCTGTAGATCACGACCGGTGCCTCCTGGCCTTGGAACTTGTCGACGGTGCCGACGCGGACCGCGGCGCCGAACCGTTCGCGCAGCACGCGCTTGAGAAGTGCGACCTGCGCGTTGTACGGCGCGACGACGAGGATGTCGGCGAGGGTGAGCTCGCGCGTCGTACCGTCGGCGGCGGTGAACGTCCCGCCGTGCACTCCGGCGACGATCTCGGCGACGGCCTCGGCCTCCTCCGGCGAGAGCTGCCCATTGCCGGCGTGCTCGACGGGGACGTAGCGCAAGCCCGCGCCGCCGTACCATGGCGCGTCGATGCGCTGCGCGGCGCAGTCGGGGGCCGCACGTAGCCGTCCTTCGTAGACGACGTCGGAGACGAAGCCGCAGAGTTCCGGGTGCATGCGGTAGCTGCGTTCGAGGAACACCCCACGCTCGGGCGCGACGGTCTTCTCGCCGACGAGATGCTGCAGCACCGAGACGCCCGCGCCCTCGGGGTGCGTGCCGAGCGAGACGTGCGCGAGCTGCTGCGGGTCGCCGAGCAGGACGACGGCGCGCGCGCAGGTCGCCGCGGCCAACGCGTCGGCGAGCGAGACTTGTCCGGCCTCGTCGATCACGAGGACGTCGAGCGGCGCCAGCTCCTCGTGCGCCATCAGCCACGACGTCCCGGCGACGAGTTCGTAGCCGTCGAACGTGCCGTTCTTTCCGACGTTCTCGACCCAGTCCGTACCCGATGGCGACGCGTACTGCGTCGAACGGCGCCCGTTGTCGCATTTCTTCGCCGCGCGCACCGCGGCACCACGCGCGGCGAGCGGTGTCTCGACGGCGGCGAGCAGGTTGTGGATCGCCGGATGGCTCGTCGCCATGACGCCGACGCGCCGGCCGGCGGCGAGCAGCGCGTCGATGACGCGCGCGCCGGTGTACGTCTTCCCCGTCCCCGGCGGCCCTTGGATCACGAGGGCGCTCTCGCGCAACCCGAGCGCGAGCGCAGCGACGTCGGCCGCGTCGATCGCGCCGTCGCGCTCCGGCGGCTGCACGCGATCGCCGGGTACGAGGCCGTCGATCCGCGGCAAGGCGCGCTCGATGATCGCGAGCGCGGCGGGATAGCGCGCCGGCGCGCTTCCGTCGAGGACCGCCCCCGCGAGACGCCGCAGGGCGGCCTCTTGCGCGCGCGTCATGATCGGCCCGCCCGGGACGAGCGCGCGCGGATGCGGGTGCTCTTCGCGGCGCTTCACGCGCACGAGCCCGGCAGTCTCGTCGATCTCCACGACCTCGAAGTCCGGACCGTCCTTGCCGAGATGCGGATCACGCAGCGAGCCGGGCTGCAGCTTGTGCCGCTGCGGTGGAAACGTGTAGGTGTACGTCGCCTTCCCGTTCTTGCGCGTCGGCGGGACCGGGGGATGCAGCTCACTCGGCACGAGCCCCCCGAGCGCCTCGTCGTCGTCGGCGACGAAATCGGTCTGCGCCGCGGCCTCGTACCGTGCGTAGAGCGCCCACCACA
>Ga0310811_10009197_pt1 | contig 12745 bp, 14 predicted proteins | sample YCmetagenome_FD_207642 | JGI IMG/M metagenome (GOLD analysis project Ga0310811, IMG submission 207642) | Soil microbial communities from experimental microcosm in Duke University, North Carolina, United States - YC | ecosystem: Engineered > Artificial ecosystem > Soil microcosm > Unclassified ...
GGCGTCGCGCGAACCGCTGTGGGCGCGCGAAGCCGACGAGCCAACGCACGTGCGCGGCCTGTCGGCGCAGACGCGCGAAGGACTCGTGACGACCGTGCTCGACGCGCGGCCCGACGTGCGCTACTCCTATCCGACGCCGACAATCTGGCCCGTCGTTGCCGCGGTCACCGTCGTCGGGTGGCTGTTCTGGTCGGCGATGACGCCGTCGGGCATGTTCTACGGGCTGATCCCGCCTGCGATCGCGTTCATTGCGTGGTATTGGCCGACGCAGAAGGAGACGGCCGAGCAACTGCTGCTGGAGCGGCGTCCGTGAATCTCCGCAGGATCGTGTCGGGCCCGATGCGCGCGGGCAACGATGCCCAGGCCAAGGCGACGCGCGAGCGACAGACCACGCCCGGCAGCACGCCGGCCATCCGGCGTGGCGATGCACTCGATGTCGAGCATCTGCCGAGCTACGGCTTCGGCACGCGCAGCCTCATGTGGTGGGGAACGGCGGGCATGTCGACGATCGAGGGCATGGGCTTCGCGCTGATGATCGCCGTGTATTTCGATCTCAAGAGCCGCAGCCAGATGTGGCCGAACGAAGGGACGCCGCCGCAACTGCTGTGGGGCACGCTGAACCTCGTGCTGGCATTGCTGAGCGCCGTGCCGAGTGTCTTTGCCGACGACGCGGCCAAGGACCGCGACCTCGCCCGCGTTCGCTTCTGGATGATCGTGTTCCTGGTCATCGGGCTCGGGCTGCTCGGCGTGCGCTGGCTCGAGATCAACGCGCTCAACGTGCGCTGGGACGCGAGTGCGTACGGGTCCGCCGTATGGGTGCTGTTCGGACTGCACACGTTCAACGTGCTGACCAATTATGCGGACTCCGTCGTCGTGACGGCGGTCATGTTCAAGACGCCGGTCGATGGCAAGCGCTACGTCGACATCGCGGAGAACGCCGGTTATTGGTGGTTCATCGTGCTGACCTGGATTCCCATCTACGCGGTCGTCTATTGGGGGCCGCGGTTCTAGCGTCCCTCGCGCTCGTGGACTTCGTGTGACCAATCTGGCCGCCGCGCGCATCTGGTTCGCGCTGCTCGCGGTGCCCGTGCTGGCGCTCGTCGACCAGGCGGTCGCGTACGCGACGACGATCTGGGCGTGCTCGCATCAGAATGCGTTCGCGGTGCACGCCGTTCATGCCGCCTTCCTGCTCGTCGCGCTCGCCGGCGCGCTCGGCGCATGGCAGGCGTGGCGGAGCGCGGCGTCGGTGGAGGTGCGCAACGAAACGCTCGCCAGACGACGCTTCATCGCCGGGCTCGCAACCGGCGCCGCGTCGCTGTCCGTGCTCGTCATCGCCGCGATGTGGGGCGTTACGTGGATTCTGCGCGCGTGCGTGTACTGAGCGACTTGGACGCTTGGCTCGCGCTGCTCGTCGTCGCAGCTGCGCTGCTCTATGCGTGCGGCGTCGCGCGCGTATGGCGCAAGGCCGGCATCGGCCGCGGTATCCGCGTCGCGGACGCCGTGCGGTTTGCGCTCGGTATCGCCGCCGTGGCGCTCGCGTTGTTGTCGCCGCTCGACGCGCTCGCCGGCCAATCGTTCGCGCTGCACATGATCGAGCACGAGACGCTGATGGTCGTCGCGGCGCCGCTGCTGGTGCTCGCGCGGCCGCTCGAGGCGTGGGTGTGGGCGTTCCCGCGGCAGGACGTGCGGCGCGCGGCGGCGACGGCTGCGCGCGGGGCGGCGGTCGTGCGCGCCTGGCGCGCGACTACGCTGCCGGTCGGCGCGACGTGCGTGCACGCGGTCGCACTGTGGATCTGGCATGCGCCTGCGCTTTTCGCGGCGGCGCTCGACAGCCTGCCGCTGCACGTTCTGCAACACGCGTGCTTCTTCGCTTCCGCGCTGGCGTTCTGGTGGGCGGTATTCGGCGGAGCCGCGCGCGCGCCGCGCCCGGTTTCGCTCGCGTGCCTGTTCACGACGATGCTGCACACGAGCGCGCTCGGCGCGGTGCTGACGTTCGCGCCGACGGCCTGGTACATGCACGGCGCCGCGCACGTATTGGGACTCTCATCGCTCGAGGATCAGCAACTCGGCGGCCTCGTCATGTGGATCCCCGGAGGCGTTGCGTATGTCGTCGGATCGCTCGCGGTCGCACGCACGTGGCTTGCACGGCCGCGCGCGCTCGCGATCGAACAGGTGCATCACGCGAGCGGCGCTTCGCGCGATGAAAGCGATTGGTCGGGCCACCGGGCCACGCGCGTCGGCCCGCCGCGCGGTCGCGTTCGCGCGCAGCGCGCGTGCTAGAGTTTTCGATTCCGGTTCACGCTCCGCAAAATTCCACGTTCATTCCGGCAATGAATCAGCTCGAAACGTTGTCCACGCTGCGCGCGTCGGTGAACGCGCCGCAACAAGCGAAGCATCCGCGGCTCCTCGGATGGGTGCGCGAAATCGCGGCGCTCACGAAACCCGACCGGATCGCCTGGTGCGATGGCAGCGACGCCGAATACGCACGGCTTTGCGACGAGATGGTCGCGGCCGGCACACTGCATCGTCTCGATCCGGTGCGCCGTCCCAACAGTTTCCTCGCGCGCTCGGATCCCTCGGACGTCGCGCGCGTCGAGGATCGCACGTTCATCTGCAGCGTGCGGGCCGAGGATGCGGGGCCGACGAACAACTGGGTCGAACCCGGCCAGATGCGGCGCACGCTCGACCGCCTGTTCGACGGATGCATGCGCGGTCGCACGATGTACGTGGTGCCGTTCTCGATGGGCCCGCTCGGCAGCCCGATCGCGCACATCGGCGTCGAGATCACCGACAGCCCGTACGTCGTCGTCAGCATGCGCATGATGACGCGCATGGGTGCGGGCGTGCACGAGGTGCTCGCAAGCGACGGCGCGTTCGTGCCGTGCGTGCATTCGGTCGGCGTGCCGCTCGCGCCGGGTGCATCCGATGTGCCGTGGCCGTGCAATCCGTCGAACAAGTACATCGTGCACTTTCCCGAAGCTCGCGAGATCTGGAGCTTCGGCTCGGGCTACGGCGGCAACGCGTTGCTCGGCAAGAAGTGCCTGGCGCTGCGCATCGCCTCGGTGATGGGGCGCGACGAAGGCTGGCTTGCCGAGCACATGCTGATTCTCGGCGTGTCGACGCCGCAGGGTGAGAAGCGCTACTTGGGAGCGGCGTTTCCCAGCGCATGCGGCAAGACGAATTTCGCGATGCTGATTCCCCCCGCGGGTTTCGAAGGCTGGCAGGTGACGACGATCGGCGACGACATCGCGTGGATCAAGCCGGCCGCCGACGGGACGTTCCACGCGATCAACCCGGAAGCGGGATATTTCGGCGTCGCGCCCGGCACGTCGGAAGAGTCGAATCCCAATGCGATGAAGACATTGCGGAAGAACGTCATCTTCACCAATGTCGCGCTCACCTCGGACAACGACGTGTGGTGGGAGGGAATGACTTCCAGTCCACCTCCACAACTAGTTGATTGGCAAGGGAAACAGTGGACTGCCGGGTGCGGGCGTCCCGCCGCGCATCCGAACGCGCGCTTCACGGTGGCCGCGACTCAGTGCCCGTCGCTCGACCCGGAATGGGACAACCCCATCGGTGTGCCGCTCTCGGCGCTGATATTCGGCGCCCGGCGCTCGGACACGGTGCCGCTCGTCACCGAGGCGCGCACGTGGCAGGAAGGCGTCTACAAGGCCGCAACGATGGGATCCGAGACGACGGCGGCGGCAGCGGGCAAGGTCGGCGAAGTGCGCCGTGACCCCTTCGCGATGCTGCCGTTCTGCGGCTACCACATCGGCGACTACTTCAGCCATTGGCTCGCCATGGGCGACGCGGTCGCGAAGCCGCCGCGGATCTTCAGCGTCAACTGGTTCCGCAAGGACGACGCAGGCCGCTTCGCGTGGCCGGGCTTTCGCCAGAACATGCGCGTGCTGAAGTGGATCGTCGAGCGGTGTGCGGGGACTGCCGGGGCGGTCGAAACGCCGCTCGGGTTCGTGCCGACGTACGAAGATCTCGACTGGTCCGGCCTGAATTTCGACGCGGCGCGCTTCGCGCACCTGATGAGCGTGGACCTCGAGCAGTGGGAGCGCGAGCTCGCATCGCACGATGCGCTGTTCCAGCGCCTCGGCGCGAAGCAGCCGCAGCCGCTCGTCGAGGAGCGGGACCGGCTGGCCGGCAGGATTGCGATGTAAGGGTCGGTGCCCCCGATAAAGGTAGCGAACATCGGAATAGTGAGCCCGGGGCGCCGATGAGGATGCCCATCCACCGCTCCACGTTCTGATCGAGTTCCAGCCGCCCCGGCTCGCCGACGGCAGCTAATCCCGCCTCTAAGCGCTGTTCCACGTGAAACAAAGGTGTGAGGTTTCACGTGGAACACGCGCGTAAACCGCAACTGCGGTAAAATAAACGCCGCGTCCACCAACGTGCAGCGGGTTCATAACTCCTTGAAATTCTCGCAAAAATTCGATGTCGTCGTCGTCGGTGGCGGCCACGCCGGCACAGAGGCGGCACTCGCCGCTGCACGAGCTGGACGCCGCACGCTGCTGCTTACGCACAACATCGAAACCTTGGGCCAGATGTCGTGCAATCCCTCGATCGGCGGCATTGGAAAAGGCCATCTGGTCAAGGAGGTCGACGCGCTCGGCGGCGCCATGGCGCTCGCCACCGACGAGGCCGGGATCCAGTTCCGCACGCTGAACGCGAGCAAGGGCGCGGCCGTCCGCGCCACGCGCGCGCAGGTCGACCGTGTGCTCTACAAGCGCGCGATCCGCCAGCGGTTGGAAACGGCCCCCGACCTCACGCTGTTCCAGCAGCCCGTCGACGACCTGCTGCTCGATGGCGATCGGGTTCGCGGCGTGGTCACGCAGATCGGCGTTGCGTTCGAGGCGGACGCCGTCGTGCTCACGACCGGGACGTTCCTCTCGGGCTTGATCCACGTCGGGCTGCAGAACTACGAAGCGGGCCGGGCGGGCGACCCGCCAGCCAAGCGGCTCGGCGGGCGGCTGCGCGAGCTCGCATTGCCGGTCGGGCGGCTCAAGACGGGCACGCCGCCGCGGCTCGACGGACGCACGATCGACTTCTCGCGCCTCGAAGTGCAGCCCGGCGACGATCCGGTGCCCGTCTTCTCGTTCGTCGGCTCGCGCGCGATGCATCCGCGGCAAGTTCACTGCTGGATCACGCACACGAACGAGCGCACGCACGAGATCATCCGCGCCGGGCTCGATCGCTCGCCGCTTTTCACCGGCGTCATCAAGGGCGTCGGTCCGCGCTACTGCCCGTCGATCGAGGACAAGGTCGTGCGTTTCGCGCAGCGCTTGAGCCACCAGATCTTCCTCGAGCCGGAAGGCCTCGACACGACGGAGATCTATCCGAACGGCATCTCGACGTCGCTGCCGTTCGACGTGCAGCTCGACCTCGTGCGCTCGATCGTCGGCTGCGAGCGCGCGCACATCCTGCGCCCGGGCTACTCGATCGAGTACGACTACTTCGATCCGCGCGGCCTGCGCGCGACGCTCGAAACGAAGGCCATCCGCGGCCTGTTCTTCGCCGGCCAGATCAACGGCACCACCGGTTACGAAGAGGCGGCTGCGCAAGGCGTGCTCGCCGGCATCAACGCCGCGCGCCTGGTCGCCGGCGAGGAGGGGTGGTGCCCGCGACGCGATGAGGCCTATCTGGGCGTGCTGGTAGACGATCTCATTACCCGTGGTGTATCAGAGCCTTACCGGATGTTCACGTCGCGCGCCGAATATCGGCTGCAGCTTCGCGAGGACAACGCCGACCTGCGCCTCACCGAGCACGGGCGGCGCCTCGGCGTTGTCGACGACGCGCGTTGGGACGCGTTCTGCCGCAAGCGCGACGCGATCGCGCGCGAGCTGGAGCGTCTCAAGTCCACGTACCTCAGTCCATCGGTCGTCGACCGCCACGCCGCCGAGCGCGTGCTCGGGCAACCGCTCGAGCGCGAGCGCACGCTCGCCGAGCTGCTGCGCCGCCCAGGCGTCACGTACGAGAGCCTGCACACGCTCGATGGCGCGGGCGAGCCGATCCCCGGCGAGGATGTCGCCCGGCAGGTGGAGATCGCGACGAAGTACGAGGGTTACATCGACCGGCAGCAGGCGGAGATCGCGCGCCAACTCGAGCAGGAGGAAACACGCCTTCCCGAGGCGATCGATTACAGCCGCGTGCGCGGCCTGTCGATCGAGGTACAGCAGAAGCTCAATGTCCACCGGCCCGAAACGCTTGGGCAGGCCGGACGCATTTCCGGCGTGACGCCGGCTGCGATTTCGCTCTTGCTCGTGCATCTGAAGCGCGGATTCCGTGATCAGCCCGAGGCCGATCGCGAGCCGTGTGCGGCGCGCTCGGCATGACGGTGCGCGAGCAGGCGCAGGCGCGCGGCCGTGAGACGCGCGTTGCTTCGGTTGCCCGTTCGGCCGTTGTCGACGATCTCCCATCCGACGCGCGCGCCAAGCTTGCGGCCTATCTGGATCTGCTCGCCAAATGGAATCGCGTCTACAACCTGACGGCGATTCGTGATCGAGCGCGCATGGAGTCGCATCACGTCGACGACGCGCTCGCCGTGTTGCCGTTCCTGCCTGCGAAGGACCCGTGCCGCCTGCTCGATGTCGGCTCCGGTGGCGGCATTCCCGGCATCCCGCTCGCGATCGCGCGGCCGGGCTTACGCGTCGTGCTGCTCGACGCAAATACGAAAAAGGCCGCGTTCCTGCAACAGGCCGCGATCGAGCTCGCGCTTGCGAACGTTCGCGTCGTCGCCTCGCGCATCGAGAACTTCGCTGACGAAGCACGTTTCGACGTGGTCATCTCGCGCGCTTTCGCCGAGCTCGCGCCGTTCGCGCGCCTCGCGCTTCCGCACGTCGCCGACGGCGGCATCATCGTCGCGATGAAAGGCGCCTGTCCGCGCGATGAAATCGCCGCGCTGCCCGGCGGCGTCGCAGTGGTTTCGGTACCGGCGCTCGACGTTCCCGGCCTCGGCGCGCAGCGCCATCTCGTGATCCTGCGGAAGGCCGCATGACGCGCATCATCGCGGTCGCGAACCAGAAAGGCGGTGTCGGCAAGACGACGACGACGGTGAACCTTGCCGCGAGCCTCGTCGCGATGAAGCGCCGCGTTCTCGTCGTCGACCTCGATCCGCAGGGCAATGCGACCACCGGCGCCGGCATCGACAAGCGCGCGTGCAAGCGCACCGTCTACCACGTGCTACTGGGAGAGACGGCGATCACCGACGTGCGCGTGTCCTCGGAGACGGGAGGCTTCGACCTGGTGCCCGCCAATCGCGAGCTCGCCGGTGCCGAAGTGGAGCTCGTCGAGTTGCCCGAGCGCGAAACGCGCCTCAAGGACGCGCTCGCCGAGGCGCTGCGGCACGTGCGCGAGGCGATCGACACGATCGCGAGCGATTACGACTTCGTATTCCTCGACTGTCCGCCGTCGCTGTCGCTGCTGACGCTCAACGGGCTGTGCGCCGCGGACTCGGTGCTGATCCCGATGCAATGCGAGTACTACGCGCTGGAAGGCCTGTCCGACCTCGTGCAGACGGTGAAGAAGGTGCGTGCGCATCTCAATCCGGCGCTCGAAATCGAGGGGCTGCTGCGTACGATGTACGACCCCCGCAATACGCTCGCGCTCAACGTCGCGGCCGAGCTCGAGCGGCACTTCGGCGAACGCCTGTATCGCACGGTCATTCCGCGCAACGTGCGACTGGCCGAGGCGCCGTCGCATGGCGTGCCGGCGCTGAAGCTCGAGGCGAAATCGAAGGGCGCGCTCGCGTACCTCGCACTGGCGGGCGAGGTCGTGCGGCGCATGGAGGCGCGAGAGCGAGCGCTTGCTCCGCAAACGATGATCGCCACTACGGGAGCAAATGAATGATCCGACCGAAGGGACTCGGCCGCGGCCTCGACGCGCTGCTCGCCGGAACGAGCGACGACGCGCCTTCCGGCGAGTCGCTGCAGATGCTGTCGATCGAGCGGCTTCGTGCCGGTAAATACCAGCCGCGCACGAAGATGGATGCGGCGTCGCTCGCCGAGCTCGCGTTGTCGATCAAGGAGCAGGGCGTGATGCAGCCGATCCTCGTGCGCCCCGTCGATGGCGGGCGCTTCGAGATCATTGCCGGCGAGCGCCGCTGGCGCGCAGCGCAGCAGGCCGGCCTGCGCGACATCCCTGCGCTTGTGAAGAGCGTGCCCGACCAGGCAGCGCTGGCGGTGGCGCTGATCGAGAACATCCAGCGCGAGGATCTCAACCCGCTCGAAGAGGCGCGGGGCCTGCAGCGCCTGATCGACGACTTCGGCCTCACGCACGACGCGGTCGCCAAGGCGGTCGGGCGCTCGCGCAGCGCCGTGTCGAACCTGCTGCGCTTGACAGCGCTGGCGCTCCCCGTACAGGAATACCTGCTCGACGGCGCGCTGGAAATGGGCCACGCACGTGCGCTTCTCGGATTGCCCGTCACGCAACAGACCGGCGTCGCGGCGCGCGTCGTCAATGGCGCGCTCTCGGTTCGCGAAACCGAGCGCCTCGTGCAGGGATTGCAGAATCCGGCGAAGCGCGCCGCGCGACGCAAGGCGAAGCCTGCGTACGACGCCGACACCGCGCGGCTCGAAAACGATCTCGCCGAGCGGCTCGGCGCCGTCGTGCATATCGAGCCCGGCCGGCAGGGGGCCGGGCGGATCGTCATCCGCTATTCGACGCTCGAGCAGCTCGACGGCATCGTCGAGCAGCTGGGACTCGCGAAGGCCGAACAGTAAGCGCTCGCTCGCGAGTCGTCCGTCAGCCCAGCTGCCGCAGGATCGTATCGGCGCCGGACACCTCGAACTTGCCCGGAGCCTCGATGTTGAGCGTCTTCACCACGCCGTCATCGACGAGCATCGAGAAGCGCTGGCAGCGTACGCCCATGCCGCGCGCGGTGAGGTCGAGCTCGAGACCGAGTGCCTTCGTGTAGGCGGCGCTGCCGTCGGCGAGCATACGCACCTTGCCGTCGGCGTGCTGGTCGCGGCCCCACGCGCCCATCACGAACGCATCGTTGACCGACATGCACGCGATCGTGTCGACGCCTTTCGCCTTGAGCTTTGCGTAATCGGCGAGATAGCTCGGCACGTGCTTCGCCGAGCAGGTGGGCGTGAATGCACCGGGCAGCCCGAAGAGCACGATCTTCTTGCCGCGCGTGAGGCTTTCGATCGTGACCGGATTCGGCCCGATCGAGCAGCCATCCTTCTCGACGTCGTAGTACTCCTGCAACGTACCGGCGGGCAGCCGGTCACCGACCTGGATCGTCATGTCGTGCTCCTCGGGGAAAGTGACGCCGCCCCGGATCGGGACGGCTCGAAGGACCCTCTCGTCCGTGAGCATCGCAGCCGCTCCTCACAATTTCAACCCCCCGCGCGATGCGGCGGCTCGAACCGATGACCTGTTGCTCGGCGTTCGCGGCCGGCGTAGCGTTGCACCCTTTGCGCCCGCGGCCCCAGGCCGCGGCGCCGCACTGCACTATTCGAGGAGGCATTTCCGATGGCCCGTTCTCCAACGGCCGCGCGGCCCGCGCCGGCGCGGCAGACCCGGCTGCTCGTCGCGACCCGCAAGGGGCTGTGGACGCTGACGAGCGACCTCGCCCGCAACGGCTGGCGGCTCGCCGGCCCGCAGTTTCTCGGCCACATCGTCCACCACGTCGTCGCCGATCCGCGCGACCGGCGCACGCTGCTCGCGGCCGCCCGCACCGGGCACCTCGGCCCGACGATCTTCCGCTCGGTCGACACCGGCCGGACGTGGAAGGAAGCGACGCGCCCGCCGGCCTTCGCGTCCGGCAGCGGTCGCACCGTCGACCATACGTTCTGGCTCGCGCCCGGTCACGCGGACGAGGCGGGCGTCTGGTATGCGGGGACGTCGCCGCAGGGACTGTTCCGCTCGACGGATGCAGGCGCGACGTGGGAGGGCGTCGACGGCTTCAACGCGCATCCGCAGCGCAAGGCATGGTGCGGGGGAGACCAGGACGGAACGCCCGACGGCCCGAAACTGCACTCGATCCTGATCGATCCAAGAGATGCGAAGCATCTGTACATCGGCATGTCGAGCGGCGGCGTGTTCGAGTCGGTCGATGGCGGCGCGGACTGGCGGCCGCTGAACCGCGGCGTGCGCGCCGACTTCCTGCCCGAGCCGACACCCGAGTACGGCCACGACCCGCATTGCGTGCGCTTCGCCGGGGGTAATGCCGATCGGCTGTACCAGCAGAATCACTGCGGCATTTATCGGCTCGACCGTCCGGGAGACACATGGCAGGAGATCGGCAGCGCGATGCCGAAATCGGTCGGATCGGTCGGGTTTCCGCTCGCCGTGCACCCGCGCGACCCCGATTCGCTGTGGGTGCTGCCGATGGATGGGACGAGCGTCTGGCCGCGCACAGCGCCCGGCGGCCGTCCGGCGGTCTACCGCTCGCGCGACGGCGGCAAGTCCTGGAAGCGGCAGGATCAGGGCTTGCCGCGCTCGCAGGCGTGGTGGACGGTCAAGCGCCAGGCGATGACGACCGACGCGCGCGAGCCTACCGGCGTCTACTTCGGCACGACGTCGGGCGAGGTGTGGGGCAGCCGCGACGAAGGCCGCACGTTCCGCTGTCTGGCGCGCCATCTGCCGCACATCTTCGCGGTCGAACTCGGATGATCATGCTGCACGGGTCTGCGAAGGGTCGACTCCCTCTCCCCGCGGCGACCGGAGCGGGTTGGGAAGAGGCGCCGCGATGACCGCGCGCTCGTCGATCGAGGCGGCGTCGGTCGTGCGCGTGCGCCTGCCGTCGCCGCTTCGCTCCTACACCGGCGCGGCGGAGGTCGGCGTCGCCGTGCCGGTGCTCGCCCCTGAATTGCCGCCTACGATCGGCGGCGTCCTCGCCGGACTCGACATCGCGTATCCCGGCATTCGGTTTCGCATCGTCGACGAGCAGGGGCGCGTGCGGCCGCACATCAAGCTCTTCGTCGGCAACGTCGTCACGCGCGACCTCGGAGCGCCGATTCCATCGGGCGCCCCGCTGATGATCGTCGCGGCGCTGTCCGGCGGCTGAAGCCGGGCGGTCCCAGGCGCTTCTTTGCACTGCAACAATTCATTGCGGAGCCCGGCCGGTCCCGGTTAAAATCGCGGACTTTGCTTGGCAGTTTGGTCAGGCTCGGTCGGCCCGAGCGGATGGTGCAAAAGCCCCTTTCCACCCGGCCGTTTCGGGCCGTGCTCGTCTGGCAGGCGGCAGCGACGATCGCCATCGCGGCGATCTCGGGCCTTCTCGCCGGCGTCCACGGCGCGTTGTCGGCGGTGCTGGGCGGCGTGATCAACCTGTCGGCAGGCGCCGTCTACGCGTTCGTGCTCGCGATCGCGCCCCCGACGACCGCGGGAGCCACGATCGTCGCGCTGTTTCGCGCCGAAGCGGCGAAGATCCTCGTGATCATCGGCCTCATGTGGCTGGTGCTCTCGACATACCGCGATGCGGTGCTGCCGGCGCTGGTGGCGGCCTTCGTCGTCACCGTGCTGCTGTTCCGCGTCGCCCTGTTCGTCCGCGAGTGAGTGCTGGCTCGACCCGATTGTTCCGATGGCCGCTTCCTACGAAACACCCACCGAATACATCAGCCACCACCTGACGTTCCTGACGCAGCCGGCGCACACCGGCGGCTTCTGGAGCTTCAACGTGGACACGATCATTACGACGATCCTGCTCGGCGTGCTGACGTTCGGCTTCATGTGGCTCGTCACGCGCAAAGTGTCGACGGGCGTGCCGTCGAAGGTGCAGGCGTTCGTCGAGCTCTCGGTCGACTTCGTCAACGAGCAGGTGAAGAGCATCTACAACGGCACGACGCGCCTGGTCGCACCGATCGCGCTGACGACGTTCGTGCTGGTGCTGTTCATGAACGCGATGGACTTCCTGCCGATCGACATCGTCTCCATGGTGCTCGGGTGGCTCGGCATCCACACCTTCCGCTTCGTGCCCACGGCCGACGTCAACACGACGTTCGCGCTCGCGCTCGCCGTGTTCGGGCTGATGATCTTCTACAACATCCGCATCAAGGGCTTCGGCGGCTGGGTGCACGAGCTCTTCTGCGCGCCGTTCGGCTCGAACCCGCTGTTGTGGCCGTTCAACCTGCTGTTCAACGCCGTCGAGTACGTATCGAAGCCGCTGTCGCACTCGCTGCGGCTGTTCGGGAACATGTACGCCGGCGAGCTGATTTTCCTGCTGCTCGGCATGTGGGCCGCCACCGGCATCGTGGGCACGATCTTCGGCGCCGTGCTGCACCTCGGCTGGTCGATCTTCCACATCCTGATCGTCGTGCTGCAGGCGTACATCTTCATGATGCTGACCGTCGTCTACATCGCGATGGCGCACGAGCATCACTAAGCCGCCGCACGCGCGATCGACTACTCACCCGCTTCAACCAAACCCGCTTCAACGAAAGGAAAATCGAATGGACAAGCTGCAAGCCCTCGCGCTCCTCCAAGGCTACACCGGCGTCGGCATCGGCCTGATGATCGGACTCGGCGCCCTCGGCGCGTGCGTGGGCGTGGGCATCATGTGCTCGCGCTTCCTCGAAGGTGCCGCGCGCCAGCCGGAGCTGATGCCGCAGCTGCAGGCGAAGGTGTTCCTGCTGCTCGGCCTGATCGACGCGTCGTTCATCATCGGGCTCGGCATCGCGATGCTGTTCGCATTCGGCAATCCGCTGATCCCCGCCGGCTTGAAATAGCGCGCCGTCGCCCGACGTCCGAGAGGGAAGCGATGAACATCAACCTCACCATGCTGATGCAG
>Ga0310811_10009198_pt1 | contig 12745 bp, 10 predicted proteins | sample YCmetagenome_FD_207642 | JGI IMG/M metagenome (GOLD analysis project Ga0310811, IMG submission 207642) | Soil microbial communities from experimental microcosm in Duke University, North Carolina, United States - YC | ecosystem: Engineered > Artificial ecosystem > Soil microcosm > Unclassified ...
CGGTCATTTCACCCGATCGAGCAAACGCCGTGCGGACGTGTCACGCTCGGTAGACCGACCCTCGACCAGCGCCGGCACCCCCGATCCGCCGCACACCACCCGCCGCGCCCGGACTTTCCACAAAACCGACCGGCCGACCCGGCTCCGGCGGTGCCGGCGAACCGCTTTCCCCGGCTCCGCCAACGGGTCCGGCGCCACCGAAACGACCTGGTCATGGCCGGTCCCGGAACCCGCGCCGAACCGCGGATCAAGACTGGGTAACGGGGCGTGACCCACGTCACCATCGAACAACAAGCCGGGTCACGGGACGTCATATCCAGCGCGGTACTTTTGAGTCCTCACACGCCATCGGACCTTCGCAGAAGAGACCACATGTTGCCCAAAAAGACTTCCCTTTCCCGTGGCAGATTCGGTGCTATCACGGCCCTGCTGGTCGGTGCACTAGCCCTGTCCGCGTGCTCGTCCGGGAACACGGGTGTCGTCACCCAGCCCGGCAACAACGCCACGGGAGGCCAGACCTCGGTGTCACAGCCGGGATCCGCGGTGACGCTCTCCATCACCCCCGCGGCGGACGCCACCAACATCAGCCCCGCGACGCCGATCGTGGTCAAGGCCGCCAACGGCACCCTGACCGACGTGACGGTGACCAACACCGCCAAGAACAAGACCGTCTCGGGCAAGCTGTCCGCGGACAAGACCACCTGGACCACCACCGAGCCACTCGGCTTCGGCAGCACCTACGCCGTGGACGCCAAGGGAGTCGACAACACAGGGAAAACCTCCGAGCAGCAGAGCAATGTCACCACGCTGACGCCGGCGCACCAGGCGAACCCGAACCTGATCCCGGCGCCCAGCAGCGTGGCCCAGACCGGTGTCGGCGTCGGGCAGCCGATCGTGTTCCAGTTCAGCTACGCGGTGAAGAACAAGGCCGCGGTGGAAAAGGAGCTCTCGGTCGTGTCCAACCCGCCGCAGCAGGGCGGCTGGTACTGGATCGACGACAAGAACGTGCACTACCGGCCGAAGGACTACTGGCAGCCGGGCACCACGCTGACGGTGAGCGCGAAGATCTACGGCGTCGATTTCGGCAACGGGGTTTACGGCGCGGCGGACCGCACGGAGACCTACCACGTGCACGACTCGTGGATCGCCAAGGCGGACGGCAACACCGAGCAGATGCAGATCTTCCACAATGGACAGCTGGTGAACACCATGCCGATCTCGCTCGGCAAGGATTCGACCCCCACGCACATCGGCCCGCACGTGATCTCGTTCAAGGCGCAGGACTACACGATGGACTCGTGCAGCTACGGCGTCTGCCAGGGCCAGCCCGGCTGGTACCGGTCCGACGAGCACTGGACGGAACGGATCTCCAACGACGGTGAGTTCGTCCACGAGAACCCGAACAGCGTTGCCGCGCAAGGCAATTCGAATGTTTCGCACGGTTGCATCAACCTCAACGAGGCCAACGCGACCTGGTTCTTCAACACCTTCGGGCTCGGCGACGTGGTCGAGGTGACCAACTCGGGAGGGCCACAGCTCCCGGTGTACGACCTCTACGGCGACTGGGAACTGACCTGGGCCCAGTGGCAGCAGGGCAGCGCCCTGAACTGAACGCGGCTGAACCAAGTGGCCTGAACCAGTGGCCTGATCGTTATGCGGCCCCGCACCGGTTGGTGCGGGGCCGCTTTCGTCTCCGCCGCTTCAGGGCAGTGGCCTGCGGTCGAACCGCTTCTTCGCCCAGACGTAGGAGACCAGCGTGATGCCGGCGCACCAGGCCACGGCGATCACCGCGGTGGCGCCGACCCGTCCACCGAACAGCAACCCGCGCAACGTTTCGATGACCGGCGTGTAGGGCTGGTACTCGGCGAACCAGCGCAACCCGGCCGGCATCGAAGCGGTCGGCACGAAACCGCTGCCGAGAAACGGCAGAAGCATCAGGAACATCGGCAGGTTGCTCGCGCTCTCCACGCTCTTGCTCACCAGGCCGAGTGCCACCGACAACCAGGTGAGGGCGAGCGTGAACAGCACCAGGACCGCGATCGCGGCGAGCCAGTCGGCCGGACCCGCGGTGGGCCGGAAGCCCACGGCGAACGAGACCCCCAGCACGACCACGATGCCGCCCATCGTCTGGACCATGCTGCCCAGGACATGGCCGGTCAGCACGGAAGCGCGGGAGATCGCCATGGTGCGAAACCGCGCGATGATGCCCGTGGTCAGGTCCATGGCGACGCCGATCGCGGTGCCCTGCGCGGCGCCCGCCACGGTCATCAGCAGGATCCCCGGAACGACATAGTCGGTGTACCCGGCGCGGCCCGCCGAGGCGCCGCCGAGCCCGGCGCCGAGCGTGCCACCGAAGACGTAGACGAACAGCAACAGGAAGACGACCGGCATTCCGACGAGCATCGCCGTCATCGACGGGTAGCGCACGATGTGGCGAAGGCTGCGCCGGAACATCGTCGCGGAATCGGTCATGGCGTGCGACAGGGTGGTCATCGCGCGGTGTTTCCTTCCTGGGCGGGCTGACCGGTGAGGGCCAGGAACACGTCATCGAGATCGGGTGTGTGGACCGAAAGCTCGTCGACCGTGAGCGACTGCGCGTCCAGCTTGTCCAGCAGGCCCCGGAGCGACCGAACTCCGCCGTCGCTGGGCACGTGCAGCGTGAGCGCCTCGTCGTCGCGCGAAACCTCGCCGAAGGCCCGAGCCGCCGCCTGGAACCCGTCGAAGTCCGCGAACCGCAACCGGACATGGCCGCCCGGGATGCGCCGCTTCAGCTCGCTCGAGGTGCCCTGGGCCACCAATCGCCCGTGGTCGAGGACGGCGATCCGGTCGGCGAGCTGATCCGCCTCCTCCAGGTACTGCGTGGTCAGGAAGATCGTGACGCCGCCCGCGACGAGGTCACGGATGATCTGCCAGAGTGCGCGGCGGCTGCGCGGGTCGAGGCCGGTGGTGGGCTCGTCGAGGAAGACCACGCGAGGCTCGCCCACCAGCGTCATCGCGAGGTCGAGCCGCCGCCGCATCCCGCCCGAGCAGTGCGCGGCGGGTTTGCGGGCCACCTCCCCCAGTGCGAAGCGGTCGATCAGGCCGGCCGCACGGCGCCGCCCCTCGGCCCGGCGCAGGTGCCGCAGATCGGCCATCAGGATCAGGTTCTCCTCGGCGGTGAGCAGATCGTCGACCGCGGAGAACTGGCCCGTGACGCCGATCGCGCGGCGCACCCCGTCGGGATCGGCGGCCACGTCGTGCCCGGCCACCCGCGCCACCCCCGCATCGGCCGGGATCAGGGTGGACAGGATCCGCACCATGGTCGTCTTGCCGGCACCGTTCGGTCCGAGCAGGGAAAAGACCGTGCCTTCGGCGACGCTGAGATCGATGCCGTCGAGGACGACCTCGCCCCCGTAGGACTTTCTCAGGCCGGTCGCCGAAATGGCGGACCGGGTCCGGACAGTGCCATTCCCGCCATTCCCAGTATTGCCAGTATTGCCAGTATTGCCAGTATTGCCAGTATTGCCAGTATTCACGGTATCCGTGTTGTTCATCCCCGTCTGCGTCCTTTCCTTGTGGAGACCCGTTTTCCGGAAAGCTCAGGCGCGGCGGACGACGATGTCGCCGTAGGCGGTCCGGGCGCGCACATCGACGGTGTCCCCGGGCTGCTCGGGGATGTCCACGGAGTCGATCCCAGCGTCGATCCCAGCGTCGGTACCCGGGTCGCTGATGGGGTCCAGGTCGTTGCGCACCTTGCCGAACTGCGTGAACACGTCGAGGCGCGCGGCGGTACCGGCGCGAATGCCGACCTCGACCTCACCGCAGGCGGTCTTGAGCGACGCCGACCCGCGGATCACCGTGCCGAGCCGGACGTCCCCGTTCGCGGTACTGGCGGTGACGTCGGCGCTCGCGTGCTCGACGGAAATGTCACCGTTGGCCGTAGTCACCCGCAGATCGCCGGTGACCTCGCCGATCCAGTTGTCGCCGTTGGAGTTCTTGATGACCGCCGACCCGTCGATCGCGCGCACGCGGACGCGGCCCGATCCGGTGCTGACCTCGACGTGTCCCACCGCCCGGTCGACGACGACCGCACCGGCCCCGGCGTGCAGGTCGAGCGGGCCCGTCCGGTCGAGTTCGATGTCCCCGGTCGTGCGCACCCGGCATTCGCCGAGGCGGCCGGCGCCGCGGACCATCCCGATCGACGCGGCGCTGCGCAGTGTCGAGCCTTCGGGCAGTTCGATCGTGACGTCGATCGCACCGGGCTTGCCGAAGAGGCCGAGCGCGCGGGGCTTCGGAGCCTTGATCACGAGCCGGCCCGCCGCGAACTCGACCAGGGTCTGGGCCGCGGCGCGCACGTCCGGCTCGTGTTCCCCGTCTCCTGGGCGCACTTCCACGACGGTGTCGTCGCGCTCGCTCGCGGTGATTCGCACATCACCGATCGCCAGGTCGAGGTCGACGGAAATCGGCTCCGGGGTGGCGAAAATGGGCATGATGATCCTCCAGAGTGCATTGGATGACAGATGGTGTCCCGAAAACGGGACGATGAAAGGGAAATCCCGTGCCGCGGTGGAAGCCGCTCAGCGCACCCAGCCGGTGTAGCGCTGCCCGCCCCGCGGGGAGCGCCGGTCGCCTGCGCGGGCGCCGCGGTCATCGGCCAGTCCGGCGGAGGCCGCTCGGACGAGCCAGGCGTTCACGGAGAGTCCCGCGCGGGCCGCCGCCTCCTCGACGCGGCTCTTGAGGCTTTCGGAGAGCCGGAGGTTGATCCGCGCCATCGCGCCTTCCTCGGCTTCCGGCGGGATCGGTGGCGGAACGCTGCCCGGCGCCGCGTCCGCTTCTTCGAAGATGTGCTCCGCGGGCGGGGGCGTCACCACGAAGCCGGGTTCACGTCCCCGCAGGCGCAGATCCACCGAGCCGGGCGCGAGGTCACGAGTGATCTCCTCGGCCGCCACCGAAAGGGCGTCCAGCAACGCGAGCCGCGCCGCCGACTCCAGCGGGCGAGCGAGCCGCTCGGCCAGCGCGCGAGACTCGTCCCCGCCGGTTTCGGCGGTCGCCGCGAGGGCTTCGCGGAGCGTGTCGACAAAGGGCGTCAGATCCATGGTGCCATCATGGCACCATGGTGGTGCCATTTCAAGCCACATGGCACAAGTAGCCGCCAAGGTGGCATCACCTGTTGACGAAGGGGAGCGCAAGAAGCTCGATTGACGGCGCCCGCGGGCAAGGACACCTCGGACGCCTCGGAGCTCGGGCGGACCCGGCCCCACTCCGTCCGGGCCCGCCCGAGCCAGCGCCTTCGGGCAGCCGCCGAACGATCCCCCGCGGACGCCGACGGCCTGCGCCGGAAGTGATCGTGCCGGATGACCCAGACCGTCACGGCTCACCCGCCTCGTGATCCCATCCCCGGATCGCGCGGGCCGGATGTCGGCAAAGGTGACGAACTTCCGCCGGTGAAGGCTCGTCCAGATGTACCCGGTCGCTCCGCTTACGGCTACCGGATGCGAATAATTCTCACTCAGATGGAGCAACGGCCGTGACGGCCGGTAGCTGATCGGCCGAAGGCGGTGTTCGCCGGGCCCGTAGTTCACCGAGCGCCAGCACCAGCGCCGCCAGGATGAACCCGATCGCGCAGGCCAGTGTGATCGCCAGCGCGAGCGAAAACCGTCCGCCGGTCGCCGGGACGGTCGCGCGGAAGACCCCCGCGAGCACGGCGGTGCCGATCGCGGTGCCGATCCGCTGAGCCGTCTGGAGCGCGCCACCGGCGACACCCGCCACGGCGGGGGGCACGCAGTCGAGGGTGAGCGTGGTGTTCGGGGCGATCACCATGCCCCCACCGATCCCGCTGACCAGCAACGGCAATGCGGCGAGCAGCCCCATCCGGCCGCTCGGCAGCAGCCAGGCCAGTAAGGCCACCGCGGCGAAACCGGCCACGACCAGGAGCAGGCCCGCCACGGTCAGCCGGCGACCCCACCGGGTGACGAGCCGTCCGGCCAGTGCCGCGGAAACGGCCGAACCGATCGCGAACGGGGTCACCGACAACCCGGACTCCAGCGCCGAGTACCCCAGGCCCTGCTGGAAGAAGAGCGCGAACACCAGCCAGATTCCGGCGAAACCGCAGAAGTAGATCGCGCCCAGCGCCGCGCCCGACGCATAACCGGGCGTCGAGGCGAACAGCCCGATGTCCATCAGCGGCGCGCGACCGGCGCGGACAGCCCGCATTTCCCACCACACGAACGCGACTCCGAACAACACCGCCACGCCGAACAGCCACCACAGTCGGCGAAGCCCGCCCTCCTGCGCTTCGACCAGTGGAAGCAGTAACCCGAGTACCGCGAGCCCGAGCAGCACGATGCCGACGAAGTCGATCTCGGAGCGCAGCCGGATCCGGCGCCCCCGCGCCGCGGGCACCAGCCGCATCGCGAGCACGAACGCCAGCACACCGACCGGGATGTTGACGTAGAACACCCAGCGCCAGCCTTCTTCCGGGCCGAACAAGGCGATGATCAGTCCACCCAGCACCGGCCCGACCGCGGTGGAGACCCCGACCGTGGCACCGAACAGCCCGAACGCGCGTCCGCGCTCCGCGCCGCGGAACAGGACCTGGATGAGTCCGGTGTTCTGCGGTGTCAGCAGGCCCGCGGCACAACCCTGCAACAGCCGCGCGATCACGAGTAACCCCGCGGTCGGGGCGGCGCCGGCGAAGGCGCTCATGGTCACGAACCCGGCGAGCGCGACGAGGAACATCCGGCGCCTGCCCAGCGCGTCGCCCAGCCGCCCGCCGGAGACCAGCACCAGGCCGAACGTCAGCACGTAACCCGAAACGACCCACTGCACGGTGCCCGCGCTCGCGCCGGTACCCCGCTGGATGGACGGCAACGCGACGTTGACGATGCTGACGTCCAACATGGTCATGAACCCGGCGGCGAGGGTGACCGCGAGAGCCTTCCAGCGTCGCGGATCGGGTCGAGGGAGCTCGCCGGTCACTCTCCCATGGTCACATCGAAAAGGTACGTTCACCGTGTCGAGAAGTCGCCGGCCGCTCCGACCCACTCCCGCAAGCGTCACCACGGAAGGAATGCGGACCATGAAGTACCTGCTCGCTATCTACAACAACCCGGCGACGTACGAGGCCTTCTCCGAAGCGGAGCGTGCCGAACTGTTCGGCCAGGTCGACATCATCATGAAGGAGCTTGCCGAAAGCGGGGAACTCGTCGGCGGGCAAGGACTGGCCGATTCCTCGACCGCGAAGACCGTTCGGGTCCGGGACGGCGTCCCGCTCACCACGGACGGCCCATTCGCCGAGACCAAGGAACAGCTGGCCGGTTACCTGATCGTCGAATGCGAGACCGAGGAACGCGCCGTCGAGATCGCGGCACGGTGGCCGGACGCGAAGTACTTCGCCATGGAAGTGCGCGCGATCCTGCACACCTCCGGCTCGGAGATGTGATGCCGGCGGTGGCCGAGGACCTGCTGCGCGAACTGGCGCCGCGGGTCCTCGGCACCCTGGTGCGGCGCTACGGCCAGTTCGACGCGTGCGAGGACGCTGTGCAGGAGGCGTTACTCGACGCAACCCAACAGTGGCCCCGGCAGGGCATTCCCGAGAACCCGCGCGGATGGCTGCTCACGGTCGCGACGCGACGGCTGACCGATTACTGGCGCAGCGAACACGCCCGTCGCAGGCGCGAGGTGACCGTCACCGCGCAGGACCCGGCTCAGGTGCCGGGGCCCGACGAGGAGCAGCCGCCCACCGCGGACGACACGCTGACACTGCTTTTCCTGTGCTGCCATCCCGCGCTGTCCGCGACCGCACAACTCGCGCTCACGCTGCGCGCCGTCGGAGGGCTGACCACCGCCCAGATCGCACACGCCTTCCTGGTGCCCGAAACCACCATGGCCCAGCGGATCAGCCGCGCCAAGCAGCGCATCACGGCGGCCGGCGGATCCTTCTCGATGCCGCCCGAACACGAGGTGGCCGAACGACTGCGGGTGGTGCTGCACGTGCTGTACCTGATCTTCAACGAGGGCTACACCGCCACGTCCGGTCCTCACCTGCGAAGCGGCGAGCTGACCGCGGAAGCCATCCGGCTGACCCGGGTGGTGCACCGGATGCTGCCCGGGGACGGCGAGGTCGCCGGGCTGCTCGCGCTGATGCTGCTCACCGACGCCCGGCACCCGGCCCGGACCCGGCCGGACGGCAGCCTCGTCCCCCTCGCCGAACAGGACCGCGGGCGGTGGGACCGGGCGTCGATCGACGAGGGCGTGGCGCTGATCAGCGGGACCCTGGAACGGGCGCCGCTCGGCCCGTACCAGATCCAGGCGGCGATCGCCGCGATCCACGACGAAGCGCCCCGCGCCGCCGATACCGACTGGCCGGAGATCCTGGCCCTGTACCGGATTCTCGAACGGCTCGCGCCGAATCCGATGGTGACGCTCAACCACGCCGTCGCGCTCGCGATGGTGGACGGCCCGCGGGCGGGGCTCGACCTGCTGGCCTCGCTCGAGACCGACACCCGCCTGGCCCGGCACCACCGGCTGGCGGCCGTCCGCGCTCACCTGCTGGAGATGGCCGGCTCGCTCGACGCGGCCCGGGCCACCTACCGGGAAGCGGCGCGGCGTACCGCGAGCCTGCCGGAACGGCGCTACCTGGAGTCGCGGGCCGCGCGGTTGTGAACGCCCGGTTCGGCTCCCGGGAGCGTGGACGCCGTCAGCCGCCGACGAAGGTGCGCGCTTCGGTGGCCAGTTCCGACCAGGACAGCGGGGAGTCCGGGTCGAGCGCGAACCACTCCTTCATCGGAGTGCCCTTGTTCGCGTCGAACCGGATACCTTCACCAGCGGCCACCAACGCGTCGACGCGGTCCTTCGGCAGCTTCAGCACGAGGCTTCCGCGAACGAACATCGCGAAGATCCTGTTGTGGACCCGGAGGGCACTGCGGCCGAACCCGCGGCCGGAGGTCGGCGGTGTGACGCCGGGGAAGGCCAGCATCTCGTCGACGAGATCCTCGAACCGCTCCGCCGGCGTCATGATCAGGTTCCCGCCGTGATCCCCGGAATGCCCTTCAGCTCGCCCATGAGCATCGAGGTGACCTTCACCGGGTAGTCGTAGAGCGCGAAGACCGTTTCCCGCCGCTTGCCGATCAGCTTCAGCCGCACCGGAGTGTCTCCCTTGTGGGCCAGCAGCGTCTGCTTCAGCTCACCGACGACGCTCTTGTCGAGCTTCTCGGCCGTGCAGTTGAGCAGCAGCGGAGGCTCGTCGTCGCCGTTGCCGATCTCGGACAGGTCCAGCGGTACCAACCCGCCACCGAACACCGACATCTTGTCCTCGCGCCAGTTCACCCTGCCCTTGACCAGGACCGCGTTGTCCTCGATCAGATCAGCGGCGAACATCGCGTAGGACTTGGGGAAGAACAGCACCTCCAGCGCGGCGTCCATGTCCTCCACGGTGCAGATCGCCCAGGGCTCGCCCTTCTTGTTCACCCGCCGCTCCAGCGAGGTGATCAGCCCGGACACCACCAGCTCGCCTTCCTTCGGCGGGTTGTCCAGGATCGCGGCGATCGGCCGTGGCGCGTGCTTGCGCAGGATCCGCTCGGCGCCGTCCAGCGGGTGAGCCGAGACGTAGAGCCCCAGCATTTCCCGCTCGTAGCCGAGCAGTTGCTTGCGCGGCCACTCCTCCTCGCCGAACTTCAGATGTGCCAGCGGGGACGAGGAAGGTCCGGCGTCCGCGGTGTCGTCGCCCGAACCGAAGAGGTCGAACTGCCCCATCGCCTCCTGGCGTTTCAACGGGACCACGGCCTCCACCGCGTCCTCGTGCACCTGCACCATCGAAAGCCGGGTGCTGCCGAGCGAGTCGAACCCGCCCGCCTTGATCAACGACTCGATCACCCGCTTGTTGCAGGCCACCAGCTCCGACTTGTCCAGGAATTCGGTGAAGGAGGAGTACTTGCCCTTCTCGTTGCGGCTCTTGATGATCGACTCGACCACGTTGGCGCCGACGTTGCGCACCGCGCCGAGGCCGAAGCGGATGGAGTCGCCGACGGCGGAGAACCGCTGCCCGGATTCGTTGACGTCCGGCGGCAGCACCTTGATGCCCAGCCGGCGGCACTCCGAGAGATAGACCGCGGACTTGTCCTTGTTGTCGCCGACCGAAGTGAGCAGCGCGGCCATGTACTCGGCGCGGTAGTTGGCCTTCAGGTACGCGGTCCAGTACGCGATCAGGCCGTAGGCGGCGGCGTGGCTCTTGTTGAACGCGTAGCCGGCGAAGGGGAGGATCGTGTCCCACAGGGCCTGGATGGCCTCGTCGGAAAAGCCGCCGGGGACGATCTCGCTGGCCTTCATGCCGGCGTGGAAGCCCTCGAACTCCTTTTCCAGTACTTCCTTCTTCTTCTTCCCCATCGCCCGGCGCAGCACGTCCGCTCGGCCCATCGAGTAGCCGGCGACCTTCTGCGCGATCTGCATGATCTGCTCCTGGTAGACGATCAGGCCGTAGGTCTCGGCCAGGATCTCCTTCAGGGGCTCTTCCAGCTGGGGATGGATCGGCTTGATCTGCTGCCGGTTGTTCTTGCGGTCGGCGTAGTCGTTGTGGGCGTTCATGCCCATCGGGCCGGGCCGGTACAGCGCGAGCACCGCGACGATGTCCTCGAAGCCGGTGGGCTGCATCCGGCGCAGCAGGTCCCGCATCGCGCCACCGTCGAGCTGGAACACGCCGAGCGTGTCGCCGCGGCCCAGCAGTTTGTAGGCTTCCGCGTCGTCGAAGGTCAACCGGTCGAGGTCGATCTCGTCGCCGCGGTTGGACTTGATGTTGTCCAGCGCGTCACCGATGACGGTGAGGTTGCGCAGGCCGAGGAAGTCCATCTTCAACAGGCCGATGGCCTCACACGACGGGTAGTCCCAGCCGGTGATGATCGAGCCGTCGTCCCGCTGCCAGACCGGGATCGCGTCGGTCAGCGGCTCGCTGGACATGATCACCGCGCAGGCGTGCACACCCGCGTTGCGGATCAGCCCTTCCAGCCCGCGGGCGGTGGTGAAGATCGTCGAGACTTCCTCGTCGGTCTCGACCAGGCTGCGCACCTCGGCCGCTTCGCCGTAGCGCTCGTGCTGCGGGTCCACGATGCCCGAGAGCGGGATGTCCTTGGCCATGATCGGCGGCGGGAGCGCCTTGGAGATCTTGTCCGCGATGGCGTACCCGGGCTGACCGAAGTGCACCCGGGCGGAGTCCTTGATCGCCGCCTTCGTCTTGATGGTGCCGAAGGTGATCACCTGGGCGACCTTGTCCGCCCCGTACTTCTCCGTGGCGTACCGGATCATCTCGCCGCGGCGGCGGTCGTCGAAGTCGATGTCGATGTCCGGCATGGACATCCGCTCCGGGTTGAGGAACCGCTCGAACAGCAGCTTCTGCGGAATGGGGTCGAGGTTCGTGATGCCCAGCACGTAGGCCACCAGCGCGCCCGCCGCCGACCCCCGGCCGGGGCCGACCAGGATGCCCACCTCACGGGCGTGGCGGATCAGGTCGGCGACGATGAGGAAGTAGGCCGGGAAGCCCTTCGCCACGATCACTTCGAGCTCGAAGTCGCAACGCTCGACGTACCCGTCCGGAATCCCGTCCGGGAACCGCCACCGCAGGCCCTCCGCCACCTGGTGGCGCAGCCAGCTCGCCTCGTCCTGCCCTTCCGGCACGTCGAACCGCGGCATCCGGTCCTTGTGGGTGTAGACGTCCTCATAGGACTGCACCCGCTCGGCGATCAGCAGCGTCGAGTCCGCCGCCCCCGGCACCTCGGTGTCCCAGTACTCGCGCATCTCCGCGGCGGACTTGAGGAAGTAGCCGTCGCCGTCGAACTTGAACCGGTTCGGGTCGTTGAGCGTCTTGCCGGACTGCACGCACAGCAGCGCCGAGTGCGAGTCCGCCTGGTCCTTGGTCACGTAGTGCGAGTCGTTGGTCGCCAGCGGCCGCAGCCCGAGCTGGCCGCCGATCTCCAGCAGCCCCTCGCGCACCGAGCGCTCGATGGGCAGGCCGTGGTCCATCAGCTCGAGGAAGAAGTTGTCCGCGCCGAAGATGTCCCGGTAGTCCGCGGCCGCCCGCAGCGCCTCGGCCCGCTGCCCCAGTCGTAGCCGGGTCTGCACCTCGCCCGACGGGCAGCCGGTGGTCGCGATGATCCCCTCGTGCAACTCGGCGACCAGCTCGCGGTCCATCCGCGGCTTGCGGTAGTAACCCTGGGTGCTCGCCAGGGACGACAGCTTGAACAGGTTGCGCAGGCCGGTCGCGTTCTCCGCCAGCATCGTCATGTGCGTGTACGCACCGCCACCGGAGACGTCACCGCCCTCGCCGTACTCGTCGGCGCCCCGCTGGTTGCTCTGCCCCCAGAACACCGGCTTCTTGTGGAACCGGCTCTCCGGCGCGAGGTAGGCCTCGATCCCGATGATCGGCTTGAGCCCGGCCTTGCGCGACTGCTGGTAGAACTCGTCGGCGCCGTACATGTTGCCGTGGTCGGTCATGCCGACGGCGGGCATCTCGAGCCGTTTCGCCTCCGCGAACAGCGGGGCGATCTTCGCCGCACCGTCGAGCATCGAGTACTCGGTGTGCACATGCAGGTGGACGAAGGAATCGTTCGACACCAGCGAAAACCTCCCCGGGAACGGCGACCGCGACCTGATGGGTCAGCCTAGCTCGCGCCCCCGACGGTTTCGTGGAGGCATGCCGCGACGACCGGCCCGGGACGGCCCGCTATGGGGGAGGGCGCACCTCCGGCCGCGCGGCGAGGGCAGCCGGGGTGGCGGGGCG
>Ga0310811_10009199_pt1 | contig 12744 bp, 11 predicted proteins | sample YCmetagenome_FD_207642 | JGI IMG/M metagenome (GOLD analysis project Ga0310811, IMG submission 207642) | Soil microbial communities from experimental microcosm in Duke University, North Carolina, United States - YC | ecosystem: Engineered > Artificial ecosystem > Soil microcosm > Unclassified ...
GGGTAAAAACAACTATAGGTTAGAAATTACAGGAGTGGGGATTACCTTGAGACTTACCAGAACACTGATAAGGATAGAAGGCCAAGCCGTAACTTGGACCTTCTAAGTAGGGTACTGATGTTGTGAAACGCTATTTTGCGTAGTGAGTAGGTGATGATCATGAGGCGGGCAACGAAACGATGAAATTCTGACACTCACCAGTGTATAGAGCGATACAAACCAAAAGCTGAGATCGAACGGATGTAGATAGTGGTGAAATGCAGCTAAAGGATGTAGTCAAATTGGTTACCAGTGTTGTGTCTTGGCTGTACTGGCGTGGAAAGTATACACAACCCTCATCACAGCATCTCCGGCTGATTCAGATAAATAAAACCGCAGCTTCCCCACACCTGTGGCTTCTACGTGTTGATTCCATTCCCAGCCTAAATTAGACCATTGGCTTTCTGCCGCAGTGGATGCTGTACGCTACTTGTTGTCACCGAAGCTTAAGGTGACCCTGCCATCCTTCAGCTTCAGAGAGAACAAATGAGCACGTTATCTAGTACCCGCGCATGTCAAAGAACGAGGATATACAAAGGTTGGCCTTTTTTTGGATATAACAGTTTGGAATCTTTGGATGACGTTGACAGGTGTCTTAACAATTTGCAACTTGAAAGGATGATTGGACGATACGATGGACATAAGTCACATGACGTCTTACTAGGCATGTTGTTCAATGTCACATACATACAAAAGTAACAAAACTCACTTCAAGCTGTGGGCTTGGTTTTGACGCACGAGCTTGTGCAAAACAAGAGAATAAAGGCAGGAGCGACGATGGAAGAATAGGAGATGAATGGTTTCTTTCCCAGACTTTAATACCGACATCAATCGTTCACATCCAGCGCCGAGGTGATAGGGAGTACCAGCATATTTGTCGTAAAATAGTACGTATCCCTTGTCTTGTAAGCGTATCAACTAGTCTGGCTTTTTTTTGCTTCCTGCAACAGCGCGAAGTGACTGTGTCTTTAGACGAGGGAAAGATGTTGTTGAACGCAACCCCCACACATTTTCACGACTCGATGTTCACAAGCATGCGTTGATAACATATCAGCAGTCTACCTTCGCATCCGTGGGCTGCATTAACTTGAGGAATATCGACTTGAATGGAAGGGAGGTGGCTTACTTTTTGCCTGATAGTGGATGCTGTAAAGAAAGCGCGTTCGGCGGTTCTACACGCGTCTATCTGAACCAACACAGCCAGAGGCGCTTACCCCACGTGCAGACAATGTGCATGGTGTGTTATATTTGCATCATGTGTTCTGGTTCTAGAAGACGAATGTTCTAGACTGTCAATTTTCCGAAACGACCATCAGCATGTTCCGATATCTCGTATGCAGTGCAGGAGACTCATACGGTTTTTTTAGGTTTCATGAAGGCAATACATTGCTGTATCAATGACGTAGGAGAAGAAGGGTAACGTACTTGATGATGTTCTGAATATAGATCCACAGGTCCTCATGTCTGTTCGTTCATAGCAGGGTTCACAACCCTTCAAAAGACGAGAACTTCTTGTATCCCTTCCAGAGCATTTAGGAAGCCTCCCAGTCACCACCGCTATCAGAGATTGTCAATCGTGAGTTTATAACTATGTATATGGCATTTACTGCTTTCTGATATTCCCAAGTGACCTTCAAGTTACTGGATGACGTTCTTACCATGAGCGCCTCTGCTGCTGCAACAGGCAGCCACGACCGCCTCAAATATTTCGTGGAAGTATTCGATAAATATATCACCAATGAGATGCCCATTCGTCTACTTCATATCACTGAAGAGGATAAGAAGATAAAGTTTGAACTCGTGGACAGGGATTTCGTCAAGAAGCATTTCAAGGAGGTCCCCGACAACATTCGCACTGATTTCGCTGAAGAGATGATCGTGGACGGGGAGGAGAGGGAGGATCGTATCAAAGAGCGCGTGAAGAAGGAACTCAAATACGCTATCCTCTCGCATAGATGGTTGCCGGATAATGAAGAGCCTTTTTATCAGCAGATGTCGAAGGAACCGATGGAAGTCCCTGATGGACCAGGATGGAAGAAGCTTCAACGTTTTTGCCGTACAGCGAAGCATGTCCACAACTGCGAATTCGCTTGGTCCGATACGTGCTGCATAGACAAATCAAGCAGCTCAGAATTGGATGAATCGATCCGCTCCATGTTTCGCTGGTACAGAAATTCCCATGTATGCATCGCTTTCCTTTCGGAAACGGCAGACCTCGCGGCTTTTCGACTCCAGGAGAAGGGTGGAGTTGGTAACAAGACAGTTGATGTTTGGTTCGAAAGAGGATGGACGCTTCAAGAGCTCCTTGCTCCATTGCAAATCAAATTCTACGGAGCAAACTGGGAGCCCCTCATCCAAGGCTCCACGAACGACAGAAACAATGAAGACAGCAAAGTTATCATAGAAAAGATATCAACGCTCACGGACATCCGTATGGATGATCTCGAATCATTCACACCTGGCATCGACCGAGTGCCAGAAAAGATGTTATGGGCATCCAGGAGGCGAACGACTCGCATCGAAGACGTCGCGTACTCCCTTATCGGAATATTCGATATCAGCCTCATGATCGCATACGGCGAAGGTAACAGAGCCTTCTTCCGTCTCATGGAGGAGGTAATAAAGAGATACGATAAATGGGACGTGTTTTTATGGAGCGGTCGTTGTTCCCGCTATAATGCGGCCCTCCCGTATGCTCCGCGTTCCTATGCTGGAGGATGTATCGAAACACTTCGCAATGCAGCTGACCTGGCCGCAAGTTACGAGTATGGAGATAGGCGCTTTGCCTTGACCAATCACGGACTTGAGATTTGGGTGCTCGTTCTGGAGGTCGAGGTCGAGGACATCAGTGAAGAGTTGCCTGAATCGAGATGTATTTCGTTCAAGCACGAAAAATTTAGGGTGAAGGTGAGGCACATTGGCCCAAAGCCTCGCGAGAGGAACTGGGCAATTGGTGTCCTGGACTATTACATAGGCAGTGAGGGTTCCGGCCACATCGACAGGTTGCGGGAAGGCCTATTTACCGCGTTCCTGTTGTCCTCGGATACACACCCACCTAGTCATCTACCAGCAACTGCAAAGTGGAAGAAGGAGACGACAAAGGAAGTTGTTAGATTTAATTCTCCTGACCACGTAAATAACCCTCTGACTCTGTTGTACCTTTAGCTTGACTTTTGTTATCAAGCCTCTTACCCCTATATTTCTGTTCAAATGTTTTTGGTTGTCATCAATCGTTTTTGTTCTGCTAGAGGCTGGGACACTTCGCATTCAAGCTTTCAAGCCTTGAGAAAAGAAGTTCTGATGTCGGTCGCACCCGATCTTCCTGAAGCAAACACCGGGCCGTAATATATTGTTCCTCTTTGGTTTCATTTACTGGCCTCAGCTCAACTACGCATTCGTTCCACAAGAATAACCGTTGTTAAAGCTTCGCTAATAATTCCACCTGTTTGGTGCCTAGTGAATGACTCCACACATGTTACCTCGATAGGAAGGCCCGCGTGCTCCGAGAGCACCCCATGCCCTGCGCTGCTGCGCACCTCGAGTGTCCTGATCATTTCATGCAGAATAGCAATACCACAAGATTCACGACATGTCTCCCGAAGTTCGTTTAATGCATTGATGATTTAGCTTCCCAACATGCGTGGTTTCTCTACAAGCAAGCGTTGGCCCTCTGCGTAAATGGTCGGCGGTTCTACACGCGTCTATTTGAACCAACACAGCCAGAGGCGCTTACCCCACGTGCAGACAATGTGTATTATGTGTAATCTTTGTATCATGTGTTCCGGTTCTAGAAGACGAATGTTCTAGACTGTTATTTTTATTCCGAAGGATCATCAGCATGTTCCGATATCTCGTATGCGGTGTAGGAGACTCGTACGGTTTTTGAGGTTTCACGAAGGCAATGCATTGCTGTATCAATGACGCAGGAAAAGAAGAGTAACGTATGTGATGATGTGCTGAATATAGATCCACAGGTCCTCATGTCTGTTCGTTCAGAGCAGGGTTCACAACCCTTCAAAAGACGAGAACTTCTTGTCTCCCTTCCAGAGCATTTAAGAAGCCTCCCAGTCACCACCGCTATCAGAAGTCGTCAATCGTAAGTGTATCACTATGCATATGGCATTGACTGCTTTCTGATATTCCTAAGCGACCTTCAAGTCACTGGGCAGCGTTCCTACTATGAGCGCCTCTGTTGCCGCAACAGACAGCCACGACCGCCTCAAAGATCTCGTGGAAGAAGTATTCAATGAATACATTACCAATGAGATGCCCATTCATCTACTTCATATCACCGAAGACGGTGAGAAGATAAGGTTTCGACTCGTAGACAGGGATTTTGTCAAGGCGCACTTCAAAGAGAAAAGGGTCCCCGATAACATTCACGCAGAATTTGCTGAAGAGATGCTCGCGGACGGGGAGGAGAGGGAAGATCGTATCAGAGAGCGCGTGAAGAAGGAACTCAAATATGCCATCCTGTCGCATAGATGGTTGCCGGGCAATCAAGAACCTCTGTATCACCAGATGTTGAAGGAACCAAAGGAAGTCACCGATGGGCCAGGATGGGAGAAGCTTCAACGTTTTTGCCATACAGCGAAGGTTGTCCAAAACTGCGAATTCGCTTGGTCTGATACGTGCTGCATAGACAAAACAAGCAGCTCAGAATTGGACGAATCGATCCGCTCCATGTTTCGCTGGTACAGGAATTCCCATGTATGCATCGCTTCCCTTTCGGAAACGGCAGACCTCACGGCTCTTCGACTCCAAGAGAAGGGTGGAAATGGTAACAAGGCAGTTGATGCTTGGTTCGAAAGAGGATGGACGCTTCAAGAGCTCCTTGCCCCGTTGCAAATCAAATTCTACGGAAAAAACTGGGACCCCCTCATTCAAGGCCCTACAAACGACAGAGACAGCAAAGTCATCATGGAAAAGATATCAGCGCTCACAGACATCCATACGGATGATCTCGAATCATTCACACCTGGCATCGACCGAGTGCCAGAAAAGATGTTGTGGGCATCTAGGAGGCATACGAGTCGCACTGAAGACCTCGCATACTCCCTTATCGGAATATTCGATATCAGCCTTATGATCGTATACGGCGAAGGTAACAGAGCCTTCTTCCGTCTCATGGAGGAGGTAATAAAGAGATACGACAAATGGGACGTGTTTTTATGGAGCGGTCGTTGTTCCCGCTATAACGCGGCCCTCCCGTATGCTCCGCGTTCCTACGCTGGAGGATGTATCAAAACACTTCGCAATGCATGTGTCCTGGCCGCAAGTTACGAGTATGGAGATAGGCGCTTTGCCTTGACCAATCACGGACTTGAGATTTGGGTGCTTGTTCTGGAGGTCGATGTCGAGGAAATTAGTGAAGAGTTGTCTGAATCGAGATGTATTTCGTTCAAGGAAGATCGCTTTAGGGTGAAGGTGAGGCACATTGGCCCAAAGCCTTGCAAGAGGAACTGGGCAATAGGTGTCCTGGACTATGCCGTAGACGGTAAGGACGGGTACATCGACAGGTTTCGGGAATATTCCGCGTTCCTGCTGTCCTCGAATAAAGATTCATCTATTGATCTACCAGCAACTGCAAAGTGGAAGAAGGAGACAACAAAGGAAGTTGTTAGAATTCATAAATCTTCCGACCACGTACAAAAACCACTCAGTCTCTTGTACCTTTAGCTTGATTTTCATTATCAAGCCTTTACCCCTAGATTTTCTGCTTTTTGTGTTTGTCTTGTGGGTACATGCTCTCGATACATTAATCATTAGTGATACCACGACACTGTCGATCGACTCAACGTAGAATGTAGGTCTAATACGTGCCTGCAAGTGCTTTCAGGAAGGCATACATTCCAGTATCCGATCAGGTCATTTGAGCTGTGACCTCAAGTATCGGAGTGAAAGGTTCAGGGAAGGAAAGCTCGGGCCTAGGACAGATGGCCGAGCGGTCCAAGGCGCCAGACTAAGGAGAGAATCAGCTCATTTGATGAGCGTATCATCTGGTCTCTTCGGGGGCGTGAGTTCGAATCTCACTCTGTTCAAATGTTTTTGGTTATCTATCATCAAAAGCTCTGCTGGAGCCTGAGGTTGGCCGACAGTGGTATTCAAGCCTTGAGAAAAGAAGTTCTGATGTCGGTCTCACCCACCGGGTCAAACTCAAGCAAACCCCGCGTTCCTCTTTGGTTTTTACTTATGTATCTCACCTACCGCATTCGTTCTACAAGAATAACCATTTTTAAAGCTTCGCCAATAATTCAACCTGTTCGGTGCCTAATGAATGACTCTACATATGTTACCTCGCTGGGAAGACCCGCGTGCTCCGAGAGCCCTCATGCCTTCAACCTTGTGCACCTTGAGATAAGGCAACGTGTCTTGATCGTTTCGTGCAGAATATCAACACCACAAGATTCACGACATGTCTCTTGAAGCTCATTTAACTCATTGATGTTTTAGCTTCCCAACATGTGTGGTTTCTTCACAAACAAGTGTTGGCCCTCTGCGTAAATGGTCAGCCCAGTCCTGAATCCTGAGGCCTGATTACCAACCACTTGCAACATACGCCGCACGATTTCTGCTTTAATGTCACCAACAATTCTGCTAAAGTCGGACATGCGTGACGTAGATCGCATCATCTAATGCCTTTTGAAAGGCCAGGGTTAGCACAGAATACGAAAAGGGATTTCAGGACGGCCAAATCAAAAGGTTCAGTCTTCATTTCCTAACAGAACGTAACGGTTTTGGTGACCTAGATGGGTGATTTTAGCTAGGAAAGTGACCCACAGCATCTTAAGGACTCGAATGGCTCAAGAGTTAGAACGAACGTAGTAGATGGAATCGACGCCTCGCCATGTTTTCGATTCCTAATATTCTTCATGTCGAGGGCGATATTGATGGACGTGTGCGAGGTAAACGAACGACAGGGAAAGCAACTGGGGAGAGACTGGAGAGGGAAGCGCAACGAAGCAAGGAATCCCCACCTGCCAAGATTCGGTTTCTTTCCATACTTGCATTAACGGTGTATGTTCAGAGCTGATGGGTAGATGGTGAGGCCTCAGTACTCAGTACTAGTGTTGGTATGCTCAAGCAGAATCGTGGTTTGCTCCCACTTGGTTGTATTCCATGTCCTAATGGAGTTATCGGATGACCCGGACTCGGAGATACAGTTCGTGTCGTTCAAGAGTTGCGACAAGCTTGCTTGTCTTTGCGTCCCAGATTTTGACTGATCATGGAGCGTTAATCGAGGGCCCTTCCGAATCCCATCACCAGTTGCAATCAAAGCCATGCCTGGCGGATAGACGATTGCGTAGACAGGATGGTGCCCTGTCACAATCGGCTCCAGGATGGTCTCTTCACTTTCCATATTCCATTGCCTTACAGTCCCGTTCCGGGATCCGCTTAACACTCTCCAACCATCTCAACTCGAACAGACAGACTTCACAATTCTTGTGTGCCCCGTCCATTTCTTGATGACCTTGCATGTGTCGATGTCCCACAACCTCACTACACCATCATCACTTCCGCTAACCAATTTCATCCCGTCTGGAGACAACGCTATACCGTTCACTCCACTTTTTACCTCCCGCCAGTCTTCTCCTATTTGCTTGCCGTTCTTCAAGTTCAATGCCCGCAGCGAGCCGTCCCCTGAACAAGTGATACCAACTGGCAGGTGTATGACGCCCCAGACCCATTTAGTGTGTCCTTCAAATTTCTGGCGAGGCGTAATCATTGATGTAACTTTCCTTTTAGTGGTGGATGAAACAATGGCTACTACCGAGTGCAGCGCCATCTCAGCTTTCATCCGTCAAATTCCAAAATCAGCACTTACAAAGACCGCAGCGGTGAACGGGCAGCAGGGAATAATGGCTATTCTGGTCAGGTTAGAGTCAAATCCGTAGCGTGCTGGTACGTTGTACATACATGGTTTATCCTCGTTCTTGCTCCATAGCTTATACACTGCATGGGCTGTGCGGCTGAAGCGCCCAAGAAACAGAGTTAAACAGACTTATTAAGCAAAACATCGTTTCAAGACATCGCCTTCTATCCTCGGATCAGCAACCTAGTAAGTTTCAAGGTGGTTTCCGCTTCTGTGGTTTCTAACTTATAGCTGTCTTTACCCGACTAGTAAGATTTTATCTCAAAATCTGTGTTACGGTTATCATCGCCCCCTTGTCGAGGAGTCATTGCTCTTTCCTTCTCACCTCTGATCTCATCACCAGTTTTTGCATGTCTGAAGACACTTGGGAGAAGTTAGTCCAGGTCACTGTCAAGGGCGCTGAACACAGTTCTCATGAACGCCTACCCCACATGCAGACAATGTGTATGGTATATAATCTTTGTCCCATATATTCCAGTTCCAGAAGATGAATGTTTCAGACTGTCAACTTTGATTGCAAACGATCATCAGCATGTTCCGATGTCTCGTATGCAGTGCAGGGAGATTCGTATGGTTCTGTCTCGGGTTTCACGAAGGCAATACATTGCTGTATCGATGGCACAGGAGAAGGGTAACGTAGGTGGCGCACTGAATATAGATCCACAGGTTCACGTATCTGTTCGTACATCCGAGTCTCAGGGTTCATAAGCCGTTAAAGGCGAGAACTTATCGTATCCCTTCCAGAGCATTTAGGGAGTCTTTTAGTCACCATTGCTATCAGAGGTTATAGATCGTGAGTCTATCACTATGCATGTGGCATCTGCTACTTTCTAATATTCCTCAGCGACTTTAAAGTGACTGGGCCACGTTCTTACCATGGACGCCTCTGCTGCTGCAACAAACAGCCATGACCCCCTCAACAAAGATCTCGTGGAAGACGTATTCAATGAATATATCACCAATGAGATGCCTATTCATCTACTTCATATCACCAAAGACGGCGAGAAGATAAGGTTTCAACTCGTAGACAAGGATTTCGTCAGGGCGTACTTCAAAGAGAAAAGGGTCCCTGACAACATTCACGCAGATCTTGCCGAAAAGATGATTATAGACGGAGAGGAGAGGGAGGATTGTATCAGAGGATGCGTGAAGAAGGAACTGAAATATGCTATACTCTCGCATAGATGGTTGCCGGACAATCAGGAACCTCCGTATTTCCAGATACCGAAGAAACCGACGGAAGTTCCTGTTGACCTCGGGCCAGGATGGAAGAAGCTCCAACATTTTTGCCGTACAGCAAAGGACGTCCACAACTGCGGATTCGCCTGGTCCGATACGTGCTGCATAGACAAATCAAACAACTTAGAGGTGGATGAATCTATCCGCTCCATGTTTCGCTGGTACAGGAATTCCCATGTATGCATCGCTCTCCTTTCGGAAACGGCAGACCTCGCAGCTCTTCGACTGCAAGAGAAGGGGAAAAGCAGTGAAAAGGCAGTCGATGCTTGGTTTGAAAGAGGATGGACGCTTCAAGAGCTCCTTGCTCCGTTGCAAATCAAATTCTACGGAGCAAACTGGAAGCCCCTCATCCAAGGCTCCACGAACGATAGAAACAACGGAGACAGCAAAGTCATCATGGAAAAGATATCAACGCTCACGGACATCCGTATGGATGATCTCGAATCATTTACACCTGGCATCGACCGAGTGCCAGAAAAGATGGCGTGGGTATCCGGGAGGCGAACAACTCGCATCGAAGACATCGCCTACTGCCTTATCGGAATATTCGATATCGGCTTCATGATCGCATATGGCGAAGGCAACAGAGCTTTCTTCCGTCTCATGGAGGAGATAATCAAGAGATACGATAAATGGGACGTGTTTCTATGGAGCGGTCGTCGTTCCTGTTACAATGCAGCCCTCCCAGATACTCCGCACTCCTATGCTGCGGGATGTATTGCAACACTCCGCAACGCAGTTGACCGGGCCGCATGCTACGAGTTTGGAGATAGGCACTTTGCCTTGACTAACCACGGACTCGAAATTTGGGTGCTCTTACTGGATGTCGATGTAGAAGACACCAGTGAAGAGTTGCCTAACTCAAGATATCTTTCGTTCAAGCATGAATACTTTAGGGTGAAGGCGAGGCACATTGGCCCCAAACCTCACGATACGAAGTGGGCAATAGGTGTCCTGGACTATTCCGTAGACGGTAAGCAAGGGTTCATCGACAGGTTTCGGGGACCATTTACCGCGTTCCTGCTGTCCTCCAATAAACATGGATCTATCCATCTACCAGCAACTGCAAAGTGGAAGAAGGAGATGACAAAGGAAGTTGTTAGAATTCACTCACCCGACCGCGTGCAAAAATCTCCGACTCTGTTGTACCTTTAGCATGACTTTCGGTATCAAACCTTAGTCCCTAGTTTTTCTGCTCGTTGTGTTTGCCTTGTGGGTACATGCTTCCGACATGTTAATCATTAATTAGCTAAACCTATACCACGACACTATCGACTCAAGGCTATTATTATGGGCCTAATATGTGCCTGCAAGGTGCTTCGCGGGCAGTGTTCAAGTTGTTCCCCGCAAAAGGTTGGGCAAGCTCGGTCGGCATTGTTGAACGCGCAGTAGCAGTTGGCTCTCAGAACATGACCCGGCGTGACCTTTGTCTAGTACCGGAGTGAAAAGTTCATGGAAAGTGGTAATGATAGAAGCGGGGTTGTGGAGAGCAGGATGTTGCTAGAACAACATACATTCTTGTTTCGTTGAAGTTACACTTTGAGTAGAGGTCGCAATGAAAGGATGTTGAACTAGTACTTGATTATGAATGGATATGGAGAAGGAGACTTGCTGGGGGTCGCAGTACAAAATATCAAGTAATTGAATATATAATAGAAATGTAACATTCAAGTACAGCCTGAGTCAAGATGGTCCCTAGTGCTGATGTGTATCATTAATATTGTACTATGATATGCGGCATTTAGATCATAGAGAAAAACATATTGCCGGCAGGTTTCTAACCTGCACCATTCAAGAGGAACAGATTTCGAATCTGTTAACCACTTGGTTAAAACCGGTTAGGTAAGATAAATCGACACATGCGTGAAACGAGAGAAGTACAAGAATGAGAGAACACAGGAGCTGACGAGATGATGTCCAGAGGAGTACGAGCGAAAGACAACAAATGGGCAACTACTACATATAATCAATACCGCATTCATTTCCCAGAAGAAGTTCATCTCAGTCTCAATACTAGCATGAAGAGCAAATGTTCAGCCGATAAAATAGATTGACCGTTGAAAGGAAAACATCATGGTTAAGTTGACTCAAGCTCTTCGAGCCTTCAAGGAATAAATTGCTACTTGGTGACGCGTGTGCGAAAGCACCAGGAGCGGGTGTCGATTTTGCAGGTGCCGGAGAAGTTCTCCTGTCTAGATGTGACAGGAAGACTTCAACCTCCAAGCATCAGGTGCCATCGAAGTCCTCAGCATGAAGTTGAACATAGTTCAAAAACCCAGTTTTCCTGTATCACCCAAGGTCAGTTCACTTCGTTAATCCAAGAAAAATTGCATACCACCCAATCTTCGTCGTGAAATGTCGTGCCAGAGGCTGACGCGATACACTATTTGGCAGGCACACTGGGGATGGTGACCAATGCGGCTCGTGATTAGCATCCAACGAAGTTATCAGATAAACTATTGCAGGAAGGGCGGGTTGGTCGAATGGAAAGCCATGCCTATGTTGGTGATGGAATTTATTCGCAGATAACTGCGGATTTGCTGCGTGTGTTTGTGGCATAAAAGGCTTTGGTCGAAAATCCCTAACATAAAAATTTTGATGGGTTCCAACGTGGGTCACTATTGTAATGGGTAAGCAATGACATCGCAAGGTCGTGCAGGACCAAAAAATGCTTACCAAGGATCAAATCCTCCGGCCTAATGCTACTATCGGTCGCATGGCCCTTGCCGTTCTTCAATAGATATTGCCATGCGTCCTTGACACAAGACAGATAGGCCTCATGCACCACCACGACATCGATCTGACTGTATGGAGGCACTACAACGGGCCATCTTGTACACGATGACATTATCATAATTTCTATTAGTTCGTAAATAAAACTCACCCTGCGACACCTTCAGGCAGCTCGTAGGCTTGGAGGGGTTGTCTGTGTATCGGGACATGCTCCCAGCACCAGTGCTCGCCGTGCGACCGCCGAGAAAGGCTGAGAGCAGCTCTTCCGTCTTGAATTATGTTGCTGAGAGGAACGAAGGATCCAAAGTCTCCCCCAACCGGAATGTATCCAATATCACCAACAGAAAACTTATCGGCCGGCACGTTCCTCTCATACCATGTGTGACCATGAGCGCCTTCAACATTCCAAGTGAGGTTCCGTATTTGTCGCAGAGTCAGCGAAGGGGTCTCATATTCCGTTTCTTCTATCATTGCTTCTAACTGTGTTGGGAGTACGGGGGACTGCCTTCCGCTGGGAAGTAGGGCTCGTGCCAAAGTGACGAGGTGGTTGATTTTCTTTCGCATCTCTTCTGTCACTGCAATGGTGTGAGCGAGCCATTCATTATGAGCCTGAATTCATACCAAATTCTTCCCCTTTATCATATGAGTAAGTGACTCGCCCGTTATTTGGCAACATCTTGACTTCTTAGTGTGAAGCTCGAAGCATATGAAAACGATACTCACTCGCAAACACGCATCTAGCAAGGTGTGTGCTAATCCATAGTTTCGTGCAGTATACCACTTGCCGTCCTGAGGAGGAGGCAAACCAATCACAAGAGTTTTGAGAGAATCGACTCGAAATGAGGAAGCCTGCACGACTG
>Ga0310811_10009202_pt1 | contig 12741 bp, 6 predicted proteins | sample YCmetagenome_FD_207642 | JGI IMG/M metagenome (GOLD analysis project Ga0310811, IMG submission 207642) | Soil microbial communities from experimental microcosm in Duke University, North Carolina, United States - YC | ecosystem: Engineered > Artificial ecosystem > Soil microcosm > Unclassified ...
CCGGAGCCTTTGGGTTGGTTCCGGCCGGTTGTTTAAGCCAATTTAGATTAATAACAGTTTTCATGATGAAAAGGAGTTCGCATTTCGCATTCACACTTATCGAACGGTTGGTGGTCATCGCCATCATCGCTATTTTGGCGGCCATGTTGTTGCCGGCACTCGCTAAGGCGAAGAGTCGTGCCTATGCCGCAAACGACATTAATAAATGCAAGCAAACGATGTTGGGAACGGCGATGCATTGCACCGACATCAACGATGTCCTGCCATCGCCCGGTTGGCAGGTGGTTGCTGACTGCTGGATTACCGCAAAAAATCCGCCTCAGTGGGCCCCGCACACCGTAGCGAATATGGCGAATTGGGCCAATGATAACGTGACACCGAACGATTTGTGGTATAGTCCGTTATCCGCCAATGGCCACTGACCAAAGTTATTCTCCTGCCATTTAAATTTTTAATTTTGTGATTGGTGCGACAGATGGCGCACCCAAATTTTGCAGTTATCCTGAAACATGAAAATATCGCTTCACATTTTTTCTACTATCGCGTGCGCGTTGCTGCTGGCCGTGCAAGCAGCCATCGCCGAGTCGCCGCGCGAACACCTTTCGCTCGACGCGAACTGGAAATTCCACCTGGGCGACGACTGGCCGGATGCGCTCAGTCGCATGAACTCCGGCACCGGTTCCGGGCCGGCGTCGGAAAAGTTCTCCGATAACTTCTGGCGCGAGGTCAATCTGCCGCATGATTGGGCGGTGGAACTGCCGTTCGACTGGGCCGCCGATGGCAGTCACGGATTTCACACGCTGGGCGCGAAGTATCCGACGAACAGCATCGGCTGGTATCGCCGCACGTTCGAGCTGCCGAAGGAAGATGAAGGCAAACGCATCTGGCTGACGTTCGACGGCGTGATGCACGACGCGACGGTGTGGGTCAATGGCTGGTGCGTGCGGCGGCACGAGGGCGGTTACTATCCGTTCCGCGAGGACATCACGGACGTGTTGCATTACGGCGGCAAAAACACCATCGCCGTGCGCGTGGATGCGACGCAGACCGAAGGCTGGTTTTATGAAGGCGCGGGCATTTACCGTCACGTCTGGCTGGACGTGACCGCGCCCGTGGCCATCGCGCCCAACGGGATTTACGTGAGGAGTGAGTTTGCGAACAACGTCCCCAAGGGAAATCCAGAGATCAAAGTCGAAGTCAGCCTGCTCAACACGACGACCAACGCCGCCAAGGCGACCGTGAAATGCGAAATCATTTCACCGGACGGCAAATTGCTAAAATCATTTTCCGAGTCGGAAAAAGTAACCCGTGACTCACGCGGCGTGGTGAAATTGGAATCGAAACTTTCCGCACCGGAGCTTTGGTCGCCGGAATCGCCGGCCCTTTACAAGCTCGTCACGACTGTTTCCGTGGATGGCAAGGTGGTTGACCAGGTGGAAACTCCGTTTGGCATTCGCACCGTGGCTTTTGATCCGAACGAGGGATTTCTCCTGAATGGCAAGCATTACGAACTTTACGGCACCTGCAATCATCAGGACCACGCCGGCGTCGGCGCGGCCATTCCCGATGCGTTGCAGGAATTTCGCGTGAAGAAATTGAAGGAATTCGGCTGCAACGCGATTCGCACCTCGCATAATCCACCCACGCCGGAGCTGTTGGATGTGTGCGACCGCCTCGGCATGTTGATCATGGACGAAAGCCGCTTGATGGGCAGCGATTCGCTGAACATGAAAAAGTGGGACGACCAGATCCGCCGCGACCGCAATCATCCGAGCGTGGCCATCTGGTGCATCGCCAACGAGCAATTCATGGTGCAGGACACGCCGCAGGCCGGAGCTGTCGCGCGCACGATGCAGGATTATGTGAAGCAACTCGATCCGACGCGTCCCGTGACCTACGCCTCGCCCGAGGACGACGTGTTTCGCGGCATCAATTCCGTCATCGAAGTGCGCGGCTGGAACTACCACGTCGGTCCGCAAATGGACCGCTACCACGCCGCGCATCCGGACCAGCCAAACGTCGGGACGGAGCAGGGGAGCGTCGTCAGCACGCGCGGCATTTATGAGAATGATCCGAAGCGCGGCTACGTGATGGCCTACGACATTCGCCGGCAAGGCTGGACGGATACCGCCGAAAGCTGGTGGACTTATTTTGCGGAGCGACCGTGGCTTTCGGGCACCTTCGTCTGGACGGGCTTTGATTATCGCGGCGAGCCGACGCCGTATTGGTGGCCGTGCATCAATTCGCACTTCGGCATTCTCGACACGTGCGGGTTTCCGAAGGACGTTTTCTACTACTACAAATCATGGTGGACGACCAACACCGTGCTGCACCTCCTGCCGCACTGGAACTGGCCCGGCAAGGAAGGTCAGGAAATCCGCGTGGATGCCTACAGCAATTGCAAGCAGGTGGAACTGTTCCTGAACGGCGCGTCGCTCGGCAAACAGACAATGAAGCCCAATTCAAAACTGACTTGGCAGGTGAAATACGCGCCGGGAACGTTGAGTGCGAAAGGTTATGATGACGCCGGCAAGGTCATTGCGGAAACCAAAGTTGAAACCACCGGCGACGCCACGGGGATTCAACTTGCGCCCGATCGCAAAACCATCAATGCCGACGGCGAAGACGTGAGCGTGTTCACCGTTTCCGCCGTGGATGCAAACGGACGAACCGTTCCGGTTGCGCAGAACAATATCCATTTCGCCATCGAGGGCGCGGGCCGCATCATCGGCGTGGGCAATGGCGATCCGAGTTGTCATGAACCGGATCTTTATGTGCCGACCGCACCGTCGCGCAATGTTCCCGTGAAGAACTGGCGCTGGGAGATTGCCGGCATTCCGAGAAACAAAAGTGCCGCGCCGGAATTTGCGAACGACTTCGATGATTCCGGCTGGAAAACCATCAGCGGCGGCGGGCCGACCATCGAGACGACGGACACCTCGGCGATCTATCGCGCTCACGTCACGTTGACTGAAGCGGATTTGAAAGGCGAAGGCGCTATGATCTGCTTCGGCGGCTGCGACGATGATGGCTGGTATTTCGTGAACGGCCAGTATGTCGGCGAATCACACGACTGGCAGGCGCAGCCGATTTTCGACGCGAAAAAATATCTCCACGCCGGCGACAATGTCATCGCCGTGGGCGTATACAACGGCGTGGCGCAAGGCGGTTTGAACCCCAATGTTACCGTGCAACTCATCGGCAAAACCGAGGTCGCACCCTGGTCGCGCAGCCTGTTCAACGGCCTGGCACAAGTCATCGTCCAATCCACGGAGGATGCCGGCGAAATCAAACTGACCGCGACTGCCGACGGTCTTGTGCCGGCAGCGTCCGTTCTCGAAACCAAACCATGTCCGCAGCGTTTGTTTGTGCCATGAATCGTTATATTGTGACCCCGATTATTCGCAGTGTAATTTTGACATTGATCGCCGTCACCGCGGGCGGGCATCTCTACGCGCAAACGCTCGCGAATCTCGGATCGGTCGCGCCCACTCCGGGCACAAATGACATTGCGCAACTCTCGACGAGCGGCAACACCACCTGGCCGGACGGGATCAATTATTTCACCGACAATAATCCGCCCGTCGGACAGACGTTCACTGTAGGAGCCAATTCAATGCGGCTCACGTCGCTCGCCATCAAGACGGCGGGATTGGATTCCGGCAACGGTTACGGCACGCCCGCCACCACGCCGACGTATTACCTGCGCATCTACTCGATCAGCAACACGACGGCGACGCTCTTGGTCGCCTTCAGCGCGGCGAACCCTGGATTCACGGACGGCGCGTGGCTGCAATGGAGCGGGTTGAATGTGCCGCTGGGCACGAACAAGACCTACGCGTTCACGTTTGGCCGGCAAACATCCGCCGGTGGCTATGCGGCGATGGCCGTGGCGACGAACAAATACGCGGGCGGCGAAATCGTGACCATTCCGATCAATGGCGGCGCAGTCGTTCCCGGCAGCAGCCACACGTTTGACGCGGTTTTCGACCTGGGTTTTCAGCCGGGGCCAACGAATATTCCCGCCAGTCAGCCATTTCCGATGCCCACCTACGGATGGAATCTGGGAAACACGCTGGAGGCCACCTGGGGGGTGCCGAGTTGGACGGCGGCGCCGTTCTACACCGCCGCCAACGCCGGGTTCAACGCCGTCCGCATCCCGTGCGCCTGGGACTTTAATTCCACCACCAACATCATCGGTGGCGTCACCAATTACCCGATCAATCCCGCTTTCATGGCGCAGGTCAAACAGGCGGTTGATTGGGCGCTTGACGCGGGAATGTATGTCGTCATCAACGATCACTGGGACGACGGCTGGCTTGAGAACAACATCGGCACGAATGTGGATGCCACCATCAACGCAAAGATGAAGGATTATTGGACGCAGATCGCGACGACTTTTGCGGGTTATGACAATCATTTGTTGTTTGCCGCGGCGAACGAACCCAACGTGAACAATCCTGCGGAAGAAACCACGTTGATGTATTATTATCAGACGTTCGTCAACGCGGTTCGCGCCAGCGGTGGTGACAACACCAACCGCTGGCTGGTGCTGCAAAGCGTTTCGGACCCGACATGGCTGAACGCCCTGCCGACGGACACAGTCTCCAACCGGATCATGGTGGAATATCACCAATACACGCCTTCGCTGTTTTGTTTCATTCATGACGATCAAGTATGGGGCAACGCGATTTACTTCTGGGGGCCGGCTTACCATTACTCGGGAAACCCGGCCCGCAATGCCACCTGGGGTGAGGAATATGCGATAGACTCGTTCTTTCAACAGTTGAACGACTTGTATGTCAGCAAAGGCATTCCAGTCATGATCGGTGAATACGGGGCGTGGTCAGCCCCCCTGACCAACGCCACGGAGGCAGCTTGGAACAGCGCCTCCGCACAGTATTGGAATAAATATGTCAGCGAATCTGCCCGTGGCCACGGACTCAGCCCATTTTACTGGAGCACGGCAAGCAGTCTGTTCGGTTGGACCTCTGGCGCGGTCCTTGACCCGCAGCGTATTTCCGTTTTGACGGGTGGAGCTGCGCCGCCGCCCCCGAACGGCGCTCCGTATGCTGCGTCTGATCTTACCGCGACCGGCGGCGTTGGACAGGTCACGTTGTCCTGGACCGCCGGCAGCGGAGCGACCAGCTACAATCTTTATCGCTCAACGGAAAGCGGCATCGAGAATTCCAACGCCGCGCCTGTTATCACCGGCATTACCGGCACGTTCTATACCAATACCGGTCTCAACAGCGGCACGACTTATTACTATCAGGTGGTCGCCGTGAATGGTTCCGGCTCATCGGGTTTTTCACCCGAGGCCCATGCGATCACTTCCGGCACCACCGATACGGCGCAATACAACTTTGAATCCGGTTCGCAAGGATGGACCGGGGGCGGTGGCATCATTTCTGGCATCGCGACTTCAACCGTGCAGCACTATGCCGGCAATCAGTCGCTGGCCGTCAACTTCAACAGTTCGTCATCGGACGTTGGGTCTCCGACCGTTGGCAACGTGGCAATGGCCGCCGGAACGACCATTACCTTCCATATTTGGATTCCGAGCGGCGCCAAAATCAGCGCCATTCAGCCTTTCGTGCAAGATCACAACTGGAATTGGATCGGCAACTATGTCGCATCTGGAAGTCTCACTTTCGGCGCCTGGAACACGATCACCGTGACGGTTCCGGGCAGCGCCGTCACGCCCATGCAGAAGCTTGGCGTTCAATTTTTCACCAGCGCCGCCTGGACGGGCACCTGCTACATTGACGCCATTGCGTTTGGTGGTGCCCGGCCGGATTTCGATCTGACCGCAAATCCAACCAGTCTTACGGTGGATGGCGGGACGAATGGCACGAGCGCCATCACCGTGACGCCAACCGATGGCTTGAATGCGTGCTACACCTTGAGTGTCAGCAATCTTCCGAGCGGCGTGTCCGCAGCGTTTACCAACAATCCCAACGCCGGCGGCCAAAGTCTGTTGACGCTTACGGCCTCCAACAACGTCATTTCCGGCACCACGAACGTGACCGTCATCGCCACCGCCGGATTGATCAGTCACACGCAGACCATCGCCCTCGCGGTCAATGGCGTCGCGCAGTCCAATACGGCGCCGGCGCTGGCTCCGATTGCCAAACAGACCGTCAACGTCGGCCAGACGGTTGCCTTCACGGCCAGCGCCACGGACACCGATCATCCGCCGCAAACGCTGACCTTCGCGCTGCTCGCTGGTGCGACCAATGCGACCCTCAACACCAACAGCGGCGCGTTTTCGTTCCGTCCTCTGGTTACGCAGGCAAATTCGACCAACAGCTTCATGCTGACCGTTACGGATAATGGTTCGCCCAGCCAGAGCGCCACACAGAGTTTTGCGGTAATCGTGAATCCGCTTTCCGTGCCGACGGTCAGCAATATTTCCGTCGCGGGCGGACAATTCAGCTTCAGCATCAATGGCCAGAGCGGGCCGGATTACGCGGTGGAAACTTCGACGAACCTGACGCAATGGAGCACGGTCCTGATCACCAACTCGCCCGCGCTGCCGTTCGTCTGGACGGACACCAATTCCGCCGCGCCGCAGAAATTCTACCGCGTCAAACTTGGCCCGCCATTGCCGTGAAGTTTCATTATCATTTCCTGCATAAATGAAAAAACTGCTCGTTAAGTTATTGCTGATATTCCCGTTCACCTGCGTTTTAGCGGCGGATGGGCCATTTCTATTTACCACGTTCAGAGATGAGTCCACGGCGTTGTCCGAGCAGATTTACATGGCCGTGAGCGAGGATGGCAGGCATTGGGAAGCATTGAATGGCGACAAGCCCGTGTTGGTGAGCGATGTGGGCGAAAAAGGTGTGCGCGATTCGTTTCTCCTGCGCTCCCACGATGGGAAGAAGGTCTGGCTGATCGCCACCGACCTGCACGTTTACAGTCATCGCAATTGGGAACAAAATGTCCATGCGGGCAGCCAGTCTATTGTCCTCTGGGAGTCGAGCGATCTGGTGCATTGGGCGGAACCGCGACTGGCGTTGGTCGGCCCAAGCGATGCTGGTTGTGTTTGGGCACCCGAGGCGATTTATGACGAAGACACGAAAGATTATCTGGTATATTGGGCTTCGACAACCGGTCGCGATAATTTCTCCAAGCATCGTATCTGGGCGGCCCACACAAAAGATTTTCGCTCGTTCAGCACGCCATTTATGTATCTCGAAAAAACAAATCATGTCATTGACATTGATATCGCGCACGACGGGGACACCTACTTTCGGTTCATCAAGGATGACAAATCCAAGTGCGTCACGATGGCAACAAGTAAGAAGTTGTTGGGGCCGTGGCAGGAGATACCGCAGTTCACCGCAGGGCAGGGAAAGAATTTTGAAGGCCCGATTTGTTTTCGGCTCAAGGCGTCGGCGAAGACTCAACCGCCCGAATGGTGTCTGCTTCTGGACAATGTTAGCGACCGCATCGGCTCCGGCGCATTCGGCTATATGCCTTTCATCACGCATGATCTTCGCACGGGACAATTCACGCCAGCCGATGGTTTCCATTTTCCATATCCGTTTCGCCACGGTTCCGTGTTGCCGATTACGACTACCGAACTGAAACGCCTGAAATCAGCATATTCTACTGACTCCGGGAAAATGCGATGAACAGTAATACCAGTGCCACCGGGCCGCAGCGGTTCTACCGCATTAAACTAGGCCCGCCGCTGCCGTGATGAATTGACCGCCAGTTCCGATTGGTCTTAAGCTCGCGATAGCCGCGTTGCCGCCGCCGTGAATTTCTGGATCGAAAGTAAATTGAAACGAAAATTATGAAACGACATCGAATTATGCTCGCTCTGTTCGCGCTGACGGTTTTCACCGTCGCCGCCCGCGAACCGCAAACGGATATGGGCATCCGCCAGCAGGACGACGCCACGATGAAATGGTGGCAGGACGCAAAGTTTGGGATGTTCATCCATTGGGGACTTTATGCGGTGCCGGCGAAAGGCGAATGGTATATGGAAAACGCCGCGATTCCGATTGATGCTTATCGCCAGTATGCGTTTGACCAGGGCAATGGAATCTATTTTGACGCCAGGGATTTTCACCCAAAAGAATGGGCGCGGATCGCGAAGGACGCAGGCATGAAATACATGTGCCTCACCGCGCGGCATCACGACGGGTTCGCGCTGTTCGACAGCCATTTCACCAACGCCTTCACGAGCGTGCAGACGCTGCATCGTGATCTGGTTGGCGAATACGTCAAGGCGTGCCGCGCGGCGGGTTTGCACGTGGGCCTTTACTTTTCACCGATTGACTGGCGTTATCCGGGTTACTACGACGTGACCGGGACGAATTGCGCTAAGAACAATTGGGGTTATCAAACGGCGGCGTGGCACAAGGAAAATGCCGACGTGATGAAGAATGAAGCTTATGAGGAGGTGCGCACGCTGTTCCGGAACTATGGGAAAATTGATTATCTTTTTTGGGATGGCGGCTGGCTGGCCCAGCAAGGTTCGGACCGGGACGCGGCGTTTTTCTGGGAGCCGGGCCAATACCGCGATCCGCACAACGCCTGGCCGGTGGCACCGGAGAACAGTGATTATGATCAAACCGGCCGGCCGCTCGGACTGATGGGCATTGCCCGGAAATTCTCGCCGGCCGTCATCTGCAACGGTCGCTCCGGCTGGATCGGCGATTTCGATTCTGCGGAAGGCGGCGCGGAAATCAAGGGGCCGGTGCGTGCCGATCCGTGGGAGAAATGTCTGAACCTGAATCAAGTCACCTGGGGTTACAACACCCGGCAAAATCTGATGACCGAAACCCAGCTCACGCGCTATCTCGTGGATGCGGTTGTCCGCAATGGAAACTTGCTACTGAACGTGGGGCCGGACCGACATGGAAAAATTCCTGACACGCACGCGGCATTGCTGCGACATTTCGGCGACTGGCTGGCCGTGGTCGGCGACAGCATTTACGGCACACGCGGCGGGCCGTGGAATCCAGTGGACGGCCAATATGGTTTTACATCCAAGCCGGGGAAAATTTTCGTTCACCTCCTGCCGGGATTTGGCGGAATGGAATTCACCACACCGCCGGTCGCCCAAAAAGTCACGGTCTGCGTGGACTGCTTCACAAAAAAGCCGGTCGCATGGAAGCAGGCATCTGATGGTTCGGTTCAAATCATGGGCATTGACCGGCAAAGTCATCCGGATGACACCGTGATTTGCCTTCGGGTCACCGATAAATGACATGAAATCAGCCGCCAAAATTAATTTGGTCGCCATAGCAGTTCTTTTCTTCGAAGCGATGTCGTCCGCGCAGCCGTATTTCGTTTCGCCAAGGGGCGACGACGCGAATCCCGGCACGCTGAAAAAGCCGTTCGCCACGTTGCAACGGGCGCAACAGGCGGTGCGACAAAAACGCGGCGATGTGTTTCTGCGCGGCGGGAATTACTATCTTCCCGCGCCGCTAGTTTTCACGGCGGAAGATTCCGGCACAAAAGACGCGCCGGTGATTTTTCAAAATTACAAAAAGGAAACGCCGGTCATCAGCGGCGGAGTCCGGCTTGATCATCTGGACTGGCGGCCATACACGAACGGAATTCTTCAGGCGCAAGTTCCGGCGGATTTGCAGACGGAAGAAATTTTCGTCAACGGCGATCGTCAGATTCTGGCGCGTTATCCGGACTTTGATCCCAAGGCGAAATATTTCGACGGGTTCACCTCGGGCGCGGACATTCAGCGCCGCGCCGCGCGGTGGGCGGATCCGGTTGGAGGCTATTTGCACGCGATGCATCCGGCGTTGTGGGGCGACTTCACCTGGCGCATCACGGGAAAAGATGCGAGCGGCGCTTTGACCAAGGAGGGCGGCTGGCAGAACAATCGTGACGGCGGCATCAACGAGAATATTCAATTTGTCGAAAACATCTTTGAAGAACTGGACGCGCCCGGCGAATGGTTTTTGAATTCCAAAACGCACACGCTGTATTTTTATCCGCCCGCCGGACTGGATTTGAAGAACGCCATCGTCGAAGCCACGCGCCTGCGGACGCTGGTGGAATTCCGCGGCGACGAAGCGCATCCGGTGCAGTGGATCACGCTGCGCGGACTCACGTTCCGTCAGGCGGCGCGGACAGTGATGGACAATCGGGAGCCACTGCTGCGCTCGGATTGGACGGTCTATCGCGGCGGCGCAGTTTTCTTCAACGGCACGGAGGATTGCACGCTGGAAGACAGCTTCATTGACCAGGTTGGCGGCAACGCCATTTTCGTCAACAACTACAATCGCCATGACACCATTCGCGGCACGCAAATTGCCAAGGCGGGCGCGAACGGAATCTGTTTTGTCGGCGATCCGAAAGCGGTGCGCAGCCCGTTGTTCAATTACGACCAGCGCAACAAGCTGGAAGACATTGACCGCACACCCGGCCCGAAGACGGACAATTATCCCGCCGACTGTCTGGTGGACGATTGCCTCATTCACGAGACTGGCCGCGTGGAAAAACAGACTGCCGGCGTGGAAATTGACATGGCGCAGAACATCACCGTGCGGCACTGCTCGATCTACGACCTGCCGCGCGCGGGCATCAACATTGGCGATGGCTGCTGGGGCGGGCACGTCATCGAGTTCTGCGACATCTTCGACACGGTGAAGGAGACGGGCGATCACGGCTCGTTCAATTCGTGGGGGCGCGACCGTTTCTGGCGGCCCAACATCGGCGAGGTGGATGCGTGGGTGAAACAAGCGCCCGAGTTGCCGCTGCTCGACGTGGTGAAGCCCATCGTGCTGGCGAACAACCGCTGGCGTTGCGATCACGGCTGGGACATTGATCTAGACGACGGCTCGTCGAATTACATCATTACGAACAATCTTTGCCTGCATGGCGGCATCAAGAACCGCGAAGGATTCGCGCGCGTCGTGGAAAACAACATCATGGTGAACAACGGCTATCATCCGCACGTCTGGTATGACGCGTGCGGCGACGTTTTCCGGCGCAACATCGTTTGGACCGAATATCGTCCGGCGAACATGCACGCTCCGCCTTGGGGCGCGGCGATGGATTTTAACTTGGTGCAGAACTCCGGTGCGACAACCAGTTCACCCGCCACAAAATTGCAGCAGCAAAGCGGGCGCGACGAACATTCCATCGTGGCCGACGCGCAATTCATTGATCCGGCGCGCGGCGACTATCGCGTGAAGGACGGCTCGCCTGCGCTGGCGCTTGGCTTCGTGAATTTTCCGATGGACCAATTTGGAGTGCAAAAGCCGGAACTCAAAGCCATCGCGCGCATGCCGGAATTGCCGGAGCCGGAAATTCCAGCAAACGCAACCGCTATCCGTGACACCACACCGGTGAAATGGCTCGGCGCGAGCGTGCGGAACATTGCCGACGAAGGCGAAATGTCCGCGTTCGGCCTGCCAGGTGTAACGGGCGTTTTGGTGCTGGATGTTCCAGTGGAATCTGCATTGGCCAAAGCCGGGCTGCGGAAGAACGATGTCATTCTTTCTATCAACGGCGCAAAGATGGCGGACACGGCGGCGTTGCGGCGGCAAACAGAGTCATTGGCCGCCGGAAGTTCGTTGAATCTGGGCGTGTCTCGTGATCAAAAGGAAATGTCTGTCGAATTGATTCCATGAAAAGAATTTTTTATCTTGTAAAAATGTCATTCCAGAATGCCACGATTGCAAAATTATTGATGGCAGGCTTTCTGATGTTCCTAGTTTTTGCACGCGGGCAAGCGCTCGCACAAAACGCCGCCGCGCCAACTACGATACCCTATTCCACGACGCAGGTGATTTCCAATGGCGATTCCGCCGCCGTTATCGCTGAAAAGGCCGCGAAGGTTTTGCCGCGCCCGAACCAGACTGCGTGGATGCGGCTGGAACGGACGTTCTTCCTGCACTTCGGCGTGAATACGTTCAACGAAGTCGAGTGGGGCACAGGCCACGAAGACGCGTCCATCTTCAATCCGACGGAACTCAACGCGAACCAATGGCTGGACGCGATCACAAACTTCGGCGGCAAAATGATCGTGCTGGTCTGCAAACATCACGATGGATTTTGCTATTGGCCTACGCGTTACACGCCGCACTCTGTCGCGGCGAGTCCGTGGCGTGGCGGCAAAGGCGACGAGGTGCGCGAGGTGGCCGAAGCCGCGAAAGCGCATGGCGTCAAACTCGCCGTGTATCTTTCGCCGGCGGACCTGTATCAGCTTCGGACCAATCCGAAAAATCCCGCCGGCTACTACGGCAATGGCAGCAGCAATGTGTTGTCCGTCATCCCGACCGATCCGGCGAGTTTTCAGGGCGATCCGTCAAAGGGACGCACACCGACGTCCGGTTTCACGAATTACACCTACGTTGTGGACGACTACAATCGTTATTTTCTGAACCAGCTTTACGAGTTGTTGACGGAATACGGGCCGATCGGCGAAGTCTGGTTTGACGGCGCGAATCCCGATCCGAGCGTTCACGAAACCTATAACTATGCCGCGTGGTTTGATCTGATTCGTAAACTTCAGCCCGGGGCGATCATTTTCGGCAAGGGGCCGGACGGGCGCTGGGTGGGCAATGAAAGCGGCGTGGGCCGCACGACGGAATGGAGCGTGATTCCGCTGCCGACGTCGCCGGACGACTTTACCTGGCCGGACTGGACGGGCGGCGATTTGGGCAGCCGCGCGAAACTGACGCCCGGTTCGCATCTCTGGTGGTATCCGGCGGAAGTGAACACCACGATGCTTCAGAACAACGCCTGGTTCTG
>Ga0310811_10009203_pt1 | contig 12740 bp, 7 predicted proteins | sample YCmetagenome_FD_207642 | JGI IMG/M metagenome (GOLD analysis project Ga0310811, IMG submission 207642) | Soil microbial communities from experimental microcosm in Duke University, North Carolina, United States - YC | ecosystem: Engineered > Artificial ecosystem > Soil microcosm > Unclassified ...
CCGAGCCGGGCGACCAGATTCTGGCCGATGTGCTCCATAGCGCGTGGGTCGCGACCGATGGCGAGCTTGCCGCGCTGGACGCCCATGCGAAGCGGATCGTGGAGGCCAGCCGCTCGACCACCGACGCTCGCCAGGACGAGCGCGAGGCGCGCACCCAGCACGAGGCGGCGCAACGCGCATTGCAATCGGCGCGGCAGGCGCTCTGGGCGCGCTGGGACCGCATGGTCAACCGCTGGCCCGGCGGCGTCTTGGGCCGGACGCCCGGCGAGGAGCCGAGCACGATGGCGCTGCCGCCGCTGATGCAGAACTGCCAGGAGGAGCTGGACCGCGCCCACACGGCGGTGCATGAAGCCAGCGCCCGCGCTGCCCGGCTGGAGGTGCGCATCACCGAGGCCGAGGCGAAGCTGGCCGAGATCGAGCGCGAGACCAGTCAGACGCAGACCGAGCCAATCCCGCCGCTCTCGCCGGAACGCGAGCACGCGCTGGGGCGACTGCGCCAGGCCGACGGCTCCGCCGCGCCGCTCTATCGCGCGCTCGATCTGGCGCGTGAGGGCGTGCCCTGGGGCGAGGCCATCGAGGGGCTGCTGGAGCATCTGGACGTGCTGACGCTGCTGACCACCGCGCTGCCAATCGAAAAGGCGCGGGCGGCGGCGAGTGGCGACGTGGACTGGCACGTGTTGCAGCAAAACGCGACGCCCGGCAAGCCAACCAAGAACGCGCTTGCCACGGTGCTGGTCACCAACTCGCCCGACGCGCGCCGCTATCTCGACGCTGCCTTCGCCAGCGTGGCGCTGGTGCAGGATCCACCCCGCAACGGCGACTATCTTTGCCAGGACGGCCGCTATCGCCTGGGTGATGTCGCCGGGACGGTGCGTCTGCGCCGCCGCGCCGAGGCGCTGATTGGCGTGGTGCGCCGCCAGGCCGCCGCCGCCGCCCGCCGCGAAGAGCTGGCCCGCGAGCAGAACACCCTGCTGCGCGAGCTAGACGACCTGCGCGCGTCGCTGAAAGCCGAACGCGAGGCGGCCCGCGAGGCTGAGAGCCGGGTGCGCGCCTTCTCCGAGGTGGCGCATATGCTCGACGAGGTGGAGCAGCGCCGCAGCGAGATGAAGTCGCTCCGCCAGACGGAGGAAGAGGCCGTCGTCAAGCTGACCGCCGCCGGGCGCGCCGTGCAGGATGCCGCCGCCGATGAGGACGACGCGCGTGGCCGCTGGGACGACGCCACCGCCGCCTATCCCGCGCTGGACGATCCCGCGATGCTGCCACGGGCGCGGGCCGCGCTGCAACAGGCGGTAGCCGACACCATCACGCGCATCACCGAGACGCGCAGCCGTTTGGAACAACTGCACTCGCGCGTGCGGACCGCCGAGGATGCGCACGATGTCGAGAGCGAGACCTATGGCATGGCGCGGGCGCAGATGGATACGCTGGACCAGAAGGTGATCGAGGCGCAGCGGCTGCTCAATCAGGCGCGCAACGCGCTACGGGCGGCGGGGCTGGAAGATGTCGAGGCGCGCATCACGCAGCTTCAGCGACAGTTGAAGGCGGCGGAGGAGCATGCGCGCAAAACGGGCGTCGCCAAGGGCATCGCGATGCACCAGCAGGACGCCGCCAAACTGGAGCGCGACCATCAGGCGCAGGCCGCCGAGCAGACCACGCACCATCTCAATGAGCGCAACACCGCCTTTGGCGCATTGCTGCATACCGTCGCCGATAGCCTCGATCTGCCCGCCAACCAGGTGGACGACCCGGTGCGCTATGCCCGCCAGATGATGAAGGGACGCGAGAGCCGCCAGCGTCTCGACGACGACCTGCCACGCGCTTTCAGCGCCGCCGAGCGCGAGCAGGAGGGCTTTCTGGTGGCGGTCGCCGAGTATCAGGCGATGGTGGGCGCCGACGACCGCTTCGGCCTGCGCTCACCGACCAAGCACGGGCTGGCGCTGGCCCCGCAGGGCTGGCTGCTGGATGTGGCGCCGCGGCTGGAGGGTACCAGCGATATCCGGCTGCTGCTCAACTTCCTCAGCGTGACCATCGAGCAGCTACAGCAGAACCTCTCGCAGCGGGTGACGCGCGTGGTGCGCGAGATCATCCTCGGCGAGGTGGTGAGCCATCTGGTTGACCAGCTCACCCGCGCCGACAGCATCATCAACGGGCTGAACGAGCGGCTGCAGACGGCGCGCTTCTTCGCCCGCAACACCCGCTTCTCGCTCAAGCTCTCGGTGCGACTGACCCGCCACGAGGATATCCCCTTCGACCATGTCGCGGTGGCGGCGGCGCTGCTGGAGCATGGCCACGCGATGCCCGCGGGCGTGCAGGGGCAGCTAACGGCGATTTTCGCGGGCTGGTTGGATGAGCAGATGAAGGGCGAGGCGCAGGCGTCGGTGGAGGCGCTGGTCGAGCAGCTCGATTATCGCCGCTGGGTGGAGATCTCGCTGCTACACTGCGACGACCTCGATCCGCGCGTGCGCCCGTGGGATAGCGCGGTCTCCGGCTTCGGTAGCGGCGGCGAGCAGCGCGTGCCGGTCTATGTGCTGCTGCTGACGGCGGCGGCGATGCAGTTCGCCGTCTCGAATGCGCCGCTCCGCCTGCTGATGCACGACGAGGCGTTCGCCCGGATGGACCAGCGCAACGCCGATCTGGTAGTGCGTTTCGCGCAGCAGCTGGGCATGGGCCTGGTGATCGCCAGCCCGAACCTCGACCTCTTTGCCGAGGGCGTCAACTACGCGACCGCCTATCGCCTGCGCCAGCTGCCCAACGGCCTGATCGCCCGCGAGGCGCTCCACCTGCGCGCCGCCCCCGCGCCCGACGTGGACGACGCCGAAGACGACGTGGTCATCCCAAGGCGGTAGTGGGGCAGTCGGGATGTCGTGTGAAGCCTGAAGGCGCTGGCGGCTGAAGCCGCGCCTACTGGCTGCGCTGTCGCTCCGCCGCAAAGCCCGCCTGCGCGGGCTAGGCAGACGCATGCCGCATGGATTACTCCACCACCGAGCGAACGCGTCGGCCGGGATTAGCCGCGGCATTCATGCCGCGACGCTGGCCTATTGCCAATCTCGCCCGCGTCACGTCATTCGTTACATCAAGGGCAAACCATCTCCCCCACCAAAATGTCTTGCCCGTGGGAACCCGGAGCATCTTCGTCGCGTAGTACCCTATGAATGAGCGCGCACCCACCAGCACACCGAACGTTTCTGCGTCAGCGCAACATCAGCGTCGGAAGCTGCCAGCCCTGACGGAGAGCGGGTTAAGACGGTCATGCGTGATTTGACAGTGGGCCGCGTCTCAGCTATACTAGCCAGGTTGACCCTCCCCATGGCCTAAGGTAGGGGATTCCTACTTCGACGTGACGCGCCTCACAGTGGGTCTTACAGTCACTCCATAGGCGTTTACGTTCCCGTCGGCCCGACGGTACGTTCTCTATCTGTTGTGGTTCAGGTGCTTGGTTATCGCATCTGGCAACGTGAGAAATGGAGCACATCGTGTGATACGTTAGTGCTTTTACCCAGGCGAACGATTTAGCCTGGAACCGCCAAACACTGTTCTGCTGTCAATGTGCTGCTGATATCAGCATTTTTGCACAAACAGCCAGCATTGGCAACCGAGTAGTACCGAGTAGTACCGAGTTGTGCCAATGGAAAGAGAACGGCGTTTCGTCCTTACACTTGAATCAAACGTCAAGGCAGGACTTTCACGCCGGAGATTATAGTAATATCATAGGTCTATTGATAGTATCTTGCCTACTCCTGAAGCCAATGGATCAGCATACCTGATGTGAACTTTCGGGATAGCGCGAGGATGGGCGCCATCCGGGCCAGCAAGTCACTTTGGCCGTCGCCCGGAGAAACTAAGCGAGGGGGATAATTCTCCATGCGTCGTGGCAAGACTTTGCTCTTTCTCCTGTTCGTCCTATTGCTGGCAGGGGGCGCATTCTACGTTGACTTCCAGAGTGTGTTTCACTGGCCAACGATTAACGTGGCCGGATATCAGAATAAGCTAGAGCTACGGCAAGGTCTGGACCTGCAAGGTGGCGTCCAGTTCGTGTTCCAGGCAAGCTGTCCGCAGGCGCATCCCAAGTGCGATATCCAGTCGGTGATGCCGCAGGTGGTTGACAACATCAACCGGCGTATCGCGCAGGGTCTCGCGGTGAGCGAAGCCTCCGTGCGCGCCAGCGGCGACAAGGTTCTGGTCGAGCTTCCCGGCTTCACCGACGCCGCCCAGGCCAGCGCCCTCCTTGGCCAGACCGGCGAGATGAATATCATCGATACGGGAACCTCGCCGCTTAACGTCGGCACAACCGTCACGCCGGGCCAATATCCCGTCCGCTTCACCGGTTCGCAGCTCGATACCAATCAAATCTCCGCTGGCCTGGATTCGCAGAACGGCAAGCCGATTGTCACCTTCGCCTTCACAGGCAAGGCCAAGACCGATTTCGCCACCTATACTGCAAAGAATGTTGGCAATTACCTGACCATTACCCTGGATAACAGGGTGATCGAGTCGGCGACCATCCAGAGTGAGATTGACGGCAATGGTCAGATCACCGGTATCGGCAATATCACCGACGCCCAGAATCTGGCGGCGCTGCTCAAATACGGCGCGCTGCCGCTGCCGTTGAAAGTGGTCAGCAGCCAGGAAATCGCGCCAACCATCGGCCAGCAGGCGCTGGAATTCAGCATTCGCGCCGCCATCGTCGGCCTGGGCATGGTTATCCTTTTCATGCTGATCTACTACCGGCTGCCCGGCCTGATCGCTGACCTCGCGCTGATCCTCTACGCGCTGCTGCTCTTCGCCGTCATCAAGCTGCTCGGCGTCACCCTCTCACTGCCGGGCATCGCCGCCGTTATCCTGACGATTGGTATGGCGGTGGACGCCAATATCCTGATATTCGAGCGTATGAAGGAGGAGTTACGCGCGGGCCGCACGATGGCCTCAGCCGTCGATCTCGGCTTCAAGCGCGCCTGGCCCTCCATCCGCGACTCGAACTTCTCGACCCTGATTACCTGTCTGATCCTGTACTGGTTCGGCAATAACTTTGGCGCGACCCTGATCGTCGGCTTTGCCATCAACCTCGCGCTCGGCGTGCTGCTCAGCCTCTTCACGGCGGTGGTGGTGACGCGCAACTTCCTGCATGTGCTGCAGCTCGCGGGCATCTCACAGCATCCAGCCCTCTACGGGCTGCCACAGAGCGCGCTCAAGCTGCCGCGCTATCGCCCCTCGGAGCGACGGGCGCAGCGGGCGGGCTCGCTGGCGCTGGCGGGCGGCGGCTCGGTTGCGGTGGCCGCCGATACGAGCGACGAAGCGGAAGATGTTGAGGAGGACGACGACGACACGAGCGCTGCCTCCACTGGCAACGGAAGTAACGGCGGTACGCCCACATCCCGGCGCGCAGGCGCTACGAATACGGTTTCCGGTGGGGAGGAATAGACAGTGTTTCATCTGACGCGCTACAAATACTTCTTCTTTGGCATCTCGCTGGCGGTCATCGTCCCAGGTCTGCTGGCGCTCATCTTCTGGGGTCTGAACCTGGGTATCGACTTCACTGGCGGCAGCACGGTCAACGTGGTCTTCGCCAGCAACACGGTGACGGCCGATCAGGTGCAGCGGGTGATGGTGAAAGACCATGCGCAGGACGTGAATGTGCTGGTGACCAAGCCGCTCGATACCAAGAACACGCCCGCGCCGAGTCTCTATGCCTATATCACCTTCGACAATACCATCGGCAAGAACATCGAGGCCGAGGTGAAGACGCGGCTACAGAAGCTGGATCCCGGTGCGCAGATTACGAAGACGATGTATACGGTCGCCTATCCGCCCGACACGAAGACTCCGACCGCGCAGATGGTGGTTCTCTTCGATAAGGCGGTGAAGACCGACGACATCAAGGCGGCGCTGAAAGACCTGCCCAAGAGCGATCCGCCGCCTGTCGAGACGACAAGCACGGCCACCCCAACGGCGAACGCCTCCGCGAGCGCGACGGGAGGCGCGGCTGCCACGGCAAAGGCCACAGCTGCCGCGACAGCCACGGCGACCGCGACGCCAACGACCACCGCGGAGCAGCACGCCGTGAAGGTGACGGACGTGAAGGTCGGCGCGAACAATCAGACGTATCAGATCAACACGCAGACATCCTACAGCGACAAGGATGTAGACAATATCACGAGCCAGTTGATTCAGGAGTTTGGACCTGCCTATTCGCCCAGCCATGAGTCGGTCGGCGGCTCGGTTTCCAGCGATACGACGCGCGACGCCATCCTGGCGGTGGTCTTCGCCTCCGCCGCGATCCTGCTCTACATCGCCATCGCCTTCCGCAAGGTCGGCAGCATCCGCCAGTCGGCGCGTTTCGGCGCCAGCGCCATCATCGCGCTGCTGCACGACGCGCTGGTGGTCTTGGGCCTGTGGGCGATCTTCGGCCACTTCTTCGGCTTCAAGGTAGACTCGCTCTTCCTGACGGCGGTGCTGACGGTCATCGGCTTCTCGGTCCACGATACAATTGTCGTCTTCGACCGTATCCGCGAGAATATGGGGCGGCGGACGGCGGAGTCGTTCGATACGGTGGTGAACGCCAGCCTGGTGCAGACGATGACACGCTCGCTCAACACGTCGCTGACGGTGCTCTTCACGCTAGCCGCGCTGACGCTCTTTGGCGGCGAGTCGATCCGCGAGTTCACGCTGGCGCTGCTGATTGGCATCGCGTCGGGCACGTTCTCGTCGATCTTCAACGCCAGTATGATTCTGGATGTCTGGGAGACGGGGGAGTATAAGCGCTGGTTCCGGCGCAAGCCCGCGCCGTCCATACAGCAGGCCAAGCCAAAGCGCGAGCTGGTGAAGAGCCGCTAAGCCGCACGTGGTATGGTTGGCGTCAATCAATGGCCGAGAAAGGCTCTCAGTCAGGTTGACGCCAGCCCTCGCGGCGGTGTATACTACGCCCTGCGGCCCATGCGCGGAGAAGACTGCGCGCCGCAGCCCCATTCCTCGGTAGCTCAACGGTAGAGCGGGCGGCTGTTAACCGCTAGGTTAGAGGTTCGAATCCTCTCCGAGGAGCCAGATAACCCACAAGAATAGCCCAGGTCGTGCGGAACGCCTGGGCTCTTTTTGCGCCTTTTGCGCTAACGCGCATCCATGTATGCTGTTACACTATAAATAAGCAAACTGAGGGTGCAGATACATTCGCTGAGGGGCGTATAGAGGCGCGCGTATCGTAACGCAGCGTTGGGTGCGAGGCGGACGTATGGGATACGAGTCGCCGCGGGACCACACTGCCAATCCTGGGGATGGCCAGCAGCGGCCCCAGCTACCTCTGGGGCATGTGCTGCCTTCGCTAGCGCAGCCGGATACCTACAGGATACTCACGCCGCTGCCGGTGACGGCGCCCGATCCTGATCCCGATACTGCTGAGAGGCGAGCGATCACGAGCCTGGCACTGGGCATCGTCAGTCTCGTGGGTGCGGCCACGATGCTGAGTTTTGATCTGAGTTTCCATGTTTGCTAGGCGAATTGCCTCCTTGCTCCTATTGCCAGTATCGTTGGGGTGACGTTTGGCCGCGTGGGCCTCTACTCGCGCAGGCGCTATTGTATCGCCATCGTGGGTATCACGATCTCCAGCGTCGCGCTCGCAGTCGCTGCACTCGCGCTGGTGTATCAGATGATAGTGATGGCTATTGATGCGATGAACTCGTAGTTGCATTGCCAACGGACGAGCATTGACTGCAGAGGCGTGCTCAGGCGTGTCACTGGACCACTGATGCTCTACCCCCCGTCCGTCGCTGCCCAAGTATTTTCACGCGTCGCGGAAGGCGGAGCCGATGACCCAGCCAAGCCAGCCGAGCAGCGCGAAGAGGACGAGCGCGAACAGCAGCGTCGGCAGGTGCGCCGGATCCAGCCAGAAGGGTGGGCCAAAGTGGCTGGTGGGATACGGTACGGCGGGCTGCGTCCCCCTGGCAGGCGTCGGCGGGACGATGGTGTTGGTGGGGGTAAGCAGCGTATTGCTCGCGATGAGCAGCGCGGGGATGACGGGGAGCACGGCGAGCGCGACGGCTGTCCGCCATTCCGCGCAGAGAGCGCCGATGACCAGCGGCAAGACGAGCATCACGATGCCCAGGAAAACGGCAAGCGCGGGCGTCACCGGTTGTGCGGCGGTTCCACAGGCGCTGGTGCAGCCATAGAGTCCTCCACCGCTCGCGAACGAAGATGCCGTGAGCGCGAGAAGCAGCGTCTGGATGACCGCGACCACGAGCGCCAGCGGGCGCACACCTCCGGGCCGCTTGACGTGCAGGCGCATTGACCAGTGATCCTTATTGCGTGGCTGGGCCGAGTATGCCATGGATGCCTCCTTGACCGGGTGGTGGTGTACGCATGCATCAAGGCAAGTATGCAGTGCCAGGGGCACAGCGGTCAATCACCATAGCGCATCTGGGGCACTAGGGCATACGCGCGTCCGCACAGGGCGCTGGCGTAGAGGCGCGGACAACGGCGCGAGTAGCCCAAAGGGGTGATGCCGAAGCATCCAGGCGCATCAGGTGGTGGAAACTGCTGAGGTACCTCGTCTTGTGTAGTAGGTGTGGCCGAGTGGCGAATGCGCCGAATGCGCTGAATGTGCCGCGATTGTTAGTCGAGGGAGGTGGGTGAGGAGGTATGAACTTCCCCAGCAAGGAATGATGGGGTGCGAGAGACCGACAGGCCCGCGAGTTGGCCTGGATTGATCTTCGAGTGAGCGTCGTAAGGAAGGGATGATGGGGCAGATGGGAAAACACGCGCACATCAGCGTTCGATTGCGCGCAGCGTTCGTGTTCGTTGTGGCGGTCATCGGATTCGGAGCCATGAGCCTGCCGTCGCCAGCCGCCAATGCCGCGGCAGGGAGTAGCGCAGCGCCACTGCTGCCAGGCGAAACCCTCTGGAATGGCGTGCCAAGCTTCAACTTTGGCGCTAATGACGGCGTCAATTGGGACACGCATTACAATATGGACACCGGCCCCGATGCCACGCCCATTCAGAGCGCCCTCAAAGCAGCAGGGATGCCGATTATCCGCGCGTGGTTCTTCCAGAACTCCCTGGTCGATAATCATGCGCTCTCCGACGCCGAGCAACTGCAAAAGTGGCAGGCGGTCGCCAACAGTGGCGCGGTGTGTTTCGCGAATCTGCCCACCGGGAATAGTGTCGCCTATGATCTGCATCTCGTTACACTGCTCAAGGGCAAGTGCGAGCTGTACGAGGTGATGAACGAGCCGGACATCGAGGGCGTGAACTCGACGCAGTACCTTGCGTTCTGGAACAGCTTCGTTCCCCAGGCGCGGGCAATTGACCCGAACGCGAAGTTTGGCGGCCCGGCGGACTACAACAACCAGGGCAACGAGTGCAGCTACACGTCGGGCGGCTCAACCTGCTTCCTGCAAAAGGTGATGATCGGCATGCAGGCCTCTGGCGTTCTGCCCGATTTCGTGACCTACCACTGGTATCCCTGCTGGAACAACAGCGCCAGCCAGTGTCTCGCGCTGGCTGGGTCGTTCGCCAGTGCGGCCCAACAAGTGATTGGCTGGGTGCAACAGATTTTTGGCAAAGCGCTGCCGGTGCTCTGCTCCGAGTGGAACGCCGATCCGGGCAATCCCACCTTCATGAATGATCGCAACTGGGACGCGCAGTTCGTGACCGCGGCGTTGCAGAGCATCGAGACGTCGGGACTTGCCGGAGCGATGGAGTACGATATCTCGCAGTATGGCAACTACGGCGCCGACGACATGTTCGACATCTACAACGGCGGAAAGCCGTTCGCGACCTGGACGGGCTTTGCCGCGGAAATCGCGCGGGTGCGGGGCAGCAGCACGCCAATTGTTCCCCCGCCGTCTGACCCAACGCCGACCCCACCCAGCACGCCACCATCACCCACGCCGACCCCACCCAGCCCGCCAACGTCACCGATGCCGCCTACTCCGCCAACGCCACCGACTACACCGACGCCACCGGCGCCGGGTGACTTTGGCGACGGCTTCGAGTCGGGCAACGCAGGCGCGTGGACGGCCCACCAGGCCGCCGGAACCAATACGCTCCAGGCCGAGTCGGCGGATGTTGCCAATGGCTCGTACGCGATGGAGATGGTGAAGAAGGCGCATCAAGGCAACGTCTTCGTCGAAGAAGATCTGGCGCAGGGCGTGACATCGACAAATGCGAGCTTTGCGTTGAAGCTCTCGGGCGCCTCTGGCAGCGGGATGATGCAGCTATTGCAGCTGCGCTCGTCGCATGGCTACTTCGCGGGCGGGCTGTGGCTCACCTATAACGCGACGACTGGCTACAAAGAGCTTGAGGTCTACGATGGCGCCTACCACTGGCACAGCTGCCAGTTGCCGACGTCGTTCTCGGGGGCGTGGCACAGCTACAGCCTCGACTACACGCTGGGCACCGGCACGAAGGGCAGCTTCAGCCTGAGCATTGACGGCGCGGTCGCCTGCTCGGCCACGGGCATCGCGACTACCAAAGTTGGCAGCGACAAGGTAGGCGCCTATCAGTTCGGCTCCATTGGCTCGGATGGCGCAACGGCGATGGTCATCAAGCTCGATTCCGTCACCATTCGATAGCGCACGAGGAGACTTGGAGACACAGGGGTAATAAGACACAACAGCCAGAAGCTGCTCGGCTCAGGTCGGGCGGCTTCTGCATTTTCTGCGAGCGTTTCATAGCGCACTTCGCGTATCCGTGCGTGGCGTGCTACAGTTGGCTGAGAACAATGCTATTTCATCCTGCGATACCCTAGCACGCGACGCTTGCTATCATCCCCAACGAAGGAGCTGACGCGAACATGGAGCCATCGGCACAACACACGGACGATGCCCGCGACCAGGCGTTCGATCCCTTCCCCTGGTACGAGCAGATGCGCCGCGACGCCCCTGCCTGGGTCGACCACACCTCCGGCGTGCTCTCGGTCTTTCGCTACGACGACGTGCAGCGCGCCCTCTCCGACTACGAGGCGTTCTCGTCCGACCGCAGCCCGCGCGACGCCTCGTCGGCGCTGAACGCCAGCCTCATCAGCTCCGATCCGCCGCGTCATCGCCAGCTCCGCAACCTCGTCACCCAGGCGTTCACTCCACGCGCCATTGCGCAGCTTGCCCCGCGCATCACGGCGATCATCGACGGGCTGCTCGATCCGGTCGCCGCTGCCGGTCGCATGGACTTTGTCGCGGACCTTGCCGATCCGCTGCCGGTCATCGTCATCGCCGAGATGCTTGGCATTCCCATCTCCGAGCGCGTGCAGTTCAAACGCTGGTCGGACGCCATCGTTGCTACCACCGATGGCGGTCTCACCTTTATGGAGGCTCAGCGCGAGATGGCGCGGTACTTCAGCGGCCTCATCGCCGAGCGCGCCGCCGAGCCGCGTGACGACCTTATCAGCCACCTCATCACTGCCGAGATCGACGGCGAGCGGCTCACCCCCATGGAGTTGATCGGCTTCTGCGTGCTGCTGCTGGTGGCTGGCAACGAGACAACCACCAACTTGCTCGGCAACGCTATCCTCTGTTTCGACGAACAGCCCGAGGTCTACGAGCGCCTGCGCGCCCTGCCCGATCTGATTCCCAGCGCCATCGAGGAAGTCCTGCGCTACCGCTCGCCGGTCCAGTCGATGTTCCGCATGGCCACCGGTGCGACTGACCTCGGCGGCGTCTTCACACGCGCTGGCCAGCCCGTCGTCGCCTGGATCGGCTCCGCCAACCGTGATGAAGCCCGCTTCCCTGATGCTCACGTCTTCGATATCACGCGCGCGCCCAATCGGCATCTCGCCTTCGGCCACGGCATCCACTTCTGCCTCGGCGCGCCGCTCGCCCGCCTGGAGGCTCGCCTCGCCCTCGAAGCGCTGACGTCCCGCTTCCGCGACATCCGCCGCATCCCTGACGCGCCCATCCACTGGATGGAAAGCTCGATTGTCTACGGCGTCAAAAACCTTCCGATCACCTTCACATCATCGTGACCTGGGCTTGGGCTTCATCCAGAAGGTCTCGACATAGCCACGATAGCCACGTGGCTGTTCTACACCGTGGCACGTCTGCTATACTGGACGCTGACCGTCACCCTGATCGCGCAGCGCTCGACGCGCGGTGAGACACGAGGCTGGCGCGAAGCCTATTATAGAACTCGATGGACCACGGAGGAAGAACGCATGATTCCATGGATGCGCATGCGCGGAAACCCAGTCGCGCTCGTCCCCATCATTGGGGCGCTGGTAGCCGCGGGCGTGATCTACGCGCGTATCTTCACACGTGGTGAGCTGGGGACGGGCGTGGATGTCGCCCACCTGCTGATCGTGCTCACGTTGCTCCAGACCGCGCTGGTGCTGGATCTCTTCCTGCAATTTGCCGTCGCCCACCGTCGCGCGCGCTCCGTCGCGCCGGACTCTTCAGCCGAATACGTGCTGCGGATGGCGCAGCGCCTGCAATGGCTCTTGCTGGCCGTGCCTGCCCTGGTCATCATCCTGATGGCCCGCCAATCGCCTACGCCGCAGATTCTCTTCCAGCCCGTCTTCACGTTCGCCTGGGTGGTGCTGCTGCTCAATATCTTCCCGCTCACGGCTGGCTACCTGCTGCTGGCGGTCACCAAACCCGTAGCGACCACGCAGGCAACGCCTGATCACGCGCCTATTGATGCGCCTACCACCGAAAGTCCTGACCCCGCTCCCGACCTCGAGACGCAGAAGCCGTAGCCAACCTCCGATCCTTCGGAGCAGCAGATAAGCGCGATATGCGCCTGAATGGCATACCATTGTGGCG
>Ga0310811_10009204_pt1 | contig 12740 bp, 13 predicted proteins | sample YCmetagenome_FD_207642 | JGI IMG/M metagenome (GOLD analysis project Ga0310811, IMG submission 207642) | Soil microbial communities from experimental microcosm in Duke University, North Carolina, United States - YC | ecosystem: Engineered > Artificial ecosystem > Soil microcosm > Unclassified ...
CGGCTCGTCACAGGAACGGGGGTAGAGGCGGTTCTTGGCTGTCATTCCTCAGGCGCAGCTGCGCCTTTCCGTCACGGTCTGTAGCGCGCGCCCGCGGAGTGACCTGCAACCGGATCGACTGGCCCTCTAGCAGGGCCAGCCCGGAACGGCGTCATTGCCTCGTGCTACGTACTGCGTGATTCGGTGACCGACCTCATCCGACCTTCCACCACCAGGGCGGGAGCCCGTAGACCTTCTCGTTACCATCTAATTAGCTCCACTCACGCCAACTGAGCCACGGACTGCGGCATGGTGAACTGACGCGCGCACGGTGGCAAAGGACCCAAGTGGCCGACGAGCTAGCCGGTCCGCCGCAGAGAGCGGCCGCCTCGGGGCCTGGGCTGTTACCCAGCCGCCTGGCGCTCGCCGGCCAGGCGGGCCAGTTCCACCCGGGAGCGGATGCCGAGCTTGCCGAAGATGTGTCGCAGGTGCGAGTTGACCGTGTGCGCGGAGATGTGCAGCTGCTGGGCCACCTCGCGGTCGGTCGCGCCCTGGACGACCAGCCGGACAATGGCTAGCTCGGACTCGGTTAGCTCCGCCCACCGGGGCGAGACGTCGCGGGCCGCGGACCGGGCCACGATCACGCTGGGCCGCTGGACGCCCAATTCCCGCAGCAGGTGGCGGACGCGGCCCGCGTCTCGTCCGGCGCCGGCGGCGGACTGCAGTCGCAGTGCCTCGTCGAGGTAGCCGACCGCTTGTTCCCTCGCCCGGTCCCGCAGCATCCGCCCGGCATCCTCCAGTACCGCCGCGCGGACCAGTGGCCGGGGGTCCGCGTGGTAGGCGCGGACGGCGGCGAGCGCCTGCTCCGGATCGGCGTTGAGTAGGGCCTGCGCGTGCAGGGCGGCGGGGCGCAGCCCGGGGAAGTCCGCGTTGGCCTCCGCGGCGGCGGCCAGCCGCTCGGTGACGGAGGCCGCGTCCGCCCGCTGCCCGCCCGCCAGCAGCAGCCGCACCAGGTCGACGGCGTCGGCGTGGGTCAGCGGGCTGCTGGCGTGGACGTACCCGGGCGCGAGCACGTCGAGCAGCTCTGGGCCGACCCGCCCGCGCCCGAGCCGCACGGTGAGCCACGCGCCGAGGCGCCTGATGGTGGCGCACTCGCCGGAAGTCTCGAACAGCGCCGTCGCGTCATGGCGGGCGGCCTGCAACCCGGCGGTGTCACCGGTCCGCAGCGCGCTGTCGGCCAGCACGTACCGCGCGAAGTGGTTGAGGTAGCCGACGTCCCCGTGGCCGGCCTCGTCGGACAGGTCGAGGACCGCCTCAGCCTCGGCGCTCGCGTCGGCGATCTGCCCGGCGGCGAGCTGGGCCCGGCACCGCAGCATGGACCAGATCCGGACGTTCTTCGAGACCTGCTCGGCCTCCCGGCTGCCGGCCTCGATGATCGCCCGCGCCTCCGCCAGCCGCAGCTGGGAGATCAGCAGCAGCGACTTGAACGTCTCCGGCAGCCACATCCGCAGGCTCCGGTCCTCGTACTGGCGCTTGACCGCCTCGCTGGCCAGGTCGATGGCCCCCCGCCAGTCACCCTGGGCGTGGGCGAGCAAGGCGCGCGGCACGAGGGTGACGACCTCGATGGCAGGCACCCCGCTGGCCGCCGCCTCGGCGACGGCGTCCGCGACCGGCCCGCCTGCGGCCGCCGCCTCACCGCCGATCTCCAGGCCGGTGGCCAGCAGGGTCAGCAACTGGACCCGTACGGCGACGGGGACGCCGGGCAGCCGCAGGGCGGCCTGGCACTGCGCCATGAGGTCGACCGGGGAGTACTGGGCCATCAGGATGCCGATGGCCAGCCGCGCCTGTGCCTCGGACGCCGGGTCCAGGTCACTTTCCGACACGGCGAGCAGCTTGTCCGCCTCGGTCGCCCGTCCGGCCTGCACGAGCAGGTCAATGGCCTCGACGACGACCTCGCCGCGGCCGGGCTCGCCGCGCGGCATGAGGTCCAGGGCCCGGCGGGACAGCGGCGCGGCCACCGCCGGCGACACCGGGCCGATCTGCGCGGCCGCTCGCCGCAGCAGGCTGGCTGACCGGGCGTCGCCGGGCTCGGCGACATCCATCACCAGGTGCGCCACGTCGGCCGCCGAGGCGCCGTGCGCGAGCATCACGTCGACCGCGGTGCGGCGCATGCTGCGCCGCACCGCTTTCGGCAGGCTGGCGTCGACGGCCTCGCGCACCAGGTCGTGCCGGAACCCGAGCCGGTCGCCGTCCTCGGTAAGCAGACCGGCGGTGATCGCTTCCCTGACCTGTCGCCGCAGGTTGAGCGGCGGCCGGCCGAGCAGCGCGGCCAGCTCGTCCAGGGAGAAGCTGCGCCCGAGCACCGAGGCCATCTCGACGGCGTCCCTGGCCGGCGGGGTCAGCCGCGCGAGCTGCCCGGCGACCGTGTCGACGAGCCGGCGCGGCAGGCGCGCCCCGGGCACCAGGGCGGCCTGGCCGTGCTCGATGGTTACCAGGTCCTCCGCGCGCAGGCCGCGCAGCAGCTCGGTCAGCAGGAACGGCTGGCCGGCCGCCCGGTCGAGTACCTCCCGCAGCGCCGCGTCCGGTTCGCCGCCCAGCATGTCCCGGGCGACCTGCGTGACCCCGGTCGCGTCTAGGGGACCGAGCCGGATCTCGGACGCGCCCGCCGCCTCCAGGAGGCCGGCCGCGTCCCGCATGGCGGCCGGCAGCTCATCACGACGCAGGGCCAGCACCCAGGCGATCCGGTGCGTGGCCAGCCGCCGCGACAGCGTGACCAGGCCGCTGGCGGTGGCGGCGTCGGCCCATTGCAGGTCATCGAGGATGACGAGCAGCGGTGCGCCGTGCGCGGCCCTTTCCAGTGATTCCTGCACCTCGCGCAGCAGCCAGAACCGCTGCTCCGCCGACTGGCTGAGCGCGAGCAGCCGCACGGGATCCACGGGCGGGTCGTCGGCGGAGACGAGGGCGTCCAGGATCGCCCCGAGCGGCACCGCCTGGGCCGCCGGGTCCCCGCCGCCCCGGAACACCATGATCCCGGCGTCCGCGGCCAGGCGGGCGACCTCGGCCAGCAGCGAGCTCTTACCCGAGCCCGACCGCCCGGTGACCAGGGCGACGCCGCCGCGCCCGGCGCTGAGTGCGCTCAGCAGGCCACGCAGCCTCGCCAGCTGCGGCTGCCTGCTGCGCAATCTCGGCTGCGCCTGGACATCGCTGTTGATGTCATTCCTCCTGTACAGGGTGCCAGGGCCCTGAAATGGAAGGGTACTCGTCACCGGGCGCGGCAGCGCCCGGTGACGAGGCCCGTTACCTCTAGGAGACGGCGGCCGCGGCCTGCTCGATCACGCTGGTGACCGCGCCGGGGTGGGAGACCAGCGACAGGTGCGAGGCGTCGATCTTGGTGATCTTCGCGTGCGCCCGGGTGGCCATGAACTCCTGCGCGGCCGGCGGGATCGCGTGGTCTTCCGTCCCGATCACCGCCCAGCTGGGGTCGCTGGCCCAGGCGGGCGCGCCGGACATGTCGCTCAGCGCGCTGGCCGCGATGGGCCGCTGGGTGGCGGCGAGCTCGGCGGCCTTAGCGGCGGGCAGGTCGTTGGCCAGGATGTTACGGAACTGGGCGGGCGCGATGTAGGCGTCGGTGACGCCGCCGGGGGACGGGACGAAGTTCAGGGCGGCCGGGGTGATCTGGCTGCCGGGGAACTGCGCGCTGAGGCTGTTGATGCTGTCGCCCTGGGCGGGGATGAAGGCATCGACGTAGACGAGGGCCTTGACGTTCGGGTCGCCGGTGGCCGCGTTGGTGGTGACCATGCCGCCGTAGGAGTGGCCGACCAGCACGACCGGGCCCTGGATGGTCGCGAGGTAGCTGGCCAGGTAGGCCGAGTCACTGGCGAGCCCGCGCAGGGGGTTCGCCGGGACGTCGACGGTGTACCCGGCCGCCTGCAGCCGGGTGACGACGCCGCTCCAGCTTGACCCGTCAGCCCAGGCGCCATGCTCGAGCACGATCGTCGGCTTGACCGCCGAGATGTCATACGGGTGCGACTGGCTGGCGGTCGAGGCGGAAGCGACCGCGCCGGGGACCGCGACGAGGCCGGCCAGGGTGAGGCCGATCAGCGCGAACCGCGCCTTCCTGGTGCTGAGCTTAAGTGGCGTGCGCATGAGGGGGTTTCCTTTGCTGCGAGGGGGTGTTAGCGGTGCTGCCGGGTGTTACAGGCCCTGGCGGGAAAGCCAGGACAGGGTGAGGTCGGCGACTTCGCGCCACCCGTGGTCAAGGACCAGCGAGTGCCCGCGGTCGGGAAACACGTGGTAGTCGGTGACGGCGCTGGAGCCGGAGTAGAGCTTGAAGGCGGCCCGGGCCACGACCTCGGGGACGGTGTGGTCCTGGCCGCCGCCGATGATCAGCAGCGGCCCTCGGTCCTGCTTCCTGGTATCGACCGCGGCGGGGGACCACTTCTTGAAGTTGGCCGCCGAGGCCTCGAACAGCGGCTTGCCGGGCCCGGGGATCGCGTACCGGTCGAACAGCTTGTCGGATTCCTTCTCGGTGATCGCGTTGCCGAAGCCGTAGCGGAACTGCTTCTTGGTGAGCGCCACCGCCCGCTTCTTGTTGCCCGGCTTGGACAGCACCGGCAACCCGGAGCGGATCTGGGCGAACGGCAGCGGCTTGACCCCCTTAATCTGACCGGGGTCGATCGCGATCGCCGCCGCGGCCGAGCCCCCGGACAGCAGCTTCTGCGCGATGAGCCCGCCGAACGAGTGGCCGATCACGACCGGCTTGGCCGGCAGGCGGCGGATGACGCCGAGATAGCTATCAGTGATGTCGTCGATGCCCTGGCCCGCCACGGCGGCCGCGTTCCGCCGCGTCTGCTCAACGCTGACCGAGTCGCCGGGCCACCCGGGCGCTATTGCTTCGTACCCGGCCTGGCGGTACAGCTCCACCCACGGCCGCCAGGCATCGGAGTGAATCCACAGGCCGTGAATGAAAACAACGGGGACGGATGGCACGGTCATGGGGTTCTCCAAGAAACATGCGTCGACTTATGAGTCGCAAGAGAAGGGACGTCACACGTACGGGCCCCAGTCTCGGGGGCGACGGCCTCCTGGCGACATCACTCATCCCGGCCATATCGGCACCGCGAAATCGCGCCACGGTCAATCACTTGACCAAGCCATACGCCCGCGCGCGGCGCCGCTGACGGCAGGTCCCCGACGGGTCCTGGGCGGCTGCGCGCTCAGGGCGTCGGGCTGGCAGCGGCCGTGCCCTGGCCGGCGTCCGGCCACCCGCTGGCGTCGAATACGGCGATCGGGTCCAGGTAGTCCCGCCAGTGCGTCACCTTGCCGTCCCTGACCGTGACGATCGAGACGAAGCGGTTGTCGTACGACCTGCCCGTCCGCACCGACTCTCCGTGTACCTCGTACTCGAGGACGACGACCGACGCCGCCCGGTCACGGTAGACGCGGACGTTGTCGGCCGAGTGCAGGGTCATGAAGTCGCCGTAGCCGCGGTACAGTTCGCGTGGTTCACCGCCGATGAGACCTACGGGCAGGCCAAGTGGCTGCAGCACCACAGCTCAATCGGCGCGGCAGCTGCTCTTCTCCCCCAGATGAGGCGGCGGCCATCCGCCAACGGCTGCAGGACGGTGTGCTTGCCCCGGCCGGGACGGCGACACCAGTGATGGTGGATGTCGAGATCGAGCAGCAGCACACCGAGCGGTTCATGGTGAGCCCGTCGGGCGAACCCCGGGAAGCAGAAAGGACCGAGCAGAAGCTGGTTCTCCGCTACCCGACCGCAGGCGAGCCTGTTATGGGAGGGTGGTTCCGGTCCATAAAGGCTGTCGTCAAGAGCGCCGTCAGCACACCAGTCGGTCAGGAGGCTCTCCTGACAGCCGTGCACGTTGCTGACAGCCGTCTCGTACAGGCCCAGGGTGCTTACGTAACCGCGACCTTGCTTCATAACGTCGCGCCGGTTCTGCAAGCACTCCAGCCGACCAAGGATGCCGTCGTACGCGCTGGCGCCCTGCTCATCGTGAAAGTCGACTGGGTAGTGCAGGTTCACCAGTTGACCGCTGCGCAGCAAGCCATCCTCGACCACCGGCAGCAACTGGCAGCCTCGCCGACGGAGATCATTGCCGCGCTACAGCTCACCGAGCCAGTCTTGCAGGACGGCTCCCTCCCATCGGCAGCGAAGCCGCGCAGCCCTGGCGAGACTGGCACCGCGCCGGGCGACTGAGACCAGAAGCCGAAAAGGGCCAGCCGTCGAGTACGGCTAGCCCTCAAGTTTACGCTGGTCAGGTGGCGGTGGAGGTGGGATTTGAACCCACGGAGGAGTTGCCCCCTCACACGCTTTCGAGGCGTGCGCCCTCGGCCACTAGGCGACTCCACCGTCGCTGAGCTTACCTGACTTTGACACCAACAACGAACGGGGTTAACGGCGGTCTGCGAAAAACCGCCTGATTATCTCCAGGCACTCATCGGCGAGTACACCGCTGATTACTTCGGGTACCGGGGTGAGGCGCTGATCGCGGACGACGTCCCAGAGGGAGCCGACCGCACCCGCCCTTGGGTCCGCCGCACCGAACACCAGCCTGCTCAGCCGGGCGTTGGTGATCGCCCCCGCGCACATCGTGCACGGCTCTAGCGTCACCACCAGCGTCAGCCCGTCGAGCCGCCATTCGCCAATCGCCTTTGCGGCCGCCTTGATCGCGTCGAGTTCCGCGTGCCCTGTCGGGTCGCCGTCGGCCTCGCGCCGATTACGGCCGCGTGCGATGACATTGCCTGAGGCGTCGGTAACGATCGCGCCCACCGGCACGTCCCCGGCTACCGCCGCGGCTGCTGCCTCAGCTAGCGCGGCTCGCATCACGGGCTCGAATGAGGCCTCGTAACCGGTGACCAAGCCGTGAGCCCCGTTAGCCGCCGAGGGCGATGTCGAGCGCACGCTCCATGGCGGGCCCGAAACCGAGTCGCACGGCGATGGACTCCACCGCGTCCTCGACGTGATCCCATGGGTCGTCGTCGGAGTCGAAATCCAGACGGCTGCAGATGGCCGCCAGGTCCATCTCGTCGAGGCCGAGGTCCGCGAAGATCGACAGGTCCCCGACGGGGAGCACCTGGTCCAGGTCCTCCTCATCCGGTACGGGAATCTCCAGGTAGTCGAGCACCTGCTCGGCCAGCGGATAGTCAAGTGCCGCGCCGATGTCGGATAGCAGCACCGACACCTGGTTGCCGACCACCCGGATCGCGACGAAGAAATAGTCGTCGATCCCGGCGAGGCCTATCGTGCCTGCGAGGCTAGGCTGCTGCCGCAGCACGCGGATGAACCCCTTCAGGTCATCGGTCACTGCCTCCGGCAGAACGTCCGCGTTCCACCCGTCATCGTCCTCACGGAAGACGACAATCGCAAAGTCTGTCTCGCTTACCTCAGGCATCGCCACGGTACGAAGATACCGCCGCCGGGGGCGCCGGCGTGGCTGCTTCCCCCTCGTGCGCTCCGTGACCGATACTGCGTCCTGTGTCGGTACATTCTCCCTCAGGCTCAGGCGTAGCACCGGCGAGTAGCGGGCATACTTGCTGCCGGACGGGCATGGCCAGCTCCGTACCTGCTTGGTGGTCCAACCCCCTGCCAAGCGGCGTTTCGGACTAGGATTAAGGAACTGGCACGATGGAGCAATCTGCGCTTCCAGGGAGGCGGCAGTGAAACTAGGCAACATCCTGAAATGGGTGCTACTCGCGTTCATTGTTTGGTGGGTGATCGAAGCACCTGCAAACGCAGCGCACTTGGTGCACAACATCGGGACGTTCCTCAGCAGCGCGGCGACCGGCCTGTCTCACTTCGTCGCTTCGATCTAAAAGGTAAGCAATGGGCATTCGGGTCGTTCCGAACGAGACAGTCCCGGCGGCGATTTACAAGGTCCTCCTGCCGCATGAACGACGGGTTATCACCGTTCGGTTCCACCCTGCGGTGCTGATCAGGCCGGTAGCTGAAACCCTCGGTGGCCTCGCGCTTGCCGGCCTGCTCTCCGCCATCCACGGGCTCAGCGGCACGATCTTGCTCGTCATCTGGCTCGCCTGGTTGATCCTGGTCATCAGGCTGCTTTTCTGCATCTACGCGTGGCTCGAAGACTACTTCGTAGTGACGTCGCAGCGGCTGCTTCTTGCCGAAGGCGTATTCAAGAAGACCGTGAACATGATGCCCCTGGGCAAAGTCACAGATATGCGCTTCGAGAGGTCAGCAGTCGGCCGGCTACTCGGATTCGGCACCTTCATCGTGGAGTCAGCGGGCCAGGACCAAGCGCTCCACACAATCGATCATCTGCCCTATCCCGAGCAGCTCTACATCGAGGTATGCGGCCTGATCTTCAAGGATCCCGGATCAGGCGATGATTAGCGATAACGCGCAATAACCGCTCATAAGTAATCAAGACGAGGGCGCGGAGTCTGCGGTCAGCGCAGGTCAGACTCCGTGCCCTCGTTCAGTTATGGTCACTACTGACTGTTAACCCAGGCCGCGGCCGCGATGGCCGACCCGCGGGCGCCGGCCATGTCCAGGTCGGGCACCAGTGTGATTTCTGCGATCTCCGCCTGCTCGGGGTAGAACGCCGTGTGCTCCTTGACCGTGGTGAGGAACCAGTCACGGAAGTGCGGTGCCGCCTCGATCACCCCGCCGCCGACGAAGTACGTGTCGGGATCCGTGAACTTGGCCGCGATGGAGAAGACGTGCGCCATGGCGATCGCCTGCTGCCGGAAGATCGCCAGCGCCATTTCGTCACCGCGCTCCGCATAGCCGCGGACGAGCTTGGCCGCCTTCACGATGTCCAGCTCAGCCAATTCGTGACCAGGGAACCTAGTCAGCCAGTACGGCAGCAGGTTACGGGTGATGCCGGTCAGCGAAGCGACCGACTCTGCGTCAGCGAACTGCCCGCAGGCGCAGGACGGCGCCTGCTGGTCGGCCTCAAGCAGCCCCATCATGGGGATCGGCATGTGCCCGAGCTCCCCGGCCATCCCCGACGCGCCCTTGACGATGCGCCCGTCGTTGATCACGCCGCCGCCGAATCCGGTGCCGACGATCGCGGAAACCGAACTGTGCTCCGTTGCGTCCGCCCCGTGCCGCACGTGGTGGGCGTAGAGGGCGGCGGCGTTGCCGTCGTTGTTGTAGAGGACGGGAATGCCAAGCCGCTCCTGCAGGGCAGCCCTGATGTTGAACTTGGACCAATCCGGGTGACCGAAATTCGTCGCGCCGCCAGTGACCAGCACGCCGTCAGCGCTCGCCGGGCCAGGCGTGTCGAGGCCAACCGCCCGGACGCGCTCCCGCGGCACCCCGGTCATCGCGAGCACCTTGTCGAAGGAGTCCACGAGCGCGGTGATGGCCTTGTCCGGCCCTTCCCGCACCAGGCTGGGCAGCTCAGCCATCTCCGTGACGAGGAACGTGCCGTTGGAATCAAGCACCGTCCCGTTGTTCGCCGTGCCCCCGTTGTCAATGCCAACGGTTACCCAATCACCCGATACGGGCATGAACCCTCCTTAACCAAGAAAAACCTGGCCACCGGTCAGGGGTGGTGACCGGTGGCCAGGCGCTGATGAAGGCTTTCGCCTCCCACTAGAAGCTTACGGTCATTTGCCATGGTGGCCGACAGCGCAGCTGGAAAAAAGACCCTGCGACCACGTTATCTGTGCCGACGGCGAACACCTGCGATGCTGCCACCTCAGGAGGGCTCAAGATCCGCATCCGCTTTGCCGAGCACACCCGCCCTCCGGTACGCTGATCGACACCGCGCCCTTTTGAAGCGTGGTGCTGGAGGATTCGCCTAGTCCGGTCTATGGCGCCGCACTGCTAATGCGGTTTGGGAGTGATCCCATCCGGGGTTCAAATCCCCGATCCTCCGCTCGGCTCAGCCTGTTCGGTGAGCTTCGCTCACCTTCCCCGCTCGCGGAGGATGATTCCCGGGGGGACGACCCCCCGACCCCCCCGATGTGAGGCGCGGAGCGCCTCACGAGGGCGTGGGTCGGTGCTGACGCGCCTCTCAATCCTGGACTCGCCCGCGCCTAAGCCGATGCCGAAGGCGAGGCTGGGCGCGCGGGCGTGTCGTCCGATGCCGAAGGCGAGGCCAGCCCGCGAGGGCGAAGCCGAGTAGCTGGGTTTTGTCTTTCGCGCCCCACCCACCCGGCAGCAACCACTGACTTAGCCTCGTGGGCGGCTTGAAGTGGCTAAAGTAAGGCACTCTTGTTGTCGGCCACGGAGGACGGATGGACCAAGGCAAGGTTGGTCCCTATCTCGTGAATCGGGTGGCGCTTGGGGACTGCGCCGAGCTCGGCGCGGAACTACCCGATGAAAGCATCGACGTACTCGTCACCTCCCCGCCGTACTGGGGGCAGCGGATGTCCGCTGGCATGGGCGTTGAAGAAGACCCGCGGGAGTACGTCAAGCGGCTCGTGGAGATCTTCCGGGTCTTCAAGCCGAAGGTGAAGCAGGACGGCATCGTCTGGATCAACATCGGCGACGCCTACAACACGCCCGTGAACTGGCGGCCAGATGACCGCGACTACAGTTCGCTCGGACCGGGCAAGGCAGGGCTTGACGGGGACAACTCCGCGTACATCAAACCGCGCGCGCAGCGGAAGGCCTACCTGAGGAAGGCCGCCGCGCCATGGCTCACCTACGGAAACCTGCTCGCTCTGCCGTACCGCATGGTCATCGGGATGTGCGATGACGGCTGGCTGCTGCGCGGCGAGGTGATCTGGCGGAAGAAGAACCCCATGCCGGAAGGCCGCTGCCGGCGGCCGCACCGGGCGCACGAGCCGATCTACCTGTTCGCGACCTCGGAGAAGCACTCCTTCCTCACCAACCCGCCGGTCAAGAGCGTCTGGGAGTTCTCGAACGAGCGCATGGCCGGGCCTGCCCACTACTCGCGCTTCCCGCTTGAGCTGCCGCGGCGCTGCGTCTCCGCCTTGGGCCGCACCGGCAAGGACATTGTGGTCCTCGACCCGTTCTCCGGCAGCGGCACCTCGGGCCTCGCCGCGCTCTCCCTTGGCTGCTCCTATATAGGCTTCGAAATCGACCCCGAACAGGTCGCCGCCTCGAACGCTCGCCTGACGGCCGCCGAGAGCCTGCCCCCGATGCCCTGACCTATATCTGCCGTTACCTACCGTTCGGCGTGGCGGCGTGCGTAATGAGGGCTGTTGTTGGCCTCAGGCCGCTATTATCCAAGCTAGGTACGGTGTGTGGCTTTCCCGGGAGGAGGCGGAGGGGTCATTGTCGAGAAGAACGCTGATCCTCTTCGTCTGGCTGATTATCGGCGCGGCGGCCTGTGGCCAGCGTGGGTATTTCAGCGACGTGCCGTCGAGCTGCAGCTCGGGCGCGACCATCGCCGCGACGATGGTCACTGGACCGCTCAACTACCTGGGCGTGGACCCCACGATCACCTGCAACTGGCCCACGCCTTCGCCGAGCTAGTGCGCAACGCTCCCGCCCGATGCCACTACTACGACGGGTCGTAGCAGGGAGGTAGGCTTTCCTTCGTGGAAGGAGACGCCATGTTGCCGCCATTCAGTTGGAGTGCGGCCGCCACCCATTGGCAGTTCGCGCCAATTGTCACCGCGTTCACCGCGCTGATCGCGGCGGCATACCTGTGGGGCGTGCTCCGTGTCAGGCGACGTCATCCACGCCGACCGTGGCCGCTGTACCGGACCGTCCCGTTCTTTCTCGGCTTGCTCGTTATCAACCTGGCGACGCAGAGCGGAATCGGGTCATACGACGACACGCTGTTCTGGGATCACATGATCCAGCACCTGATGCTGATCATGATCGCCCCGCCGCTGCTCGTCGCGGGCCAGCCGGTGACCCTGCTCCTGCACGCCAGCAGGAACCCGGTGCACTCCGCGGTCAAGAAGCTCATCAGGTCGCGCCCGATCCAGGCGATCACCTGGCCGCCGTTCGGGGTCCTGGCGTACGTCGCGACCATCGTCGGCACGCACCTGACCAACTTCATGAACCTGGTCACGGAACATAACTCGGTCCACGATGCCGAGCACATCCTCTACCTCGTCGTCGGGTACCTGTACTTCCTGCCGCTGCTCGGCAGGGAGCCGATCAAGTGGAAAGTGTCGTACCCGCTCCGGCTCTTCCTGCTGTTCATCGCTATGCCCGTCGACGCGTTTACCGGGGTTGTCCTCGGGTCCTACCGGACCGACCCGTTCGTGCCGATGGAGCCCCGCTCGTGGGGCCCGTCCGCGGTGAGCGACCTGCACGAGGGCGGCGCGGTGATGTGGATCGGCGGCGCGGCCATCATGTTCGTCGTGATCATGGTGACGTTCTTCCAGTGGACCAGGGAGACTAGGCCGACCGCGTCCATGGGCTGGCTTGAGTCGGCCCGCCGGGCGAGCATGGCCGACCGGTTCGCTGAGGCCAACCTCGCCGGGGCCGCCAGCGCCCAGCCACTTGAACGTGCGGCCGACGGCGCCGCGGCGAATACCAACCTCGACGAGGATGAGGATCAGCTCGCTGCTTACAACGCCTACCTCGCCCGTATCAACGCGCACGGTGGGGGCGAATCCGGCTCCGTGCCCAGCTAGTTACAGTGTGACCTAGATCACACATAACGCGCGACTACGACAATGACCGCGTGTGAATATCAGCCATGGCTGTTTCTGTTGTGATAAATGAGTTCGCCCAGGTTAGCCCGTGGAATGACCGTGATGCGGTTGACTGTCATGCCGGGGGCAGGATGAAAGGCAAACAGCGTTGACCGTCCACATGAGCAAGGCAGACAGCCAGTACATTGATG